>Ga0187856_1001452_pt1 | contig 18909 bp, 19 predicted proteins | sample June2016WEW_8_40_FD_132443 | JGI IMG/M metagenome (GOLD analysis project Ga0187856, IMG submission 132443) | Peatland microbial communities from SPRUCE experiment site at the Marcell Experimental Forest, Minnesota, USA - June2016WEW_8_40 | ecosystem: Environmental > Terrestrial > Soil > Wetlands...
CGCCTCGTTGACGTCTTGATGCAACCCGTCATGTCGGTTGGAGTCGCGCTATACGTTTTGTCTATGTGGCTCCTCGAACGCAACGGCGAAGCTGTTCGCTAACCACTCGTTACTTGTTTTGCCACTTTTGAGATCTCTCGTCTCACTTCAGCCTCACAGCAACGAAAGAAGCCGCGCTGTTGACACACAAAAGATCACCTGAGCCTACGTGGTGCGCCACCTCAGCCGAGACATTCAGCCGCGAATTTCCGTCACACTCTTCAATTCCCAAAGCGGCTGTCGTTCCAAGCGCTGTCAAGCCGTTCCTGCATAGCGTTGCTCCAAAGATGAGCCCTCCCAGTGCAACTCTAGGACAGCGGACGACCCCAGGTAAAGCGCTTTATGCTAGTGGCACAATGGTTTTAGTATGTCAGTAATACTGATGCTGACGGCGACCACGACCGGCGGGGGCGCGATGACCTCGTCAGGGATTGCACAGACAGACATACTAATAGGTGCCATTGTCGGCGTAGCGCTTCTTGCGTCACTGGTCGTCACCGAACTGCTGTCGTCACGCCAAGTCTGGAACAAGAAGGCAGCCACAGCGGTGCGCGGGATCAACGTGACGCTCCTGATCGTTTTTTTCGTCTCCGTGGCATTCAATGTGACACGGCTAGTATAGGCAAAAAGGGGAGCACCCCGAACAGAAGTATGTTGTTCACCGCGTGCATCGTGACAACAAACGGCAGGTTTTTTGTCTTATAAAATGCGACGCCGAAGATGAGTCCTACTCCGAATGCGAAGAGCAGCTCGTAGTAGTTGGCGAATCCTGATTGCATCGCACCAAAGATGATGCTTGTGATGAGTATGCCGACAATCGGCCCGCTGCGTTGCACAAGCTCCGGTTGCAGCAGGGCTCGAAAGAGTAGCTCTTCCACGAGCGTCACGACGAAGATCATCGCGACGCTGAGCTCGACAAGCCCGACGAGCGAGTATGAGGGTATGAGGGCGGGATTTGCGAGAATTTGGTACTCGATAAGCGCCAGGGCTACGCCGACGAGGGCACCTATCGGAATGAGGTACGTCAACTGTAGGCCTCCCGTGAGACCAAGATTGTGGCGGCTCAGCTTGCGGTGAGCAACGACCGAAATGATCGGGATGAACATCACGCCGTAAATGGCCACCAACCAGTACAAGGTCGTGGTCGGGGTGACCGCGAAGGAGACGCTGACGACGCGCAACAACGACACCAACGCAAGCACTTCTAAGAGCTCGACACGATCTCCCTGCAGCACTCCTATCGCGGCGACAATCACGACGAGGTTTAACGCTTGCACGCCGACCCCCGCAACGCGGTACCCAGCGAAGAGCAAGCCCTCGCCGACGAGGATAAGGAATATGGCGAGGAGCTCATACCAAGCCAAGTTGAAAACAAGCCGTGCCCTAGCTGCAGGAGCTAGCGCAGCTCGTGTGGCGTATGTCACCAGTAATTCAGTGCTCTGTGCACGGCTATAGGTGCTACGACCCCGGGCGTAAACGGTGTACGCGTGTGTGGTCGCGACGCTGTCCGTGACCGTGAACTGATACTGCCCGGAGGCGTCAGTGGTGGTGGTGGCCGTGAGCACCTTGTTCGTCGGGTCATCCGTGTTGTAAAGAACGACGGGCACCCCCACCAGATCTGCGCCGCCGCCGCTAGTGAGCTGTCCGGCGATCGTGACGGGGTGCCCAACGAACTGGTATCGGGGGATGGCGGTGGCAGTGATGGTCGTGGGAGTTTCTACTCCCCTTGAGCGCCTCTGCGCAAGGTTTCTGTCGGTGGCACTATACGGAGCTCCGGTCCTGTCAGCGCTTACATTCGCCCCATGGTCCCTTAAAGCAAGAGCGGATTCGCCTGGGGTCAAGATGCCGTCTGGTTGCCTCCGTTCTTCTTCGCCCGGCAATCCCGTGGCCCTCCTTATATTTCAAAAACCAGTTGCCGGCCTTTAACCGTATTGCCGGCCTTTATACGCAGAAAGTACTATAGGTCACATCGACGATAGAATATAATACTACCGTTATTGAGCGATCGTAGCACGCATAGCAGAGATATGCCGAAACGCGCAAAGTTGCGCTATCGGTACGGCCTTCGCGACAGCGCAATCGCAGCGCACCTTCGGGACGCGGTTACTGGCTGAAAGGGCGACCCTGGAGGCAGGAACGACGTGCAGGTCGATTCAGTGGTGCTGTCCGGGGAAGCCACAGCCGCAGCGCCGCTACAGTTCAATAGTCGTCTCGTCACCGACTGCCGCTCAGTTCCCCGACTGAGGCACGCGCAAGTCAACGAGGACCGTTGCGAAGCTTGCTACATGTAGTCAAGAAGCGCCGCGCTTTCGGTAAAAGGAGTTTTCGACACGAAGGAGTTAGTCTCCTGGACCGCGCGAACCCATCCGGAATCAGGCCGTCGCAGACGACCCTAACGAGACACTGTCAACGCCGATCTCAAGGCAATGAATCGCTCAGAGTCACCGAAATCGCGTTAGATTCGTCGCCGAAAAATGCACGGTGGCACGGCTGAGTGGGAGGCGGAAGAAAGACGTCTGACCGTGCAGCGCGCAGTCAAGCAGAACAAGCGTTTCAGTCGGCACTTTTGCCCTAAGCGTGATCCTCATCACGGGCGTCATGTCACGTTTACCAGCAGGTACGTTTCCCGATAGGGGGTTGTTAGATCGTTGTCGCGATACAACAAGAAGTCAATCCGCGTGTCGTTTCCGGTGCGGTTGGGCGTTAGCGCTATCGTCTTTTGCACGTTCTCGCCGTTTGCGACGGCCACGGTCCCTGTATAAAGCGTGTCCGACGTTTGGCTATCATTGAGCCGGGCGACGAGGGTATAGTTTACGTCACGGTCTTCGTGATTCGTGATGCCAACGATGACTGACTGCTCGTTGCCCAGAGTAAAGTTCGTGGGGTACCCTTGCATCATCCCGCTGGGCCCCAGAAGGTAGAACTCGGTGTAGGTCTCGCCTGGGCCCGGGACAAAGAACGCGTAGGCGAGCGCTGAGGCGGAAAAAAGAACAGAGCCTGCGAGCAGGATGGCCAAGGCCAACTGCAGTCTGCTGTTCACGCGCGGCCACCGCCCCCATTTGCGTAGCCCAGCCGCAGCAAAGCTGACGGAAAAGCGATCGTGAGGCGGGAGCGCGCGCCTACGCGCATATGCAGCGGCGGTACTAGCGATAATGAAAAGCGTCAGGGCGGCCGCGACCGGTTCTGCGCTCACGCTCCACGCGAAGTTGAGGCCGTACGCAAGCAATGGCACGACAGCGATGCTGAGCCCAAATGATAGCGCTACCCGTTCAACGTCGCTAATGTCACGTCGTCGCGGAAAAATGGCAGCAGTGAGCGCGTATCCTGGCACGAAGAGGAGTGTCGAGGTTTCAATCACTACCCGGGCGGTTGCGCTCAGCTGTGGGGTCACGACGAGTGCGAGGGCCACAAGGGTAACAACTAATATGATCGCCAAATCTGCGTACGAATGGTGCGCAGCGCCTTTATCGTCTTTCACGTCTTCGCTCGCCTTGGTGCTAGTGTCCCCGTGCGGGACAAAACGTCAGCCTACCGTGTGCGCATGTCACCTGTGCCCCGTTTGAGCTTAAGTTTATCCTTCGTACGCCAGAACCCGCCGAAAACGCCTCCAAAAACGAGCATCAGTAGCTTCGGCAGCGATTAGCCTTATAGCTATACAAAGCGCGCGTCGCTGGTACCCCCTGCTCAAAAACCCGTGAGGTTGCACGCCCTCCGTGCCCCGGCAGCGTACAAAGGCTTCGGCGGCAGATATAGATGCCAGATAGCGAGCCCCCAGCCGCTTGAGACCACGCCCAAACGAACCTTTGGCCTGAAAGCGAAAAACGCACGATGACGCGCACGAGTCTGCTCTTGAGGGCCAATCACCGCGATCAGGCCGGGTAAAGTGCGCGTAGCTCGTTGGCCTGTGCGTTGTTAACGTATCCGGTGACCGAGCCGGAATCATACACTCTTGATCCAAGACTGGTCTCCGTCCCGTTGGAGGGCGTGAACGTCGTGTTGAGCGGAATGGAACTCGGCGCCTGAAGAGACGTAACGATAAATGACAGGCCGTTATTGACGGCTCTAATCAGGAATAACGGAGGGCTCGCTTGGAGGTTATGCGCGGACTGAGGTGCGCTGCTATTATAGTTATAGTAGAGGTTTGCGTCGTTCATGTACGTGCTATCACTGAATATTTCGCCGCTGCTCTTTTGGCCGATAGTTTGCACCGCGGTGAGCTCTGAGGCCGTAAGCGTGGGCCGCTCCCAAGTAGGGCTGCCAAAGAGGTGATTGTCGATGTTTGCCGTCGGGCTCAGGATCATACCGAGCGTCAGCAAGCCAACAGCTGACATTAAAAAGAGTGCTTTCGCCCCCGTACCGCGTACGAGTGCGACCAATATCAGCGCAGTTACCGCGAGCGGCACGGCATAGAGTATCTGCGCGAAGAAGATCCACCTCTCGGCCTCCAAAAATGCCCCAAAAGCTCTCGAAAAACCGACGAGAACGGGGATTATCCCCATAGACACCAAAACGAATCCCGATCGGTTTCCGAACTTCTGCGAGATCATGTAAAAGCAACCGATTGCTGCGAGAGCAGCAAATGCGCAAATGCCCGCCGCGCTGAGCCCTTGGAGCCATAACGGCATACCCGCGATGTTGGTGCCGCCGTTGATTTGCGTAATGGCCTCTACGCTCTGCGTTTGGATGAGAGTTATGACCGCCGCAAAGGAACCTGATACGAAGGCCCACCACGCGAACATCGCTACGATAAAGATCTCCGCCACGCGAATGGAGAGGAGGTTGCTGCGGCCGACCTCGGGTCGACGCAGCCTGTGCCACACGATCAGCGCGATGAGGCCAGAGATGAGGGCGAGGGCCAGTGCCATTGCTGATATCGTGTGGGCCGTGACGAGCGCCGCCATGACGATCAAGAGGATGAGAAGATAAGCGGACCGGTTCTGATGTCGACTCTTGAGCAGCAGATAGACCGCCATAAGCAAGAGAATCCCGCCAAAAGTGGTCGGAATGGTCCAAAACCCCATATTAATAAATTGATTTGCTGTGACGAGCAGCAAGCCACCGAGCAGCCCTGCTTTCGCGCTAATCAACGATTTGCCAAGAAGAAACGTGAACAAGGTGCACGTGATGATGAGCGATAGCTCGACCGAGAGCATCACCGACCACTTGTAACCGAGGCCGGACAGCACTGAAGTCGACGCGACAGTGAGAAAAAACGACGGTAGGGTGGTGTATTGGAAGCCCGCCAGCTGCGGAATGTGCCCTGAAGAGATGAGTTGCAACGTGAACTGCTGGTCGGCCCATGGGTCGGCTCCGACCACGCTGGGGAAAAGGAGCAACTCCGAAAACTGCAACGTGCAACCGAGGATGATGATTTGTGTCAGGATGAGCCACGCGCTTTTCCCCTTGGTGTCAGACGTCAATACCTCCAAGGCGAGAGCGCTCGCCATAAGCGCGGCGAAAATAAAGTAGGTCAACGGACGAACATACACGTTGGCCCTGAGCTGGAACGAGAGGACCGCGCAGCCAAGAAAGAGGAAGAAGAGAACGTTTCCAAGCAGAAACAGCTCGTAGTTCGGCGGCGTGTCGAGGTTCTGCAGCGCACCGACGTTCCTCACGCGGAGCCAAATGAGGCACGACACGAGCGTGAGTGCACCAAAAATGAAATAATACGTGTTGTTGGCACCTGAGCCGCTTCTGACCGCGGTCACGCCATAAGCTATCACAAGGACGCAGAGAGCGGCGATTATCGCTGCCGCACCCTTATCAAGGTCCTTACTTATAGTGCCAAGGTTCATCTGCTAAATCCGGCTTACGGACTTCTTATCGTCGCTCGCGTCCTTGTCGCAAGCCCACGGTGCTCGTGACGACGCTGAGAGCGTGCTGCCCGAGCCCGAGCGTGCTGCTTTGGCCATTTCTATGCGTTTGCACCTATTTAACACTTCATATCGTCCCTGCGTGACGCGATCGCAGCTGATGAGCGTAGAGACGTCTGCGATCAGCTGTGCGGTCGGCTTAGTGGCACGCTGCCGCCTGAGGGTTTCGTAGAGCGGCGCAGCGCGGCGGTTCGCTAATACAGGCGAGCTCATGGCACGGGCCATCGCGCTCGCCGCTTGCCCACGTAACGCGATACAAGTGGTCACGGTTCACGAGCGCAACGTGGCGCTCATCCGGCTTAAACAAGGTTGCCTAAAAACGCTGTAAAAAAACCGTATCTCCTCGACCGTGATGCCCTTCAGAACAACCAAGATGCCGGGGTATACAGCCGCAAGGCTTCAGGGGGACACGAGCACGTTTGCCACCCCCGATGGATGCCAAGACGAGGACAATAGACCCTACGAGAGAAGTACACGCTCTTTAGCACAAACGTCCCTTGCATCGTGAACTTGAACTCCCGCAAGGAGTAGATGGCTGTAAATGTGGAGGCACGCCATTACGACGCTCGACCTAGGGCTGCCCGCGAAAACGTCGAAAACGGCGTTTATCGCCACCAACTTCATTGCCCGCGTCTCCGATATGTAGCCGAGCTGCATTTTACGTCAAAGTGTTGCAGACAACAAGAAGCGTCAAGCCAGATGTCCTAAACGTCCAAAACGTCGGACAGGGTCTTCACGGTTTTTTTTTTGCTAAGCGGCTATTTAAGGCACCTTACGTCGTTCGATCGACTGCCTATGCCTTCCAACGCGGGAGGTAGCGTTACGTCGCCCTGTTGTTCTAAGAGATGCAGATGCTGCAATCGCCTTGACTGACAATATGAAAAAGGAGCTCCAGCAAATCTGGATGCGAGAGATCACGGTCATACCACACCGCGTAAGCAGCAAAATGTTTCCGTAATCTCGCTAAACGTTGATCCCATCGGTAGATAAACAGCAGCTCCTAAGCACGTAAGCTAAGATGATGCAGCGATTAAACTCAAATCACGCCAGACGCTGACCTATGGATCAGTGCGCAATGCTTCGTAAGGAGACGATTTTCGATCCCAATTAGATGATGTCCTGACATAAGAGTTCGATAGTCGCATATGGCCAGTCGCGTTTGAGACTGAACCGTAAGCACTTAAGGTGTAGCCGTAGCGTCGCCGTTAGAGCGATGCCTCTCTCTCCAGCGATCTTGCGGTAGAGTGCATAACACTCGGTGTACACAAGCGCTATGGCAAATTGCCAAGGGGCTAAGTGTTTGCTGTCTAAATACGCCAGCGAAAAGGGCGCGAGAGACCTGGCTTCGTTTCTGGAGCAAGGTCTCTCTTCCCGACGGACTGATACGTAGTTTAAGTCTGCGGGAAGAATCTTGAGGTTCAACTGCGCAGGAAAGATTTTGAGCTTTTTGCCAGTTGGGAGGCTACTCGGGTGTGAAACTTCGGCCTCCGCCGCAAACAAAATTACTAACCCTTTTTGTACTGCTCTGTATCCATAGTCGTGATCTTCATATCCTACAAAAAAAAGTGAGTCATCATAATAGCCTATCGTGTCAAGGGCTTTTTTTGAAATTAGAACGCCGTGCGTCCCAAACGTTACTACTTGACAATGGGTCACGCACCAAGAGATACGATACTCACCTCCCAGAAAGTTCTTGACAAATACCATTGGCTCACTGGAATGAGGCCGATGTGTATCCACTCTGTTAGGGCACAGGATGTCACCTTTGTCAGCTTGTTTGAGCAGCTCAGCCAAACAGTTCGAAGAAACCGCACCGTCTTGATCGAGTAGCCAGACCCAACGAAAACCATGTTTGTGGGCGATCTTCATTCCGCAGCGAAAGCCTCCGGCGGAGCCGACGTTGTTCGTAGTTTTGTGATAGTAGATGAACGCGTACCTCCGCGCGTATAAGTCGCAGATCGTTTTATTCTGCACTGAGAAACAATTATCAGAATTATCGATAATGATGAGTCCACTCAGACACGCGTGCTGGTCATGAAGCGATGAGAGCAAACTTGCTAACTCTTCCGGGTTATTATACGCGACCGTCACAGCGCACACAAATGGTGTGGTATTCGAAAGAGTTATCGTGTGAGACATTTGTGTCGTTCTTGCGTCCGTGCATCGAGCGTTCCAGTGCGTCAGAAGCGTTCTGTCGCGCGCAGCGAATCTAATATTAATTGCTGCATACGCCTTTTTCCCCCAGACAACGACTGTTGACTGGTATACTCAGCGTATCTCCAGTGCTTGTAGTGTCCTAGAACGCTTTTCTTCTTGAAAAAAGAATCGAGTGCCGCAATCTTTGACGCGGAAGGGAGGACCCGTTCCGTGTATCCATAAGTCTATTATAATATGGGCAAATCAATTTGACAACGATACTCGTGAAAGCAGAAGAAAAGACTCAAAGTCGCGTATTTCAAGATATCAAGAAATGAACTGGCGCGATTGCCGCAAAATAGAAGCGTCCTCTTTACCGTTCAATGGTCAAATATTGATGTCTTATGAACGTGACCTTGATATGAAATGCGCGAACAGAAACTGACGACGTCGACAGTCGCCTCACACGTTTTTGTGACGCAGATGTGTATAACTATGTCTGTGTGGATCAGCTCGGTGAGGATGAAATCCTGCAGGCTCGCTGATGCGCATGCGGACCTTGTGTGTTGAAACTAAATGCTGACATCAAATGTGATAGGGCGGAGTCAGGACCTTACGCCAATACTTTGAGTACCCTCGCACGAAGAAACATCCAGCCTCACACTTCGGTCCGATTAATGAAGGACTCCGAATATCTGTTAACGAATCAAAGACACTTCGGCATCCACTTTCGGAAGCTATTTAGGTTCTGATGTTCTTTTTGGTATGCTTCTCCGCTTTGGTCACATGTAAAGCCCTAAAAATGTTTTTGCCGCGGTCTAATACGAGCGGCGCGCCACGCAACTATCCTCGCAGCTAGATGCCTGAACAACCGCAGACTGAAAAGCATGAAAGCAATACAGCTAGCGTTAGGCGCGTAGCGCGAAATACCTCTTTTTTGACAATTAGCCAGATCATAAGTTACGGAGAGAGCGCCGTCTACACAATTCTCGTGGCGAGGTACCTAGGCGCAGAAGGTCTCGGTGTCTTGAACTTTGGCATAGCACTCATAGCGATTTTCAGCATTCTTGCAAATTTCGGGCTCACGACGCTAATTACGAGAGAAGTCGCTCGCGATAAGTCGCGGGCAACCAAGTATATAGCCAATGTTATTCCGATGCAACTGTTGTTATGCCTAGCTACGATCGGCCTCATCGTCGTGCTGGTAAATTCCCTCGGGTACTCACAGCAAACTATTTATGTCGTCTACCTCCTGTCGGTTGGACTCATCGTAAACGCGCTTTCGGCGCTTTTTCTAGCCGTATGCCAAGCATTCCAACGGCTAGGGTTTCAGTCCCTATCATTGATTATCACCAGTATCGTGGCGCTTTGTGGAGCCGTGCTCGCGATACATCTGCACGCGAACGTCGTTGTATTTGCGTTCGTCTCCCTCGTTGCGACGGGAGCCGGGGCAGCGTACGTCTACGCGGTTTTTGTCCGAAGATCGGCTTTGCCGCGTCTTGAAGCTGACTTCGCCTTCTGGAGAGCCACGTTAAAGGAGGCTTGGCCGATGGCTGTTATGGCAATAGGCATAATGATCTACTTCAGGATTGATGTCGTCATCATATCATTAATCCAAGGCACCACGGCAGTCGGCTTTTACAGCGTCGCATATACCCTTTCAGAGGCATCGACCGTCGTTCCCAGCATGTTTGTTCTCTCGCTGCTCCCTATCTTGTCGCATATGCACCAAAATTCCAAGACGTCGTTTCGAGACACGTGCGCCCAGTCGGTGAGATACATGCTTTACCTTGCCCTGCCAATGGCGTTTTTCGTCACATTGTGGGCAAAGCCGATCATTTCCACCCTCTTTGGGACTGCGTTTGATCCATCTGTTGCGGCTCTGCAAATATTGATATGGGCGGCAGCGATCATGTACGTGACTATCGTTCTGGGGACCGCTTTCGTCGCTGCTAACCTACAACGGCTGAACATGAATCTGACTTTCATAATGATCGCCGTTAACGTAGGCTTGAATGTGCTTTTGATCCCCAGGTACAGCTACTTTGGCGCATCATTTGCGACAGTCGCGACGGAAGCCTTTGGACTTGCTTTGGGTCTCGTTATCTTAGGAAAATACGGGTATGATCTTAGATTGCGGAGAACGAGCTTGCCGCCTCTTTTTGGCTTGTCCGTCATTGTTGCTATCTCAGCATTATTGTTCCCCAGAGATGTCCCGCTCATGGTGATTACAATTCTTGACTTAGCCGTGTACGCAGTAATCATATACAAACTGGGCATCAACGAACAAGACAAACGGGTAATACTCAGCTTGCTTAAACTACCCCAACCAACAGAGTCCGAAAGATGAGCTTCGCTGTATTGAAATCTATAGACTAGTTAACGCCAATTGTTGATCCCGAACCCGAGACAATTGCGCAGCATAAACAAGTGTGAAGGCCAAACGTACGTCGGCTGTCGTCGCACGGGAGTATTGCGATTTGCATAACAAATTGAATGCCCATCAGTTCTTTCAAAGAATCAATACTGCAATGCTAAAGAACGGCCGAAATTAAGGAAATCCGTACATTTTTGCAACGATGACGGCCCTGAGCATTATTTTTCCAGCTACGGCAAAGCCTCGAAGAGAGGTCAGCAGTAGAGACGTGGATGAAATCCGCAGCATCGAAGCTGAGTGGGACAAAGATAAAGGGACACTAGTTCAGGAAAAACGACGCTTGCAGAGTACATCATTACGCCTCTTGTCTCGAGAGAGCGTAGTCTGCGTGGTTCTAAGAGTTAGGATTGACCAATGGGGGGGTATTGCGTAAAGAGAAACTGCCGTGAGCAGCTCGGCCTCGCGTGCAAGAAGAATCGTCGCCGAATTACGGGTCAGGGCGACCTACAAACACTTAGTACTTCTTTAAGACCGAAACTTGTGCCAAATTCTTTGAGATCTACCACTTTTTTCTGCAAGGCCCCGGTTATCAACTCATGAAAGGGCAAATTCTCCTCTCCTTTTAAAGAATCAAGTTGGTTAAGTACTGAAGCCATAGAAGATGCTGATTTGGTCAAAATATGCCCTTATGCCAACAAGAGTTGATCGGCTGTTTGCGCTAGCATTATATAGAGCCGCGGTCAAAGGAACGGGACAAAGCTGATTGTTGATTATTGGTTTTTCGAACTTCAAAACTAGTAGAAATTGAAACGTGGTAGGCAGTTGTGGCACTATCAAGATGTCGACTAATTGAGCTTCCAAGGGTGCAAGATAACAGAGGCAACCTTACGTTTATCGAAGAGAACCATCACATACCGTTTGAAATAAAGAGGGTTTACTACCTCTATGACGTTCCGGGCGGGGAGTCGCGAGGAGGGCACGCACACAAGCAGCTGCAACAGTTTATTATCGCGGCGAACGGCAGTTTCGATGTTGTCTTGGACGAAGGATCGGACACAGGACGGTATCACCTGAATCGATCCTATTACGGCTTATATGTCCCTTCGATGGTATGGCGTGAACTTGATAATTTTTCTTCAGGATCGGTTTGCCTGGTCTTGGCGTCAGCGTATTTCGATGAACAGGATTACATTCGCGACCATAACGTTTTTAGCGAGTATGCGCGAAGAAGAGAGTCTCAATGAACGCGCCCAGCGTCTCTATCGGATTGGAATGAAATAGAACCACCTCACCCAGCGGCATTAGAATTTATCATGCCCCGACTCGGCAGGGCATTGACTGGGCATATGGTGATTCCATCGCCTCGACTGCGGTGTGGGAGGAGGAAAAGCTTAATGAAGATTTGCATTGCTGCAACAGGTCACACTAAGTTTGGGAAGCGGAACGAAGGTACTGGAGACCTAATAGCACAGTGCTATCAAGACCTCTTGCGTAATGCAAGCCTGGACATCGGATCGGCGATATAGACGCATCCTACATCTCGAATTTTTCGAGCCATTTCTCAGGGCAATGCCACCGGTCAGCACTCCTATCATCGAGGTTGCGCTCGCAACACGAATCCACGCGTGTAGAAGCTGCCTGTGCGTCTGGGGGAACTGCGTTAAAGCAAGCAAGCATCGCCATCGCTTCGGGCTTGTATGATGTCATAGCGGTGATAGGGGTTGAAAAAATGACTACCCGCTCGACAGACGAAACCACATGAATCCTATCATATGCCGAAAGTGAACTAGAGCGCCGGCACGGCATTACTTTCCCAGGATTGTTCGCATTAATGGCGCGCCGACATTTCCACGACTATGGAACCTGCGAAACCGATCTTGCCAAAATCGCAGTTAAGAATCACAAGAATGCAATGTCAAATCCAGACGCGCACTTTCATAGATCGATAACAGATGACGGCGTCTTAAGTTCACGAATTATTGCGTCTCCGCTCAAACTCCTCGACTGCGCACCCATTTCTGATGGAGCCGCAGCAGTCTTGTTGTGTAACGAAAACGCTGCTCGCCAACTCACCGACATGCCGGTATATCTGACCGGCATCGCTCAAGCTGCTGACTACTTGGGGCTCGATGAGCGGGAAGCACTAACAGCTATGCCCGCTGTGGTGAACGCAGCAACAAAAGCATTCCGTGCGAGCGGCCTGACCCCTAGCGACGTCGATGTCGCAGAGCTCCACGATTGCTTTACTATTGCCGAGTTGATAGAAATTGAAGACGTGGGATTTTGTGCCAAAGGGGCAGGAAAAGCGCGAAGGAGCGACAAATCTCGACGGAGAGATCCCTGTCAACCCGAGCGGTGGATTAAAAGCACTTAGAGACCCCATAGGCCTACTGGGGTCGCCCAGGTGGTCGAAATCGTGAAACAGCTCAGAGGAGAGGCCGACAAAAGGCAAGTAACTGATGCGGAAATAGGCTTGTGCTGCAACGTAGGCGGTTCAGGCGGAACGGCAGTCGTCAGCATTTTTTCGAGGTGACATGATGGTTTGGACGTTGGTCAGCTATTCAGAGATACAGGTTCCATACAGGTTCCACTACCACCTTTTATGCCGGGTTACGTCGTGGGACTGGCTGAAGATGAGAACAAGCGTTGGCTAATCGTTCAAGTCGAAATTAAAATGCTTGATAAGGAGATTTCGGTTGGCGTTACAGGTGAGGTTAAGACCATTGAACTGCCGACGCCTTAAACGACTTTGTGCCATTTCCGTAAAACAATTTCAGCTCCTTTGTGACTCCATTTCCCGCCACGTGACATTGAAGTTCAAAGAGGCCAACGATTAGACTTATTGCAGCCGCGCTAAAAATCATTTGACTGTCCCTCTTTTTCTATCGAGGTCATTCTTCTTCGCAAGCTTACGCCAGATCGGTTGAATTTCAAAAGACTTATAATAGATCCTGAGCTAACTAAAACGCACGATTTCGGTAGCGATTAAAGAATCGAAAATTTTTCGTCAGTTCTGAGCACACGCGGGATGTCGAGATGGAACAGTCGCATCGACTCATCATAGTCGGAGACGGCGAATTTGCCGAAATTGCGTATGAGTATTTTACATATGATTCCTCCTACGAAGTCGTGGCATTCAGCGTCGAAAAAGAGTATCTGAAAAGGAAAGAGCTGTTTGGGTTACCAATCATCCCTTTTGAAGAATTAGAGCATTTTTACCAGCCATCGAGCTGCAAGGCCTTCGTAGCAGTTACGTTCACTCAGCTAAATCGCGTTAGATCGCGTCTGTACAAAGAAGTAAAAAGAAAGGGATTTCGTCCTGTCTCGTACGTGAGTTCAAAAGCCTTTGTGTGGAAGAATGCCGAAATTGGTGACAACTGCTTCATATTTGAGCACAACGTTATCCAGTATCACGCTAAAATAATGGATAACGTCATTTTGTGGAGTGGCAATCATATAGGACATCGGGCGACTATACGAGAGGGTGCATTTCTTTCTTCTCACGTTGCCGTGTCGGGTTATTGTGAAATCGGTGAAAACTGCTTTCTCGGAGTCAATAGCTGTGTTGGTGACAACATGAAGATAGCTAGAGATTGTATTATAGGAGCCGGAGCGGTTGTCATTGCGGACACTGAAGAAGGAAAAGTCTACGTTGGCAATCCAGCCAAACCGACGAGGAGAAGCAGTTATGCCACTTTCGGGGTTGAGAACGCCTAAGATTGGAAGGGCAAGAATAAACCAAACTGTGTACGCAGTAACGATAACAAACTCCACATCAACGACACGACAAACGGGTAATCCTCACCTTGCTTAAACCTCGACGAGCCAAGGTTCCGAACGATGAACAAACTTGTATCGAAGTGCAAACTCATTGAGTTTCCAAACGTCGCAGCCCAAAGAGGCAACCTCACCTTTGTCGAAGAGAATCAAGATATGCCATTGGGACCTAAAGGCGTATTACATGCAAGACGCTCCTAGAGGAGTGCCCCGAGAGGGCAGGCCGACAAGAAGCTTGAGCAATTCATCATGGAGCAAGCGGGAGTCTCGACGTCGTCCTAGACGGCAGATCAAGCAGGGAACGGTGCCCGCTCAATCGCTCCTATTACGAAGGTCGGACAGTCAGCTCTAGAGACCTCTCGCAAATATCGGGATTTTTTCAGTCAAGGCTGAACTTTTTGAAGTATTACACAGACGCTTAGAAATGTCACGAACCGGTCGATTGGAATTTGTGGCGGCAAATCAAAGAATTACGCGTACGATTGAAGTACTAGAAAGGTGTCGGAATCCACGATCTGTAACTTGATCAGCGAATAAAATGAGCCAAATATTGATTTTTTCTGATCTTCACGCGAACGAACGAGCATTGCAGGATATTGCCCCAGCAGTTAAGCGAGCAGATCTAAGCATTTTTTGCGGTGACGTGGTTGGGTATGGAGTCGATATCGAAAGCTCAATTGATTTCATTACGAATAACGTCGATCGTGCTGTCGCCGGGAATCACGACAAACTAGCAGTAAATAACATAGATTTGAGTGATCAGCGTTCGGCAGTACAAAAATCGATCACTTATACGAGGCGCGTACTGACTCATAAACAGATTCAGTTTCTCTCTGCGTTGCCTGACGAACTTTGGTTTCAAGATATTTATGTGACACATTCGATTGGGGACACTTATCTGCGGAGTAGAGAAGATTTAAAAATGTTGTTCATGCGAATGAAGAGAGATACAAAATACGCATTCTTCGGCCACACTCACGAACAATTGTTATGTGAACATGATGACCAGATCATTATTAATCCGGGATCAATTACAATAGGCAGGAGGGGAAAGACGAGAGGTTACGTATTAATCCAAAACGACGATATCCAATTTGTTGGCTTGAGTCCCATCATATGAACGTAGCTGTAACGGCCGTAGGCGGGGTCGTCGGACAAGGGATCGTCAAATCTCTTCAGAACACTGAGTACGACGTGGTCGCAATTGATCCTGAAGAGCTTGCCACAGGATTATATGCCGCAAGAAAGTCTTGTTTGGGTCTCTATGCCAAAGATAAAGAATTCATAAACAGAATCGTTGAGATCTGCAAAACCGAAAATTGCAAGATAATATTTCCAGGAATGGATGTTGAATTAATCCCTTTGTCAAATCAAGCCAGTTTGTTAAAGGCTAACGGCATTTATCCGGTCGTAAGCCGACCTGAAGTAGTCAAAATTTGCGACAACAAAATGCTCACGTTATCTTTCTTGAAAAGACACAATTTCCCTTATCCAAAGAGCTTCGACTTGAGAGAATATGCTTTTGAATTGGACTTTCCAGTTATTTTCAAGCCAAAAAAAGGTGAAGGTTCGGCAGGAGTTTTTCTGGTAGACGATAAAGAACAATTTGACGCGATAAGTAAGTCGCTAGATGCGAGCAGTTACATTGTTCAAGAATACATCGACGGTGAAGAATACACGTGCGGGACGGTTACTCTACAGAACAAGTGCATTGGTGTAATATTGATGAAGAGGCAACTTCGAGCTGGAGCTACTTATAAAGCATTCGTCGTAAAGAATGATGCGCTTGAGAAGTTCATTAAAAATGTAATTACGACTTTAAAACCTTTTGGAGCTTGTAATATTCAGTTAAGGATTATAGATAACGTTCCGTTTATTTTTGACATCAATGCGCGTTGTTCCGGAGCAACGCCAGCTCGAACTTTGGCAGGTTTCAATGAGCCAAAGATAATTTGTGATTTTGTTTCAAAAGGAGTTAATGATCCTAAATTTTCGATCCGCGAAGTTGCAATCCTTAGATACTGGAGCGAGCTCGCAGTCAGTTACAATTCGATCAAAGAAATGAGAAACAACGGCTGCGTGAATGGATCAGGCGCAAGATTGTGGAGATACTGAACGTTCCCGCGGTCCTTACGTCTGCCAAGAGAGTGAACAGTTTATGCCCGAATATCGCCATATTTCCTGACTCGCCCGCTCCCAAGTGCCAGGATTTGATGCTTTTGACGATGTTGACGTGCTCATAGTCAAGCGGAGAGGGAACAAGCAGGTGCGGAGACAGGTTTTAGTTATGCTGTTTTGAAGCACTGGTAGGGACCGTGTCGCCATGATTGAAATCACCAATTACGAACCACGAGATAAGTCACTTTGGAACGAGTTCGTGCAACGTTCAAAAAATGGAAGCTTTCTGTTTGAGAGAGACTATATGGAGTATCACTGCGACCGATTCGTAGATCTGTCCCTCTTATTCTTTGAAAACGGCAATTTAATCTCTGTTATGCCTGCAAATGTCTTAGATGATGTCTTTTACAGTCACGCTGGTTTGACTTTTGGGGGGATTGTATCTGATCCGAAGATGAAAATCGGGCTGATGTTAGAACTATTTGACTCTGTAACAACCTATCTAAGCCAACACGGGATTGAAACCTTAGTGTACAAAGCAATTCCGAATATTTACCACGTCGTGCCGGCGGAAGAAGATCTTTATGCGCTTTTTCGATACGGTGCGAAGTTAATCAGACGCGATGTTTCTTCTGCGATACGTCTCGATGAGCCCATTCCATTTAGTAAAGCACGAAAGCGGGGTATAAAGAAAGGCAAGAAGAACGGCCTGACAATTAAGCGAACTAACGATTTTGAAGTCTTTATGTCCATCGTGGAGGAGCGGCTTAGAAGTAAATATAACATAAAGCCCACACATACCTCGAATGAGATAACGTCACTTGCACAGAAATTCCCAGAAAATATTAAGCTTTTTGCCGCTTACGCGGATGAAGCAATGCTTGCAGGCGTGATTGTTTATGAAAGTAAACTCGTCGTTCACGGACAATATGTCGCATCGAGCGATACAGGGGAAAAAACGGGGGCCACCGACTTACTCTTTGACTACGTAATCACTCAGTATCCCAATGTGAAAAGATATTTTGATTTTGGGATATCAACGGAGAGAAATGGGACGTACCTAAATCGTGGCCTCGCTGCGTACAAGGAAGGTTTCGGCGCACGCGCCATCACGTATGATACTTACAAAGTAGACGTGTCACATAGTAGATCCCTTTGAGATCTACTCCAAGGCCAGTTATGACAAATTACGCGTTAGCGGATACAAATGTGTTCCACTCTTGAATTGTATAACAAAAGGTGATCTGTAACGAGAGGCCTCCACTTCATAATCGCCTCGCTGCAACCTATGCAGCGTCGTGCGTTGAAGGACGTATATGGTAAAGAAAAAGATCCCGTTTTTTAATTTCAAAAGAGAACACTCAGAGATACAGCTCGAGATATCTGAGGCGATCGAACGAGTCTTTAAAAGCGGACGGTTTGTTTTAGGAGGTGAAGGAGCTGCGTTTGAAACAGAGTTTTCAAGCTATATTGGGGCCAAGTACGGAATCGGCGTGAATTCAGGTTCTGATGCCCTTTTTCTCGCTCTTAAAGCACTGGGAATCGACGAAAATAGTGAAGTAATTACCGTCTCTCACACGTTTGTATCAACAGTTGATGGCATCGTAAGGTGCGGCGCAACGCCGGTCTTTGTCGATGTAGAGCCTGATACCTACTGCATTAATACTGCTAAAATCGAGGAAAAAATAACGCAAAAGACGAAAGCGATACTTCCGGTCCATCTTTATGGACATCCGGTAGACTTGGACGAAGTCCTTAAGATAGCAAAACAATACGATCTTTCTGTCGTCGAGGATGCCTGTCAAGCACACGGGACCGAGTACAAAGGAAAAAAAGTAGGCAGCTCTGGGAACGCAGGATGTTTCAGTTTTTATCCTGTCAAAAATCTCGGTGCCTACGGTGACGGTGGGATGGTGACGACAAACGACAGCAGCTTAGCGGAGAGAATAAAGTTGCTGCGGAATTATGGCCAATCTAGGAAATACTACCACGACTTTGTGGGGATCAATAGCCGTTTGGACGAATTACAGGCAGCAATACTGCGAGTCAAGCTATCGCGACTCGACGAATGGAACGAAAAAAGAAGACGATTAGCACAGCTATACAAAGAAATACTGGAGCAAACGGACGTTGTGCTGCCTAGCGAAAGGCCGTATGTCAAGCACGCGTACCATCTGTTTGTAATACGACTGGCCAGAAGGGATAATTGTCAACGATTTCTTCAGAAGAGAGGTATTCAAACGCAGATACACTATCCAATTCCAGTCCACAAGCAAAAAGCTTATGCAGCATTTCAGAGTACGAGAGACTTGTCGACAACACAGACGATTTGCAACGAAATTCTTTCTCTCCCGCTTTATCCCTCATTGAATGATGATGAAGTCGCCTATACAGCAGGGGTGACCAAAGCTGCCATTGGTTAGCGTGGTGATGCCCTCATACAATCATGAAGAGTTTGTCTCCGAGTCAATTGAGAGCGTCCTAGGGCAAGACTTCGATGATCTCGAATTAATAATTGTTGATGATGCTTCGACAGATTCATCAAGACAGATTATTCAAAAATATGCAGCGGAAGACTCCAGAATACGC
>Ga0187856_1001453_pt1 | contig 18904 bp, 15 predicted proteins | sample June2016WEW_8_40_FD_132443 | JGI IMG/M metagenome (GOLD analysis project Ga0187856, IMG submission 132443) | Peatland microbial communities from SPRUCE experiment site at the Marcell Experimental Forest, Minnesota, USA - June2016WEW_8_40 | ecosystem: Environmental > Terrestrial > Soil > Wetlands...
ATCGGGCCCGACGAGCAACGAGCTTCCGGTGACGAAGACCTCGCGGATCTCGTTCCCGCTCGCAGACCTCGAGGCCATCTTGACCGTCTCGGAGGTCAACTCGAGCGCCCCGACGACGATGTCCCCGCTCACGGCCGTGGCTGTGACCGCGAGCGAGCTCTGCTCGAAGACCCAGCGGTGAAGATTGAGGACCACGATGCCCAGGGCGGGGACGACGACCCCCTGGAAGGCCGGGGGCGACGCGATCGCCGTACCGGTCGAGATGCTCACATTCACCGTCGCCGGCGTGGCGTCCGGGTCGTAGAGGGAGACCCGCACGTTCGAGCCGCCGTAGGTGCTGCCGGTGGGCAGATAGCCCCGAGCGCCGGTCGACAGCGAGCACGGGGACGAGAGCTCGACGACTCCGCCGGCGATCGACGTGCCGGCGATGGACTCGGCCACGGCGATACCGCCTCCCTCGGTCTCGAGCGACACCGCCGCGAACCCGGGCGGTCCGCTCGTGGCGAGCGGGAGGACCGCCTCTGACTCGGCGCCGACAGCGACCGGGGTGCTCGAGACCTGCTCACCGCTCGAGGTCCCTCCCTTGGCGAGCCCTGTTCGCGACACGACTGCGACGAGGTGCACGGGCGAAGTCCCGCTGTTCACGATCGAGATGCGCGAGCTCTCGGGGCCGGCGCCGATGGGCAGCGGGCCGGGGCAATGCCATGCGCCCGGCTTGTGCATCTCCACGCCCGGCAGTGTGGGCGGTCCCACGAACCCACCGGCCGCGGCCCCGCCGATCGGCTGGTGCACGAAGACGTTGACGAGCACCAACAACACGAGCCCGAGGGCGACGGCGATGAGGGCCCGGCGCCGGGGACCCGCCACCAAGGAGGAAAGCCTGCGACGGGGCGCGACCTCGTCCATTAGCGCGGGCTCGGTTCCGGCTCGGACGCGGGCGCCGCTCGTTCCGCCGCGTCTTCGGGCGCGTCCTCGCCGGGCGAGGGCTCCCCGCCCTCGGACGAGCCGTCATCTGCGCCCGCTAAGCCTCCGCCCGACGGGGTGGCCGGGCGGGCGAGGCGGCGGCGCTTGCGACGACGGGCGACGCCCTCGGCGATGCCAAGGGCCACGGCCAACAGGCCCGCGGCGACGCCGAGCTCCCTCAGCCACGAAGGGGTCCCTCCTCCTGTTGCGACGAGCGGCACGACGGAGCTGGCCGACGGGCTGTCGGCCACGGTCCAGGCCGCGTCCTCGAAGGCGATCACGCCGGCCTCGGTCGGGAGCTGGCGCAGATCACCCTGGGCCTCGAGCGCCTGCACGAGGCTCGGCGGTGCCGGAGCCGAGGGCGGGGCCTGGACGCCGGGCAGCATCGGGGCGATCGCGCCGGGGAGGATCACATAACGGATGCCCGCTCGCGCCAACTCGGCGCCGAGCTGGACCGTGAGCCCGGCCTCGGCTCCGGCAAGGTCCACCTCGACCACGGCGCCGACACCGGGGTCGGCGCTCGGCCACAGGCGCCGGCCGTCCGGCAGGCCGTTCTCGCTCACTGCGAACGCCAGCCCGGGGCGTATCTGCCAGGAGGGCGCCGGCACGCTGGCGGGATCACCGAGCCAGAGCACGTCGAAACCCTGGGCGCCCGGTCGGGGCGCCGTCCAGCCGAGAAGCTGCTCGTAGCCGACCGAAGGGAGCGACGAGCGGCCGTCCACCGATGAAGCGAGTGTGGGGAACAGCCCGACGACCAGGCACACGGCCGCGCCCGCGCTCAGATTCTGGCGCCACCCGAAGCGGGTTTTCGCAAGGTCGACCTCGAAGGCCGCCACGCCGAGCCCGACTGCTCCCGCGAGACAGCACGCACCCGGAGCCAGAAGGACAAGCGTCGCCCCGCCGCCCGCACCGAGCCATCCCACCGCTCCCGCATAGGCGACCGCCACCGTGGCCAGGGCCGCGACCCACCAACGCGTGGCCCAGTCCAGCCGTTCCTCGCGCGCCACGAACAGCACGAAAGCCGCACCGAGTGGGATCCCCCAGACGAGCCAGCCCGCGCCCACCGGGCCCACGTCGAAACGGAGCAGGTGCAGCAGCCCGCCCACGTCGCCGCGCGTCCCCAGCGCGCCGGAGAGGACGCTCCAGCGCGCGCCGGGCTGGAGGAAGGTGAGCGACCAGGGGAGACAGCAGACGAACGCCACGCCCAAGGCACCCGCTGTGACGCCGAGCGCGCGGCCCACCGCGGCCAGGTGGCCCGCGACCGCCGCGCCGAGCACGATCGCCAGTGACAGGACCACGACCGCCACCAGCGAGGGCGGCGCCAGGGCGGCCATGACGGCGAGGAGGAGACCGAACGGGACGACCTCGGCCAGAACGGCGCGCCGGCCCCGAGGGTCCTCCGGCGACGAGAACGGCGCCAGCCTGGTTGCGCGGCACATCCGCGACATGACAAAGGGCATCCCGGCGAAGGTCACGAGAGCCTGCAGGTCACCTGCGGCGATGCCGTTCCATACGAGCGGGAGGCCGAGATAGGCGATCGTGCCCGCAAGCCGGGCCCGGCTCGAGCCGAGCGGCCGCAGCAGCCGGTGCATCCCGATGGCGCCCACGAGGATCGGGCCCAACACGAGCAGCTTCTCCACCTGGGCGGTGCTGCCGAGCAGGATCGCGCCGGCCACACCCACCAGGCCGAACCCGGGGGACGCCGGCCCGGGCGCCTGCCATCCGGCGTCATGCCAGCCGCCGAAGAAGTCCCGCAGCAGCGCGCTCGGCGCCGGGAAGGCCAAGAGCTGGCCCACCAGAGGCAAGTGGCCCGTCACGAGGTTACGGACGCCGAACAGGACGACGACGGCCACACCAATGAGAGCCCAGCCGGTCCGGTGCGGCACGACGGGCCTGTTGCGGCTCGAGGCGATCCGCGCAGGCTCGAGATCCTCATCTGGCCGGAACCTGGTCTCGAGCGCAGTTACGACCGGGGCAGCGGGGAGCGCCGCGCCGACCGGGCTGGCCTCGAGAGCCGTACGCCGGTCGCCGCGGCTCAACATCCGCGCCACGACCCGGTCGGGCCGCTGGCGCACGAGCGCGAGCGCCTTGCGGGCTCTGCGCAGGCTGCGGCGGTGGCGCCAGTTCCACCACCACGCGTCCGCGACGCGCTTCGAGCGCTCCCGCTCGCCCCGCAACGTCGCCACCGCCATCTCCGCGAGCGACCCGGCAGCAAGGTCGAGCACGACGGCCAGGCGTCGCGGCGCGTCGTAGTTCTTGAGCACCGCCCGCAGCTCATGGCGACGGCGCAGCATCGCCGTGTTGCCCGCCCTGCCCGAGTCGGACCTCGCCACCTGGACGTGACGGACGCGCGCCGCGGGAGCGACGATGACCCGCGCCCCCGCCACCTGCGCCCGCCAGCACAGGTCCACGTCCTCGCCGAACAGCTCGATGTCTGGATCGAAGCCGCCGAGCGCCCGGAAAAGGTCGGCCCGCACAAGCATGCAGCCGCCCGGCACGGCGAACACCTCGCGACCCTCGTCGTGCTGGGCCTGGTCGAGCTCGCCGGGCTCGACCCGCTCGATCGCCACGCCGAAGCGATCGACCCCGAGGCCGATCTCCAAGAGCCGGTCAGGGGCGTCCCACTCGACGAACTTCGGCCCGACGATGCCGGCGTTGGCGCGGTAGGCCTCACCGACCAGGCAACGGACCGCATCGGGTGAAGGGGCCACGTCGTCGTGGCAGATCAACAGGTGAGAGGCACCCTCGACGGCGACGAGCGCCTCGTTCGCGGCCGCGGAGAAACCCTCGGACGTGCTCTCGCGGAGAATGAAGGCGCGCGGGAGCACGGCTGCGACACGTGCCGTCAGCTCCTCGTGGCTCGCGGCGTCCACCACGAGCACGTCGAGGTTCGGGTAGTCCTGTGCGCCTAGCGCTTCCAGGCATTCCTCGAACCACGGTCCCGGGTCGCAAGCGACCACCACGGCGACGACCGGCGGGGCCTGCTCCTCCGGCATCAGGGCCACGCTACCGCGGACGCGCCGGCGGAACCGGGAGGGCGGGCAGGGCTACGCTTGCTATAGTTAGCATTTTGTAGTACACTAGTGAGCGAACGGCCCGGAGCGCGGTTGAGGCCACAACCTCCCCACGGTGCTGTCGAGAACGTCGAGACGAGGAGGATCGGGACATGACCGACATACGAGACGGTCTTCATGATGTGGCACAAGCCGTCGCGGATCTCGCCAAGGAGGCTGCGTACGTCGCCATCGGCGTCGGTGTCCTCGAGTTCCAAAGAGCACAGGTGCGCCGCCACGAGCTCGCCTGTGCCCGCAAGCTGATCTCCGGGCGGCCCAAGGACTTCGACGAGACGGTCGCCCAGGTGCGCAAGGCCGTCGACGCGAACATCGATCCGATCCTTGCGCTGCTCCCCGAACAGGCACAGGCCGTCGTCCGCCAGACACGCGACGAGCTGCGGAGCCGGCTCCGGTTCTCCGCCTGAGTCAGGCGAGGCGCCCGCGCCAGTACTCGAGGACGTCGGACAGGGTCTTGGCCAGCGCGATCGTGGGCTGCCACCCCGTGGCGGCGACGAGCTTGGAGGAGTCGCCGACCAGCACCGGGACTTCGACCGGGCGGAAGAGCTCGGGGTCGGTCACGAAGCTCACCTCGCACGACAGCATGCCCGCCATCTGCGACGCCAGGTCGGCGATGGAGATCGCGCGGCCCGAGCAGACGTTGTAGGCCTCGCCCGCAGCCCCGTACAGGGCGAGCAGCCGGTAGGCCCGCACGACGTCGCGGACGTCGGTGAAGTCCCGGGAAGCCGTGAGGTTGCCGACCTTCACCTCCCCGCCCTTGCGCAGCTCGGCCTCGACCATCCGCCGTGCCAGCGCCGCCACCACGAAGTCGTCGACCTGGCCCGGTCCCACGTGGTTGAAGGCCCGGGCGCGCACGACCCTGAGGCCCCGGCCCAGGTAGGCCTGCAGCCCCAGGAACTCGGCGGCCACTTTGCTCACGGCATAGGGCGTCACGGGGCGGAGCTCGGCCCGCTCGTCGAGCGTCTCGGTGTCGGGCGCCGGGCCGTAGACCTCGGCCGAGCTGATGAGAACGACCACGGGCGGGACATCGCACGCGGCCGCCGCCTCGAGGAGGTTCAAGGTGCCGACGGCGTTCACCCGGAAGGTCTCGGCGGGCTCGCGCCAGGACTGGCCGACATGGGTCAGCGCCGCCAGGTGGTACACCACGTCCGGCGTCGCCTGTTTGAGGTCGGCTGCGATGAGGGCGGGGACGGTCACGTCGACTTCCGGACCGGGGGCGATGGCGGTGTCGCCCTCGTCGGAGAGGTGGCGCAGGAGCCATTCGCCGACAAAGCCCGTCCCACCGGTCAAGTACGCGCGCACGGCGCTCAGGCTACCTGCCGATCCGGCCATTCCCCGGTGATTCCGGTCCGCAAGAGCGCTTTGCGGACGCCCTCGGCGTCAAGTCCCCGCCGCGGTGCGGTACACGGCCAGGTGACCCTCGGCGCTGGCTTCCCAGGTGTAGCGGGCCGCGATCGAAAGCCCGTCGGATCGCCGGCGCTCCCGGTCAGCGGCGGCGTCTTCGGAGATCGCCGCCTCGATCGCCGCCGCGAGCGCGAGCGGCTCGCCCGGCGCGACGAGCAGGGCGCTCCCGCCGGCGATCTCGGCCATGGGCGTGCCCGAGGTCGTGACGAGGGGTGTGCCGCAGGCGAGAGCCTCGAGAGCCGGGAGGCCGAAGCCCTCCTCGAGCGACGGGTAGACGACCGCACGGGCGCGGCGCAGGAGGGCCGGCACGTCCCCGTCGGCCACGTAGCCGAGCCGGCGGATCCGCCCCCGGGAATGCGCCGCGGCCACCGATGCCAGCACGGGTTCCGCCTTCCAACCGGCACCGCCGGCGAGGACGAGCTCGAGTGACGTGTCATCGCCCGTGAGCCGGTCGAAGGCGGCCGCGAGGTCGGCGATGCCCTTGCGGGGCTCCAGGGTCCCGAGGTGCAACAGGTAGGGCCGCTCGAGGCCGAGGCGCTGCAGGACCTCACCGTCGGAGCCGGGACGCGGCTCGTCGGCGGTGAAACGGGCGTGGTCCACGCCATGGGGCACGACCACCACCGGACATGGTGGGGAAAGAAGCTCCTGCAGGCGTCGCGCGGTCATCTCGCTCACACAGACGATGGCGGCCGCGTGCGTCACCGAATAGCGCATGGCGGCCCGGAACCACTTCACCTTGCTCGCCTCGTGCCACTCGGGGTGATCGAAGAACGTGAGGTCGTGGATCGTCACGACGCAGGGCACCTTGGAGCGCCGCGGCATCGTGTAGTGCGGGCCGTGGTGCACCTTGACCGGCGGCGATGCGAGGCCGGCGACCACTGAGCCCAGACGCGCCTGCTCGTACAAAAGGCGCGCCGGGCGGCTGGAAGGGGCGGTCGCCACGACCCGCTCCCCCGGCGCCACGCGTGCCCACCTGGCGCCGTCGTCACGCCGGGCGAGGAGGCTGAGCCGGCAATCGGCACGGCCGCCGAGAGCCCGGGCCAGCTCGACGACGTAGCGGCCGGCTCCCACGGGACGATCCGGCACGGCGCTCACGTCCATGGCGACGGCGAGAACGTCTTCTCCCGAGCCGCCGGTCATCGCCCTGCCCGCCCCTCGACGACGGCCCGTTCCCAGATCGCCACGTGCGCCCGCGCGGTGTTCACCCAGCGCAGCGCGCCCGCACACTCGAGGCCCTTGGTGACGAGCGCCTGGCGTGTCACCTCGTCGACGGCCGCCGTCACGAGCCCCTCGGCAATCGAGGCGGTATCGGTGGGGTCGACCTCGAGGGACGCCCCGGCGGAGCTCGGGACCCGGCTCGAGACGACGGGGGTCCCCTGGGCCATCGACTCGACGACGGGGAGGCCGAAGCCCTCCACGATGGGGACGTAGGCACACAGGCGGGCCCCCGCGTAGATCGCGGCCAGCGTCCCGCCTTCGACCGCACCTGCGAACACGACCCCGGCGCCCGGTCCTTGCGGGCCGACCGAGGGGGAGCGCCCCCACCCGCTCGGTCCCAGGACCACAAGCGGCCAGGGCTCGGGCAGCTCCGGCCTGGCGAGGGCGTAAGCCTCGAGGAGGCGCCCGAGGTTCTTCCGCGGCTCGAGGGTGCTCACGCTGAGCAGGTACTCGCCGGTGACCCCGAGGCGCGCGAGCAGGGCCTCGCCCGCGGCGACGTCGGGCTCGGCGAGGTGATCGGCGCCCTCGCTCACGACCACGAGCCGGTCGGCGGTGACGCCGAGGCCTGCGGACAGGACGGCCTCGGCGGTCTGCTCGGAGGGGACGACGATGATGGCCGCCCGCGTCGCGGCGCGTCGCAGCGCCGCCTCGTGCCACCGCCTGCCCCTTTCGGGAAGGGCCTCCGGCATCGACCTCCACGCCACGTCGTGCACCGTGATCACCAAAGGCCTGCCCGCGGAGGGCACCGGCGCCGCCAGTGAGACCGAGTGGACGACGTCACTGCGGCGCCCGACACGACAAAGCCCGAGATCCCACGCACGCGTCATGAGCCGGCTCGGGAGCCTCGAGCACTCGAGGGGGAAGCCGAGGTTCCCGAGCGGGTCGGGGCCGGGAGGCGGCCGGCTCGCGACAATGGTGATCGCCGGGCGCTCTTCGGCCCCGAGCTCGCCCATGCCCTTCAGCAGGCCACGGGTGTAGGTCCCGATGCCACCGGGCACGCGCCGGCGCAGCTGCTCGGCGGCGAGCGACACGTGCACGGGCGTCAACGTGCCCGCCGGTCGCGCGCGGCCACGCCGTAGAGGTCGATCATCGACGCGGCCGCCGACTCCCAGCTGAACGAGGAGGCTCGGACGCGCCCGCAGTGCACGAGCCTTGCCCGCAAGGCGTCGTCGTCGATGACCCTCGCCAGCGCCGCCGCCATCGCCTCGTGGTCGCCCGGCGCCACAAGCTCGGCCGCATCGCCCACGACCTCGGGGACGGCCCCTGCCGACGTCGCGACGACGGGCACCCCGGCCGCCATCGCCTCGAGCGGCGGGAAGCCGAACCCCTCGTACACCGACGGGTAGGCGAGGGCGAGGGCTCCCTCGAGCAAGGACTGCCGCTCGGCTTCTGCGAGGTAGCCCACGCGCACGACGCGCCCGGCGACGCCGCTCGCCTCCACGGCGGCCCTGAAGGCCGGCTCTCCCCACCCGTCGGGCCCGGCGACGACGAGCTCGAGGTCCCCATGTGTGCGCGAGAGCTCGGCGAACGCCTTCACCAACGTGGGCAGGTCCTTCCGCGGCTCGACGGCGCCGAGCGCGAGCAGGTAGGGCGCCGAGCGTTCCCGCCGCCCCGAACGTGCCGGGGAACGGGTGGCGTCGTCGCTCGGGACGGCGAGGCCGGCCGGGACGACCCGGACCCGCGCGGCGTCGGCGCCGATGAGCTCGAGCACCTCGTCCCGCACGAAGCCCGAGAGCACATGGACAAAAGCGCCGCCTCGGACGGCCCGCCTGACGAGCCGCGGGTACTGACGCGAGGCCGGCGCGCACAGCTGCGGGTAGCGCACCGCTGTCAGGTCGTAGACCGTGACGACGCGACCGGCGTGAGCCGACGGCGGCACGACGTAGTTCGTCCCGTGCACGACGTCCACCGGCCCGGTGAGCCATTCGATGGGGGGCAGGTCCGCCCGCGCCCACACCGAGTTCGCAAGGCGCGCGGGCAAAGGCCAGGTTCGGACCGGGATCCCGAGCGCGCCCGCCGTCGCGCCGGTGGCACGACGAGCATTGCGGGCCACGGCGTAGCCGAGCAGCTCCACCTCCTCGCCTGCGACGAGGGCGCCGGCAAGACCGGTGCAGAAACGGCCGATCCCGGTGCGCTCGCCGGCGAAGGCAAGCACGTCGAAACCAACCCGGAGCCTCGTCAAGGCGACCCCGGCCAGGGTGGGCTCGCCGGGGCGGGCGGACCGGCGAGCGGACGACCGGCCGTCAACGGAACAGGTCCTCCCCGTAGGGCCGGACCACGTCTTCTGCGACTGCACCCGGGCCGAAGAGCGCCACGCCCACTCCCCTGACCACGGCCACAGGCACGCCCCGTGCCTTTCCCATGACAAGCTCTGCAGCCGCGGCGATCTCGTCCACGACGCAGATCTCGGTCGCGACGAGTTCCCGGCCCAAGGCGTCGGTCGTCCCGCGGAGGTCGACCACGGCGCGGATGCCCGCGCAACCGATTGCCACGTCGGTCACGCCGCGCCGCCAGGCTCGGCCGAAGGTGTCGGAGATGACGACGGCGACCTCCAGGCCCGTGCGTGCCCTGAGGCCGTCCCGCAAGCGGCGGGCCGAGCGGTCCGGGTCCTCGGGCAGCAACGCCGCCCAGCCCTCGGCCACGTTGGACAGGTCGACGCCCGAGTTCGCGCACACGAACCCGTGCCTGGTCTCGGTCACGACCAGGTCTCCCCTGCGCCTCAGCACGCGAACCGACTCGGACTCGGCGAGGAGGCGTTTCGCGTCCGGGTCCGACGGATCGATCCGGACCGTGCGACCCTCCGCCTTGGAGACCACCTTCTGGGTGACGACGACCACGTCGCCCCCGGCCAAAGGCGCGTGCTCGGCGATGAGCGCCGCCAGGTCGTCCCCGGGGCCGATCTCGGGAAGGCCCTCGATCCCCAGCACCAGCAGTGATTCGCCGATCGCCATTGGCGCAGTCTTCACCCAAGCAGCCGGCAGGCGCTACGCATCGGGCCCGGCTGTCGCCGAGCCCGATGATCCCGCGCCGATGCCACCGGCCGCGAGCACGGCGCGGGCGAGTCCCGCCGCCAGCTCCGGCGAGCCCATGACCGTCGGCGCGACGACACAGCGCACACCGGCCAGCTCGACCTCGGCAGCGCGATCCTCGTCGGCCTCGTCGATCACGAGCGTGCCGACGAAAGAGCCGAGGAAGCGGGCGACGCCCAGCGCGGACGCCTCCCCGCCCAGCTCGACGAGGAGCCGGTCGGCCGGGCCTTTCAAAGCCGCGCCCGCCACGATCGGCGACACGGCCACGACCGCGTCGCGGCGGGCCCGCAACACTTCCGCCACGCCCGGCACGGCGAGGATCGGCCCGATGGACACGACCGGGTTCGAAGGTGCCACCACGATGATCTGGGCCGATCCGAGTGCCTCCAGCACGCCGGGCGCAGGCGTGGCCCGGGCGGCACCCTCGAAGCGGACCGAATCCACGGCGACCGAATGGCGCAGCTTCACGAAGTACTCCTGAAAGGCCACCTCCCGCTGATCGGCGAGCCGCAGCCTGGTGCGCACGGGGTCGTCGCTCATCGGGAGGAGGTGGATCGAAAGGCCCCAGGCGCGTGCGATCTCCTCGGTGACCACAGAAAGAGTCGCGCCCTCGCGCATACGGCCGGTGCGGTAGAGGTGGGTCGCGAGGTCGCTGTCACCGAGCCGGAACCAGGTGATGGCGCCGTAGCGCTCCAGAGCCTCCATGGCGCGAAAGGTCTCGTCGGTGAGCCCCCAGCCGGTGGCGGGGTTGACGGCCCCGGCGAGGGTGTAGGTGATCGTGTCGAGGTCGGGGCTCACGCACAGGCCATGGAGCTCTGTGTCGTCGCCGGTGTTGACGACGGCGACGATCTCGCCGGGATCGACCACCGCCTGCAGGCCGGCGAGCATCCTGGCGGCGCCGACCCCGCCGCAGAGGACTGCTATCACGAAGCGGCCCGGCGGACGTGGTCGACGACTGCCGCCACCCCCTTGCCGAGAGGCGTCCAAGGTTTCCAGCCGAGATGCAGGCCCGCCCGTCTCGGGTCCAAGGCGCTGCGTTGTACCTCACCGGGCCGGGCCGGCGCGGGTCGCGCCTTGAGGTCGCTCCCGCAGGCCTTCGCGACGATCTCGTACAGCTTCGAGACCGATGTCTCCTGGCCGGTGCCGATGTTCATCACGAGGCCGCCGCCGCGACGCGCGGCGCGTGCGAAGGCATCGACGACGTCGTCCACGAACACGTAGTCGCGGGTCTGGCTCCCGTCTCCGAACACGACGCAGGGCCGGCCCGCGACGAGGTTGCCCGCGAAGATCGCCACCACGCCGGCCTCGCCGTGCGGGTCCTGACGGGGGCCGTAGACGTTGGCGAGCGCCAGGGCGGTGAACTCGATCCCGTGCAGCTCGCGATATGCGACCAGGTAGTCGATGGCCGATTTCTTCGACACACCGTAAGGCGACAGCGGCTTGTGAGGTTGATGCTCGTCGACGGGCAGATCCGACCCGTCCGGCTCGCCGTACAGCGTGCCTCCCGAGGCCGCGAAGACGATCTTGGTCGTCCCCCCCGCCCGAGCGCCCTCGAGCACCTGGATCGTGCCGAGGATGTTGACATCGGCGTCGAACACGGGCCTGTCGACCGAGACGCGGACGTCCGCCTGGGCGGCCAGGTGGAAGATCACCTCGGGGCGCCGGTGGCGCACCAGGTCGACGAGATCACCCGAACGGACGTCGAGGTTGTGGAAGCGCAAGGCGCCCCCCGAGGCGCGGGCGTCGGCGAGGTTGGCGAGCGACCCGGTCGACAGGTCGTCCACGACATCGACGTCGTGGCCTTCGGCGAGAAGGCGATCGACGAGATTCGAGCCGATGAACCCCGCACCTCCGGTCACCATTGCACGCATGGCGTCCGCCTCCTCGCTCGACAGCTTCAGGACAAGGGATAACGCGCACCGTCGAGCACCGAGCCCGCCGGCACGTTGGCCCCGACGCCGACAATCGTCATCCCACTCAAGTGGCCCCGCTCGCCGATGACGGCGCGCGGGCCGACGATGCTGTCCTCCAGGACTGCGCCCGCGCGGACCTCGGCCCCGGCCATCAGCACCGAGCGTCGCAGCACGCAGTCGGGGCCGACCCGCGAGCCGGCACACACGACGCTGTCCTCCACGACCGAGCCTGCGGCGATCGAGGCCCCAGGGCCTACGAAACAGTGCTGGCCTAGGTGGGAGGCGACCTGCGCGCTCGGGTCCACCCAGACCCCGGGACGGATCTCGGGCGCGGGCGGGACGCTCACGCGCCGGCCCCAGAGGATGTCGAGCTGCGCCCGGAGGTACTGATGCGGTCTGCCCGTGTCGAGCCAGTAGGCAGCAAAGGCCATCGCGTAGAGCCTGCCCGCGGCGACCAGCTCGGGGAAGGTCTCGCGTTCGATCGACACACGCCGCCCGCCCGGGATCCGGTCGAGCACCGAGGTCTCGAGCACGTAGATGCCGGCGTTTATCAGGTTTGTCGGGGCTTGGCCTTGCGGGGGCTTCTCGATGAAGGCGGTCACTCTGCCCGCCTCGTCGGTCGGCACGACACCGAAGCTCGACGGGTCCGGGACCGGGGTCAGTGCGATCGAGGCCTCCGCGGCTCGCGAGCGATGGAACGCCACGAGGGCGGATGCGTCGGCTTCGGTGAGCACGTCCCCGTTCAGGACGAGAAAGGTCTCGCTGACACCGGCCTTGTCGGCTGCGAAGCGCACAGCGCCGGCCGTGTCGAGCGGCTCCGGCTCGATGACGTACTCGAGCGCGACGCCTGCGAGCCGGTTGTCCGGGAACGCCTGCACGAAGGCGTCGGCCCGGTAGCCGAGCGAGAGCACGGCCCGGTCGACGCCGTGGCCGGCCAGCCACTCGACCACGTGGGTGATCATCGGTCGCCCGACCACGGGCAGCATCTGCTTGGGGATCTCGTATGTGAGCGGCCTGAGCCGCGTTCCCTCGCCGCCGACGAGGACTACCGCGTCCATCAACCAGTGGTGGTCGTGCTGCTCACGGGCTTTGTCGTGGTGGTGCTCACCGGCTTGGTCGTGGTGGTGGGACCGCCGGGCGATGTCGTGGTGGTCGTGGTCGAAGTGCTCGTCGTGGTCGTCGTGGTCGTCGTCGTCTGGGACTTGAGGAACGCCGCGACGAGCTTCGCCGCCGTCGGCGTGGCGACCGAGGCACCCTTGGGGACGAAGGCCAGCGAGAACATCTCGCCGTTGGCGTAACCGATGCCCACGGGGCTCGGGGCGGCGAAGGGCGTCGTAGAGGTCGGTGAGGGCCAGATGAGCACCTGGACGTGACCGGGCTTCGGGCCGCACTTGCGGGTGGCGCCGTAGGTGCCGGCGAGCTTGCCGAGCGACTTCGGCAGCGTGAGCGTGCTGGCCGTCAGATTCACGTCCTCGGAGGTGAGGAACTTGGCCAGAGTCGCCTTGGCGCCCTCGAATTGGGCCGCCTTGGCGCCTGCCCTCGCGGGCTCGATGTCGACCACGCCGTTGCCCGTCGTGATGATGCCCGAGGTCTGGTCGGCGCTACGGGGCAGGTTCACGACCTGGCCGCAGATATCGGCCGAGAGCGCCACCTGCCAGTGGTCGGTCAGAAGGGGCGGCGTGGTGTTGGCCTGGGTCGTGGTTGTCGTCGTCGAGGCGTTCGCCGCGGACTGCTGACGCTCGTGGCGGCTGAACACTATGAGCCCGAGTCCGATGACGCAGACCGCCAGCAGGATGGCGTACCACCCGACGGGCGTGCGTTGTCTGTAGCTGCGGCTTCCGCCGATCGACGCGGCTCGCGCGACCCTGCGGCTGATCGAATTCCTGGGCACGGGCCGCGACTCTAGCCCCAGCTGGAGCCACCATCTCTCCGAGCCGGTGCTGCGGGCGCCTCGAGCCTGATTGATCGGCCCTCAGCCGGTACCGCTCGCGGGGCGCGCGCGGTTGGTGCGGAGCGTGCCCAAATAGCGCTCCCCGCACGCGAGCACGAGCCGCGCGCCGAGCGCGACCGCCACCAAAGGAAGCAGGATGCGCTGGCGTCCTCTGGTCGAGCGGACCGCAAAGCGCATGATCGAGCGGTGATGAGCCACGAGCATCCTGTAGGGCTCGCGCGATGTCGAGCGCCCCTGCTCGTGGACCACCCGGGCCGACGGCTCGTACAAGACGCCCCAGCCGGCGCGGTGCAGGCGCCAGCAGAGGTCCACGTCCTCGACGTACATGAAGTAGGCCTCGTCGAAGCCGCCGACGGCATCGAAGGCGTCGCGGCGCACGAGGAAGCCCGCGCCCGACACCCAGTCGGCCCCGCGGGCGCGGTGCTGCTCCTCGCCGAGCAGCCGGTAGCGGCGTGTCCAAGGGTTGCCGGGCCAGAAAAGGCCGACGAACCCGTGCCCGAGCGCGTCAGGGAGGTCCGGGAACGTGCGGCCGGAGGGGTAGACCGCGCCGTCCGTCTCCAACAGCATGGGGCCTGCCACGGCGGCGTCGAGATGGGCGTCGAGCGCTTCGGTGAGCCGTGCCAGGGCACCCGGCTCGGCGACGAGGTCCGGGTTGCAGATGAACAACAGCTCGCGCTGACACGATCTCGCCCCGAGGTTCGCTCCGGCGCCGTACCCCCTGTTGCGTGGCGAGCGGATCAGGCGGCACGGGCATTCCGGCGTCTCGGCGAGGGCGTCCGAGCCGTCGCTCGAGCCGTTGTCCACGATGACGATGTCGGTGACGCCGCTTTGGCGCAGGCTCGCCACACAGCGCGCCAGCACCTCGCCTGCGTTGTAGTTGACGACGACCGCCCCGAGCCTCTGGGAGATGTCGGATGGCACCAATTCAGGCCGTCAGCTCGGCGACAAGACCTATGATCGCCTGCTCCCAACTCGGAAGGAGGTCCCAGCCCGAGAGCCGCATGGCGGCGTTGTCGAGCACGGAGTTGGCGGGCCGGGGCGCAGGACGGGGTGGGTCGAGCTCACTGGTCGAGACCGGCTCGACCCGTCCCGGATCGAAGCCTGCAAGGCCGACCACCAGGCGCGCGAAGTCGTACCAGGTGGTCGAGCCCTGGTTGGTCACGTGGAAGATGCCGGCATGCCTGGCGAGCGAGAGGTCGACCACGCGCCCCGCGAGGTCCGCCGCCGAGGTCGGGCTCCCCCGCTGGTCGTCGACGAAACGGAGCGTGCCGCCTTCGGCGGCCAGGCGCAGCACCGTCTTGACCATGTTGGCCCCCGTCCTGCCGTTCACCCACGCCGTGCGCACGATCGTGTGGCCCGGGTCGAGCTCGCGCTCACCACCGAGCTTGGAGCGCCCGTAGACCGAGAGCGGGTTCGGGTCGTCCCACTCGACGTACGGCCTAGGCGAGGTGCCGTCGAAGACGTAGTCGGTCGACAGGTAGCACAGGTGCGCACCGACGATCCGAGCTGCCTCGGCGACATAGCGAGTGCCGAGGCAGTTCACGCGGTAGGCGCGGTCGGGATCGGACTCACAGGCGTCGACGGCGGTCCAGGCGGCCGGGTGGATGACGACGTCCGGCTCAACCGTCCCTATGGCGGCCAGCACGGCGTCGCGATCGGAGATGTCGAGGACACTTTCCTCCGGGGCGATGATATCGAGCACCGGGCCGCGCACCCGGAGATCTGCGCGGCGCTGCAGCTCGCGCACGATCTCGGTTCCCACCTGGCCGGTCACGCCGGTTACGAAGACGCGCACGCCGCGGCCTCAGGACTGCCCGGCGTTGGGCGGCGCGCCCGCCCAGGACGACTCGACGACCGGCGAACGCCCGATCAGGGGCTCCCACCAGGAGCGGTTGTCGCGGTACCAGGCGACGGTCGCCTCGAGGCCCGACTCGAACTCGACCATCGGCTCCCAACCGAGCTCGGTGCGGATCTTGGTCGAGTCGAGCAGGTACCGCCGGTCGTGACCGGGCCGGTCCGGGACGATGGTCTTGAGCGACTCGGGCCTGCCGGTCGCTCTGAGGACGCCGTCGGCGATCTCCTCGATGCTCGCCTCCTCGCCCGACCCGACGTTGTAGGTCTCGCCTATGACGCCGTCTGCAAGCACGAGCTCGACGGCACGGCAGTGATCATCGACGTGCAGCCATTCACGCCGGTTCTTCGTCGAGGCGTACAACGGGAGAGTCTCGCCCTCGAGCGCGCGGGTCGTGAAGAGCGGGATGACCTTCTCGGGGAATTGGTAAGGGCCGTAGTTGTTGCGGCAGTTCGTGATCGTCGCGGGGAGGCCGAAGGTCTCCATGTACGAGCGCACGACGTGGTCTGCACCGGCCTTGGAGGCGTTGTAGGGCGTGCGCGGCCTGTAGGGGGAGTCCTCGTTGAAGGAGTCGTCGCTGTCGAGCGCGAGGTCCCCGTAGACCTCGCAGGTCGAGATGTGGTGGAACCTTGCGACCTCTCCCCGTCTGGCGGCCTCGCACAGCGCCTGGGTCCCGAGCACGTTCGTCCTGAAAAAACGGGCCGGGTCCAGCACGGCCAGGCTGTTGTGAGACTCGGCCGCGAAGTGCACGATCGTCTCGACTCCGTGGCGGGTGAGCGTCTCGGAGACGAGAGGCTGGTCGCAGATGTCCCCGTGAACGAAGTCCACCCGGCCTTCGGCCTCGAGCTCGGCGATGGAGCGGCGGTCCCCGGCATAGGTCAGGGCGTCGAGCACGACGAGTTGATCCTCCGGGTGGCGCCGGGCCCAGTAGCGCACGAAGTTGGAACCGATGAAGCCCGCGCCGCCTGTGATGAGCAGTTTCATGATCGGCCCAGGCTAATCGGACTCGGCCGCCACGCCGGGGCCGCAACCGATCGGCGGGGCACCCCGAGGCCGATGGCCCACCGCTCAGCGCACGTGGACGACGTCGCCGGCCGCGATCGTGCGGATGCAGGCGGCACTGGAGACGAGGAGACACCCGGCGTCATCGACGTCAAGGGCCCTCCCGCGCACCGTCTCGTCGCCGAGCTGGACGCTGACCTCCCGCCCGATCGTCGCGCAACCCAGGCGGTACTGCGAGGCGATCGTTCGGCGTCCTTCGGGGCTGGAAAGCATCGCACTCAGACTGCCCGTTGCTTCGAGCAGCCTTGCGACAAGCTCGTCCCGGTCGATCTCGTGTCCCGCGATGCGGTTCAACGAGGTGGCCCCGGACGCGATGGACGTCAGCTCCGGGTCCCTCGCGTCCTCGGGCGGCCAGCCGGCGGGCCAGTTCACGTTGATCCCGATGCCCACGACGATCCCACGCCGCCCGGGGCGGACCGGCTGCTCGGGGTCGCCCCCTGTCGGGGGCGGCAGGATCTCGGACAGGATGCCGGCGACCTTGCGCCCAGCGCCCGCGCGCCCGCGCAGCGGCTCGGGTGCCTCCCCGCCGCTTGCGGTCCCGGCGATCAGGTCGTTCGGCCATTTCAGGGCCAGCTCGGCCCCAGCAGTCGCCCGGCAGGCCCGGACGGCCGCGAGCGCCACGGCCCAAGCGGCCAGATGGAGCTGTTCCGGACCGAGATCCGGCTTGAGCAGGATCGAGCACAGCACCGACGTGCCGGGCGGCGCCACCCAGCTCCTCCCCAGGCGCCCCCGCCCGTCGGTCTGATGGTCGGCCACGACGGCATAGCCGTTGGGAACCTGCGCACCACCCCCTAGCCCATTACTCGCGAGCCTCGCCAGGTACCGGTTCGTCGAGTCGACGACCGCCAGGCGCTCCGGCACTGCGAAGGGAATCGGCTCCTGGCTTCGGGCACCGCTCCCGACGACGAGATCGCCCCCGTTGTGCTCGCGGGTAGCCTGCTCGACTGAGCACTCCCCTACGGGTGGTCTGTCGGCTCGCGGCACCTGTTCCATTGGGACACGAGGCTAGGAAGGAGAACCGTGTTCGACAAGGTGCTCATCGCCAACCGCGGCGAGATCGCCGTGAGGGTGATCCGGACCTGCCGCGAGCTCGGGATCGCGACCGTGGCCGTCTACTCCGAGCTCGACAGCAACTCCCTCCACGTCCGCCTCGCGGACGAGGCCTACGCCCTGGGTGGCCAGACCGCAGCCGAGAGCTATCTCGTGACCGGATCGATCCTGGACGTCCTCGCACGCAGCGGCGCCGACGCGGTGCACCCCGGCTACGGCTTCCTCGCCGAGAACGCCGCCTTCGCCCGGGCGGTTGCCAGCGCCGGCGCCGCCTTCGTCGGGCCGCCCGCGAGCGCCATCGAGATCATGGGCGACAAGATCAGCGCCCGGCGTGCCGCGGACCGCGCAGGTGTCGCGAGTGTTCCCGGTCGGAACGAGCCGATCACGGACCCGGCCGAGGTCGTCGCCTTCGGCGAGGCGAACGGCTGGCCGATCGCGATCAAAGCCGCCTTCGGCGGGGGCGGACGCGGCATGAGGGTCGTGACCGGCGCCGGCGACGCCGCCGAGGCCATGGAAGCCGCCCAGCGCGAGGCCCGGTCGGCCTTCGGGCATCCGGAGGTCTACCTCGAGCGCTACCTCACCTGGCCTCGCCACATCGAGATGCAGGTCTTCGCCGACAGCCACGCCAACGCGGTGTGGCTCGGGGAGCGGGACTGCTCGTGCCAACGGCGTCATCAAAAGCTCATCGAGGAGAGCCCCGCCCCGCGGTTCCCCGATGAGGTCCGCCGGCTCATGGGAGCGGCCTCGGTCGAGATCTGCAAGGCGTGCGGCTACGAGGGCGCCGGGACCGTCGAGTTCCTCTACGAGGACGGGAGTTTCTACTTCCTCGAGATGAACACTCGGCTGCAGGTGGAGCACCCCGTCACCGAGGCGCTGACAGGGCTCGACCTCGTCGAGTGGCAGCTTCGCGTGGCGGCGGGCGAGCCGCTCCCGATGTCCCAAGAGGTGATCGACTCGCTCGGCCGGGGCCACGCCATCGAGGCACGGGTCAACGCCGAGGACCCGACCGGCGGCCGTTTTCTCCCCAGCCCCGGGAGGATCACGAGGCTCCGTCTTCCCGAAGGTTTCGGTGTCAGGTCCGACTCCGGCTTCGAGGCCGGCGACACCGTCAGCCAGTATTACGACAACCTGGTGGCGAAGGTCATCGCCTGGGGCCACGACCGCGACGCGGCCCGGCGCAGGCTGCTGCGGGCGTTGTCGGAGATGGAGGTCGAGGGCGTCGCGACCACGATCCCCGCCATCCAGGCGGTCCTCACCGAGGACGACTTCATCGAGGCCCGCCACTCGACGCGCTGGCTCGAAGAGCGCCTCGACTTCTCCGCCGTCGCCGCCGCGCCGCCGCTTGGCGGACCACCCGGAGGCCCCGAAGCCACCGCTGAGGGCGGGAGGGC
>Ga0187856_1001455_pt1 | contig 18893 bp, 21 predicted proteins | sample June2016WEW_8_40_FD_132443 | JGI IMG/M metagenome (GOLD analysis project Ga0187856, IMG submission 132443) | Peatland microbial communities from SPRUCE experiment site at the Marcell Experimental Forest, Minnesota, USA - June2016WEW_8_40 | ecosystem: Environmental > Terrestrial > Soil > Wetlands...
GGGTTTCTCGGGCAGCATGTTGTCGCGAAGCTGAGGGCCGCTGGCTGCGAAAAAGTTATCGCGCCGAGAAAGCGCGAGTACGACTTACGGGAGCGGGAACAAATTGTCCGCCTCCTCAAGAGTGCGGAGCCAGATTTAATTATTCACTTGGCGGCAGTCGTGGGCGGTATCGGAGCTAACCGGTTGCATCCCGGTGAGTTTTTTTACGACAACGCCATTATGGGGATTGAACTCATCGAATATTCGAGACGCCTGAAGGTTCGCAAGTTTGTGTGTTTGGGAACGATTTGTGCTTACCCAAAGTTTGCTCCAGTGCCGTTTCACGAAGAAGATCTGTGGAAAGGTTACCCGGAAGAGACCAACGCACCCTACGGACTAGCGAAGAAAATGTTACTGGTCCAGGCACAGGCGTACCGACAGGAATACGGGTTCAATTGTATTTATCTTTTGCCCGTAAACCTCTATGGCCCCAATGACAACTTCGATCCGCAAACGTCGCATGTGATTCCCGCGCTGATAAGGAAGTTGCTGGAGGCGAGAGCACGTGGCGAACATACGGTCACGTGCTGGGGAACAGGGTCAGCGTCGCGGGAATTCTTGTATGTAGAAGATGCGGCAGAGGCTATTTTGCTTGCCGCGGAACGTTACAATAAGCCGGACCCGGTGAACATCGGATCAGGACACGAGATCACGATTCGGGAATTGGCGGCGTTGCTATGTAAATTGACGGGGTTTGAAGGCGAACTCATCTGGGACGCCACGCAGCCTGATGGCCAACCCCGACGTCGCCTCGATGTCACCCGCGCCGAGCGCGAGTTCGGTTTTCTAGCCAAGACTTCGCTAGTAGACGGATTGCAACATACTATCGAGTGGTACCGGAACTGTGGAACACCCTTTAAGAGCAGAATCTGATTACAGTGCGCCGGGATAAACCGGTATGAAGCAGAGAATAAAAGAGTCTTACGAGAAAGGATCAGCAATCCACTCGGCCCCGAGTTTTGCGTTGACGTGCCGCGAGGTGCGCAGCGAAGCGTAAACAGGGGCATAGATGGGCTGGGCGATTGAGCTCCGAAAAGATGCTATCAGGACGCCGACGCGCTTGTAATCGCGGCTGGCGACATGAACAGAGGCGATAATGCGAGTCTCTGCTCAGTCCTGCGTAGTCGAAGACCCCAGGACACGCCTAGAAACTTCATACACGAGAACCGGGAGACCTCGGGGGTGCCTGCGGCGAAATCCAGCCGCAGGACGGCGGGAGAAGGCTCAGGCCGTACGGCCCGCATGCACATTCCCGAGGAGTCGGACAGCGGCATAGTACCGATGAATCATTCGAACAAAGACGGAACATTGTTGGCGGAGAGTGAGGAGGGAAGGCTGCTGATCAAGGAGAACGCTCTTCCATCTGTTTCGGTCCAGAACGTGGGGAGAGAGCATGGCGACAAATTCCGCCGGTGTGCAGCGGGTCTCCTGCAAGGTCTTCGTCTTTGTGTCTTTAGCCAGGTAGACCACTTCATCCTCGGTCACCTTGAGAATGCGGTCTTACATGTAAGACCCATTAGTTTCCCCCGTTGTAGTAATATCACACGCCAATTTTGATGGTCTGTTGGGCATCGCACATAAGATCTTCATCGAGGTCCCCAACGGTGCAATTCCAGTGACCAATAACCCGCAAGGCCGCCGCTCAGCCACGCGGCCCGCAGAGCGGATGCAGGAGTTGGATGAGACGAGCCTGAAAACGAGAAAACGAGAAGATCTCCTCAAGGCGACAGAAACCGGCCTCACCCATTTGACGCCGCAAGGCTGTATTCTGCAATAACTTAACAATGGCTTCCGCGAGACCAGACACATCGCTCTGAGAGACAAGCAAGCCTGTTTGCCCCTGGACAATGACCTCGGAGGCCGCATCCTCGGTCGATCCGATACATGGCAATCGATGGTGCATCGCTTCTAGGTACACCAGCCCGAACCCTTCCCGTGAGCTAGGCATCACGAAGAGGGCCGCACGGTCGTAAATGGCGTGGAGAGTGTGTTCATCGACGCGGCCGGTGAACAGGATACTGCTTCCAACACCAGTGGCTGTGGCAACGCGTTTGAGGCGCGGTATGTCGTCGCCGTCGCCCACCACGATCAGTTGTGCGGCAAGCACGCGGCGCTTGACTTCCGGCCACGCCGCGAGCAACTGGTCGTGTCCCTTATAGCGCTCTGTGCTCCCCATTCTTCCAACGATTAGAACAGCAGAGGGATAAATGGAGTCCAGCAGCGCCGTATTCAGATGTCCAGCAGCAGGTTCCACGCGCGGCAATGCCAGGTGACAAACGTGTACAGCTCCCACGTCGGGATGTGCGGACGTGACCTTATTGGCAGTGTATTGCGAGTTGGCAATTCTGACACGTGCGCCCTTTAAGGCCGCTTTTTGAAGTGGGCCCATACGGCCCCAGGCCTCGATGTCATGAAGAAATACTGCATATGGCCTGCGAAACACAGCCGGAACCAAGGGTTGGATTCGGGCCAGTGCAAGATGGTCGAAGACAACCCACGAAACCTTGCCACGAAGCTGCCGCAAGGCAAGCACGCTCGCAAAACGGACCTTCATAGTCGTACTTACCGGACCTGGTATTCCGGAGCACAATTTGACAACTTGACACGTATTCCCCGATATCACCTGGAGGACATCCAACAACATCCGTGAGACTCTGGCTATGCCGCCATACCCTGCCGCTTGCGTCACAGCGCCCAGGATCGGCGAGCATTGTAACTCTTTCATTACTAGTACCGATCCGGGCAACCGGAAAAACTGTTGGCGGGGAGCGCTTGCCGCGGAACCGTCACGCGAGGCGACTTCCGCTGTAGCAGAGTACAACAGAACAGAGATACAACACCAATGAGTAGGCATTTATCGCGAGTAATCTTGTCGCGGAACTCCTTAAACCTCCGCTAGGTCCGAGCAGAAGGAACGCCGCGTTTCGAAATGAGCAGGGTAGCAACTGCAAACGCCAAAATACCGTAAGCGCTAAATTGGTAGCCTTCGGCAACCGGCCCTGCGGGATACAGCACCGGGCCATGCAAGAGATAGATCACGCCTGCTACCAAATGTATTAACGCGAGGTTAATAGCAAAAGTCCACACTAACGCTTTAGCACGGGCGAAGAATAGCAGGACGATAGCGGCTATCCAAAGTGCCGTACCCCAAATCAAGAGTGCGTCATTCATCGGTGATTTCGCAGACTGGCGTGGCCGTGTCGAGTGGTGTCAACGCCCGCGCCAGCCTCTGACCCGCCGGCTCGCCAATCAACACGCAGAAGCAGTGCCAATCAACTCTGCCTTCCCCACTGCTCGCAGGATGCTAGCAAGGCGATCCTGATACGTGTTTGCACCACCGGTGACCAAGCGGTGGCCCGCATCCGCCAGCCGGTTCCTCTCTTCGGGATGCTCCAGCAGCCACGCTACCCGCCGCCGCATTTCATCGATCGTTCGGAAATAGAGCACGCTTCGGCCATCCTCCCCGAAAATCGATACGTGCTCCGCAGTATCCTCCATGATGGCGCAGCCCCGCATTGCGGGCACTTCAAAGGTCCTCATCGAGTGCCCGTCGCGGTTTGCCCTCCTGACAAGGCAAAGCGATACACGGGCGTTCGCCACTGCCTCCCGAAGCACGGCCACATCGGCTTGTCCTCTGGTGAGGTGTCGAGTCTCCGGATAGCGCTCCCAATAACTGCCGTATAGGTCGACCTTCAACCCGCTCTCCACAAGCGCACTAATATATGGGACACGATCGGCATCAGCCCCCCCCGCAAACATTACATCCGCGGCAAAGTCTGCTGACCTTGACACAGGGAAAAACAAGTCTGGATCATATCCGAACTGGAGATATTCGATCGTGGCCCCTGTGATGCCGCGCAAATCGGCGAGATTTGCCTCGCGGGGAGAGAAAACAAAGTCGTATTCGGAAAGCGCCTTCAAAAACCACGGCGCCCGCCGATACGGGCTCCAGGGGTCGTCTGTCAGAAAAGCAGCCCTAATGATACCGAGCTTACCTGCTGCTTGCAAACACCTGTGTTCGGGTGGAGTGATGCCGATCACCAACAGCAGATCGGGCCTGTACTCCTCGCAAAGCCGCACAATCGTGTCGCTGAACCGCTCCAGGCGAAGCGGCTTGCGGCCGCAAAGCCTCCACCGGCATTTTCGCAGCAGCGCAGGCCCTTTCATGGCTAGATTGGCATCAGCCACGGTGGTAGCGATTCCCAATCTGCCAGCCGCCCGTTCCATGCTGTCGCCAATGTTCGTGCCGCCCCGGCCGCCCACAATCAACAGCCGCCGAGCAATCGTGCGATCGGCCAGTGTCACCATGTCCCCTGAAAGGCCCGCTTTGCGAAAGTATACAGAAGCTTGCGGGACTTATCGAAGCACCACAGCGGAACCAGAAGTCCCACGGCTGTAGTCGCGACATAGGCAAATCGCACTAGAACGGCATGAAGCATCGATAGCTCCACTCCGCTACAGATATTCCTGGGACGCATTCCCAAACAGATACCGGCTGCGAAGTTCCAGGATTGAACCCGGCGGTATTCCAGAATCCAAAACGCGTAGGGAAATATGAGCAATTGCAGCAGGATCTTCGTATTCACACTGGAAGGTTTCGAGGCGGCAAACGGCGCTACGGCGGCGACTACCAGGCGGCCCATCTGCCCGAGGGGCAGCCGCCGTTCGATCAAGGGACAAGGGTTCAGCCGCGGGCGGGTAGCATAGCTGTCTACCTGCTCCCCTGGAATCTGAATCTGCAACAGAACAGCAACAAGATCCATCTCCGCGAGGCTATGCCCCTCTGCAAGAATACGACAACCCAGATACATCTGATACATCTCGGTGCCGTCCCACTCGTCGGTGGCCAGACGTTGGGCGCAATCGGTTCGCAAAATAACGCCGCTAACAAAGCTGAAATTGCGAAAGCGCGAGACGGCGAGCGCAGGTCCACCGGCCAGGATCCCTTGCTGGCGAACGCGACGATAGATGGTGGGGCCGTCGAAATCGCGGTAGTTGGTGATCGCTACGCCGATCTTGTCGTTTGAAGAAAGTACCGCATGGATCTCCGCCAGCGTCGTTGGCGTGGCAAGACAGTCGTCATTCCCCATCAAGATGCAGTACCGGCCCGAGGCCAATCCGATTGCGCGCCGCAGGTTAGCATCATACCGGGAATTCTTTTCCTGGACGTAATAGCTGTATCGAAGGCCTAGGCCGTCCAAAGCGGCCTTGAGTTCTTCCTCTCTGCCGTCGTTAGAGCGGTCATCCGAAATACACACTTCGAAGTCATCAAAGGTCTGAGTTTTGAGGCGCCGGCATGCCTCGATCAGGAATGACGTCCGATTGTACTGGGGGACACAGATCGAGAAAAAGGGCGGATTCACGTCTCGACTCCAGTTGCGTGGAAAGCGAGTGTTCATTTTTCGCGTTATTCCCAGCGGGAGTCGGCGTGGTGCATCGCCACAATCTGGCCCCATATGCCGTCGGCTTGGGGCCATCCTGCGGACATATTGGTGATGATCGTATCATCAGTCGTACGATGAGTTTTGTAACCGAGGTGCATTAGCGTGGTTCCTACAGCCACGTCCTGCTCGGGATTGTGAAGATCAATCAAAAGTACGGGGCGGTAGGTTTCGAGGACCCGCCGGGCGCCGGCCAGGACTTTGCCCTCGGCACCCTCGACATCAACTTTGATGAAGTCGGGCGGATGGTGTTTTCCTTCGAAGACAAAATCGTCCAATGAGAGGACCTCGACTTCCATGCTGCGGCCTGACGTTCCTCCTATTTCAGCACAATGGCCGGCGCCAAGATGATCGCCGGTAAAGAACTGGACTCTGCCACTGTAATCCCAAGCGCCGGCTGGAACGCATTGGACGTGATGAAACCGGTTCATCTCCATGTGTTCCTTCAACCCTTGAAAGATCGCAGGCACGGGCTCAAAAGCATAAACATGACCTGAAGCACCGACGAGCTTCGCCATCAGGAGTGCATGCATACCATAATTGGCCCCGATGTCATAGGCAGTTCCGCCCTGTTTAATCCTTCTCAGCATAACGGCTTGAGCTTCTGGTTCCCAACCTCCATAGAGGTAGGACAAGCCAAACTGTGGAAAAATCCGATATCTCAGGCCTCGGGACGGTCCGGCGAGAATGGTCCTAATAGCTCCCTCGCGATAGATCGTGCGCATTGCGAGAGGTTTCAAAGCTTTGATTGCAATCTTGCCAATGCTCACTGGTTTTACCCCTTCAGGTTTTTGGCGATGGGAACGCAGATTGAGAAAAATTGCCGCTTCACGGCTGAACCCTGGTGTTTAGAGACGCTTCAAGAGCGCTGGTTTTCATGCCTCCTTTGCACCAGTATGCGCCGAAAGGGGCTCCTTTAACATAGCCAATGATTTGCAGCGGGTCGGTAATCCCATGTTTCAAACGGTAATCTTCGACTGCACGATTGCACTCTGGAAGTATTCCATAGTCATCGATTATGACAATTCCGCCCTGGGAAACCTTTGGGTGCAGGTGCTCCAGCACGACGATGGTGGATTCGTACATATCACCATCTAACCGGAGTATGGCAATCTGGTCGATCGGTGCTGTAGGCATGGTATCGCTGAAGAAACCCTTGATGAAACATACCCGTTCATCGAAAAGGTCATAAAAGTCGAAATTCCGCTTAACCTCATCCATGCTAACCGCTAAATACTCTGACTCCCAAAACCGGCTACCGGAATCCGCCTCGTACTCGTCTTTCGGCTTGGGTAGGCCCTCGAAAGAATCACACACCCATACTCTTCGTTGCGGTTCGGAGTAAGCCTCCAGGAAAGCCCGCATGTAGATTGTTCCCCCTCCCCGCCAGACACCAGTCTCTACAAAGTCCCCCGGCACGTGATTACCCACGACCTGATGCATAGCGGTGTGGAGGTTTTCGAGAGCACCCATCCCCATCATCGTCTCCCCCGTACTTCGATTCGTCTGAACGATTGATAACCGAAAAGGGCGGAGCACGTGCTGCAAAGCGGAATAGACAGCGTAACGGAGCGATTTTGCCAGCGTTCGGGTATTTCTTGGAATTTCGGCGTAACTGGGCTCGAGGAAACTCCGCGTGAGACATATGCGCATTAATCGGAGATAACGTTCTGCGAAGCCGCACCCTGGCGGCAAAGCTGCTTTGACCGGAATTTCCATTTGGACTGAGAACTCCTCTGTCAGGCTCTGCGGCATTGGGGTCTGGATATTTTCGCGCGAGCCGCTCCTTGCAGCAACTGGAAGACCGGTGCAAACTGGGTCTCGTAATTCCATTCCGAGATGATTCGAGCCCTCCCTCGTTCGCCCATCAGCCTGGTGTCCTCCCTGTGCTCGAAAAACCAGCGCAACGCTGCGGCAATACTGTCTGCATCCTCGGGTACGCAGTGCAGGCCATAGCCAAGTTCGACGAACATGGATCGCCAATCGGGAAGATTCGAAACCAAAACCGCCAATCCGCAGACCAGATAATCAAAAGCTTTGTTCGAAGCGCCGGACATTGCTTGTTGATTCCTATCGCGGCTGCACGTGGGCATCAGAGAAAGCCCGACGTGACAGTCGTGAGAGTATTCGAGTATTTGCGAACGGGGTAAGGCGCCGACGATGTCCAGGCGGTTCAACAACCCCAACTCGGATGCGGTGGCGGTGAAATCCCTCAGGAACGTGGGGGACCCCGCAGTTTCATAGCCGATCACCCGAAGCTTGATCTGAGGAGGAAGTTCCCGCATCGCGTGCAGCACGGTCTGCGGTAGCCGAGCAGGTACAAGAGAACCGTGATAGAGCACCCAGAATTCACCCCCATTCGAAGCGACGCGCAGTGCGGGGACTTCTTCGCGCGAGGGGCAATTCCAGACGCATAGAACCTGACGGGCAGCGGGAATCTCCGCCCTGAAATCCCCAGCCCGCCGCTGATTGGGCAGGATACAGCATTCCGCCCGCGCGGCCAGCTTGGAGCGGCTCCACAACGCGAGGCGCTGGAAGCGTCCGCCCCGTTCCGGGATGTGCTCCGGCGAGTCATGCTCGTGATAAAGGAGCCGTACTCCCGAGATCCAGGTCAATAGAAGAGCAACCGGGCAGGCCAGCAGATCTGACGCGTACACCCACTTTGGCCTCCACGCGATAACCCATCCGCAAGCCCAAATACAAAAGGCCGCGTAATGCAGTTTCTGCAACCACCCTGGCCGGCAATATGCAAGACGCCTGATCCGAATACCCGCATGCTGCGGAAAATGGAGCCCATCGGCTCCTGCTCCCCACGCCCCAATTCCTAAAAACATTACTTGCCAGCCGGAGGCGGCGAGAAGCCTCGAACTGTGTTCTAGTGGCGGGTAGCAGGCGGGATTAAGGTATTGGAGGTAGAGAATCTTCATACGCGCAGAGGGTGGTCCGGTCACCTTTGCCGCCTCCGGGCGAATACTCCTCCGTAGGTTTCAATCTGCTTTACGGGTTGCCCGGAAGAGTCCTCCACAACGTAACCGCCGTCCGTGAGCAATGTCAACAAGGAGTCAGCGGTTGTTCCCATTTCCCGCCACGCGTACGGATGAACTTCAAGATAAATAAATCGAGGTCCTCTTCTCTGTTCGCTCAGTAGTTGCGACACACCTCTTAACACCGCTTTTTCGAACCCTTCCACGTCGATCTTCAAGATAACCACTCGTCCGCCGGCAAAGACGCAATCCAGACAAACGCAATCGATTTGGAAGGCGGTTGCGCCGCTACCGATTCGCGATTCGCAACCACGCCTCGTCTCGAACGGAACACGACCGTCTTTTTGCGCGACGGTGCCTGACAAAGAACGACTTGCCCGGTGACCCATTCAGACGGCAGTGTCGATCCAGAGTTAGAAAATTAGCGGGATCTGGCTCGAACGCATGTACCCTGCCCCCTGTTCCCACGCGCCTGGCAAGCGCAATGGCATACAGGCCTATGTTGGCCCCGACGTCCACAACTACGTCGCCGATACGCGCTTCGTCCATGACGCGTTTCCAGACGTCGGGTTCATAATTCTCCGCGATAACCCGGTATTCCGGCGTCAGCCGAATCACATCGGCGCCGTTGATAACCCGCTCCAGCCCGTTTGGGGCCAGAGTTGCCAGGAGTGCCGTATATGTTGGGGCCCTCAACTGGTTCCATAGATTCCTAAGCCCCCGGCTGTGTCTGAGGGTCGTACAAAACCGTTCCAAGGTGTGCATATGCTACCTTTCGACCGGGACTCACTCGTTGTACCACTTCCGGCTACGCAGTCTTGTGCGCTCATGACCGATATGCAACCAACTGTTCATATCCCGCAACAAGTGGTTTCCCGAGTGGCTGCGGACGCAGAGACATAAAATCGGCGAGGCGGTAGATCGAGTATCCGAGATCCAGCAGGAAACGCTGTGCGTGACCGATCGGTGCATCCTGAACTCTGCGTTCGGCCCAATCACAGAACTCGAAGATTATTGTTGGCGCTCTGCTTCCGGCAAGTAGCTTCGTTGCGCCCACAAAGACCCGCCCTTCAAAGCCTTCCACGTCGACCTTCAGAACGTCAACCCTGTCGATGCCGTCTTGGGCCAATATGGAATCCAGAGTTCTAGCAGTGACGGGTACAGCTTTACCGGAGAACTGCGCAGCTAAAGCGCCCATGCCAAAGTGGTCTTTTGGAGCCTCGTAAAACGGGAAGGTGTCCAGATCATGATCTAGTGCTGCACAGTGATGCAGCCGTACGTTTCGAAGGTCATTGAGTTCTATGTTTCGTGCCAGGTACGGATATACGACCGGAGAGGTTTCGATTGCGACGACTGTGCCGGAGTTGAGTTGCTTAGCCAGCGGAACAGTGAAAGCACCGTGGTTGGCGCCAACGTCGACGAAGACCCCGTTGCCTGAAGCAGCCCTTAGGAGGAGCGCGAGCGTCTCGGATTCGTATGCACCGTTGATGAGCAGTTCGAATGCGACCGGCTCGCGCAGGCAATGCACCAGGAAGCGACTTCCTCTTCCGCATTCGACGACGATGTCTGAGGACTCCAGGCGGGAACCCAGGATCAAACGGCCCAGTCGTGCCTTGCCTTGCCGACGAAGCGGGACGGCAAAATGCGGAGGCCGCGAGCTATAGCTATCCGATCTAGGCGTGGCACATCATTCACTTATGAGCTGCTGCCGCGTGTTGGGCGAAAATTGCGAGGGGCATGTCGCATATGGCCCTGCGCTAATCTTCACGCGGTAGTCGCATTCACGATGCGGTGGCGGTGAGGACCATACTTTTCCAGAGATACCCTAATCTCCCGGCTCCATAGAATTGAATGCTCTGGTAACCGGTCTCTTCCAGTGCGGCCGATAACGTTTTTCGCGACCAGAATTTGATGTGTCCGCAATCCCACAACGGATTGTAGTGGGCGTCGCCTTTTCCGAGCACGGCGATCAGCAGGTTCTTAAAGTAACCATGGTAGGGCGTGGTCAATAGAAGGCGCCCTTTTGGGCGGAGCAAAGCATGGGCCTGGCGCAGGAGACCGCGAGGATCATAAACGTGTTCGATCACTTCCACACTGACGACGAGATCGAAACTGTGTTGTTCAAAGAGCGTGACCAGATCCGTGCTTGCGTCAGCCAATCGAACATCGAAGCCTTGGCTTCGTGCCAGTCGGACTGCAGACTCGGAACTCTCAACTCCGCAGAGCCTAAATGAGCCAAGTTTTCGGATTTCGGCCAGCATTGCACCGTTACCGCAGCCGATGTCGAGAATCGAACCATCGGGTGGTATTGATCGAGCGGCTCGTATAATGGGAGGTAATACGATACTGTGATCCCACGTAGGGCCAGTGTGGGAATAATTATAGTTCAGCGGTTTAGGAAACGACGGGCCGTCTAGGGCACTTTGCGGCAATTCCATGGCGTTCTCGCGCACTCTATTTCGATTCTGGATGTTCTTTGGCGTACGCCGGCTCGTACAGGGAGGTGGATCGACGGCTACTTTTCACCGCGGCATAGACGGCTTCTATCTCATCGGCTGCTGTCGTCATCGTCCTGGGGGGGCGCACCCGTGCGCGCAAGCGTGCCAGGAAATCGGGGCTGCCGGAGACCCTGCGTAGCGCCTCTGCCCACGCCACAACCGATGCGGGTTCCACCAGCAGGCCATCCACCTCGTGCTGCACTTGCTCCTCAATACCGCCCAGTCTCGATCCAATTACCGGAATGCCTGCCGCGAACGCCTCTAGTACCACCATGGGGCCGGTCTCGAGCAACTGTGATGGAACAGCCACAGCATCATACGTGCGCAGAACTGGAACGACCTGGGCGGAGGATATCGGCGGGTGGAACGTGATGCGGCTGTCCCCGGCAGCCGCAAGCTTCAACTCACGTGCGTACTCCTCGACGCGACTCCCCTGGGAGATGCCGAAGATATCCATCTGAAGATTCACCGCCGGAAAGGAGCGTAACGCCTGGATTAGAATGTGAACGCCCTTCGCTGGATCCAGCCTCCCGAGGAAGGCGATGCGCACGCTCGAGTCGCGGCCCCGGACCACTTTCTCCTCACCGGTGTCGGTGCTTCGTAGCGAGTGGCAAAGCCCCTGGCGCGATACTGTGACTTTGTGGTCCGCCGGGCCGATGTGCAGCAACAAATCCTTCACCCATTGGCAAAGGGCGATGCAGTGATCCACCTCCGTCAGGAGCGCCCGAATCGCATCATGGCGCTGCTGGATCAAGTCACTCATCCGGAGCGCAGTCCAGGGACCGCCCGACACGCCGAGCCGTCCGATCAGCCTGCCGAATGACTTGGGCACACTCCCTGCCACCGTGCTACTAAACCTATCCAACCCCAGACCGTGAAGTGTGCACCGCGAACAGCGATGAACATTCAGTGCGCCATCGCATATCTGTGTTCCCCAGCGCAGCAGTGTTCCCTGCTGGCAACTAACCGTCGGTGTATGGTAGCTGAAGACCACCGGAACCCCGCGCTTTCTGCATTCCCGCACAAGCCGCAGCGACACTGGGCTGGTGAACGCATGGAGATGCACCAGATCTGGACCCTCTTCATCGAGGATTCGGGCAAAGGATCGCGCGGCATGCCTATCGCCTTCGCCATACAGATCGTTCAGCGTGTTGCTGGAGCTGACGGCAAACCGCCGCACCGGAAGTCCTTCGTGCACATACGAGCTGTCGCGGTCCGCCGGAGCGGCAACCATAGTCGCAACGCCTCGCTGTTTCTGTTCCTGGGCGAGCGCTCGAACATACACCTCGGTCCCGCCGGTCGGATCGGGGAAGAACGTAAATGGAACGTGAACCACCATCATTGCGCGGCTGACCTCAGCGCTATCGTTCATTTACAGCATTCGAAATAAAGCGTCTCAAAGGCGTGGGCAGGATCGTCCAGGCACAATTCCGGACAGGATGACGCTCCGGAGTTCCATCGTGTCAAGTCGTGGAACCCGACGTTCTTCAATACCGTCGAGATGGCCTGAAAGTCCCACGCGAATAGGTGGTGGCCTCCCATCCGAAACATTTGGTCGATTACATCGATTTGGAGTGCTGAGCGGTTCCACCGCACCGCCCAGATGTTTCAGTTCCTCAAAAAACGCAAGCTACCCGCTGGCATAGGCTTGTATATACGCCGCCCCCATCTGCAGGATTCCACGCGGCTGAACAATGCGAAAACACTCTTCTAGTAACTTTATCGCGTCAGGCTTGTAAAGGTCCAATACGTGCTCGGAATATACCGTTGTTGCGGTATTGCCCCGAATGCGCGGCATCAGCGGGCTCGACCATCGCTGGCGCGTCAGGCCTATTTTGTGCCTCAGCAAACTCCAGCGTTCGGGAGGCAACACCGCATATGCCATCTTCGTCCGTAGCTTCATTCGCGACTATCTAGAGAACCGTATCACGTTAATGGCTTGTGTCAACCCACATGGTCGGACGATCGTCGTCTTAACACTGCCTTCCCGGCTTCATACCATTCGCGGCCGATGATGGTTGCGACGAACCGGCGCAGAACGCCAAACTGCAGCAGGCACGACGGCCGGTTCCGCGCCGCGTTCCAATAGCACCGCATGGCATCTTCATTCAGGTGAAATCCGAAATACTTCTCAGCGAGAGTCAGATATTGTGCCGCATACACGCGCTTTCTGGCGTGAAGCTTGGCCTGCTCCAGATTCTTGGAATCCTCCCTCTGACCGTATACCTGGTCGAGAAGCCAAAAAACGGAAGCCTCCTCCGTTTTGTCGCGGCTGATTTTGGTGTGGTGGTTCGCCGGGTGGACCCGATAGTCGGCGAGGACGCGGTGAATGTAGTAAAACTCGTACGTTCGCGCCATCATGATGTTCAGATACCAGTCGTTGAAGGCCAGGCCAGCCGGAATCGGAAGGACCTTGTGCCACGCCTCGCGGCGCGCCATCGTCGTCGGAGCACAAATGAAGTTCTCCTCCAGGAGGGGCACGAACTCGTTTCCCTTGAAATCTGCCCCTTGATGAGTCCGGTCGCACCGTTCCACATTGACCCTGCCGCAATCATCCATTAGCGCGACGTCGCCATAGACAAGGCCGACCTCCGGATATTCACGAAATTTGCCGAGAACCGAAGTAAGGAACCAGGGGCGGTATCGATCATCCGGGTCGATACGGGCGATGAACGCGCCGCGAGCCGTGGCCAATCCCTCATTGACTGTATGTATGTGGCCGAGGTTCCTTTCGTGAATGATCACACGCAGGCGGGGATCCTGATTGCTGCGTAGCACCTCGCGAGTATTATCTGTTGATCCGTCATCTATGGCAATGATTTCAAAATCGTCGCAGGCTTCCTGCCTGAAAATGCTGGCAAGGCACTCGGCAAGGTAGCGCCCGTAGTTGTAGCATGGAATAACGAAGGTTACTAAGGGATCGCGGCTGCTCATGCCGTACCTTCATGGTGCTTGATTATCCGTGCGGGCACCCCCACGGCAGTTACACGCGACGGTATGTTGCGAACCACCACCGCTCCAGCACCGATCACAGACCATTCTCCGATCGATACCTTGTCCTTGATCGTGGCACCGGCGCCGATATAGCTGCCTTCGCGGATGCAGACATTCCCGCATACGGTGACGCCAGGGTTGATATTGACGTAGTCGTCGACCACGCAGTCATGCGATACCGAAGAATGAACATTCAAAATGCAATGTCGCCCAATCGTAGTCCGAGTGGTGACGATTACCCCCGGGGCGAGACAGGTGCCTTCTCCGATCTCCACTTCGTACCCGACAAACGCGCGAGGATACCTCAGAGTCCATGGCGAAAGATTGGGTAGGCGAAGGCCCTCCACACGTTTCACCAACTCGCGCCGTAAATTGTTGTCTCCGGCCGCCGTGATGTAGCCATACTCAGTATTGGCGTCAGCCCCGAGGCGTGAATGGAGATCCTCGATATGTCCGAGACTCCAGGCCTTCACCAACGCATTCGGAGGCTCCCTGTCATCGACAAACCCTGCAAACTCGACCGACTTATCATGAGCGGATAAGTCAGTCAAGTAGGAGTAGAGTTCACTTCCATGGAATCCGGCCCCCACAATCACAATCCTCTTCATGCCGTCGCTGTTCGGAGTCGCGTCAGGGTTTCGATCAGATCAATTACCTCGCTGTGCTCCATATTCCCGATCCGAGTGAGTTCCTTGAGCCATTTCGCGTTGCGGTAGTAGACCGATTCCGGATCCGGAATGGCGCCGCTGATGATGCATTCGATCATCTCCTCAGCGCCGGCCTCCACCCCCACCCGCGGGGCAAACCCCTCTTCGATCATCCGGCCCGCAGAGACCCGGTAATTGCGCCGATCGGTGTCTGGGCTCTCGATGTGCTGCACTTCCAGACGCGGGTTGAGCCGCCGGAACACATCGGCGATGTCCAGGACCCGCAGGTTTTCGTGCGCGATGTTGTAGAACACGTGCCGCGTGTCCGGCTTCTCCGCGAAGAATACAAATGCCCGCGCGCAGTCTCGCACGTGAAGAAATGGACGCCACTGCTCTCCGTCTCCAAAAACGCCGATTCGGTTGTGAAGTGTGCTGTAGAGGCCGAAGATGTTCACCACCAGGTCAAATCGCATCCGCGGGGAATAGCCGAACAGCGTGCCGTTCCGCAGGATCACCGGGCGCCAGCGATCATTGGCCATTTCCAACAGCGCCTGCTCCGAATGCACTTTGGATGCGGCGTACACGGTAAGCGGATGGATCGCTCCATCTTCGATCAACTCGCCCTCGGCGTCGCCATACACAGAGCACGACGACGAGAAGAGAAATCGAATACCTCTCTTCCTGGCCGCTTTCGCCAGGTCAACTGTCACGTGGAAATTGACTTCCTCCGTTAGTTGAGGATGTAACTCGGCGGAGGGATCGTTGGAAATCGCGGCAAGATGAATGATGCATTCGGATCCGTCCAGAATCCGGTCCAGGAATTCCCCGTCCGCTGCTACGCGCCGCAGGTCTTCGCGGACTAGCTCTACCGAAGGATGAAAGCTGCGAAGATGCCCGACCCCAAAGTAGCCGATGTCGACAACTCGGACCACGTGCCCTCGCATCAGAAGCTTTGGGATCAATACCGACCCTAAGTATCCGGCTCCGCCCGTCACGAGAATCTTCATAACAGCTCCTTCTCTGCCTCCTGCAATGTCGAGACGATGTAGTCCATCTCCTCTTCCGTAATGGTCGTGAAGAACGGCAGCGTGATCACGCGGCGGGACAGGCGTTCCGTTTGGGGAAGCGGCCTGGTCGCGTACCCGGCGAAGTAAGCCTGCTCGTGGACCGCGGGATAAAAATAGGCTCGCGTCTCGACCCCTCGGTCCGCCACAAATCGCATGATCCGGTCGCGATAACCGTCTTCCACGTTCTCCGGCGTCAGGACCGTGAAATCTTTAAACGTGTGCACTACGCCCTCCGGCCAGGAAGTTCCCCGGAAGCTCGTTCGGCTTTCGATCTGCCTGCGGAAGCATTTGGCCCTCTCCTGGCGAGCCGTCAGTAGCGAGTCCAGCCGCCGAAGATTGTGCAGTCCGACAATTGCGTGAAACTCGCTCATCTTCCCGTTCAGCCCGGGGAAGTGGGCGTCGTAATTGGCAAGGACGCCGTAGTTCCGCATGCATCGAATCTTTCGCAGCAGATCCGCGTCGTGCGTGGAGACCAACCCGCCTTCGACCGATACCAGGACCTTGGTGACCGAAAGCGAGAACACCTCGGCATCGCCGAAGCCTCCCACCTTCTCTCCGTCCACTGAGGAGCCGAATGCATGGGCGGCGTCGAAGATCAGCGCGATCTTGCTGCCTCGCAGCTTGGACGCCCGCGCGACCGCCGCCTCGATCTCTCGCACCCGCACCGGCAGCCCGTACATGTGGACAGCGATCACCGCAGCCGTATCCGGGTGCTCTTCGAGCAGCCGATCGAGGTCGTTCGCCGAGAGCGTCAGGTCATCTTCGATCTCCGCAAATATCGGAACGCCACCGGCGTACAGAATAGCCTGGGCCGTTGCCATGAATGTGAAGCTCGGCAGAATGACCTTCTGGCCGCGCTCGAGGCCCAATGCGGCCAGCGTGAAGACCAGGCCCACGGTACCCGAGGATACGGCTGTTGTTTGCGTACCCAGGTAGGCGCCGGTCTCGGCCTCAAACTGATTCATGTATTTCCCGAAGTTAGTAATTCTTCCGTTGCAGAGGATTTCTTCGAATGGTGCACGAACATCCTCGAGGGTCGGCAGGTCAGGTTTGATAAGAGGGATTTTCATGTCTCTTTGGCAGCTCGAGTTCGACAGCGTTCCGCCGCAGCTCGTCCGGGCTGGTGTACACCAGCAGGAAACTCTTTGCACAAAGCTTGAGTGGCGGCCGGACAAGCTACCGCCCTCTACTACACAATCCCCCGCTTCTGGGAAGTAAGACGTTACCTCTCACTGGCCGTGTGTGTCAATACTCCACCATTTCGCCAACACGAAAAGCTGGCGGCATTTGCTGTTAGGGGCAAGCCCTTTGCCAAATTGTACAGATTTTTTGAGCGCCACGCTTTTCGAGAGGGTGCCCATTTACGGGCCATGGAAGCAGTCGATTCCTAGAACGAACTTTAGTCGAAAATGGTAATCAGCTGATTGCTTCGACCTCTGACCGGGCAGTAACGGGCAATTTCGGGGGATCGACAAGTTCTCTAACTCTCGAACGACTTGGCCTGGCGTTCCCCTATGAACAATGGCGCAACAACGTCCTTTTCAATGACGACCGAGATGGCACGTTGAAGCAAAGTAATGGAAACGACCAGATGGTACTCATCCTTGACCCGCAAAAAAATCCCCTCCGCACCCATGAGTGGACCAGCCTGGAGCCGGATCCGCTGCCCCGATCTCAAAAAGGGCCACGGCTGAACCGGACGTCCCGACAGCGCAATGGTTCGGATAGAAGCGATTTCATGGTCGTCCACTGGCTCCGGCCTATTCCCCGGCCCCACAATTCTTACCATGCCTGGAGTCATTAGAATCGGCAGCCGCTTGCTCGAGTCAAAGTGGCAAAAGACGTATCCGGGAAACAGAGGCACATCGATTGCAGCGATCCGGTCGACTCTCTTGCGCTTCGTCCGATAAAAGGGCGAAAAGGCAGCGTATCCCTTGCCTCTCAGTCCGCTTTCAACAACCTTTTCATGTCGCGATCGAACGTATAAAGCGTACCAGCGGCCTGTACCTCCATCAGGACCGCATCCGAGATGAAACCCCGCTCCCGCCAGCCCAATATCGTCGGCAAGACAAGCTTTCTCTAAGCCTTCCACACAACCTCCCATACAACACATGCTAGCCCAACCGCCAGACCAGCGCCTCGTCTCATTCCAATTCTAAACCGGCCCATCGAAGCGTTCTACTTCACTTGGATTGGTACGGCTGAGTTGGGACGAACAGAGGATGGACTCGGCTCGCAAAGGCAGCGGGCGTCGGGCGTCAGCTTCAGCGCGGCAATCGGCAGGCCGTCGTCGCCCCGGTAGCGCGTGACCTGCCGGGCCTCAAAATTCGGAGCGTCCGCGATCCACATGTTGCGCTCGCCTCTGGTCGAAAACACCCATGCGATTCGTCCGGAATGGTCGGCCGCGGCCAAAAGATTCGTTGGAAATGGCGAACTCATCACCTGTTCCAGCGAGAAGGAGCGAGGCGCCGTCTGCGCAATGGAGAAACGCAGAGGAACCCCGCAACAAAAGGCAGACGCATGACAAGGCGGACCGAATTCGAAACCGCATGCGCGGCAGAGTACGCGGAACAGAGCGAGATTGACAACTGAGAAACCGCTCAAACTCCGCTCATGATCCGCGCGAGTCTTTCTGCATCCACATCCACGCACTCGAGACGATGTCAGCGAGATTGCGCTTGGCGGTCCATCCCAGGAAACTTTCGGCCTTCGCCGGATCGGCCACCAGAACCGGAGGATCGCCCGGCCGCCGCGGTCCGATCGTTCGCCGAACGGGCTGTCCAGTAGTGCTTTCCGCTGCCTGGATGACTTCGAGAACGGAATGTCCCTGGCCTGTCCCCAGATTGATGGCCAGCGAGTCGCCGTTTCTCTCAAGGTGTTGTAATGCTCTAACGTGCGCATCGGCGAGATCGTTCACGTGAATGTAGTCGCGAACGCACGTGCCGTCCGGAGTCGGGTAGTCGGAGCCATAGATTTGCAACTCGGGTCCGTTCTCGGCAAGCGCCAGTGGAATCAGGTGAGTTTCCGGGTCGTGGATCTCGCCAATCTCGCCGCTTTCATCGGCTCCCGCGGCGTTGAAATAGCGCAGACTCACCGAGCGCAGTCCGTAAGCGCAGCTGTAAGCTTCGAGCGCGTTTTCGAAAAAAAGCTTCGATGCACCGTAGGGATTGACGGGCTCGCGCGGCGTCTGCTCGGTAATCGGAATTTGCTCGGGGATGCCGTA
>Ga0187856_1001464_pt1 | contig 18828 bp, 16 predicted proteins | sample June2016WEW_8_40_FD_132443 | JGI IMG/M metagenome (GOLD analysis project Ga0187856, IMG submission 132443) | Peatland microbial communities from SPRUCE experiment site at the Marcell Experimental Forest, Minnesota, USA - June2016WEW_8_40 | ecosystem: Environmental > Terrestrial > Soil > Wetlands...
GAAGACCGAGGTGCTCGACCTCGACCTCAAGACGCGCAGCGGGCGCACGTTGCCGGTCCGCCTCTTTCACAAGCTCGCTTTCGGCGCCGACGGGACGCCCGGCGCTTCGCGCACGCTTGTGCTCAATCGCGCGCGCGACGACGGCACCGATCCGCAGCGCGCCGCGGAAATCCGCTTCATGCGCTTTTTCCATCATACACCCATGGCGATCGCCACCATCGACAGAGAGGGCGGCGTCGTGCGCACGAACGCGCTGTTCGCGCGGCTGTTCCAGGACGCACGGGGCGGCGACGGCGGGGACCGCTCGATCCGCGCCATCGTCGCCGAGCGCGACCGGGCGGCGCTCGAAGCCGCGATCGCGCAGGCCGCGCAGGGCAAGGGCGACATCGCGCCGGTCGATGCGATGCTTGCCGGCGAGGGCGAACGCTTCGGGCGCTTCTATGTCACCGCGGTCGAGGAGGAGGAGCGCGACCAGGAAGCGGCCATCGTGTACGCGCTCGAGACGACCGAGCAGCGCGAGCTCGAGAACAAATTGACTCAACAGCAGAAGATGGATCTGGTCGGTCAACTCGCCGGCGGCATCGCCCACGATTTCAACAACGTGCTCTCCGCCATCATGATGGCGACCGATTTTCTGCTCAACGCGCACAAGCCGACCGACCCGTCATTCCAGGACATCATGCAGATCAAGCAGAATGCCAACCGGGCGGCGAGCCTGGTGCGGCATCTGTTGGCGTTCTCGCGCAAGCAGACGTTGCGCCCGCAGGTGCTCGATCTCGGCGAGGTGTTGAGCGATCTCAAGATGCTGCTGCGCCGGTTGATCGGCGAGAAGGTCAACCTCGATGTGGTGCACGGGCGCGACCTGTGGCCGGTGCGGGTGGACATCTCGCAATTCGAGCAGGTCATCGTGAACCTCGCGGTCAACGCGCGCGACGCCATGCCCCAGGGAGGCCGGCTCCTGCTGCGCACCGCCAATGTCAGCGCCAAGGAGTGCGCGCGCTTCCACGCCAAGGGCATGCCGGCCGCCGACTATGTGCTCGTCGAGGTCATCGACACCGGCATCGGCATCCCGGAAGCCATCCGTGACAAGATCTTCGAGCCGTTCTTCTCGACCAAGGACGTGGGCAAGGGCACCGGCCTTGGCCTTTCTACGGTCTACGGGATCATCAAGCAGACCGGCGGTTTCCTCTATTTCGACAGCGTGGAGCACAAGGGTACCACCTTCCGCATCTTCCTGCCGCGGCACGTGGCGAGTGCGCAGGAGGCGGCGGCAGAGCTGAGGGCCGAAGCCGAAGCGCCGGCGATTGCCGGCGCGTTCGAGGCGGCCGATCGAGTGAGGCGCGCGGCGAGCGCCGATCTCACCGGCGAAGGCACGATCCTCTTGGTCGAGGACGAGGAGGGTCTGCGCGCGCTGAACGCGCGCGGCCTCGCTTCGCGCGGCTATACCGTGCTCGAAGCCGGCAATGGCGTCGAGGCGATCGACGTGCTGGAGAAATCAGACGGGCAGGTCGATCTCGTGGTCTCGGACGTGGTCATGCCGGAGATGGACGGGCCGACGCTGTTGCGCGAATTGCGCAGACGCAATCCCGGCCTGAAAATCATCTTCGTCTCCGGCTACGCCGAGGACGCGTTCCAGAAGCGTCTTCCCGCGGACGGCCAGTTTGCCTTCCTGGCCAAGCCCTTCACGCTCAAACAGCTCGTCGCCGCAGTGAAGGAGACGCTCGCGGCGTGATCGCTACGCGCCGGCGTGCGGACGACGCAACCGTAAATCTGTGAATTGCACTAATTCCATTTCTTGCTTTGCGATTTGGACCTTTAGGGAATTGTCGGACGCGACGGCACGCATTATAGTGATCGTTACAAGCGCTCCGACCGAGCGATGCGCCGCTGATCGAATCGACGGACGAGCGCAGGCGAGAACACGCCGCGTGCCGGCGGTCGTGTTCCGTTCGGACTGACCAAGCAAAGCGGATCGTGCGGGGAGGCGGTGCAGTGATCTTTTGGTCCGTCCTACTCTTCATTCACATGCTTTTTGCGATCGTGCTGCTCGGCGCGATCACGCATCAGGCTGTGAGCGTCTGTTGGCCCAACCGCGACTGCGCCAAATCGTTCGTCGGCTCGTTTCGCGGCGTCAACGGGATGACGTACACGAATGCGATCATCATCCTGTTCCTATGCACCGCCACGTTCGGCTCGATCATCTATCCGAACTATCGGCTCAACGTGCGCACGGTGCTGCATGAATTTCATTTCTACAAGCCAGAGGGGTCGTTCGAGTTGAAGGAGCACGCGGCGGCGATTGGCGCTGCGTTGCTGCCGGCCTACTGGTACTTCTGGCGGAACCCGTCGGATGGCAATCGGGCGACACGGACGGCTGTGACGGTTGTGCTCGCCTTGATTGTATGGTGGGCCTTCATGGTCGGCCACGTCATCAACAACATTCGGGGGTTCGGATCATGAAACTGGCACGCCTCTTTCCGGTCTTCAGTGCATCCTTCGCCGTCATTTATGCGCCGGCGCTCTATTACAACTGGGCGCTGGTGACCTATCAGCCGTCCATGAATGAATGGGATTTTGGGCCGGTTACCAAGCTTGGGCCGCCGATGTTCTGGTATGGGTTTGTCGCCACGTCGTTTATCGGAGCTTGCATCGTCACGGCGATCGCCGCCTTGTTGCCCGATTCCGCGGCCCGGCGCCTGTGGTCGGGGTTGACGTGGCTGCTGCCGGTGGCCGCGTTGATCTTCATCGCCTACATTCTACGGCCTTATTTCTTGAGCTGAGCTTCCTGCGGCAAGACAATTGTCGCGACGGCAGGGCATGCGCCCGCGGCGGCGCGAGCGGTGTTCGCCAACGCGAGGCGTTGCATCCTCTGCTTTGGCTCTCTTCTCAACGGCTGCTTTGCGCGGTAAGTTAGCCTTGCGCGTTTGCCGGCAACGCCGGCGCGCCGCGCCGCGGCCGCATTGAGCGGCGCTACCTACGGAACAATTGCGCATGAAGTTTGATCGCGCCGGGTCGATCACCGTCCTTGCATTTGTTTTCACCGTTCCGATCCTGGCCTGGGCCGGCGGCGTCGATTTCAGCCTCGGCGAGACCACTGAGGACGAGAGGCCCTCCTTTTTCGGGTTCGTGCGCGAGGTCAACGGTCCGGGGATTGCCGACGCCAAAGTCACGGCGGAGCTCAAGGACCGCGGCGCGCTGGTGACGCGCACCGACATCATGGGCGTCTACAAAATCCCCGGCCTTGGCAAGGACGTCAATCCCGACGACGTCGCCATCTCCTGCGCCAAGGAGGGCTACAAGGAGGCGAGCGTGCTGCGCCGTCCGCGCGCCACCGGCGACACCACGGACCCGATCGAAGTCGAGTGCTACCTGCAGAAACAGTGACCTGTCATGCTCCGCCAAAGCGGGACATCCATTAACCACCGAGCGCTTGGTTTCTCTGCCGCAGCAAAACCAAATCGTCACGGTGTGCTGATTCATCCGCCGTCGCGGATGATGACATTGAAAGTGGGTTGCAGTTGAACCCGTGAATGTGAGATCGAGCACGATACGCGTAGGCATTGTCGAGAAGCGGATGCCGAGATTCTGGCTCGCCGTGGCGATTGGCCTCGTCATCGCCGGCGCCCAAGCGGACCCATGCCGCGCGCAGGCGCTGAGCGGCTCGGTGAGTTCGGCCGAGGAAGGCGCGATGGAAGGCGTGCTGGTGAGCGCGCAGAAGATGGGCTCGCCGATCACCGTCACCGTGGTCAGCGACGAGCACGGCCGCTTCCGCTTCCCGGCCGGAAGACTTTCTTCCGGTCGTTACGCGCTGCGCATCCGCGCCGAGGGCTATGACCTCGACGGACCGCCGGCGGTCGAGCTTGGCGCGGCCCCGGCCGACGTCGCCATCAAGCTGCGCCCGACCGCCGAACTCGCCGCGCAGCTCACCAATACCGAATGGTTCATGAGCATGCCGGGCACGCCCGAGCAGAAGCGGCCGCTGATCGAATGCATGAGCTGTCACGCCTTGCAGCGCATCGTGCGCTCGACCTACAACGCCGAGCAGTTGTTTCCCGTCCTTAAGCGCATGGCGCAGTACGCCAACAACACGACGCCGGCGCGCGTCCAGTCGCGCGTCGCCGAGCGCGAGGTGCGCGACGATCTCGTGCGCAGGCTCGCCGGCTATCTCGCCACGGTGAATCTCAGCAGCGCACCGGCGTCGCAGCGGACATCGGAGCGGATTTGGCCCTACCAGCTGCAGAGGCTGCCGCGGCCCAGGGGCCGCGCCACCCGCGTCGTCATCACCGAATACGACCTGCCGCGTCAGACGATCGCGCCCCATGACGTGGTTACCGATGCACAGGGCAACGTCTGGTATTCGAATTTCGTCGAGAATTTTCTCGGCGAGCTCGATCCGCGCACCGGCGCGCACCGGGAATATGCGATCCCCGTGCTGAAGCCGGATTTTCCCGCCGGCACGCTCGACCTCGAGCCGGATGCCGACGGCAATCTGTGGCTCGCCATGATGTTCCAGACCGGGCTTGCCGAGTTCGACATGAAGACGAAGACGTTTCAGATTTTTCCCGTCCAGCGGCAGCTCGACAACGACGCCATGCAGCAGTCGATGGTGATGCCGCGCGCCGCGAACGTCGACGGCAAGGTGTGGACCAACGACGTCGCCAAGCAGTCGATCATGCGGCTCGATCTGAAAACCGGGAAGTACGAGCTGATCGATCCGTTCAAGTTCCTGGCCAACGGCCGTCAGCATGGGCCCTATGGCATGGCCGCCGATGCGCGGAACAATCTCTACTTCATGGATTTCGGCGACGAGAACGTCGGCCGCGTCGACGCCAAGACCGGCGAGGCGACGATCTATCCGACGCCGACGCCGAAATCCCGCCCGCGCCGCACCATGCTCGACGATCGCGGCCGCCTCTGGTTCACCGAATTCGCCGCCAACAAGCTCGCCATGTTCGACACCAAGACGGAATCGTTCAAGGAATGGGACGTGCCGACGCCGCACACCTATCCCTACGACGTGTTCATGGACAAGAATGGAGAGTTATGGAGCGGCGGCATGGCGAGCGACCGCGTCCAGCGTTTCGACCCGCAAAACGGACGCGCGGTGGAATACCTGCTGCCGCGGCCGACCAATATCCGGCGCGTATTCGTCGACAATTCGACCAATCCGGTGACGTTCTGGGTCGGCAATAATCACGGTGCCGAAATATTGCGGCTCGAACCGCTCGATTAGAATTTAATGTTGTGACGGCCGCAGCGCCGAGCTGCTTTGCGCTTGGCGCAGGAACTCAATAGTTCGTCACAATCCTCGTCGGTGCGACACACGCGCGCGCGACGCTTTGCGACAGGTCTCGCCGATCCGCCATCGCGTACTGTGCGCCATCGCGTACTGATAGTCGCTTTCGCGCAAGCGATTGGGCGCCGCGGAGCAGATGCAAATGCGTCGCGCGGTGCACCGATCCCAGGGGCCAAGTTCGGGGGCCAAGATACCAACCGTGTCATCCGTGCGGTGGATTCGATTTGTTGCTACGCTCGCCGCGCTGGCGGTGGTTCTGCTGATGGGAGCGGAGGATGCCGATGCGCGGCGCGCGGACGGATTGAGCCTCGCCAGCCGCGGTTCCCGCACCGTCTTGTTGCCGTCCGTCAACGCGGTCGCTGCCAACACGGCGGTTGCGCTCGATTCTCCGATGACGGCGCCAGTCGGACGGCCGGCCTATCCGGGAGGCTCGCTCGGCGGATTGTTCAACCGCCCGGGTCTGATCGGCGGTTTTGCGGCCGGCTTCCTCGGTGCCGGCCCGCTCGGGCTTTTGTTTGGTCACGGCTTGTTCGGCGGGCTCGGCGGTGCGGCGTCCTTCTTGGGCCTGATGTTCCAGCTTGCGCTGCTGGGGATGCTTGGGCGGCTGATCTGGACAGGGTGGCACGACGGCCATGCTCCCGCCTTCGCCGCCCTCTCGCCCCGGCAACTGGCCGACGCCTACGGACGCTCGCGCAATGAATGGCTCCCCGACATCGACTCGCCCGCGTTCGCGCACCTCGAGATCACCGGGAGCGACTCCGATTCCTTCGAGCGCCTGCTGAGCGAAATTAAGACCGCCTATGGCCGCGAAGACCTCGACGCGCTGCGCGCGCGCGTGACGCCGCAGCTGCTGGGCTATTTCTCCAAGAATCTGGCGCGCAACGCCGGACGCGGCGTGATCAACGTCGTCTCCGACGTCAAGCTCATCAAGGGCGATCTCGCCGAAGCCTGGCGCGAGGGCGACATCGACTATGCCGCCGTCGCCATGTGCTTCTCGCTCATCGACCGCACCGTCGAGCGCGCCAGCGGCCGCATCGTCGATGGCTCCGACGTAAGTGCCATCGAAGCGACGCAAGTGTGGACTTTTTCGCGCGCGCACGGCCATTGCTGGCTCTTGTCGGCGATCCAGCAGGGCTGATTTTCGGCGGGCACCGGTCAGCGACCGTCATCCTGAGGTGCGCCCCCACCCTACCCTCCCCCGCTTGCGGGGGAGGGTAGGGTGGGGGAGCCTCGAAGGATATTTCCGAGGCGCCAACCGAAATCGGGTTTGCCGATTTCGGAATATCAAAGTGCCCAAGTCGGCCGTAGCCGATTTGGGTGCCGTCGCCCTTCGAGGCTCGCTTCGCTCGCACCTCGGCGCGACGGAACGGAGGTCGACGCTCGTTGCGCTCGTATTACTGCGGCTTCGGCGTTTCGTGGCACGAGAGGGGAGCTGCTCCCGAACTGCTCCGCGGCCAGATCGGAACATCGCATTTGGAGCAGGCGCCGAGCGCGAGGCCGATGCCAAGGAGGACGAGTAGCGGCAGAATACGATGTCTGGCCCTGCGCGCAGAGTCCGGCACAATCGTTCGCAGTTTCATCGGCACGATAGGCGGCATGATCCCTCCCGCTGCGGGGGCGCATCATACGGCGATCGAGCGCCGGCGGCGAGCGTGTCGCGGCGGTGCCGGGTGATATTTGCCAGCGTATCGCACGACGATTTCCATTATCTTACCGCACGGCGACCGGACGCTTGTTAAGTCTCGCCGGCGATTTTGCCCACGCGGCACACGCGGACCGCGTGGGCATCGCGCCGGCGCAGGCGTGAATTCGCGCGCTGCGGCGCCATCAGGGGCGCAATGCCCACCGTGCACGAACTGGCCCTGGAGCTGACCCATGCGCTACGAACTCTATTACTGGCCGACCATCGAGGGCCGCGGCGAATTCATCCGCCTGGCGCTCGAAGAAGCCGGCGCCGATTATGTCGACGTGGCGCGCCGCGGAGGCAAGAGCGGCGTACCGGCGATGATGAAATTGCTCGAAGGCAGGCGCCTCGCGCGCCCGCCCTATGCGCCGCCGTTCCTCAAGGCCGGAAACCTCATTGTCGCGCAGACCGCGAATATTTTGCTGTATCTCGGCCCGCGGCTCGGATTGGCTCCGCGCGACGAGGCGGGGCGGCTGTGGGCGCATCAGCTGCAGCTCACCATCGCCGATCTCGTCGTCGAAATTCACGATACCCATCATCCTGTCTCCGGCTGGCTCTATTTCGAGGAGCAGCGGCCGGCTGCCCGGCGGCGTACGAAGGATTTCTGGCGCTATCGTGTGCCGAAGTTTTTGGGCTATTTCGAGCGCGTGCTGGACAAAAACGGCGGCAAGCACAGCGTCGGCCGCCGGCTGAGCTACGTCGACCTGTCGTTGTTTCAGATCGTCGAGGGCCTGCGCTACGCCTTCCCCAAGCGCATGAAGCGCTTCGAAAGGAAAGTGCCGCTGCTAGTCGCGCTGCACGATCGCGTGGCCAGGCGCCCGCGGATTAAGGCTTATCTTTCCTCGAAACGGCGCATCCCATTCAGCCAGTGGGGCATCTATCGTTATTTCAAGGAGTTGGACGGGTGAGGCTTCAGCCGAGCGCGTTCGCTCCCGCCTGTGCGACCTGCTCGTCCTCGTGGGATTGCACGCCCGACACGCCGATGGCGCCGACGCATTCGTTCTGGTGCATGATCGGCATGCCGCCCTGAATGAGAATGCCGGCGGGAAAATTCGCAAAGGCCGGACGCTCCTTGACGCGGTCCTCGAAGAACTTGCTCGGCCGCTTGGTCATCGCCGAGGTGCGGGCCTTGCCCATGGACACTTCGGCGGAGATCGCCGGCGCGCCGTCCATGCGCTGAAAACCGAGCAAAAAACCGCCCTCGTCGACGATGGAAATCGCTACCGCCCATTTGTTCTCGGCGGCCTTGGCCTCGCACGCCGCCAGCATTTTCTTCACGTCGGCCAATGTCAGACAGGGTTTGGTACGCATGGGTCCTCCCAATGTGGACGAGGCATATTAATCCGCCCTTGCGAAGCGGGACAGGGGGACCGCCCGAAGGGCGGTGGAGGGGGCCTCGGCCTCGGGGCTTGCGCCAGCGTCGACACTTGCCGCTTCCGGCTCGCTTCGCTCGCCACCTCCCTCGCAAGCGGGGGAGGAAAAATTCGCAAGCATCAGCGCAGCGCAAAACGGATGGGAACGGTCAGGCTGAGTTGCGCCTGCGTCATGCTCGGCGGGAAGGCCGGCAGCGGCTGCGCGCGCTCGATCATCGCCATCACCTCGTCGTCGAGATCGGCGTGGCCGGAGCCGCTTACGATGTGTCGTGACAGCACGTGGCCGTTGCGGTCGATGCTGAAGGCCAGCAGCACCACGCCTTGCTCGTTTCGCTCCCGCGCTTGGTTCGGATAGTTCTTGAATTGTTGCAGGTGTTTGAGGAGCAGGCTCTGCCATGATGGATCGATGCGTGGCGCGCTGGCGTCAGCATGCACTGTCGTGCGCGGGGCCGGGCTGGTCTGTTGGACCTTCTCAGGCGGCTTCTCTTCGGGCAGGACTGCGTCGTCCGAGGTTTCTTTGGGGGGTGTCGGTTCCTCGACCTTCGCCTGCTCCACCTGATCGATTTCAGGCGCAATAAGATCGATTGATATGACCGGCGTATTGTCGCCGATTGCTTCGTCCGGTTGATGCCACAGCAGGTAGCCTGCGATCAGCGCGGCGTGAGCGCAAACCACGATGCCCGCCGCCACCGACCACCGCGCAAGATCGCGCGGATCCTCGTCCTCGAACCACGGCAGCGCCCGCGTGATCATGTCGCACCGCGAGTTTCCAGACCGAGCAGGCTGAATTTATGATAACCCGCCGTGCGCACCGCTTCGATCAGATGATAGAAGTCGCCGTAGTGAACGCCGCGGTCGATGCGCAGAAAAAGCGGCTCCTCCTTGTTGGACCCGGTCGCAGTATCAAGCGCGCCCGGCAGCGCGCCGAGCGTGATCGGATCGTCGCCGATGGTAAGGGTGAGGTCCGATTTCAGCGTAATGTAGACCGGCTTGTTCGGCCGTTGCTGCGGCTGCGCGGCGGACGACGGCAGATCGACCGGGATGTCCACGGTTGCGAGCGGTGCCGCCACCATGAAGATGATGAGGAGCACCAGCATCACGTCGATGAACGGCACGACGTTGATGTCGTGGATCTCGGTGAGTTCGTCGCTTCCGTGATCGAGACGCATCGCCATGGCTTATTCCGCGGCTTGCGCGAGCGGCAGCTTGGCGCGGTCGAGATCGCGGCTCACGAGCCGCATCACCTGAGCGGAGGCGTCGCCGAGAAGGGCGCGGTAGTGCGCTGTCTGGCGCGCCAGCACGTTGTAGATCATGACCGCCGGGATCGCAGCGATCAGCCCCAGCGCGGTTGCCAGCAGCGCCTGGGCGATGCCGGGGGCAACCACCGCGAGATTGGTCGTGTTCGCGTTGGAAATGCCGATGAAGCTGTTCATGATGCCCCAGACCGTGCCGAACAGCCCGACGAAGGGCGCGGTGGAGCCGATCGTGGCGAGCACGCCGGTGCCGCGCGAAATTCTTCGGCTGGCCGCGATCTCCAGCCGTTCGAGTTGCCAGGCGATGCGCTCCTTGAGCCCGTCGCCGCGCACGTTTGCCGAGAGCCGGATTTCCTGCCCGGCCGCCTGCATGAGCTGTGCGACCGGGCTGGTGCCGTTGCGCAACTGCTCGTGCGCCTGGGCGAGCGTTGGCGCGTTGGTGAGGATGCGCAGGCCCTGCCGCACCTCGATGCGGGCGCTGCGCAATTCCAGGCTCTTGGCGAGCCAGACCGTCCAGGTCGCGAGCGAGGCGAAGGCGAGCCCGATGATCACCGCCTTCACGAGCAGGGCGGCATCGAGGAACATGCCCCAGGGCGAAAGATCCCGCGGCAGCTGCGCGCTGGCCATGGACGGCTGGCCCGGCGGCGGTGCCGCGGCGCCCGGCGCGGCCGCACTATCCGGATTAGGCTCCGGAGCGGGCGCCATTGCCTTGGGTGCTGCAGCATTGGGCGCGGCGGCGTTTGTCGCAGGCGTCTCCGGCGCGGGGGAAGCGGCGGTCGGCGCTGCGACACTCGGCGCAGCGGTTGGTGCGGCGGGTTGAGCGGCCGGCGCAGCGACAGCAGGCGCGGAAGGCTGCGCGGCAGCCGGGGCGGCGTTGCCCTGCGCCAGGGCCGAAGGCGCGAACGGGATCGAGATCAGGAGCGCGGCGGCAAGGGCGGCGCGCGCGTGCAAACGGCATCGCCAAAGCGTGCGGATTTGGCTGGGTCGTTGGGCGCGCCGATTGCTCTGCATTTCATGCTCCCATTTTCACTGTCGCTGACGGCCCGTGGCGCCGCAAGTCACGCCCGTGGCTGACTGACGTTGCGCGGAAAATGTGACGTTATAACGTAACATGAGGCCGGGCAACACTCCATCGCTGTCACGCTGCGACCGCCTTCGTTTTTCTTTGGAATAAAGAAAAACTGCTGCCTTTTCAGTATCTTCCACCGCCGCTGGCGGCACGGTCAAGCGATAAAGCGAGGCGTTTGCGAAAAGCACCTGGATTTTGTCCCGAGACAGCATGCCGCCCCCGGCTCGGCTGCGCCGTGGCCGGTCGTCTACCCCAAGCTTCCGGTTTCGTCCATGCAAACCGGGCACATTTGCGCCACCGAGCTTCGTTCTGCCTGCAGCGCGACGGTCGCCGGTTGCGCGCGTCGGCATGCCGATCAGCGGATGCACATTATTATGGACATTATGTGATGCTGCGGGCCGCAATGGGTGGCCGTCATTCCAGGCTCGCCGCTTCGCGGCGATCGGAATGACAGTGGCGCGCTTGAGCATTTCCGTGCTCGCACGTACAGTGTCGCCACTGGTCGAACTCGTGAAAACTTTTCGCACATTGCTCGCGGCTGCGGCGGCTGTTTTCGCTGCGGCCATACTGACGCGGCCGGAGGCGCGCGCCGACTCCGTCGCCGATTTCTACCGCGGCAAGGAGCTGACGGTGATCGTCGGCTACGGTCCCGGCGGCGGCTATGATGTCTTCGCGCGGCTTCTGGCACGCCATCTTGGCAAATACATGCCGGGCAATCCGAACGTCATGGTGCAGAACATGCCGGGTGCCGGCAGCCTGCGCGCCACGAACTATCTGTACAATCTCGCGCCGAAGGACGGCACCACAATCGGGGTGCTCGCGCGCGACATGCCGCTCCTCGGCCTGCTCGACGAAAATCCAGCGGTGCAGTTCGATCCCCGCAGGTTCACCTGGCTCGGCTCCTCGTCGAATTTTTCCAACGACGCCTATGTGCTGATCGTGCGCAAGGATGCGCCGGTGAAGTCGATCGAGGACGCGCGCCGGCCGGGCGGTCCGGACCTGCTGCTCGGGGGCACCGCGGAAGGTGCCACCGGCGGCGATGTGCCGAAAATCCTGCGCGATGCGCTTGGGCTTCACATCAAGCAGGTGCTCGGCTATCGCGACACAGCGGCGATCTTTCTCGCCATGGAGCGCGGCGAAGTCATGGGCCGCACTATCGATCTCTCGGGGACCCGCTCGACGCGCCCCGGCTGGCTCAAGCCGGACAGCGATTTCCGCTTGCTCGTCGCGTTCGGCCGCCGCACGCGCCATCCGGATTTCCCCGATGTGCCGACAGCGCGCGAATTGGCAACGAGCGATGCCAACCGCGCGCTGATTGAATTCACCGAAATGCCGCTCTTGACCATGGCGCGGCCTTTCGCCGCCCCGCCGGGCATCCCTGCCGACCGCGCCGCAGCGCTACGGACGGCGTTCATGGCCGCGCATCGCGATCCGCAATATATTGCTGAAGCGGCGACGGTCGGGGTCGAAGTCAGTCCGGTCAGTGCCGACGAGCTGACGAGGAGCCTGGACCGGATGGCGGCCGCACCGCCGCAGATTCTCGATTATGCGAGGAAACTGCTTGCGGGCGAAAAGCGCAATTGAGCGTCGAAAATTGGAAAAGCTGCATGCGCGACACACCCGACCAGGTCTATTGGCACGAACCCACGACCGGGCAAGACGCTGGCGCTCCTCGGTTCAGTTCGCTCGGCCCGGGAATGACGACGCAGAAAAGAATGGGAGGGAGATACCATGCCGACCGACGCTGGCCGTATCGACGTTCATTGTCATTCGATGACGCCGGCCTATCGCGCCGCGATCAAAAATCTTGGCGCCATCTTTCGCACGCCCGATTGGTCGCCGCACTTGGCGCTCGAATTCCAGGACCGGCACGGCATCGCGGCCGGCATCTACTCGCTGTCGGTGCCGGGCACGCACCATGGCGATGACGCCAAGGCGCGCACGCTGGCGCGGCGCGTCAACGAGGAGAGCGCCGAATTTTTGGCAAAAAATTCCAAGCGTTTCGGCGCTTATGCGACGCTGCCGATTCCCGACATCGACGGCGCCTGCGTGGAGGCGCGCCGTGCGCTCGACGAGATGAAGCTCGACGGCGTCGGGCTGCTCGCAAGCTATGACGGCATCTATCTCGGCCAGCCGCTGTTCGATCCTTTGTTCGAGCTGCTCAACGAGCGCTCCGCCGTCGTCCTCATCCACCCCAACAACCATCCGACGACGGTCAACGTCAAAAAGGGCATTTCGCCCGGCATCGGCAATTTCTTGATCGAATTCTTGTTCGACACGACGCGCGCCGCGGTCAACCTGATGTTCACCGGCGCACTCGATCGTTTTCCCGAAATCCGCTTCATCCTGGCGCACGCCGGCGGCACGCTGCCCTACACGGCGTGGCGGCTCGCCGACATTATTTGCCGGCAGATGACGGTGCCGCCGTGGGACACGCAATATCCCTCGCCTTTCATGCAGCGTTACGGCGGCCGGGTGACGCCGCAGCTCGTTTACGGGCAATTGCGGCGGTTCTGGTACGAGACGGCGCTTGCGGCCGGCCCCTCGACCTTCGGTTCGCTCAAGCAGGTCGCCGATCCGACGCGCATCCTGTTCGGCAGCGACTGGCCCTATTGCCCGAGCGAGATGGCCGGCGACATGATTGCGGCGCTCGGCGACGAGCGCATGCTCGATGCGACGGAGCGCGCTGCGATTGAGCGGACAAATACGCTCGCTCTGTTCCCGCGGTTTGCGTGAAGGACGCAACGTCGCTCGGATCAAAAGACTACCGCCCCGCGCGCATGCGCGCGAGCAGTTCCGCCGTCGGATAGGAATCCGCAGGCAGGCCGTATTTCATCTGCATGGCCTTGACCGCCTGCCGGGTTTTTAAGCCGAGAAAGCCATCGACGGTGCCGACGTCGTAGCCGGCCCGCGCCAACAGGGCTTGCAATTCCTTGACCTCGTTGAATGAAAGCGCCGGCGGCGGATTGCCGCGGTGCAGCGGCGGCGCGCCGGCGATGCGGGTCGCCAGATATGCGGCCGTGGTGGAGTAGACGAGCGAGTTGTTCCACTGCAGATAGACCTGGAAATTCTGGTAGACGAGAAAAGCCGGCCCGAATCGGCCCATCGGCAGCAAAAGCGAAGCTGAAAGATTGTCGGCCGGCAGCGGCCGTCCATCGGCGAGCGTGACGCCGAACGCCGCCCACTTCGCACGCGGCAGCTGGATGGCGAGGTCGGCCTGATCCCACGGCAGGTTTGCCGGCACGCGCACCTCGGTGAGCCACGGCTCGCCGCGCTTCCAGCCGAGCCCGACGAGATAGTTCGCCGTCGAAGCGAGCACGTCGGGCACGCTGCGAACGAGATTGCGCTTGCCGTCGCCGTCGTAGTCGACGGCATATTGGTAATATTCGGACGGCATCATCTGCGTCTGGCCGAGTTCGCCCGCCCAGGAGCCGATCATCTCCTCCGGCGTTAAATCGCCGCGCTCGATCAGGCGCAAGGCGTCGAGCAGCTGGGCGCGAAACTTGTCGCTGCGCCGGCAATCGTAGGCGAGCGAGGCGATGGCGCTGAGCGCGTGGTAATTGCCCATGTTGGCGCCGAAGTCGCTTTCCAGCGCCCAGAAGGCGACGATGACGGGCGCGGGCACGCCATATTGCTGGTTTATGTGCGCGAACACCGCGGCGTAGGTTTTGATGAGCGCGGAGCCGCGCTGGATGCGGTAGGCGGCGGCCATGCGATCGGAGAATTCCAGAAAAGTCTGGGTGAAAACGCGCTGCCCGCGGTCGATATTGACGATGCGCTGGTCGTAGGTCATGGCGGGCGCGGCGGCGGCGATGGCGGCTTGCGAAATGCCCTGCGCCAGGGCCTCGCGCTCGAAGGCGGAGAGCCATGCATCGTAGCTCCCGGAGCTGCGGCAGGGCGCGGCATTCGCCGCATTGGCTGCGAGCAGGCTCGCGAGCAGTAAGGCCGCGCCCGTCGACCCGCGTCTCCGCATGTTGTCTCCTTTCTACGCGAGTGGCATGAATAACTGTCATGCCCCGCGAAGGCGGGGCATCCAGTAATCGCTACGCACACGATTTTTTGATTGCAGTGCCACAACAAATCTCTGCCGATTACTGGATCATCCGCCTTCGCGGATGATGACAGTGAATTGCATTACGCGCCGGATTTCAGATACCACTCCAGAATCTCCTCGCCGGTCCAGTACAGCACGCCGTCGAAGCGGCGGGCGTAGTCGTAAATCGCTTCGAGATATTTGATCCGGTGCGGCTGGCCGCTGATATAGGCATGGATGGCGAGCGTGAAAATTTTTGCGCGTTTTTCGCCCTCGGCGTAGAGCCGGTCGAACTGATCGACGGCGCGGCGCAAAAGATAGTCGCTCTCGTGGTGCTGGATGATCATCATCGGAATGTCGTTCAGCTCCACCGTATAGGGCAGCGTCACCAGCGGCCCGTTGGCGGTGCGGATCATTGTCGGCTCGTCGTCGTACACCCAGTCGCCGATATATTTGATGCCGGCGTCGGCTAAAAACTCGGGCGTCTTCAGCGTCTCGGTGAGGCCGGGACCGAGCCAGCCGACCGGGCGTTTTTGGCAAAAACGCTCGATCACGTCGAGCGAGCGCGCGATCATGGCTTTCTCGTTCGGCTCGTCGTGGATCGGTCCCTGCTCGTAGGCATGGCCCATGAACTCCCAGCGGTCCGCTTTCGCCTGTTCGGCTACGCGCGCATAGTCTTCGCAGACGCGGGCATTGATCGCCAGCGTCGGCCGAATGTTTAGACGCTTGAACAAATCGAAGAAGCGCCAGACGCCGACCCGCATGCCGTATTCGTGCCAGCTCCAGTTGGGCACGTCGGGAATGCGCGTCTGCCCGGTGGGCGGGGAGAGCACCTGGCGCGCCATCGGCTTGCCGATGTCCCACGCTTCGAGATTGACGATGGTCCAGAACACAATACGCGCGCCGCCGGGCAGTTTGAGCGGCGGCCGGTCGACGATCGCCGAATAATCGCAACGCTCGCGCGGCAGCATCGTTTTCGCCGCCGCGCGCTTCTTGGTCGTGCGTTTTTTCATCGTGCCCGCCCTCCCGCCCTCCCGCCCTCGTGCGTCCATCGCCGGCGCGCCAATAGGGCGGGGCGGCGGCGGACTTTGCGACCATACGTCGCCGGGGCCGGCCACGGCAACTTTCATGCGGCTTTGCGCAGCCCTGTTCGTTCGATCACATCCCCGTTAGCACGCGACGAATCGCATTGCAGTCTGCGGCGAATAGATCATCTATGGAACCAAGGCGCGGCGGGCTGATTATCTTCCCAGCCATTGAGATTCCGCTATTCATCGCGCGTTACGGATTTCATGATGCCACGTTCCGCCGCTTCCAAGCGTGTTCGGGTACCTGATCCGGCCCAAGAGCGCGGAGCGGACGCCGGCGCGGCCGCAGGGTCCGGCGACCCGCGCCGAGCCTGGCTCAAAGCCTTTCGGGCGGTGCGCGCCGAGACCGAGCGGCGCGCCGCGCCGCTGTCGGCGGAGGACCAGGTCATCCAGTCGATGCCGGACGCCAGCCCAACCAAATGGCATCGCGCCCATGTGACGTGGTTTTTCGAGCAGTTTCTGTTGCGCCCGTTTGCGCCGAGCTACCGGGTGTTCGACGAGCGCTTCGCCTATCTGTTCAATTCCTATTACGTGTCGGCAGGCCCCCGCCAGGCGCGCCCGCAGCGCGGTCTCGTCACGCGGCCCGGCGCCGCAGAAGTTACGGCGTATCGCGCGCATGTCGATAAGGCCGTCACGGCGCTGATCGAATCCACGAACGATCTTGCGCCGCTCATCCCGATCATCGAGATCGGACTCAATCACGAGCAACAGCATCAGGAACTCATCCTCACCGACATCCTGCACGCCTTCGCATTCAATGCGATGTATCCGGCCTACGATGGCAATTGGCAATGGCCGCAGAGCGAGAGCGCACGTGCCGCCGCGGGCGCGCTCATCGCCGGCATCCACATGATCGGCCACAACGGCGACGGGTTCTGCTTCGACAACGAGCAGCCGGCGCACCAGGTCGTGCTGCGGCCGGTGCGGCTTGCGCCCGCGCTGGTGACCAACGGCGCGTGGCTGGAATTCATGGCCGACGGCGGTTATGCGACGCCGACCTTGTGGCTGTCGGACGGCTTCGTCACGGTCGAGGCGCAAGGTTGGAACGCGCCGGGCTATTGGCGCAACATCGACGGCGTCTGGTTCGCGATGACGCTTGGCGGCCTGCGCCGCGTCGAGCCCACGACGCCGGTCTGCCACGTCAGCTATTACGAAGCCGACGCCTTCGCGCGCTGGGCCGGCAAGGATTTGCCGAGCGAAGGGGAATGGGAGGTCGCGGCAATCAGCGGTGCGCTGGGCGATGCCTGCGGCATCGTGTGGCAATGGACGCGCGGCGCCTATACGCCCTATCCGGGCTATCGCGCCGCCGCCGGCGCGCTCGGCGAATACAACGGCAAATTCATGGTCAACCAGATGGTGCTGCGTGGCTCCTCGCTGGCGACGCCTGCCGGCCATTCGCGGCCGAGTTATCGCAATTTCTTTTATCCGTCGGCACGCTGGCAGTTCACCGGCCTGCGGCTCGCCGAATACGAACGCTGAGCGGTCACATGAACGTCCAAACCGCCCTTTGCCCGCCGCGGCCGACCGGGGCGGCGGCTTCTTTCGCCGCCGATGTCATCGCCGGCCTCACCGCCAAGCCGAAACGGCTGCCGCCGAAATATTTTTATGATTCCATCGGCTCCGCCCTGTTCGACCGCATCACCCTTTTGCCGGAATATTACCTGACGCGCAGCGAGCTTGGCCTGCTGCACGACCACGCGCCTGCCGTCGCCGCATTGTTTCCGGCCGGCTGTGCGTTGATCGAATTCGGCAGCGGGTCGAGCAAAAAGGCGCGCATCCTGCTCGGCGCTGCGGCGAATGTGGAGGCCTACGTCCCGGTCGATATTTCCGGCGAATTCCTGCAGCAGGACGCCGCGCAGCTACGCCGCGATTTTCCTCACCTTGCGGTCTATCCTCTCGTCGCGGATTTCACGCAAGCCTTCGAGCTTCCGCCCGCGATCGCGTCGCTGCCCCGCGTCGGCTTCTTTCCGGGATCGACGATCGGCAATTTCGAGCCGCATGAGGCGGCGGAATTTTTGCGCCATGCCGGGACAATGCTCGGCGCCGGTTCGGTGCTGGTGATCGGCGTCGATCTGATCAAGGAGCCGGACATTCTCTATCGCGCATACAACGACGCCGCCGGGGTGACGGCGCAATTCAATCTCAATCTGCTGGCGCGCATCAACCGCGAGCTCGGCGCCGATTTCAATCTCGCCGCCTTCGAGCATCACGCGTTCTACAATGGCGGGCAGAACCGCATCGAAATGCACTTGGCCAGCAGCGGGCGGCAGGAGGTCAGTGTCGGCGGCATGGCGATCGAGTTCCGCGCCGGAGAAACGATCCACACCGAGAACAGCTACAAATACACGATCGCCTCGTTGCAGGCGCTGGCGCGCTGTAGCGGCTGGTCGCGGCTCGAGGCCTGGACCGACGGTCTGTTCTGCGTGCACGCCTTCGCAAGACAGATGACGGAGGACAGGCGACGGATGACCGACAGCAGATTGGTATTTCCTTCTTCTGTCCGGTGTCCTGCGTCCTCGGTCTGACCGATGCCGATCTGCGAAGCCGATCCCTGGCGCTTGCAGTATTTCGCGCACGTCAAGACTGCCGCCAACATTCCGACCGAGGATTGCGATGCCTGGCAGTGGAATCCGGCCCAGCGCTGGGTCTACGACAAGCTTGCCGTCGCGTTGAGCCAAAACCTCGATGCCGGCCCGCACGGCACGGTGCCGCCGCGCTTTCCGGTTTTCTCCAAGCCGATCATCAATCTCAAGGGCATGGGGGTGGGCAGCCGCGTGCTCTGTTCAACGGCCGACTGCGAGCGGCACTACGCGCCCGGCCATTTCTGGATGACGCTGCTCGACGGCCGCCATGTCTCCTCCGATACGGCGGTCGTCGACGGCGAGCCGCGCTGGTGGCGCCATGTCACCGGCAAGCCGGCGGGCGAGGGCACGTTCGATTACTGGATTGTGCATGCCGAGCCCGACGCCGAGATCGAAGGCGATTGCGGCGCATGGGTGCGAAAAAATCATCGAGGCGCATCTGCGCTTCGC
>Ga0187856_1001465_pt1 | contig 18826 bp, 13 predicted proteins | sample June2016WEW_8_40_FD_132443 | JGI IMG/M metagenome (GOLD analysis project Ga0187856, IMG submission 132443) | Peatland microbial communities from SPRUCE experiment site at the Marcell Experimental Forest, Minnesota, USA - June2016WEW_8_40 | ecosystem: Environmental > Terrestrial > Soil > Wetlands...
ACCGCCGGAAAACAAGCGGCATGGCGCGCGACACTTGGGACGACGACCGCCCGGCCTTTGTCGTGCGCGACGGCAATTATGTCTCGGCGCGCTGGCCCGGCGACGCGCACACCTTTGCGCGCACGTTCGCCGCCGTGCTGGCGGAGCGCGGCGGGTAAAAATCCAAGCGGTAATTTCCGCGCGATTACGGCAAGCAGTAGCCGAGCCTGTGGTGCCGCCACCGGGTTAACACCCCTTTAATCCTGCAATTCACATGAGATATTGTTTTTAAAGGATTAATTAGCTCAACACTGCATTCAAAATAACTTGGAAATAACGCGATATATGTGAAAGCCCCAGCACGCCGCGACCGGTGGCCCTGCCGGTCTCGACGATTGCCATTACCCCCCGGCCGAGAAGATGAACCGGCAGGCTCCTGGCAGGGAATGGCGGGGCCTCTGGTTGCCGTCTGAGACGGGGTCGGGGGGAGAACTGACGGAGCGGCCCCTCGTGCGGTCCCGCTCAAGCGCCTCTGGCGACGTTCTAAAGCCCTCACCACATTTCCGGCACGCACCTCGAAGGCAGGGACTTCATGGCCGTCTTCAACCTCTACTCAAAGCGCAAAAAGGCAGTGGCGAACGCCGGAAAGCCTGATGTCTATAAATACGATAACTTACCGCAGCCCCTGCGCGTGCAAATCATGCACCTGTGGAATGATCTGTTTGGTCAATATGAGAATTATCCGCTCAACTCGTGGCTGCTTCTCCATGATTGGATGGCGCGGGAGAAGGGGGTATTCCAGTTGGGTATTGGGGGCAATCCTCGCGAGCGATGCATTCAACACTTTGCGACGTGTTCCATAGATGACGCCCTCGACATGATTGAACTATCGTTTGGCGCGATCGAGAACCCAGATCTGGACGAAGCGATCGAGGAGCCAAATCAGCGGTTCCGCGAGCACGGCGTTGGATATCAATTCTCAGGTGGCACAATTATCCGCGTCGACAGCGAGTACGTGCACGCGGAGGTCGTTAAGCCTGCCCTGGCGTTGCTCTCGGACGAGAGATTTGCGGCGGCGAATGAGGAGTTCCTGACAGCTCATCGGCACTATCGGGAGGATCGTCACAAAGACTGCGTCGTGGCAGCCAACCGCGCTTTTGAGACGACCCTAAAGACGATCTGCCGCGCGCGTGGATGGGCCTTCGATCCTGGTGACCGCGCGAGCGAGCTGGTGACGCTTGTGCGCAATCAAGGTCTGCTTCCTCCGTACCTAGACAGAGGGCTCGATACGTACGTGGCACTGCTAAAGACCGGCTTGCCCGGAGTGCGCAACAGCGCCGGAGGTCACGGCGATGACCCTGCAGCCCCGCCGGTGCCGGGTTACATCGCAGCCCATGCATTGCACCTCACGGCCGCCAACATCGTTTTGTTGGTGGAGGCTTTCAATCAAAATGCCTGAGCTGACACCGGAGCAGCAATTCACCGAAGCGGATTTCTCATGCCCCACACGGACTATGCCGACCCAGAGACCGTGTTTCCAAGGTTGGAGGCGCGCGTTCAAAAGGTTGAAGACGACGCCTACTGGATAACGATTTGGCATTGGAAAGAACTGGGTGTGAGGGAGAGGGTGTTCAATAGAAAGCAGGCTGGATCATACGAAGACGCTAAAGAGACCATCGTGAAACATGCTCGCGAACTGGGCGCCATCGTTGAGCCGGACGACATCACCGTCGATCACGTCGAATGACTTGCCGGAATCAAAACCGAGCCGCGGCCAGCGGTCCCTACCGGTTTCGATGAATGCCTACCCCCTGGGCGAGAAGACGAACCGGTGGCCTCCTAGCAGGGTCTGGCAGGCCCTCCGCTCGCCAGGTACAAAGGAATGAGCGATGATCCATACCAAGACGTTCCGCAGTCGCTAATGCCTCGGACAATCTTCGCTGATAGGTGAGTGCCGAAGGCGCTGCAAAAGGAACACGTCAATGGCAGCCGACAAGAAGGACTATCAATCCGTTTTGGGTGCTCTTGTAGATCACGCAACTTTGCCAAGCATCATCAACAAGCTCAACAAGGTATCCATTGCCACCGAAGACGTCCCTCTCAGGAAGGCAATTCAATCTGTTGTCCGCCACCTCGAAGAACAGTGGAGAGACACTCCCAGTAGCCAAAAATCGGCGAAAGGTTCTCTTCGCCCGCATCTCGCAAAGGAGCCGTACAAATCAACTGTTGAGTATTGCCAGAGATGCATCGACTCGACGAAACCGCAATGGCAAATCATCGCCGAGCGACACGGCTGGGGGCCGAAAGCTCAGTAACCGCCGAGATCGCCTGGGGTGCACGCGGAGGCCCCGGCGCCGCGACCGGTGGCCCTTTTCGGTCTCTGGCCGAGAAGACGAACCGGCAGCCTCCCGGGAGAAAATGGCGAGGCCTCTCTGGGCAACCCCGGGACCCTCGGCGAAATTGCAATCCCTCTGCTCAGCACTACATCTAGTCGTTGGGGTAGCGATCAATTAGAGGAATGCGGTCCTTGGCCGAGCACGAACTTCCCAAGAACATCGAGCGCTACCTCGCTGCTCTATCACGACTGTACGCGCAGGATGGCCATCGTGCCCTGCAGGAGATCGTCGTCAACGCCCAGACGCGGGTACGCGAGGGATGGTCGTACGATAATCTGAACGGCGGGACGTACGGTCATGCCCTTTACCTGGTCATCCCCGAACCCATGTTCCTCGCCGCGGCCAAGAAGCGGGACGAGATACAGAAGCAGATTTGCCGCGACCTCAATGAACTCCACAACTTCCAGAACGAGTTCATCGTAGAGGTGTTCTTGGAAATGGACGTTCCGGAGGATCGCGACTGGCGGCAGGAGTCCGGGCTGCTCGTCTCAACGGCCGCTGTTGTTGCTCCCGACAGCGTCTCGCGCATCTGGGGCGACAAGGGCTTCCGGCTCTTCTTGAGCCACAAGTCGGAAGTGAAGAAGGAGACGGCGGAGTTGAAGGAAAAACTCGGCCGCTTCGGCGTCTCCGCCTTCGTTGCCCACGAGGACATCAAACCTTCGAGGGCTTGGCAAACCGAGATCGAGAACGCCCCCACAGCATGAACGCTTTCGCAGCCTTGATGACGAAGGATTTCCACGACAGCCTCTGGACCGACCAAGAGGTGGGATTCGCGCTCGCCCGAGGCGTCCCGGTGATCGCGGTGAAGCTCGAGCGCGATCCTTACGGGTTCCTCGGAAAGTTCCAAGCGCTGCGCGTAGACTGGGACGGCGCCGCGATGGGCATAGTGAAGCTACTCATGAAGCACGACCGCATGTTCGGCGCTTACGTCCAGGCGTTGCGCGACTGCACCAGTTGGACTGATGGCAACGTGCTCGCTCTCGCGCTGCCGGGAATAGAGAGGGCCACGGAGCAGCAGATCGACGAGTTGGTGGCTGCTGCCAACGACAACATGGAGGTGCGCTATAGCTTCGGCTTCAGGGGCAACAAGCCTTCTGAACACGGCGAGGGACTGATCCCGCACCTGCACCGCCTCGGGCCTCGGCGGTTCGCTCGCGGCGACAACGATGTCATCGTGCCGGCGTCCCAGGTGGAGCGCCGGCGGCGCCAGACCGCCGAGGACGAGATTCCATTCTAAGCGCACCGGCCTGCATCGGCCAATGCAACGCGTCACTCATCTATTCCATCGGATTTTCGCGCGCTTCCGACGCGCGCAGATAGGCCGAAGAAAAGGCAAGCGGCATGACCAACCCGAAATTGCCGCCCAATATTCGCGAGTTCAATGAGATCACGGGCGTGATCTTCGGGCAGCTGTACGCGGCCTTCCCGGCGCTACAAGACATCGATGCGGATGGGGTCGCGAAGGCACTCGGACATTCCCTTGGGGACAGAATGGAATCGGGACGAACGTTCGGTGAGGTGCTCGCCTATACTGTCGGCTGGCTCGCTTCCGAAGAATTTATTCATCCGTATGGCGCGCACCCTCGCCAGCGGGTCGTCCTGACTGCCAAGGCACTTGCTGCGATGAACGCCGTCCCCGAAAAGCTCGGCAGGCCGCTTGGATCAGAAATCGCGGAAGCCGCCAGGGAGGGATCCTCAGATGCTGGGAAGAACAAACTGGCCGAACTAGTCGGAACTCTTCTTGGAAGCTTCACCGGGTCGGCGGTCAAGTCAATTGGTGGCGGATAGGCAATCGAGGCCCTCAACGGCCTCCGCACCACAAGTCGTAATCCGGGAAGAAGCAGTCGCGCCGCGACCGGGTTAACACCCCTTTAAGTACCGTCGGCCAGAGTGCCCCGAAACGACACACCGTGCCGCCTTAAGCGGCGGAGTGACCTGAGGGATCAATGGCCATCCTCGTCGTCGATGACGATCCGGTGCAGTGCCGGCTGCTTGAGGGCATGCTGCAGAAATTCGCCTATGAGGCGGTGACGCTCGACAACGGCGATGCGGCGCTGGCGTTGCTCACCGGGCCCGACGGCGCGCGGATCGATTGCGTGATCCTCGATCTGGTGATGCCGAACCTCGATGGTCTTGGCGTCCTCGCCAGATTACGCCAGGCGGCGATCAAGGTGCCGGTGATCGTGCAGACCGCGCACGGCGGCATCGACAATGTCGTCTCCGCCATGCGCGCCGGCGCGATCGATTTCGTGGTCAAGCCGGTCGGGCCCGAGCGCATGCAGGTCAGCCTGCGCAATGCGCTCAACACCAGCGCGCTCGAAGGCGAGCTGGCGCGTCTCAAGCACAGCCGCTCCGGCACGCTCGGCTTTGCCGACATCATCACCAAAAGCCCGGCGATGCACGTCGTGCTGCGCATGGCGGAGAAAGCGGCCGCCTCGACCATCCCGGTGCTCGTCGCCGGCGAATCGGGTGTCGGCAAGGAGTTGATCGCGCGCGCGATCCACGGTTCCGGCGAGCGGCGGGCAAAACCGTTCGTCGCGGTGAATTGCGGCGCCATGCCGGAAAACCTGATCGAGTCGATCCTGTTCGGCCACGAGAAGGGGTCCTTCACCGGCGCCACCGAGCGCCATATCGGCAAGTTCGTCGAGGCCTCCGGCGGCACATTGTTTCTTGACGAGGTCGGCGAATTGCCGGCCGCGGCCCAGGTCAAGCTCCTGCGCGCCATCCAGGAAGGCGAAGTCGAGCCGGTCGGCGCGCGCAAGCCGGTCAAGGTCGATGTCCGGCTCGTATCGGCCACCAATCGCGACCTGATCGCCGACGTGAAAGGCGGCCGCTTCCGCGAAGATCTGTTCTACCGGCTGCATGTGTTCCCGATCACCGTACCGCCGCTGCGGGAACGGCCTGCGGACATCCCGGCGCTAGCCCGGCATTTTTTGGCGCGTTTTTCCGCGGAGGAAGGCAAGCGCATCCGCCTGATCGCGCCTGAAGCGCTGCGCCTCCTCACCGCCTTTCATTGGCCGGGCAACATCCGCCAGCTCGAAAACGCGGTCTTCCGCGCCGTGGTCCTGGCCGAAGGCGACAGCGTCGGCATTGCGGAATTCCCCCAGATAACGGCCCAGATATCGGTACCGGCGGCAAGCCCGGTGCAAGGGGTGCAAAGGGTGCAAGGCGCGCAAGGGGTGCAAGAGGTGCAAGCGCAGGCTGCAGAGCTGCTGGCAGAAGACCCTCATAAACCGGTTTCCACCGAAGGGCTCTTCGATGACGATCCGCCGACAGCCCCGGCCACTCCCCTACCCGCGCTCGTCGATGCTCTGCCTTTGCTCGATGCCGAGGGCGACGTGCGACCGCTCGAAGAGCTTGAGGCTGACCTCATCCGGTATGCCGTTACCCATTACCGGGGACAGATGTCGGAAGTGGCGCGACGGCTGCAAATCGGCCGCTCGACGCTCTATCGCAAGCTGGAAGCGCTCGGTCTCAATGGCGGCGGGGAGGCGGAGCGCGAGGGCGTGGCGGCAGAGCGACAACCGTGGAAAATAGCGTGAATTGATCGCGCCTTGCCGTCTCGCGCCGGGACAAATTTGTCCGGCTCACGTAAGGTAAGCTCCGAACCAGGACTTTGGTCCGCAATAATAATGACGTGATTGGGGACGATCATCCCCAAGCGCGAGCGTTTTGCGATCGCGCCATCGCGGGCTCTAAAGGAGAATTTGCAATGCCGGGCGTCCGTCTTTTCGCCTCGACCGCCATGATTCTCCTGCTATCGGCCGCTGCGGGCGGCGCGCTCGCGCAACCGAAGTCCGAGGCCGACATCGATGCCGCCGCTCCCGCGCCGGGCGCGGCAAACGTAGCGGCCCCGGCGGCCCCGACGGCCCCGACGGAAGGCGAACCCGGCCAAACGTCCGCGAAGCAAACCGGTTCCGCCGACGAGACTGTAGCGCCGGCAGCAGCAGCGAAGCCGGAAGAATCGATCGACCAGCCGGCCGCGGCAGCTGCAACGCCGGCCGTGGCGACCCCGGCGTCGACACCGAATCCGGACGAATCGATCGAAGGGCCCGCAGCCCCGGCCGTTACCGAGGTTCCGGCCAGGAAGCAGGAACCCGCCGCCTCGGCCGGTGAGGATGCTGTCCCGACCACCTCGGTTGTCGCGCCGCCCGCGGCGGCGCCGAGTGAGTCCGCGACGACATCGGCTCCCGACGCCGTCGTCAAGGCCGATGCTGCAATCGCCGAACAATTGCGCGATCTCGCCAACGGCAGATTCGACCGCATCATCGGCAGCAAAAAGGAAAGGACGACTATCGATGCGTTCTATTCCGCCCGCAATTATGCGCCGCTGTGGATCACCGACGGCAAGGCGAATGCGCGCGGTAAGGCGGCAATAGCCTATCTCGGCCAGGTCGACGCCGACGGTCTCGATCCCGCCGACTACCCGGCGCCTGGTTTCGCCTCACTCACCGATCCGGCCGCACTCGCGGAAGCCGAGATCAGGCTCACGACATCGGTCCTCGCCTACGCGCATCACGCGCAATTGGGACGCGTACATTGGTCGCGCGTGAGCGGCGACATCTTCTACGATCAGAAGGCACCGGACGCAGCCGAAGTTCTCGCCAATATGGCGGAAGCCAAGGATGTCGGTGAAGCGCTCGCCGCCTACGAGCCGCAATTTCCGGCCTATGTCGCTCTCAAGGACAAGCTTGCGGAAATTCGTGCCGGCAAGGCCGACGCCGGCAAGGCTCCGATTCCAAACGGGCCGGTGCTCAAGGCCGGCATGCAGGACGAGCGGGTGCCGCAAATGCGCGAGCGGCTCGGCGTTCTCGGCGACAGCGACACGACCTATGACAAGCCGCTTGCCGAAGCAGTGAAGCGGTTCCAGCAGGAGCATGAGCTTAAAGCCACCGGCGTGCTCACCTCGGCGACGATCGAAGCGCTCAACGGCCGCCGGCCCGATCGGCCGACCGACATCATCATCGCCAATATGGAGCGCTGGCGGTGGGTGCCGCGCGATCTCGGCAAGACCCACGTGATCGTCAACCTTCCCGATTTCACGCTGCGGGTGATGCAGCAGGGCAAGCAGGTGTGGACGACGAAGATCGTCGACGGCAAACCGACCATGCCGACGCCGATCATGAGCGCGGAAATGAAGTTCATCACGGTCAACCCAACCTGGAATGTACCGCCCTCGATCGTCGCCAAAGAGTATATGCCGGCGTTGCAGCAGGATCCCACGGTGCTCGAGCGGATGGGGCTTACGGTCAGCACCAATCCGGATGGAACCGTGCACATTGCTCAGCCGCCGGGCGAGAAAAACGCGCTCGGCCGGCTACGCTTCAATTTCCCCAACAAATTCCTGGTCTATCAGCACGACACGCCGGAAAAACACTTGTTCGCCTACGACAAGCGGGCGTTCAGTCATGGCTGCATGCGGGTGCAGGATCCGGTGAAATATGCCGAGGTGCTGCTGTCGATCGTGCGCCCGCACGATGGCTATACGCAAGACCGCATCCAGAAGATGTTCGGCAGCAGCGAATTGGATATCCCGTTTCCGGCCTTCATTCCGGTCCACCTGACCTACCAGACCGCTTTCGTGGATAACGAAGGCAAGCTCGAATTCCGCGACGATATTTACGGCCGCGACAAAGCCCTGCTGGCCATCCTGAAAGGCGACGAACGCAAGGTTGCGGACATCCCCATCGAGCGCAAGGAGAACACGGTTCGCCGGGAACTCCTGGCCATGCCCGACCAGTCGTGGGGCGGGCGCAACCTGTTCGGCGGCGGCCCGTCGGATGGACAGGGCTTTTTTGCCCGGCTGTTCGGCAGCCCGGTCCCGCCGCCGGCGCCGCCGGTGGTCCGGCACAGAACCGCGGCGCAGCACAAAACGGCGCAGCGCAGAACGGAGCTCCGCTAGAGCATGTTCAGTTTCGGTGGAAACTGATCATGCTCTAGATTCTTTGTTTGGTCGCATTTTCTACGGAAAACCGGTATCCACTTTTCCTGAAAATGCTCTAGCTTCACCGCGTCAGCAGTTCGTAGGCGGTGAGCGCGATCTCGAACACAATCAGCAGCACGATGATGAATTCCAGGCGTAGCGAGCGCTGGGTGTCGATCATGTCGGTGAGCACCTTGGCGGTCTCCGAAATCACCGCGAGCTTGCGCGAGAGCGCTTCGGCGCGCTCGTTAAGCTCGTATTCGTCCTGCAATCGCCCATAAAGCCGCTCCAGATCGGGACGGTCCCACACCGCATCCGGCTTGTCGCCGACGGCGACGCGGCCGGAGACGCGATGCTGGACCAGGAGCGCGTTGCCGATATACTTGAGAATCGCGCGCCGCCCGCCGGGAGTGCGTCCCTGTTCCGCGAGTTGACGCGCGAACGGCTCGATTACCTCGATCACCGACGACACCTCGCGCTCGTCGCGCGCCAGCACCACGCTCTTGGCCAGCGCGTCGGCGATCACCACCATATGTTCCGGCGTGATCGCTTTCACCTGGATCGGCCCGCCCGGCAGAATTTGCTCTTCGCCGTCCGGGGAGATTTCGATCGTGGCGGTCTCCTCCTCGCGCAGCGCGATCGGGCGCACGATACGGCCGCGCAGCCGCTGCAGCACCTCGTCCTCCTCCAGCACCGAGAGCCCGAACAGCACCACCACGCCGTAACGAAAGATCGTGACCGCACCGTCATGCCCGGCGCGGAAGGTAAGCGGTGTCGTCGAGAGCACGTCGGTACGCTCGAGCCCCGATGTATCGATGCGGTCGCCAAGGAGGAGCGCGCGCACCTTCTTGCGGACCGGCGCCGGCAGGTTCCTGTGTTCGATCGCGATCTCAGCCATCCGGGTCGTGCATCCCGCCTGTTGCTGGAGCGCACTCGCTTCCGCTTGAATCGATTGTCGCTCCAGCTTGTTAGTGGAGCATGATCTTTTCGGAAAACCGGTTTCCATCCCGGATCAAGTCCGGGGCAGGCTTTTTCCGGATCATGCTCTGGTCGGCTTTCCGTGTGAGCCATCCGGGATGTGAACCTTTAACGCGTCGCGTCGTTCCTTTGGTCTGCGGGGTTGGCATTGCACCGCGTTTGGCGGGGCATCAACCGACTATTTGCGTTTGCGCCGAGCGGACTTGCGCGTGGCCGGCTTTGCGCGTTTGCGCGCGGTCGCCGCGACGACGCTACGACGGGCCTTCCCTTTGCTCTTGCTTTTGCTCTTGTTTGGCGAAGCCTTGGTCCGTGGCGCCTTTGGCGAAGCCTTGGCCCGTGGCGCCGCACGCTTTGATTTTGCACTCGCCGCCCGCTTGGCCTTGCGCGCGCTCTTGGCCGGCCGCTTGGGCGCACTTTTCGGCGAAGCTTTGGGCGCGCTTTTTTTTGCAGCTTTTTCTGGCGACGTTTCCGCGGCTCCTTGCTTGCGCTCGGTAAAATAGGCCACCATCGGCTCGAAATAGTTCTCTTGCCAGCCGCCCTCTTCGTAACTTTTCTGCTCGTCCGGCACGTTGGTGTGCTCGAGCGTCAGCCGCGTGCCGTCTTCCACCTCCTCGAGCGTCAGCGTGATGATCGAGTCCTCATGTTCGTCGCTGAATTCCGACGTGCGCCAAGACTGAACGATGCGCTCGCCGGGGACCAGTTCGAGATTGCGGCCGCTGATGTAGCCGTCCCAGGCCGACACTTCGGCGCCAATTTCGCCCGACAGGTTGGCCTCGCCGCCGGTCATTTCGGTATGGGCGAGACTATCCAGCCATGCTTCGTAGACCTCCTGCGGGGAAGCAGGAATTGTGGTGGTCAGTGTGAATGAGTACGGCATTTTCACCTCCTTCGGAACGAGCGCCGGACGACGGCAATGTCCACACAGCGAGCCAACGCAAGTCTCGACGTTCTGGTTTCATGATAGGCTGTTCGGATCGCTTGCGCATGACAATTTAGCAGGCCTCCGGCGCGGCATCGACCGATCGCGCTGGCGCGATATTGATCGCATGGCCTACTCCCGCTTGCGATGGCACGCCGGCGAAATGTCGCCCGAACAGCACATCGTCCCATGAAACAGTCGCACCAACGCCGCGGCACCGGCAGTGGTGTTGATATTCACCGGGGCGTGGGGCATGGTTGTGGTTAACGCGATCGCCGGGGGCCGGGGGTCGCAGCGAAAACGGGCAAGTTATCGAGGTAACGCTGGACGGGGGTGCAGCGGGACTTGGCGCGCATCGTTCTGTTCCGGGGTGTACAGCGACGGATTTTCCGCAGTGGTTGCGTTGGCCCATGCTGGTTGTGATCGAGGCGGTTGGGTGCGACGAGGAGCGTTTTCACGCCCGCAGGCCGGCTTCCTTGCGTTGATCCTGGCGTGCACGCTTGCCGGTTGTGCTGTCGGCCCCGATTATTTCCCCGAAGCGGCTCCCGTCCCGACGAAGTACAAGGAGCTCAAAGGCTGGAAAGTCGCCACGCCCAGCGACGCGCTCGATCGCGGCAATTGGTGGGCCTTCTACCGGGACCCCAAGCTCGCTCTCCTCATCAAGCAGGTCGAAATCTCCAACCAGACGGTGGCGGCCTCGGCTGCGGCCTATGAGCAGGCGCGCGCCGTCATCAGGGAGGCGCAAGCTGCTCTGCTGCCCACGTTGACTGGAGGTTACAGCTTCACCCGCACCAAAACGGGGCCAGCAGCCGCGAATGCACAGGCGGGCGGCCCGGTCGGTGGCGGCGCCCTATATACCACCACCTACAACCCGCAGCTCTCCGCCAGCTGGGATCTCGACGTTTGGGGCAAGGTGCGCCGGCAAATCGAGAGCAACGCGTCCGCCGCGCAAGCCACCAAGGCCGATCTCGACAACGCCAAGCTTTCCGCGCAGGCGATGCTTGCCACCGCTTATTTCAACCTTCGCGCGGCCGATTCTTTGCACGACCTGCTCGATCGTACGGTCAAAGAATACAAGAAAACGCTCGATATCGTGCGCAATCAATTTAATGCGGGCTACGGTCCCCCCGGTTCCACTTGCTGTACGTCCGCGGACGTGGCCACCGCCGAGGCCCAGGTTTTCACCACCGAAGCGCAGGAGATCAACGTGGGCGTACAGCGGGCGCAATACGAGCACGCCATCGCCATATTGATCGGCCGGCCGCCCGCCGAACTCACAATCGCGCCGCACGTGCTCACCGGCAGCATTCCGAAAATTCCGGTCGCGATTCCTTCCACATTGCTCGAACGACGTCCCGACATCGCCGCGGCGGAACGAACCATGCAGGAGCAAAACGCGCTGATTGGCGTCGCGGTGGCAGCGTATTTTCCGGACATCAGCCTGTCCGGCGCTTTGCAGTGGCTCGGCAGCCACCCGCTGCCGTTCAATGTTGCCAATGAAGTATGGTCTCTCGGCGCGGCCGGCACGGAAACGATATTCGATGGCGGGCTGCGCGGGGCGCAAGTAGACTCCGCGCGCGCCGTTTATTGGCAGAGCGTGGCCAATTATCGTCAAACCGTGCTCACCGCCTTTCAGGGCGTCGAGGATCAACTCGTTGCTGTACGTCTCCTCACGCAGCAGCTCGGGGTGCAGCAGAAAGCGGTCAAGGACGCACACACGGCCGTGGATGTCTATTTGAATCAATTTCAGGCCGGCACGGTGGCGTTCACCACCGTGGTGACGGCGGAAATAACATTGCTGGCCGACGAGGAAGCCGAGTTGACCATCCGCCAGGACCTTTTCCTGGCCAGCGTCAGCCTGATCGAGGCGCTCGGCGGCGGCTGGGACGCGACATTGCTGCCCACGAAAAAAGAGCTGGAGCAAGGCTTCTCATTGCTGCCACAACTTCCTCCCAACCGGACGGGCGGATCGTTTGGACAACCCGCAAGTCCTCCAAGCCCTTGATTCGGCGCTTGATTTCTAGGACCCTGCGGGGAGCGCCGCGTCGGCTCAAGCGGCCTTGCTCGATTGTCCTGCACAGCCGCGTCTGCTGGTGACCAAGGTCACGGGTTCATTAGCGAATTTTCATTAGGCGAGGCGTGCTGGCTCCCGTTATATACTGACGACGTCTGGATGAACGAACGCGCAATATGGACGAGCGAACGCGCAGAACGGATGACGAGGCGACGCCGGACCTTCGCCGAACGGTGCCCGCGCCGGTCATTCGAAGCCGGTCCCGTGGGAGATTTCCCATCATCATTGGGTTGATCGTTCTTATCGCGATCGGCGGCGGCGCCTATTTGATTTTCCGATCGATCTATTCGGGGCAGCCGTCCGGCGGCGGGCGCGCTCAACAGCCCCCGGCTCAGTCGGTCGGCGCCGCAACCATCGGACAGGGTGATATTCGCGTCGTGGTGAACGCGCTCGGCACCGTCACGCCGATTGCAACCGTCACTGTGCAGACGCAGATCGACGGTCAACTGATGGAAGTCGGATTCACCGAAGGACAGATGGTCAAAAAGGGCGACTTTCTGGCGCAGATCGATCCCCGACTCTATCAGCTCCAACAAGCCCAATACGAAGGTCAGCTCGCGCACGATCAAGGCCTGCTCGCACAGGCCCAGGTCGATCTTGTGCGCTACCAGAAACTGGCCGAGCAGAATTCGATAGCGCGCCAACAATATGAGGACCAAGTCTACATCGTGCAGCAATACCAGGGCACGGTGAAGCTCGATCAGGCGCAGGTCGATCAGCAGAAGCTGAACATCATCTACTGCCACATTGTTTCTCCGGTCACCGGCCGCGTCGGCTTGCGCCTGGTCGATCCGGGAAATTACGTGCAGACCAGCAACAGTACCGGCATCGCCGTCGTCACCCAAGTGCAGCCGATTACGGTGATCTTCCCGATTCCCGAGGACGATCTGCCGGAGATCGTACCGCAACTCAACGCCGGCTCCACTTTCCAGGTGGCGGCGTACGACCGCGCGAACGTCAAGTTGCTGGCAACGGGTCGCGTGATAGCCCTCGACAGCCAGATCGACACCACCACCGGCACTGTAAAAGTGCGCGCGCAGTTCGATAACTCCGACTACGCTTTGTTCCCCAACCAATTCGTGAACGCCCAACTGCTGGTGAAGACATTCAACAACGTGGTCACGGTGCCGACGGCGGCCATCCAGCGCGGCGCGCCCGGCGCCTATGTCTACGTCGTCAACGGCGACGATACCGTGTCGGTGCGGCCGATTAAGATCGGTCCGACCGACGGTCCGATGGCGGCGGTCACTTCGGGACTGTCCGCCGGCGAGCGGGTCGTCGTCGACGGCACCGACCGCTTGCGCGACGGGGCGCGCGTGACGATCCCCGGCGCCGCCGGTCAGGCGCCCGCCGCCACGGGCACTCCCGCGCCGGGCGCTCAACCTCAGAGTCCGGGTCATTCGCAAAATCGGCCCAATAGCGGCAGCCAATAGCGGCCGCGCGGGGCGGCGAGCGCAAATTGGATCACGATCTTGCGCGACGATGAAACGATGCGATGAACGTCTCCGAACCCTTCATTTTGCGGCCGGTCGGAACGACCCTGCTGATGGCGGCCATCATGCTGTCCGGCATGGTCGCCTATACATTCCTGCCGCTCTCGACCTTGCCTGAGGTCGACTATCCGACGATCCAGGTCTCGACCTTCTATCCGGGCGCCAGTCCGGAAGTGATGACGTCGTCGATTACGGCTCCCTTGGAGCGACAACTCGGGCAGATGCCGGGATTGAACCAGATGACGTCGGCGAGCTCCGCGGGCGCTTCGGTGGTCACCCTTCAGTTCAGCCTCGATCTTAGCCTCGACGTGGCCGAGCAGGAGGTCCAGGCCGCGATCAATGCCGCGAACAATCTGCTGCCGAGCGACCTGCCTATCCCGCCGGTTTACGCCAAGATCAATCCGGCCGATGCGCCTATCCTGACGCTCGCGATCACGTCAAAGACGATGTCGCTGACCGATCTTGAAGATCTGAGCGAGACCAGACTGGCGCAAAAGATGTCGCAAATGAACGGCGTCGGGCTTGTCAGCATCAGCGGCGGGCATCGGCCGGCGGTGCGCATACAATTTAATCCGCAGTCGCTTGCCGCCTATGGCCTCAGTATCGACGACGTCCGCACCACCGTCGGAAACTTTAACGTCAACACGCCCAAGGGAAATTTCGACGGGCCGTCCCAAGCCACGACGATCAACGCCAACGACCAGATCAACAACGCCGCGCAATATGCCAACACCATTATTGCCTATCGCAACGGCGACGCGGTTCGACTCTCGGATGTAGCAACCGTCGTCAGCGGAGCGGAGAACACCAAGCTTGGCGCCTGGGCGAATACCACGCCGGCAATTATTCTCAATGTTCAGCGGCAACCGGGGGCCAACATCATCGAGGTGGTGGACCGCATCAAAGCTTTGCTGCCGCGTATCGTGTCCACGCTTCCGGCGGCCGTCGATGTCGGCGTGCTCAGCGACCGAACCGTCACTATCCGTGCCTCAGTTGCGGACGTGGAGTTGGACCTCAGCCTGGCGGTGGTCCTCGTCGTCATTGTGATCTTCCTGTTCTTGCGCACGCTTCCCGGCACCATCATCCCGAGCCTGTCGGTGCCGCTGTCGCTCGTCGGCACCCTGGGAGCGATGTACCTGCTCGGCTTCAGCCTCGACAATTTGTCGCTTATGGCGCTGACGATCGCCACCGGTTTCGTGGTCGACGACGCCATCGTCATGATCGAAAACATCGCCAGGTACGTCGAGGGCGGAATGCACCCGCTCGAGGCCGCGCTCAGAGGCTCGGCACAGATCGGTTTCACCATCATCTCGCTCACGATCTCGCTGATCGCCGTGCTGATACCGCTGTTGTTCATGGGCGAGGTCGTCGGCCGCCTGTTCCATGAATTTGCGATCACGCTGGCAGTCACGATCGTCATATCGGCCGTCGTCTCGTTGACGCTGGTGCCGATGATGTGCGCCAAGCTGCTCCGCCATCAGCCTGACGCCGAACGCTCAAGCTTCGACATTCACGCCGAACGCATACTCAACTCGACGATCACGCTCTACGGCCGCGCGCTGAATTGGGTGTTGGACCGCCAGCCGGTGACCTTGCTGGTTGCAGTGCTGACGCTCGCACTCACTCTTATCCTCTACATCTTGATCCCAAAGGGTTTCTTCCCCGTGCAGGATACCGGGATGATCCAGGGAATTTCGGAAGCATCGCAAAGCATCTCCTACCAAGCCATGGCGAAGCTGCAGAACCAGCTCGCCGAGGCGATCCTGAAGGACGCCGATGTCGAAAGCTTAAGTTCATTCATCGGCGTCGATGGCACCAATCAAACGCAAAACAGCGGCCGCTTTCTCATCAACCTCAAGCCACACCACGAGCGCAGCTTAACCGCGAGCCAAATCATCCGCAGGATCCAGAAGGAGGTATCCGGCATCATCGGCATCGCGCTTTACATGCTGCCGGTGCAAGACCTGACCATCGATTCCACGATCAGCCGAGCGCCTTATCATTTCGTGCTCGAGGACGCCAATCCCACCGAATTCAACACCTGGGTGCCCGGCCTGGTGCAGCAGCTGAGCCAACTGCCGCAGCTCGCCGACGTTGCCAGCGACATGCAACAACAGGGGCTGACCCTTAATATCGTCATCGACCGCGCCACCGCGGCCCGCTTCGGGATCACACCGGCAACTGTCGATAACGCGCTCTACGATGCGTTCGGCCAGCGCATCATTTCCACCATCTATACCCAGTCGAACCAGTACCGCGTGATCCTGGAGGTTGACCCCTCACTGCAGCGCTCGCTCGAGGGGTTATCCATGATCTACCTGCCCTCATCATCCTCAACGACCAATGGGCAGGTGCCGCTGTCGGCGATCGTGCATATCGAGCAGCATACCGGGCCGTTGCTGATCACGCATTTCGGCCAGTTACCCGCAACCACCATCTCTTTCAACACCGCACCGGGCGTTTCGCTCGGCGAGGCGGTCGACGCCATTGAGCAGACCGAAAAGGCGGTCGGCCTTCCCATAAGCTTCACCACGGCGTTCCAAGGTACCGCAGCGGCCTTTAAGTCTTCATTGGCCAACGAGGCGTTTCTCATCATCGCCGCCATTGTGGCGATGTACATCGTGCTCGGCGTTCTTTACGAGAGTTTCATCCACCCGATCACGATTCTGTCGACCCTGCCGTCGGCGGGCGTCGGCGCCCTGCTGTCGCTGATGCTGCTGCACTACGATCTCGACGTCATCGCCATTATCGGCATCGTCCTTCTGATCGGCATCGTCAAGAAAAACGCGATCATGATGATCGACTTCGCGCTGGATGCCGAACGCGTCGAGGGCCTGCCGCCGCGTGACGCGATTTATCAGGCCTGTTTGCTGCGCTTCCGGCCGATCATGATGACCACGATGGCCGCGATCCTGGGCGCGCTGCCGCTGATGCTGGGGACCGGGACCGGTTCCGAGCTGCGCCAACCGCTCGGGATCGCCATCATCGGCGGGCTGATCTTCAGCCAGATACTGACCTTGTTCACCACGCCGGTCATTTATCTCTACTTCGATCGTCTGGCATTTCGTCTCACCGGGCGGCGGCCCGCCAACCCGCTCGCCCCCGGCGAGGCCGGCGAGCCCGGCGAATGAATATCTCCGCGCCCTTCATCGCGCGGCCGGTGGCGACCACATTGCTGACGCTGGCGATAGCGCTCGCCGGCATTCTCGGCTTCTCGAAATTGCCGGTGTCGCCGCTGCCGCAGGTCGATTTTCCCACCATCGCCGTCACCGCGTCGCTTCCCGGCGCCAGCCCCAACACGGTGGCGACCAGCGTCGCGGAGCCGCTCGAACGTCACCTCGGCCAGATCGCAGAAGTGACCGAAATGACCTCGCAAAGCGGGATCGGACAGGCCCGCATCACGCTGCAGTTCGACATCAGCCGCGACATCGACGGCGCCGCGCGCGACGTCCAAGCGGCTATCAACGCCGCCGCCGCCGATCTCCCGGCCAACCTCCCCAGCAATCCCACCTACCGCAAGGTCAATCCGGCCGATGCGCCGATCCTCATTCTGGCCCTGACCTCGAAGACGATGACGCAAGGCCAGATGTACGACGCTGCGAGCAACATTCTGGCGCAGCGGCTGGCGCAGCTCAGCGGCATCGGCAACGTTATCATCGGCGGTTCGACACTGCCGGCAGTGCGCGTTGAGCTCAATCCGCAGGCGCTCTACAAATACGGTATCGGCCTCGAAGATGTGCGCGCGGCGCTCGCTTCGGCCAATGCCAACAGTCCGAAAGGCACCATCGACGACGGCGACCGGCGCTATCAGATTTACACGAACGATCAGGCGAACGTAGCGGCGGATTACGCTCCGCTCGTCATCGCTTACCGCAACGGGGCGGCGGTACAGCTTTCCGATGTCGCCGACGTGCAAAACTCCGTCCAGGACCTGCGCAACCTCGGCATGGCCAACGGACAACCTTCGGTCCTGGTCATCCTGTTCCGTCAGCCGAATGCGAACATCATCGAGACCATCGACAACGTGACCGCCGAGTTGCCGCATCTGGAAGCGGCGATGCCGGCCGATATGAATGTGACCATCGCCATCGACCGCAGCACCACGATCCGCGCCTCGCTGCACGATACGGAATTGACGCTGGTGATGGCCGTCTTTCTGGTCATGGTCGTCGTTTTCCTTTTTCTCCGCAATCTCCGGGCGACGTTGATCCCGAGCGTCGCGGTGCCGATCTCCATCCTCGGCACTTTCGGCGCCATGTATCTTCTGGGCTATAGCCTGGACATCTTGTCCTTGATGGCGCTCACCATCGCGACCGGCTTCGTCGTCGACGATGCGATCGTGGTGCTGGAGAACATCTCGCGGCATATCGATGATGGCATGCCGCACATGCAGGCAGCCTTCCGCGGCGCGCGGGAGGTCGGATTCACCGTACTCTCGATCAGCCTCTCCCTGATCGCAGTATTCATTCCGATTTTGCTGATGGGCGGCATTCTCGGCCGGTTGTTTCGCGAATTCACCGTGACGCTGTCGATTGCCATTCTCGTATCGCTGGCGATTTCGCTGACCACCACGCCGATGATGTGCGGGCTGCTCCTGAAGACGCGGCCGGCGCAAGAGGTGGAACGCGGCCCAAATTTCTTCGAGCGAGTCCGCAGCGGCTACGGACTCACGCTGACCTGGGCGCTGCGCCACAGCGGTTGGGTGTTGCTGATTTTTATCGCCACGATCTGCCTGAACGTCGAGCTCTACATCATCGTGCCCAAGGGCTTCTTTCCGCAGCAGGACACTGGACGGCTGATCGGCTCGCTGCAGGCCGATCAAAGCATCTCGTTCCAGCTGATGAGCCGCAAGCTGCGGCAGATGATGAATATCGTGAGCGAAGATCCCGCGGTGGAGAACGTCGTGGGCTATACCGGCGTCGGCAGCGGCGGCGGCTACGCGCAGATCAACACCGGTTCGGTCTTTGTCTCGCTGAAACCGTTGTCGCAACGCGTCGGGGTGGATCAGGTGATCGCGCGGTTGCGGCCGAAGCTGGCCCAAGTTCCCGGCGGACGTCTCTATCT
>Ga0187856_1001469_pt1 | contig 18798 bp, 19 predicted proteins | sample June2016WEW_8_40_FD_132443 | JGI IMG/M metagenome (GOLD analysis project Ga0187856, IMG submission 132443) | Peatland microbial communities from SPRUCE experiment site at the Marcell Experimental Forest, Minnesota, USA - June2016WEW_8_40 | ecosystem: Environmental > Terrestrial > Soil > Wetlands...
GGAACGCCGACAGGCGAGCGCGCGACGCTTCGCGCGAGCCGCGCCCGTAAGGCGCGGAGGTTTGGACTAAAGCGCCTGCCGGCGTTCCGCTTCCCTTTTGTTTGATGAGCATGATCGAGCCGAAGGCCGGTCCCACCGCCGCCTGAGGCGTGACGCGATCCTGCTCCGAGGGCAGTGGTGTTGGCATGCCTCGGGCGCGGATCGCGTCGCGAGAACGGATTTGCTTGTCCGCCCCCGCGAAGTGAAACGGAGCGGGGGAGGGGGACCATGCGAGGCATGGTGGAGGGGGCGCGCAGCAGTGAGGCTAATGTTGCCGCTGACGCAAACCTCTCTGCCGTCGCCCCTTCCACCGCGCTAACGCCATAGCCGACGCTATGCGTCGGCGTTCTTTACGTACGGCGGCCGAAGGCCGCCTATGCCCCCTTCCCCGCTTCGCGGGGCAGGATGAAAAACGCAAGGCTTGACGCGGCCGCTCTTGGCACCGTACCGCAGGCCCCTATGCCCTACTCCGCCGTGCTCAACGTCATGATCAAGGCCGCGTACCGCGCCGGCCGCAGCCTCAAGCGCGATCTCGGCGAGGTCGAAAACCTGCAGGTGTCGCTGAAGGGGCCGCGCAATTTCGTCACCGCGGCCGACCGGCGCGCGGAAGAGATCGTGCGCGAGGAGCTGGCCAAGGCGCGGCCGGATTACGGCTTCCTCGGCGAGGAAGGCGGCGCGCGGCCTGGCGCCGACTTGAGCCATCGCTGGATCGTCGATCCGCTCGACGGCACCACCAACTTCCTGCACGGCATCCCACACTTCGCCGTCTCGATCGCGCTTGAGCGCAACGGCACCATTGTCGCCGGGCTCACCTTCAACCCGGCGAACGATGAGCTGTTCGTCGCCGAACGCGGCAAGGGCGCCTTCCTCAACGACCGGCGCATCCGCGTCGCGGCCCGGCAGCGACTGGCCGAGGCGGTCGTGGCCTGCGGTCTGCCGCATTTCGGGCGCGGCGACCTTGCGCTTGCCCGCAATGAAATCGCCGCCGCACAGCAACACTACGCCGGACTGCGCCGCTATGGCGCCGCGACGCTCGATCTGGCCTGGATCGCCGCCGGCCGTTTCGACGCCTATTGGGAGCGCGACCTTTCGCCCTGGGACCTGGCCGCGGGGATGCTGCTGGTGCGCGAGGCCGGCGGATTCGTCAGCGATCTCGACGGCGGCGACGCCGTCCTGGCCAAGGGCCAAGTCGCCGCCGGCAACGATACGATGCACCGCGAGCTCTTGCGCCTGCTCAAGGAGGCCGGCAAGGAGGCCGGCAAGGAAGCTGCCAAAGCGGAAACGGCGTGAGCCGACGGCGCTTCGCCGCAGGCTTTACCGTAGCTTTGGCCATCAACCTGCCGCAAACACGCTAGCAGGTCGCCAGCTGCGTTGGTGAGCAATTCCATTCACGGGTTGGCAACGCGGCCGGCTCTTTCGGCCATGCATCTTTCTTCCACCGGCGCGGTACCATATTATGCTGATTCTGCGGCGTTGACCTTAAGCCGATGGCGAGCAACCTCGATCAAGCCAAGCTAGCTACGCCCCGCATCTTCCTCATCCGGATGCTGGTGTTCCTGATCCTTTGCGCGCTGATCGCGTTCGTGCTCCAGCATCAAATCCTCAACGCCTTCATGGCCAATCCCTGGCTCAATGGATTGATCGTCGGCGTCCTCTTCATCGGCATCATCCTGTCGTTCCACCAGGTGATCCGGCTGTTCCCGGAAATCTCCTGGGTCAACAGCTTCCGCCGCGCCGATCCCGGACTTGCGCTGGCGCGGGAGCCTAAGCTGCTGGCGCCGATGGCCGCCATCCTTGGCGGCGAGCGGGTCGGCCGCGTCGCCATCTCGGCGCAAATCATGCGCGCTTTTCTCGACTCGCTGGCATCGCGACTCGACGAGGGGCGCGACATTTCCCGCTATCTGACCGGTCTGCTCGTCTTCCTCGGACTGCTCGGCACGTTCTGGGGCCTCATCGAGACCGTCGGGTCGGTCGGCGGCATCATCAACGGCCTCAAAATCGGCGGCGACGCCGATTCGGTCTTCGACGCGCTCAAGGAAGGCTTGGCGGCGCCGCTCGGCGGCATGGGCATCTCGTTCTCCTCCTCGCTGTTCGGCCTCGCCGGCTCCCTCGTCCTCGGCTTTCTCGACCTGCAAACGAGCCAGGCCCAGAACCGCTTCTATACCAATTTCGAGGATTGGCTGGCGACCACGGTGCAGGACCTCGGTGCGGGCACAACTGGCGGCGCCGCGCTCCCTGCCGGGGTCGTGGACATCCTCGAGCGGCTGCGCCAATCGATCAGCGAGGCCGGATCTAGCAAAGCGACGACGGCGGCGATGGCCAATCTCGCCGAAGCGATCCAGGGCCTCGTTCAGCACATGCGCACCGAACAGCAGATGATCCGCGACTGGGCGGACGCGCAGGCCAAGCTCAACAGCGACATTCGCCGCTTCATGGAAATCCTGTCGCGCGAATCCGTCGGCCGATAAAGTGAGATAGACGCAAGCTATGGCGCTCCCGCGCAGCCGCCGCGACAGCGGCATGAATTACTGGCCGGGCTTCGTCGACGCCTTGTCGACGCTGATCCTGTCGATCATCTTTTTGCTCACCGTGTTCATGGTGGCGCAGTTCTTTCTGTCGCAGGAAGTCGCCGGCAAGGACACCGCGCTCGCCCGCCTCAACGCCCAGATTTCGCGCCTCTCCGACCTCTTATCGCTGGAGCGGACCGGCAAGGCCAGTCTCGAGAACGAGGTCGCCCAGTTGCGCGCGTCGCTCTCGGCGGCCGAGGGCGAACGTGAACGGCTGCGCGGGGCAGCCAATGACGGCCAGAACGCCGCCCCGGACCAGGGCGCGGTCACCAAGCTCAACTCGCAGATCGACCTGCAGAAGGCGGCGACGGCGCACGCCATAGCGCAGATCGAGAATCTCAATCAGCAGATCAGCGCGCTGCGCCGGCAGATCGCCGCGCTCGAGGAGGCGCTCGGCACCTCCGAGCAGAAGGAGAAGAATGCCCAGCTGCACATTGCCGACCTTGGCCAGCGATTGAACGTCGCGCTGGCGCAGCGCGTACAGGAATTGTCGCGCTATCGATCGGATTTCTTCGGCAAGCTGCGCGAAATCCTCGGCAATCGTCCCGACATCCGCGTCGTCGGCGACCGCTTCGTGTTCCAATCGGAAGTCTTCTTCGACAGCGGCGCGGCGGTGCTGCGGCCGGAAGGCCGCGCCGAACTCGACACGCTGGCGAGCGCATTGCTGGATCTGGAGAAACAGATTCCGTCGGAGATCAACTGGGTGCTGCGCGTCGACGGCCACACCGACACCAGGCAGCTTTCCGCAACCTCGCCGTTCAAATCGAACTGGGAGCTGTCCGCCGCCCGCGCCATCTCGGTCGTGCAATACTTGATCGGCAAGGGCGTCTCGCCGCAGCGTCTCGTTGCCGCCGGCTTCGGCGAGTTCCAGCCGATCGATCCCGGCAGCACCGAGGAAGCCTTCAGCCGCAACCGCCGCATCGAGCTGAAATTGACGGAGCGGTGAGGCGTGCGGCTGCGCCGCTACGACGCGCGCGATGAGGACGCCGCGATCGCGTTGTGGCTGCGGACCTGGCAGGCGGCCTACCCGCAGCTCGATTTTGCCGAGCGGCTCGCCTGGTGGCGCGAGCGCTGGCGCGACGAACTTGTGCCGGACGCCGAGATCATGATCGCGGAGGACGGCGGCGTGATCATCGGCTTCGTGTCCGTCGATCCGCGCACGCTCTATCTCGACCAGATCGTGGTCGCGCCGGAGCAATGGGGATCAGGCGTCGGCGCGGCGCTCGTCGATGACGCCAAACGCATCTCGCCGACTGGCCTTGATCTCGACGTCAATATCGATAACGCGCGTGCGATCCGCTTCTATGCCAAGCACGGATTTGTCATCAGCGGCGCCGGCGTCAATCCTATTTCCGGCAAGCCCGTTCACCGCATGCGCTGGCGGCCGTAAGCGGGCAAGCAACATCAGTATATTTACGGAGGCACCGAACTCTTAGAAATTTGGCGATTACCGAAATCATTTGCTGCCGGTCGCATGATAATTTCGGTGTCACATCACCCCGCAGAAAGTTGCTCGGATCATGAAGGCGCTTGCACTCTTTTCAAACAAGGCGGCGGCGAACCGGTCGCAAAAGAACGCACCTTCTAAAGGCGCCCGAGATCTTGGCGTCAAGGCCGCAGATATGTCGGCGCAACTTTCTGCCTTGCGCGCGATCGTCGATGACTTGGACTACGGTATTGTCGTGCTCGATCAAGAACGGCGAGTCCGGTTCATCAACCGCGCCTTCCGCCGCTTTTGGCGGGTACCGGATGAACTGGCCGAGAGCGAGCCGACCTTCATCAAGCTCATGTATCACGGCCGCGGCATAGAAGCCTACGCGGTGTCTCACGATCGATTGGGCGATTATGTCGCCAAGCAATTGGCTCTAATCCGAACCGGAGAGGAACGTCCGCTCAACATCGAGCTTCGCAACGGCGAGGTCCTCCAGTTCAGATGCAAGGCGCTGCCCAACGGCGGCCGGCTCTTGACTTACGGCAACGTCAGCGAACTCGCGCGTCAGGCCGATGCGCTCGAGCAGCTCGCTTGCGCCGATGGAATGACCGGCCTGAACAATCGGCGGCATTTTCTTGTGCTCGCCGAGAATGAATGGTCTCGCTTCAAGCGCTACGGCCGGCCGCTCGCTGTGCTGATGATCGATATCGATTTGTTCAAATCGGTCAACGACACCTACGGTCACGACGTTGGCGATGAAGCCATCAAATCGGTCGCCGAAGTCCTGCAGAACCACAAACGCACCTCCGATATCGTCGGGCGCTTGGGGGGAGAGGAATTCGCCCTCGTATTGCCAGAAGCGACGCTCGACAGCGCCGTCAGCGCCGCCGAACGGATCCGGCAGTTGGTTGCCAATCGCCTGATAGTCGTCGAAGAGCGTGCCCTATCGGTCACGATCAGCATCGGCGCCAGCGCCTGCCGCGCCGACACGACCAGCGTTGACGAGCTGCTGAAAGAAGCCGACGTCGCGCTTTACGAGGCCAAGCGTTCGGGCCGCAACCGCGTCTGCAGGTTTGCGCCAGGGCAACCGCATGCATCGGCGGCCGCGCGAGGTTAAATTCCCCTGGCGGCCGTAATCGGCGTTCGCCGTCTTGGCGCAGCCTCGTTACAGCGCGCGGGACGCAGGCCGTTGTCAGCTCAGAAACTCAACGCGGCCGTCATCAAGATCATAGCGTGCTGCCAATACCTTGACTTTGTTTTCTTTGATTAGATGCGAAACGATTTGGCTTTTGGTGGCCACCTTCATCGCCGTTCGTTTCGCACTTTCGCGAACCGTGTTGTCCACAAAATCGCCAGGCTTACCGCGAACAGCCTTCGCAGCAGGAACGATCGCATTGACCATGGGGCCTATAGAGCCCGGAAGCTTCGTGTGCTTTTCAACAACTTCGCAGGCCGCAGCGACAGCTCCACATCTTTCATGTCCCATAACAACGATCAGGGGAATCCCGAGATGTTCGGCGCCGTATTCAATCGTCCCCATTGTCGCCGTATCGACCATATTGCCCGCGTTACGGGCGACAAAGAGTTCGCCTACGCCAAGCCCGCCAAACAGCAGCTCAGGTGGAACGCGGCTGTCGGAGCACGTGATGATCGTTGCCCACGGCGTTTGCGCCTTCGCCACGCGTTCGCGCTGTTTTGACAGCTCAACCGCACAGAGCTGAGGAGCGCTGACATAGTTCGCATTACCAGCCTTTAGTTTCGCGAGCGCTTCATCGGCTGTAACGCTCGTTGTAGCGCCTGCCGCAAAGGCATAGCGCGCGCCAAGCGTGGTTGCGGCGATGCTCGCCGTCAAAAGAGAGAGAAACTTGCGACGGTCCGGGGCAAATTTACGACATTGCTCGCACATTGCTGACACCCCCTGTTTGGTCAATCGCTCGCATTCGCACTCAACGATTGTAATCTCATCCGGTCTCGAACTGCAGCTTCGCCAGCCGCGCGTAGAGGCCGCCGCCGGCGGCGAGCGTCTGGTGGGTGCCTTCCTCGACGATGCGGCCTTCCTCCATCACCAGGATGCGTTCGCAGGACAGCACGGTCGCCAGCCGGTGCGCGATCACGATGGTGGTGCGCTCCTGCATCAATTCGGCGAGCGCCGCGGCGACCTGCGTCTCGCTTTCGGCATCGAGCGAGGAGGTCGCTTCGTCGAGCAACAAGAGCGGCGCGTCGCGCAGGATGGCGCGGGCGATGGCGATCCTTTGGCGCTGGCCGCCCGAGAGGGTGACGCCGCGCTCGCCGACCGAGGTGTCCATTCCCGCCGGCATGGCGGCAATGAAGGCGGCGGCATGGGCGTGCTCGGCGGCACGCATGACCTCGGCGTCAGTGGCATCCGGGCGGCCGAAGCGGATATTGTCGCGCACGGAAGTGGCGAACATCACGCTGTCCTGCGGCACCAGCGCGATGTGCGCGCGCAGTTCCGCCGGATCGAGATCGGAGAGCCGCACGCCGTCGAACGTGATGCGTCCGGCGCTCGGATCGTAAAAGCGCAGCAGCAGATGGAAAATCGTGCTCTTGCCGGCGCCGGAGGGGCCGACGATGGCGACCTTCTCGCCCTGCCGCACGCGAAACGACACGCCGTTGAGCGCCGACACGCTGGATCGCGTCGGGTAGGAGAAATACACGTCCGCGAACGCGACCTCGCCGCGCGGCGGCAAGGGCAGCGTCAGCGGGTGCGCCGGGCGCACGATTGCCGGCTTGATTGCGAGAATCTCGAACAGCCGCTCCGCTGCGCCCGAAACCTGCGCCACCTCGCCGCCGATTTCCGACAGCGAGCCGAGCGCGGCGGCCGCGAACACCGCGTAGAGGACGAATTGTCCGAGCCGGCCGGGCGTGATCGTACCCGCAAGCATGTCCTGTGCGCCGACCCACAGAACCACGACCACGCTCGTGGCGACGAGGAAGATGGCGATCGCGGTGAGGAAGGCGCGCGCGCGTATCGAATTGAGCGCCGCCGCGAAGGCACGCTCGACCGCCTGGCGAAAGCGCGTGATGCCGAGCCGCTCATTGGTGAAGGCCTGCAGCACGCGCACCGCTCCGATCAGCTCGGCGGCATAGGCCGACGCATCCGCAAGCGTATCCTGCGCAAACCGCGAGCGGCGGCGCACGGCGCGGCCGAAGGCGTAGAGCGGCAGCACGATGATCGGAATCGCCGCAAGCACGAAGGCCGACAGCCGCGGACTCGTCACCACCATCATGACGCTGGCGCCGACGAACAGCACGAAATTGCGCAAAGCGACGGAAACGGAAGACCCGACCGCGGCCTTGATCTGCGTCGTGTCGGCGGTGAGCCGCGAGATCATCTCGCCGGTCCTGGCCTCGTCGAAAAAGGCGCTGGAGAGCGATGTCAGATGCGCGAATACGTCACCGCGCAGGTCGGCGACGATGCGCTCGCCGAGCGTGGTGACGAGGTAGTAGCGAAGCGCGCTCGCCAGCGCCAGCATGGCGGCGACGCCGATCATGACCAGAAAATAGCTGTTGATCAGGGCGACGCCGCGCGCCGTGAAGCCGAAGTCGATCAGGCGGCGCACCGCGATCGGCACGATCAACGTCGTCAACGCCGCCAGGATCAATGCCCCGAGCGCCAAAAGCGCCCGCCAGCGATAGCGTTTGACATAGGGCATCAGCGAGGCGAGCGGCCGCAAATTGACCTTGCGCTCCGCCGGAGCTTTTGGCTCGGCCGCGGCCGCCGACGCCGCCGTTGCGGACAGCGACGGCGGCGTTGCGGTCAGCGTCGCCGCGTCCTTTTCGACACCGAAGTTCATGCGCCGCAATACCTTTTCGCCGCCCCGCCGCCGCGTCGGCCCGGACAATGCCCCGGGAGCGCCGAACTGGCAACGTGCGACATGATCGCAGCGTCGACTGCCGCAGCATCGGCTTGTCTCGCCACGGCCGCCGCGCTATAGACCCGCCAAATTTCCCGGCAGAGACAGGCGCCCAATCGGCGCGGCAAAGGCCTCAGGTAACGCCATGAAACCCGACACCCACCCCGATTACCACCTGATCAAGGTGGTGATGACCGACGGCACCGAATTCACCACCCGCACGACCTGGGGCAAGCCCGGCGATACGCTGCATCTCGACGTCGACCCGAAGTCGCATCCGGCCTGGACCGGCGGCCAGCAGCACCTCGTCGACCGCGGCGGCCGGCTGTCGCGCTTTCAGAAAAAGTTCTCGGGCTTCCTCAAGAAATAGCCGGACGTGGCTGCGACGGTCTCGGGTCGGTAGAGCCGGCGACGTTTGGCCAGTGCAAGTTCAGCCGGTTCTGCAACCAATAAGCTGCGACCAGAAGCTTCGGATCCTCGATTGAGCCTTGGCAAAGCCGAGCGAACAGCTCGTCGATCGGCATCTGCACGACCTTGATTTCTTCGTCTTCTATGCCGCCGCCCTTGCCGATCCGGTCGGCATCGCTCACCTCGGCAAAATACAGGAACACACGCTCGGATGTGCCTCCGGGCGAGGAGAAGAATCTGCTGATCAAGCGCGGCTGTCGAATTTGATACCCCGTCTCCTCGAAGGTCTCGCGAATTGCGGCCGCTTCCGGCGTTTCATTCGCATCCAGCATTCCCGCAATTGTTTCGATGATCCATCCGTCCGTGGTCGACCGATCATCGCGACGGCGGCCCACCAGGGCAGGCACCTTGAATTGCTCGACGAGCACGACGGATTTGCTGTCCACATTCAGCAGCAGGACCGCGGCCGAATCTCCTCTTTCGAACACCAAGCGCCTTTGGCCGGCGCTCATCGTGCCGTCGATTTGCTGGTGTGAGATCACAAACTCGTCAATCTTGAAGAAATCGTCGAATACGCGACGTTCCCGCTGAATGACGGCCCTGCCCGGCATTGTGGCCTCCGGTCGTTTGACCTGCTGCGCGCGACTGCACTGTGGATGGTGGCGAAGTTCGAAGCGGCGGCGCTCGAATAGCCCCTCAGCAGCCGTCCTGCTCGAAGGCGGCCTTCAACAGTCCCAATTGCCGCTCGACCGGATTGCCCACCGCGATTTTGACCGGCGGCGGAGCGTGCATCGTCGCGTCGAGCCGGCGCACCTCGGCCTGCAGCTTGGTCGAGCGCGCGATGAGCTCCTGAAGCTTGGCCGGCAGCAGCGCGATCGATTTTGCATCGCCGGGATCGCAAGCCGCGAGCCTGACCTTGCTCTTTTCCTTGTTAGCCTGCGCCAGCGTCATTTCGCCTTCCTTGACCGCCCGGTGCAGCAAGAGCCAGGAGGCAAGTTGCATCAGGCGCGTGGTCAGCCGCATGCTCTCGGTCGCGTAGACCAGAGCGGCGCCGCGTTCGAGCTTCTTGGATTCCAGCCGGCCCGAACCGTCGAGATAGCTCGCGGTCTCCTCGACCAGGGCCATTCCGTCGCGAAATAGGGTCGCGAAAACCTGGGAACTCGCAAGCCGCTCGCTGAAAGACACCGCGCCGGCTCCGCTCACACGCTTCTCGGACATGGGGTACGCCTCACACCGGCGGCAGCATCGCCCGCCGCGGCCTCCGAGTCCAGCGGCCGAAGCGACCAAGTCTCCGACATAGTTGCCGGCCCAAACCTGCAGGCGGCATGGATAAAGCATAAAAAAGAGCCGCCGTTGCCGGCGGCTCAAAGTGATAACAGGGAGGCGTCAAACAGAGTGGACAGGAGCCACTCGATGTCCAGAAGATGGACAATATCCGTAATGAAGGAGAAAGCTTAACGAAAGGTTAACGAATCGCCGAAAGTTGCCAACTCTTTTTGCAGTTTAACTATAATCCGTCATTCCGGGGCCGAGCCAACGGGTCCGGCCCAATGACAGGCTCCGCGAGGCCCGCCGCTTCGCGGCGCCCCGGAATGCCAAAAGCCTTACTTCTTGAAAAACGCGCCCGCCGCCGTTTGTGAAGCGCGTTTTCTGGCCATCTCCGCTTCCAACCGCGCTATCTCGTCCTTGAGCAACCCGATACGGTCGGTGAGTTCTCCGACCGAGAGCAGCGACAAATCCTGCCCCATCTCGTGCGTGATCTTTTTCTTCGGCAGATCGTCCGGGTCAATCGCGGGCATTTTGGCCTCCTGCGGGGATAAATTTTATCGACGGCGGCTATGGTTGTCACATCTGACGCAGGCCTCTAAGAGAGGCTGCCACGCTCACTCCATCGAGGCATGCCGATGGCCGCGCTACCCGCCCGCATGACCGTCATCGCGATCCGCGCCCCCGGCGGACCGGACGTGTTGACGGCCGAGCCGCGCCTGGTGCCCAAGCCAGGCGCCGGCGAGATTTTGGTCAAGGTCGCCGCCGCCGGCGTCAACCGGCCCGACGTCATGCAGCGGATGGGCCTTTACCCGCCGCCGCAGGGGGCGACCGATATTCCCGGACTTGAAATCGCCGGCGAAATCGTCGCCGTCGGACCGGGCGTCGCCCGCTGGAAGGAAACCGACAAGGTCATGGCGCTGGTCGTCGGCGGCGGCTATGCCGAATTCTGTCTCGCGTATGAAAGTCATACGCTTCCGGTGCCGGCCGGCCTTTCGTTGATCGAGGCCGCCGCCATTCCGGAGACCTTTTTCACGGTCTGGTACAACACCTTCGAGCGCGGCCGGCTCGCGGCGGGAGAGACCGTGCTCATCCATGGCGGCTCTTCCGGCATCGGCACCACCGCCATTCAGCTCGCCAATGCATTTGGCGCTCGGGTTATCACCACCGCGGGGACGCCGGAAAAATGCGCGGCCTGCCGCAAGCTCGGCGCGGAAATCGCCATCAACTACAAGACCGAGGATTTCGTCGCCGCGACCAAACAGGCGACCGGCGACCGCGGCGCCGACGTCGTGCTCGACATCGTCGGCGGCGATTACATCGATCGCAATTATGAAGCGGCGGCGGTCGAAGGCCGCATCCTGCAGATCGCCGTCCAGGGATCGCCGCGCGCCAATGTCGATTTCCGGCGCCTCATGGTTAAACGGCTCATCCATACCGGCTCGACGCTGCGCGCGCGCTCGGTCGCGGACAAGGGCGCCATTGCCCGCGCCGTGGAGGTCAAAGTCCTCCCCCTGATCGCGACCGGGCGGGTCAAGCCGGTGATTGATTCGACTTTTCCGCTGCGCGAGGCCGCCGCCGCCCACGCCCGCATGGAAAGCAGTCAGCATATCGGCAAGATTGTCCTGACCCTTTGAAAAGACACGGGAAAATCCTTGCGCCCGCGCCGCCCAACGGCTACTCATCGGCCGCGGCCTTGGCTGGATCGGCGCCGACAAGACACCGGGCCGCGAATTCGGCGCAAAGCCGGCTAGGTTATGTTGCGGGCGCGAGCTGCGCCGGCTGCCGAGCTCGGAGGTCGTTTCTTGGCATTTCTTCGCGCCGCCACGGCGCTCGCAGCCTGTGCGTTCGCAGCCCTGCTCGGGGTCTCTACCGCTGCTGCAGTCGAGGCCGTCAATATCCGCCTTGATGCCGCCGCCATCGACCTCACCGACGCCATCGAGTTCCAACACACCGACGGCGACCGCGTCCAGGTCTCGACCGCGCCCGGCGCCGACGGCATCATCCGCCGCGTCGAAGTGCGCGCTCGCGAAGCGGGAACCAACTGGGCCGTGTTCGCGCTCGCCAACAATGGCGACGAACAGATCGATCGCCTGATCGTCGCCCCGCACTACCGGATGGTCGGCTCCGGATTGATCTGGCCCGATCTCGGCCTTTCGCGCATCGTCTATATAACGCCTTCGTCCGGGGATCCGCCGGAGCGGTTGGGCAATCCCAACGCCGATGTTTTCCGCGTCACCCTCGACCCCGGCACGGTCATCACCTTCGTCGCCGAGTTGCGCGCGGCGAACCTGCCGCAGCTCTATCTCTGGGAGCCGGACGCCTTCAAGGACAAGGTCAACTCGCTCACGCTCTATCAGGGCATCGTCATCGGCATCGCCGGATTGCTGGCGCTGTTCCTCACCATCCTGTTCGTGGTCAAAGGCAGCGTGATGTTCCCCGCCGCTGCGGCGCTAGGCTGGGCGGTCCTGATCTATATCGGCATCGACTTCGGATTCTGGGGCAAGGTATTCGACATGTCGTCGGGCGCCGAGCGCATCTGGCGCGCCTCGGGCGAAGCGATCCTCGCCGCGACGCTCTTGGTGTTCCTGTTCGCTTATCTCAACCTCAACCGCTGGCACGTGCGCTACGCGCATATCACCGTCGGCTGGCTCGCCTTTCTCGGCGCGCTGGTGGCGGTCGCGCTGGTCTCGCCGCCGGTCGCCTCCGGCATCGCCCGCATGTCGCTGTTTTTCATCGCCGTGCTCGGCTTCGGCCTCGTCGTCTATCTCTCGACCCACGGCTATGACCGCGCGGTGATGCTGATCCCGACCTGGCTTCTCCTGGTCGTCTGGGTGTTCGGCGCCGCGCTGACGGTGTTGGGCTTTCTCACCAACGATATCGTCGGCCCGGCTCTGCTCGGTGGCCTCGTTCTCATCGTGATGCTGATCGGCTTTACGGTGATGCAGCACGCCTTTGCCGGCGGCATGGCCCAGGGCATCGTCTCCGACGTCGAGCGCCGCGCGCTGGCGCTGACCGGCGCCGGCGAAATGATCTGGGACTGGGACGTGTCCTCCGACAAGGTCTTCACCAGCCCGGAAACCGAAACGATGCTCGGGCTCAAGAGCGGATCGCTCGACGGCGCGGCGGCGAGCTGGCTCGAAGTCCTGCATCCGCTCGACCGCGACCGCTTCCGCGCCACGCTCGACAATGTGGTCGAGCAGCGCCGCGGGCGTGTCGCGCAGGATTTCCGCATGCGCACCTCGGACGGACACTATCTTTGGTTCGCGCTGCGGGCGCGGCCCGTTGTCGGCTCCGACGGCGAGGTCATTCGTCTCGTCGGCACGCTCACCGACGTCACCGAATTCAAAACCGTCGAGGAACGCCTCCTGCACGACGCCGTGCACGACAACCTCACCGGCCTGCCCAACCGCGAACTGTTCCTCGATCGCCTCGAAGCGGTCCTCGGTTTCGCCAAAACCAACAGCACGATCCGTCCGACGGTGATGGTGATCGACATCGATCGCTTCAAGCAGGTCAACGACTCGGTCGGCATGGCGCTCGCCGACTCGATCCTGCTCACACTGGCGCGACGGCTCGGGCGGCTGATCAAGCCGCATGACACACTCGCCCGCCTGTCGGGCGATCAGTTCGGTCTCATCGTGTTGTCCGAGCACGACTCCTCGCGCATCACCGCGCTCGCCGAAACCATCCGCCGCACGCTGCGGGCTCCTATCACCTTCAACGATCGCGAGATCTTCCTGACCGGCTCGATCGGATTGACGCTCGGCGACAGCGAGCCGCAAGGCGCCGAGGAAAGATTGAAGGACGCCGAGCTCGCCATGTATCACGCCAAGCGCAACGGCGGCGATCGCGTCGAAGTATTCAAGCCATCGATGCGGGCGCGCAAATCCGATCGACTGTCGATCGAATCCGATCTGCGGCGGGCGATCGAACGCGAGGAGATATCGATCCTTTATCAACCGATCGTGCGGCTCGAGGACCGCGCCGTGGCCGGCTTCGAGGCGCTGGCGCGCTGGGATCATCCGCGCTTGGGACGGATGTCGCCCAATGAATTCATCACCATCGCGGAGGAGACCGGGCTCATCGTCGAGCTCGGCCTTTTCGTCCTTGAGCGCACCGCGCGGCAGCTCAGCGCCTGGCAGCGCATGCTGCGTCCACGCGATCCGCTGTTCGCCAGCGTCAACGTCTCCTCGCGCCAATTGCTGCGCCACGACCTGATCCAGGACCTGCGCACGGTGCTGGCGCGCGCGCCGCTCACGCGCGGGTCGCTCAAGCTCGAGCTCACCGAATCGGTGGTGATGGAGAATCCGGAACACGCCGCGCAGATGCTGCATCGGATTCGCGAGCTCGGCGCGGGCCTCGCGCTCGACGATTTCGGGACCGGCTATTCCTCGCTCGCCTATCTGCAGCGATTCCCCTTCGACACCATCAAGATCGACCAGTCCTTTGTGCGCACGACGGCAAAGGGCACGCGCCCGGTGATCCTGCGCTCGATCATCGCGCTCGCGCACGATCTCGGCATGGACGTCGTGGCCGAAGGCGCCGAAACGGATTCCGACGCCGTCGAGCTTTATCAACTCGGCTGCGAATACGCGCAGGGCTTCGTGTTCGGCGAACCGATGAGCGCCGAGCGCGCCCGCGAGCTGCTGCAGCCGCATGGCAAGGTGGATATCAGAGGTCAGATGTCGGAGGTCAAATGACAGATGAAAGTCTGTCCTCTGTCATCTGTCATCTGAGTTAAGCGTGTCCGGCTTCGCTCGACAGCATGCCGAGATCGATGCCGATCTTCTTCAGCGCTTTCTCGTATTTGCCGCCGATATCGGCGCCGAAGATGAGGTCCGAATCGGGGGCGCAGTGCAGCCAGCCGTTTCCTTGGATCTCGCTTTCGAGCTGGCCGGGGGCCCAGCCGGCATAGCCGAGCGCCAGGATCGCGCTCACCGGCCCATCGCCGCGCGCGATCGCCTTGAGAATGTCGATCGTGGCGGTGAGACAAATCCCGTCGTCGATCGGCAGCGTCGAGTTCTCGATGAAGAAGTCGGCTGAGTGCAGCACGAAACCGCGTTCGGTCTCGACCGGACCGCCGCGCATGACCTTCACCACCCCGGCGCGAGACGGCAATTGGATCACATCGGCCGCGGGAATCACGTCGAGTTTTACCAGGAGGTCGGAAAAATTGATGTTCGGCGCCGGATGGTTGACGACGATGCCCATGGCGCCCTCGGCGGAATGCGCGCAGACATAGATGAGCGAGCGGGCAAAGCGATCATCCAGCATCGCCGGCATGGCGATCAGCATCTGGCCGTCCAGATAGCCCCGACCCCGAGCCCGATTGTTTCCGGATGTACCACGCCGCAATTTCATAGCCAAAAGGTTAGCCGATCGATCCGCTTTTGCAAACGAACGGTGGCGATAAAAGTTCACGATATCCCCTCGGCTCCCCGGGCCGCGACGGCAATGGCGCCGTTGGGGCTGTTCTGTGTCAATTTCCCGATGGCGACGGGCGCGCGCTCACATGGCGCCAAGATGCAGCGTCAAGATGCGACGGCAAATGCCAAGGCACGACGCCAAGTCAATGCGACGTGCATGCATGCTACGTGCCTACCAAGTCACGATCATGTCAGTGGCGCGTGTGGGCCGCTTCGCCCTACACAGCGGCGATGATGCCTCATGCGGCGGCCCATCGGGTAACGATTGCGACCATTGCCCTCGTCTGCGTCGGCGGCATACCGACGGCGCGGGCGCAGGACGCTTCCGCGTGGGACGGGGAACTGCATGCTGCCGCGCGGCTGATCGCCGGCGCGGCGCCCAAATCCGCCGACGCGAGGTGGCTGCGGGCCGGCATCGAGATTCGGCTCGACGCCGGCTGGAAGACTTATTGGCGCTATCCCGGCGATTCCGGTGTGCCGCCGACGCTCGATTTCGCCGGGTCCGAGAACGTCAAATCGGTGACCACGCTGTGGCCGGCGCCGGAGCGATTTGCCGACGGCGCCGGCGGCCACTCGATCGGTTATCTCCGCGATGTCGTGTTGCCGCTGCGAATTACGCCGAAGGATGCAGCGAAACCGTCGTTGTTCCGCGTAAAACTCGGCTACGCCATCTGCGGCAACCTCTGCGTGCCGGCCGAAGCCGACCTTAGCCTCGTACTGTCCGGCAAAGGCGGCGCCGAGGAGCCGGCGCTTGTTGCGGCCGAGGCGCGCGTTCCGCGGCGTATCCCGCTCGGCACAGGCACCGGGCTTGCCATTACCTCGGTCCATCGCGAGGTAGACGGCGCGCATGCGCGCGTCGCGGTCGAGGTCGCCGCGCCGCAAGGTGCGCCGGTCGATCTTTTCGTCGAGGGTCCGACGCCCGACTGGGCATTGCCGCTACCCGAGCCGGAGAGTCCCGCACCCGGCAGCTCACCGGGAGTGCGGCGATTCACATTCGACCTCGACGGCTTGCCGCCCGGCGCACAGGCCGACGGCGCGACCCTGACCATCACCGCGGTTTCGCCCGCCGACGCCATCGAGGTCGAAGCCCATCTCGACTAATTCGCGCGGCACGCTAATTTATGGCGGACGAAGAACCCCCGATCCAGATCCGAGAGGACACGACCATGCCCATCAAAGTTGGCGACCGCCTGCCCGAAGCTAAGTTCCGAGTCATGGGGCCCGACGGCCCGGCCGTGAAGACAACAGACGACGTGTTCAAAGGCAAGAAGGTGGTGCTGTTCGCCGTTCCCGGCGCATTCACGCCGACTTGCAGCAACAACCACCTGCCCGGCTTCCTCAAGAACGCCGACGCCTTCAAGGCCAAGGGCGTCGACACCATCGCCGTCACCGGCGTCAACGACGTGTTCGTATTCGACGCCTGGAAAAAGTCGACCGGCGCGGCCGGCAAGATCGAATTTCTGGCCGACGGCAACGGCGACTTCGCCAAGGCGCTCGACCTCGCGTTGGACGGCTCGGGCATTGGGCTCGGCACCCGCTCCAAGCGCTATGCCATGCTGGTCGAGGACGGCGTGGTGAAAAAGCTCAACGTCGAGGACGTGCCCGGCAAGGCGGAGACCTCGAGCGCAGACAATCTGTTGAAGCAGATGTGATGAATTCCCCGCGCTCGCGGGGGAACGGGAAGACCGGGACAGGTCCCTTAGACCTGCTTGCCAGCGGCCGCCGCCGTTCGCGGTTGAGGGGTGGCTGCGTGCGTCCGCTCAGGTTTGGCTGCCCGCTATGCTCGCCTGCTGACTGTGCACCAGGCTCGGGCCTTGTACTCCGAACAGCCCGCGCGGGCGCCGACGACCCGAGCGAACGAAAGTGTAAAGCAGTAACTTCACGATCCTTCTGACGACGCTCTTGCGCACCTGCTCGCGCGTGCGCAGCGCAAAGATCAAAGCTATTTTTTTGTCAAGCTCGACGTGGAGCCGGTTGATCTCGACGTTCCGCCTGCTGATTTCGCCCAGCTGGCCCACGGCCTTTGCCCGCATCTCTTCGATGCTGACTTCGAGCCGGCGTAACGACATGGCGAATTGAGCGCGCAGGTGATCCTTGTCCGCTTGAATCTCGTTGATCGCCATCGGGGTGGCTTCGACAATATGCCGCTTGGTGATGCGTACCGCACGCTCGTGAACGAGCGGAATAAACGTCAGCATCAGCAGGCATCCCGCCAACAGCCCGATACCGCACAACATGAGCGATTCGATCATCCAACGCCCTCAGCACAACGTGACCGTATTGACCGGCGTGTCACGCAACACGCGATGATTTCAGAACCGCCGCCGGTCAGCCTGAACCGGCGACGGGATTAGCTCGGAGCGGCTTCCCGTTTTGCTGCACGACCGCGCGTGGCCGGTCTAGGTTAATGGCCGCCGACTTAAAGCGCGGTCTGGATTGTGGAGAAGATGGTGACCAGCTTGTTTCCCACGCCACTGACGGAGGGAATGATGGCCACGGAGATACCCGAAGTGATCAGTGCGTATTCGACCGCCGTCGCCCCGGATTCGTCTTTCAGGAAACGCCGAAACTTGTTCAACATGTCGATGGCTCCTCTAATATCGACTGAGGTGCAGTTCGCTATCAGAAGCATGATGGTAAATAAATCAACATCGGCATTAACGGTGAACTCGTAAACGCGTTTACGAATGCACGTCGACATCAGCTGATCGCCCTCCCCGCATTGCGGACTTCCGCAATCGCCTCGCGGGCGAGAACATCCGCGCGCTCGTTCACGCTGTGACCGGCATGGCCGCGCACCCAGTGCCAGCGCACCTGGTGCGAGCCGAGCGCGCCATCGAGGCGCTTCCACAGATCGACGTTCTTCACCGGTTTCTTGTCGGAGGTGCGCCAGCCGTTGCGCTTCCAGGTGCCGATCCAGGACATGATGCCGTTGCGCAAATATTGGCTGTCGGTGTGCAGATCGACGCGGCACGGCCGCTTGAGCGCTTCGAAAGCGGCGATCGCGGCCATCAGTTCCATGCGGTTGTTGGTGGTGTTCGCCTCGCCGCCTTTGAGTTCCTTCTCGTGATCGCCGAAGGTCAAGATCGCGCCCCAGCCGCCGGGGCCCGGATTGCCCGAGCAGGCGCCGTCGGTGTGAATGACGACGTGCGGGAGAGGCGAGGTCACGGCGCCATCACTCCGTAATCGCGCGCGCTCGTTACCTTCTGGTGGAAGCGAAGCTTGCGCAGATATTCGAGCGGGTCCTTGGGCCGCACCAGCGCGCCGGGCGGCACATCGAGCCAATCGACCAGCCGCGTGAGCAGGAAGCGCAAGGCGGCGCCGCGAGCGAGTAGCGGCAGCTTGTCCCATTCCGGCGCCGAGAGCGGCCGCGTTTTCGCATAGCTCGCCAGCAGCGCGCGGCCCTTGGTGACGTTGTAGGAATGATCCGGCTCAAAACACCAGGCGTTGAGACAAATGGCCACGTCGTAGACCAGCGTGTCGGTGCAGGCGAAGTAGAAATCGATCAGCCCCGAGAGCTTGTCGCCGAGGAAAAAGACATTGTCGGGAAAGAGATCGGCGTGGATGACGCCCTGCGGCAGCCCGCGCGGCCACTGCCGTTCGAGCAGGTCGAGCTCGGCCGCGAGGACGGTTGTCAGATCGCGCTGCACCTCGTTGGCGCGCCCGCCGCACGCCGCGTAGAGCTGCCGCCAGCCGGCGACCGAGAGCGCATTGTCGCGCCGCATGGCAAAGTCGGCGCCGGCGAGATGCAGCCGCGCCAGCGCCTCGCCCAAAGCCGCGCA
>Ga0187856_1001470_pt1 | contig 18796 bp, 17 predicted proteins | sample June2016WEW_8_40_FD_132443 | JGI IMG/M metagenome (GOLD analysis project Ga0187856, IMG submission 132443) | Peatland microbial communities from SPRUCE experiment site at the Marcell Experimental Forest, Minnesota, USA - June2016WEW_8_40 | ecosystem: Environmental > Terrestrial > Soil > Wetlands...
ACGCCTCGTCGCGGTTCTCGGTCAGCGTGCGCAGCGAGCCGCGGAGGGTGTCGCGGTCGGCCGCAAAGCTCAACTCGATGGCCTTGCGCTCGAGGCGATCATGAAACGTCTTCGAGTCGAGATCGCCCGCGCCTTCGTCGAGGAGAGAAGCGACGAGGTTCGCGGTGCCCGCCTTGCCGGCCAGATCCTGGACGGCGCCGCCGACGAAAGCAAAATCGACGGCGATGAGCGGAACCGCCGGCTCATGCACGAGCCAGGCTTCGATGCCGAGCGGGCTCACCACGCGCTCGATCGTCGTGGCGAGCGCCGGCGCGGCGAAAATAACAAGCGCCACGATCGCGACGGCAACGCGGCGCCCCCACCCTACCCTCCCCCGCTTGCGGGGGAAGATAGGGAGGGGGCGGGAACAGGCCGGCGCCATCGCATTCACGAGTGCTTCTCCTCGGATTGAAAGCTGTTGACGAGATAGCCGGTCACCGACGCTCGGCGGTTGAGCCAGGTCCGCGCGGCCTCACGCACCGCGTCGGCAGTCACCGCGCGAATGCCCTCGGGCCAGTCGCGGACCATGTCGACGGTCTGGCCGGTCGCGAGCGCGGCGCCATACCAGTGCGCCAGTGTCGCCTGATTGTCCTGCGCATAGATGGTGTCCGCAATCAGCCGGCTCTTGGCGAGATCGAGCTCGTCGGCGGTGATGCCGTGTTCGCTGACGTCGGCAAGGACGGCGTCGATCGCTGCCTCGAACTCGTGCAGGGTCTTTCCCGGCTTCGGCGAGCCATAGACGCCGAACTTACCGTAATCGAGCGCCGTACCCGAATAATAGGCGCCGGCATTGAGCGCGATGCCCTGCTCGACGACAAGCCTCCGGTAGAGACGGCTGTTGGCGCCACTGCCGAGCACATGGGCCAACACTTCCAGCGCCTCGCTCTCACCGGGCTTGGCCGTTGTCCGCGAGCGCACGAGATAGTAGCGGCTGAGGCTCGGCTGTTCGACTCTGGCGTCGGCGAGCGTAACGCTGCGCAGAGCCTCCTGCACCGGCTCCTTGGGCCGCAGGCGCGGTCCGATCTCGGCGCGAGGCGCTACCTTGCCGTAGGTCTCCTCGGCGTCGGCCTTGACTTCCTCGGCGGTCACATCGCCGGCGACGACCACGATGGCATTGTTCGGCGTATAGAAGCGACGGTAGAACGCCAACGCGTCGTCGCGGTTAAGCGCTTCGATCTCGGGCCGCCAGCCGATCACCGGCCGGTGATAGGGATGGTTGAGATAGAGCGCGGCGTCCATCTGCTCGGCCAATCGGCTGTTCGGATCGTTGGCGACCCGCATGTTCTGCTCTTCGAGCACCACGTTGAGCTCGGGACGCACGACCTCGTCGGTGAGCACGAGGCCGGTGATGCGATCGGCCTCGAATGCCATCATCTCCTTGAGGCGCTCGCGCGGGACGCGCTGGAAGAACCCGGTAAAGTCGCTCGCAGTGAAGGCATTCTCCTGCCCGCCGATGGCGGCGACTTCCTGGGAAAACCGGTTGCCGGGATTCTGCGCGGTGCCCTTGAACATCAGATGTTCGAGAAAGTGCGCGAGGCCGGATTTGCCGGGGGTCTCGTCGGCGGCGCCGACCTTGTACCAGATCATCTGAGTGACGACCGGCGCGCGATGATCCGGCACCACCACGACTTCAAGACCGTTCCCCAGGGTGAAGTGAGTAACCTTGGACTCGGTCGCGGCGCGCGCGGCGACCGCGGAGGCGCCGACAAGCGCGAGGACGAGCAGCAGAATTTTCGACACGAATGCAGCCTCCGCAAACTGGATCGAAGAAACGCCCCCGCTTGCCGTCATTGCGAAGCACGGAGCGCCGGAAGGCGCGTAGTGCCGAAGCAATCCACCCCCGCTCTCGGCTATTTCCCGGTCTGACTGCCCGATTGCGTCGCCGGGGGCATATGGAGGTCGCTTGCAGTCGTTGCCGCTTTGCCCGTCTTGTTTTCCGGGCTGATGCCATAGGGCTGTTCCGGCGACGGAATCCTATACCCGGCGGGCGGGTCGGTCAGATCATGGCGCGCCGGTTCGCCCGCAAAGGTAGCGTATTCTTCTTTGTTGAACCAACCGGCTGGATTGTACCAGGGCTTCTTTACAACGGGCGGGTTCGGAGTCTGCACAGCGGTCGCGGGAACAATCTCCCCTTTGGCTTTGGCGTGCTTAACCTCTTTGGCTGGCGCCTTCGGCCACTCCGGGGCGGGCATCGCCGCCGCCGGCGCCGGCGGAGGCAGGTCGCGGCTAGGCGGCACGACGAGCGGCGAGCGCTCGGTGTACTTGATGTCCGAGTCCGGGTCGGACGGCTTCTTCAGGCCGAGCGTTTGCATGAACTTGTTCCAGGCGGACTCGTTGGTGTCGTCGTCGCCGGCCCGCGCCGTGGACGTGTCGAGGCCCACGACAAGGCCGACCAAAGCGGCGCCCAAAGCGGCGCGCAAAAGCACTGCGCGCAAAGGTGTTGCACGCATTTGCGCCCTGTGACCGACCTTGCGGCCGCAACTTCGATCCTGCGGCATGCCCTCACCCGAAGTGCCGGTACGGCACTTTCCAGGAACCAGTCCTTTTATCCGCGATCAGGGCGCTTTTGCGGCGCCCCGGCCCAAAGCGAATCGTAAAGCAGGCCCACCACCCCTGCAACAATGGCCATGTCGGCGAGGTTGAAGACATACCAGCGGAAGCTCCAACTGGCGGTTTCGATGTGAAAAAACACAAAATCCATGACCCCCGGCCAGTGCAGCCGGTCGACAGCGTTGCCGAGCGCCCCGCCGATGATAAGCCCGAGCGCCCCCGCGGTCAGCCGCGAGGACGCTCGCGCCAGCCAGATCCAGAGGAACACGATCGCCGCCGCTTTGAACGCGAACAGCGCCCAAATGCCGAAGAGTCCTTTTTGCTGAAGCAGGCCATAACTGATGCCGGTGTTCCAGGTGACAACGAGATCGATAAATGATGTGACGGCCACCCGGGCGCGGCCGGCGAGATCGAACACGTACAAAAGCCAAAGCTTTGACGCTTGATCGATAATTCCGGTCACCACGGCGACCGCAAGGCCAAGCGCGCTCAGCGGCCCCCAGGCGTAGGAGCGGTCCGCCTTTGTTTGCGCCGCATCCGCCACGGCGCCCCCTACTCCGCCGCCTTGCGCATGACGTCCCATTCGCGCAACGCCTGGGCGTCGCGCGGCGTCACGTCGGGATATTGCGGATCGAGACCAACGGCAGGTGAAATCTTCCACGAGCGGGCGCATTTGCGCCCTTCGGCGCGGCGCGGCTCGACGGCGACCGCAGGCACGTCGTCGAGCCGGAATGCCGAAGCCGGCCCCTCTCCTTCGACCAGGCTAGCGGCCGAGGTGATGCACAATTCGGCAAGATCGACTTCGACCGCGATGCCGAAAAGCTCGGGATCCGCGACATAGACGATCGGCGCCGCTTCGAGCGAAGAGCCGATGCGCTTGGCCGCCCGCTCGACTTCGAGCGCGCCGGTGACGACGCGGCGCAGGCTGCGCAGCGCCCGCCATTTCTCGGCCAAGGCGTCGTCGCGCCAGGATGACGGCACGGAAGGAAAGGATTCAACGTGCACGGACACTGCGGCGGGATCGCGGGCGAGCCACGCCTCCTCGGCGGTGAAGCAGAGCATGGGTGCCAGCCACGTCACCGTGCAGCGGAACAGGTGGTCGAGCACGGTGAGGCAGGCCCGGCGCTTGATCGACGAATAGGGATCGCAATAGAGCGCGTCCTTGCGGATATCGAAATAGAACGCCGAGAGGTCGACCGTCATGAACGCATTGAGCGCGGCGAAGATGCGCTTGCAGTCGAAATCGGCGTAAGCGGCGCGAATGAGCGCATCGAGCTCGGCGAGCCGATGCAGCATCAGCCGCTCGAGGTCCGGCAAGTCCGAGAACCCCACGCGTTCCTCGCCGTGCAAATGCGCGAGATTGCCCAGCATCCAGCGCAGCGTGTTGCGCAGCTTGCGGTAGGTCTCGACGGTGGTTTTCAGGATTTCCGGCCCAATGCGCAAATCGTCGGCATAGTCGGCGGCGCACACCCACATGCGCAGGATGTCGGCGCCCGCTTTTTTGATCACGTCCTGCGGCGCGGTGACGTTGCCGAACGACTTCGACATTTTGCGGCCGTGCTCGTCGAGCACGAAGCCATGGGTGAGCACGATGTCGAAGGGCGCAATGCCGCGCGTGCCGCAGGACTCGAGCAGCGAGGACTGAAACCAGCCGCGGTGCTGGTCGGAGCCTTCGAGGTACATCACCGCCTCGTCTCCGCCGTCGTTCTTGCGCCGGATGCCGGCAAGCGCCGGGAAGTGTTTTGGGTCCTCCAGCACGAACGCATGCGTCGATCCGGAATCGAACCAGACGTCGAGAATGTCGTCGACCTTCTCCCAGCCTTGGTTGGCGAGCTTACCGAGGAAGCGCTCGCGCGCGCCGGGCTTGTACCAGGCATCCGCACCCTCTTCTTCGAACGCCTCGACGATGCGGACATTCACCTCGGGATCGTTGAGGATATCGACCGAGCCGTCCGGCTTTTCTTTGATGAACACCGTGATCGGCACGCCCCAGGCGCGCTGGCGCGAGATCACCCAGTCGGGCCTTGATTCGATCATGCCGGTGATGCGCTTTTCGCCCTGCTCCGGCACCCAGCGCGTCGCCTTGATCGCCTCCTGCGCAAGTTGCCGAAGCGTCAAGCCGTGTGTGCCACTGCGGCTCAACAGCGTGATGGGAGTATCCATCGCGATAAACCATTGCGGCGTATTTCGAAAAATCACCGGCTTCTTCGACCGCCAAGAATGCGGGTACTGATGCTTGAGCCGCCCGCGCGCGATCAGCATGCCGGCGTCGATCAAAGCCTTGATCACCGCCTCGTTGGCATCGCCCTTCTCGCCTTTATCAGTAATGACGCGCTTGCCGGTAAAGCCTGGGGCCCATGCCGTAAACGCGCCATTCTCGTCGACAGTGTAAGGAATAGTTGAGTCGATACGACGCGCCTCCAATTCTGATTTGTGTGCAATCCATACGTCGAAGTCCTCACGGCCGTGGCCCGGCGCGGTGTGCACAAAACCCGTGCCTACATCGTCAGTGACGTGGTCACCTTCTAAAAGTGGAACAGGAAATTCGTAGTTGAGCCCCGTGCGCAATCCGTGCCGCGTTTCAGGATCGAGGCTATCCGTCCAGTTAGGTCCCGGGGGTTGATGTAGCGGATGCCAGCACGTAATCGTCGAAAGGTCGTGTGCCGATACTTTCTTAATCTGCCGATAGGCCAAAACTCTCGCTTGCCTCATTACGTCGATGGCAAGCTTTTCTGCCAAAATAAACCTATCGCCCTTTTTCGCCCAATTGCCATTGGGCGCGTCCGTTACCTCAAAGACGCCGTAGCTAATCTTTGGGGAAAAACTAATCGCCCGATTTCCAGGTAACGTCCAAGGAGTCGTTGTCCAAATAACAACGCTTGTTCCGAGAAGCCCATACGGATCGGCAATTTCGTTTTTGGAGTGAACTGCTTCGCGAGCAACCCAAGACTTTCCAGTTAATTGGCCAAAGAAATATGGAGCAACTGGAAACTTCACCCACACCTGATCCGAGACATAATCCTCGTACTCGACCTCGGCCTCGGCGAGCGCGGTCTTCTCCACCACCGACCACATCACCGGCTTGGAGCCGCGATAGAGCGTGCCGTTGGCGGAAAACTTCATCAGCTCGCGCGCGATCTGCGCCTCGGCGAAAAAGTCCATCGTGGTGTAGGGATGCGCCCAGTCGCCGACAACGCCGAGACGCTCGAACTCCTGGCGCTGCACTTCGATCCAGTGCTCGGCGAATTGGCGGCACTCGCGGCGAAACTCGATCACCGGCACCTTGTCCTTGTCGCGGCCCTTGGCGCGGTACTCCTCCTCGATCTTCCATTCGATCGGCAGGCCGTGGCAGTCCCAGCCCGGCACGTAATTCGAATCGAAGCCGAGCATCCCTTGGCTGCGCGTCACCACGTCCTTGAGGATCTTGTTGAGCGCGTGGCCGATATGGATGTTGCCGTTGGCATAGGGTGGGCCGTCGTGGACGATGAATCGCGGCCGGCCTTTCGCGGCCGCGCGCAGGCGGCCGTAAAGGTCGAGGCTCTGCCAGCGCGCCAGCAGCTCCGGCTCCTTCTGCGGCAGACCGGCGCGCATCGGGAAATCGGTCTTGGGCAGGAACAGCGTTTCGCTGTAATCGCGCGCTTTCGTCGGCGGGTCGCTCATGACGCGCCTTCTAACAAGGGCTTCCCGCAGCGCAAAGAGTTTCGTCGCCCCTCAGCTGACTGGACGACACCGAACGTAAATGCCATATTGTGGGGATACTGTGGCAAATGGCATTTCAATGGAGCATAAGCCGCTCGCGAAAATTGCGGTGATCAAGTCGACCGACGAATTGCCGCTCGCCCCGGCTGCTCGTGCTCGGACGGACATCATCCATGAGCTTGCCCGCCATGGATACTCTGACAAAGAGCTATCGGACCTCGTTGTGCCCAAGCGCACCCTCGCCCGTCGGCGCTCTGACAATGAGTTGCTCACGGTCGAGGAGACCGACAAGGCGCTGCGGCTCAAACGCATTGCCACGCTGGCCGAGCAGGTGTTCGGCGATCCCGCCAAGGCGCACCGCTGGATGCGCAAGCCCAAGCGCGGCCTTGCAGGCGAAACGCCGCTTGCGTATCTCGCGAGCGAAACCGGCGCCCGCGTCGTCGAGGAAATGTTGCGCCGTATCGAGCACGGCATTTTCGCCTGATCGGCCAAAAAATGCGGCTCTGGCGCATTTCCACGCACGCCGATTTGTCCGGCGAGGGTGGATTGCTCGCAGCCGGGCGCTGGCACACGCGTGGCAGCAGAATCGTCTACCTGACGGATCACCCGGCCTCAGCGCTTGTGGAAGTCCTTGTCCATCTGGAGGTCGATCCAGTGGACCTTCCCGATTCCTATCAACTTCTGGCCGTCGACTTTCCCGACAACGTCCCCATTCAATCTATCCTGGAGAAAGAGCTTGCGGCCGGATGGCGCGATCATCCGGGCCTGACACGGAACTTGGGTGATCTGTGGCTGCGGGAGAATCGAACCGCGCTGCTGCGCGTGCCGTCGGCGATCGTGCCGTTCGCATTGAACTGGCTTCTGAACCCGGCACATAGAGACACCGCGAAGGCAAGCATCGCCGAAATCATCCAAGCACCCTTCGATCGGAGACTCTTCGGTGTGGACCAAGCAACACGCTGAACGGGGCGTCGGCTCGGTATTCAACCATTTGTTCCCCACCGATGACGTTAAACTCCCTGATTGAATGGAACTTTTCGCTGCCTATATGATTGTCGGGTTGGGCTTATCCAATGCACGGAGAATAGGCATGAACACCGCGTCAACGGCTTCACAAAACACTGGGGCGACGGGCAAAGACGCGCGCGAAGGCGGAACCAGCAAGGCGGCATTCGAATCCTCTGGCGACATCGAGCGCGACCTGAAGGCGTTGCGCGAGGAGTTCGCACACCTCGCGGAGCAGGTCGCAAACATCGTCACCAACACGGGTAACGCGGCATGGCGTCGGGCAAAGGCCCGCATGGATGGCGCCGTTTCCGATGCCGAGAACAAAGGCCGCGAGGCGGCCGGCGCCGTGCGCGAAGTATCCGACAAATTTGTCGACGCGATCGACGACTCGATCAAGACGCGGCCCTACACCACGCTCGCGCTTGTTGCCGGTCTGGCATTCCTCTTCGGAGCGACCTGGCGCCGATGAGGACTTTGTACCGCTAACGCGGCGCCGAGCGCATCGCGAGGGTCCCATGCTCAAGAGCTGGATGCGCGACATCATGCTGGCGATCCAAGCGAGGAGCGGCGTGAGCCCCGCCCTCTTCGTTTCGGCCGCGGTCATCATGGTCGCATCGCTGACGGCATTCGTCTTCCTCTGTATCGCTGCCTACGACTGGCTGGCGGTGCAATGGGGCGATATGGTCGCCGGCTTGGCGATGGCGGGCATCTTTGTGCTGATCGCGGCGATCGGCGCCATCGTTTGCGCCGTGGCGCGCCGCCGCGCCAAGCAACGCGCGATCAATGAACTTGCTGCGCGGGCGCAGGCGCCGTCGTGGTGGCTCGATCCGAAGTTTCTCAGCATCGCCATGCAGGCCGGCCGCGCGCTCGGCTGGGAACGCATCGTGCCGATCGCCGTGCTTGGTCTCATGGCGGCGCAATGGGTGCACGATTACCGTGCGCGCCAGCCCGAGGGCGGGGATTAGTTCCACCGCTAAATTGGCGGAAAAGCATCCCCGGCCCGCAGCAGCGCGGCGCGCGCGACGCGGCTGTCCTCCTTCATCCTGCGCACAAGTTCGTCGACTGAACCGAAGACTTCTTCCTCGCGGATCCAGCCGATGAAGGCGACGTCGATGCTCTGGCCATAAAGGTCGCCGGCAAAATCGAACAGAAAGACTTCAAGCAGCACGGCGCCGGTATCGAACATCGGCCGCCGGCCGAAGTTCGCCACGCCATCGTACCGACGCCCGCCGAAAGCGGCGCGCACCGCATAGACGCCGTGGCGCAGCCCGCACGCGGCGTCGAGACGCAGGTTCGCAGTCGGGAAGCCGAGCTGGCGCCCGCGCTTGTCACCGTGGATGACCGCACCGGACACGAACCATGGAAAGCCGAGAAACGCCGCCGCTTCGTCGAGGCGCCCGGCGGCGAGCGCATCCCGGATCGGGCCGGAGGAGACCGGACGCCCATCGAGCTCGAAGGGGGGAACCACGTCGACGGCGAAGCCGTACTTGCTGCCTTCGGCCGCGAGAAAATCCGGCGAGCCCGCACGGTTCATGCCGAAGTGGAAGTTGAAGCCGATGACGGCTCCGCTTATGGCGAACCGCCCGACCAGGATGCGGGCGACGAAGTCCTCCGCGGTCACGCTCGCCAGAGCGGCATCGAAGGTCAGCACAATCACCCCGTCGAGCCCGGTCGAAGCGAGAAGCCGCAATTTGGTGGCCTCGTCGGTCAGCCGGAACAGCGGTTCGCCGGGATTGAAGAAAGCGCGCGGATGCGGCTCGAATGTGAGCACCGCCGCGGCCTTTCCGAGCCTCTTGGCGTGATCGCGCGCCGCCGCGATCACGGCCCTATGGCCGCGGTGCACCCCGTCGAAATTGCCCACAGCGAGGACGGCGCCGCGGAGCGCGCCATCGGGCGCAGTATCGCGCACGACGAGGAAGCGTTTCGGCGCCATCGGGCTTTAATGGTTTAAAAACGTGCGGGCCGTAGGTGCCGTCGCGGCAGGGCCAAGTCAAGCACCCAAGTCAAGCATCCGTCAAGCATCAGAGAGGATGCGCCGCAGTCACAGCCGATTGCCGCGATTAACCCGATGTTCAAACCCCTAATGATACATCACCGCATATCGGGGAGAGAGCCTTAGGGCAGTTCCCCCTCGGAACGAGCCGACCAAGCTCGACTCCGCGCAATTACCCGCGCCAAGGAGAGCAGAGAGCCATGGCTCTCGATCCCACAATGCCCGTGCTCGTGGTCGACGACTACAGCACCATGGTTCGCATCATCCGTAATCTGTTGCGGCAACTCGGCTTCGCCGATGTCGACGATGCCCGCGACGGCGCCGCGGCGCTCGCCAGGATGCACGGCAAGCGCTACGGCTTGGTGATTTCGGATTGGAATATGGAGCCGATGACCGGCTTCGACCTGCTCCGCCAGGTGCGCGCCGATCCGGACCTGGGTGAGACGCCCTTCATCATGGTGACGGCCGAATCGAAGACTAAGAACGTGATCGCGGCGAGGAAGGCGGGCGTAAACAATTATATCGTCAAGCCGTTCAACGCGCAGACGCTGAAAGCCAAGATCGAGGCGGTGTTTGCCGAGAGCGAAGAGACCGTTTCGGCGTAGCGGCTTATACTGTTTGCGGCTGATCACTTCGGACATTCTCCGCTCATTCCCGCGAAAGCGGGAATCCAGTGTCCCGCGCGACGCGCAAAGAACTGGGTCCCCGCTTGCGCGGGGACGAGCGGAAGACTGAATCGAGCGATGACTCCCCGCTGAAGAGCACTTCTCACCACACGAGCTTGCGAGCGACCGCTTTGGGTGCCACGCCGGCGGCGGTGAACATCGCGTTTAGACCGGACAGATCCGGTGCCTCGCGCCCGCCGAATTCCTCGGCGTGGATGCCGGAGATGACGAACAGGCAATCCACGCCGAAAGAAGCCGCGCCCTTGAGATCGGTTCTGACCGAATCGCCGACCGCGAGCACCCGCTCAAGCGGCGGCACCTCGCCGCCGCGAAACGCGGCGGCCTTGCCGAGCGCCGCCGCATAAATCGGCGCGTGCGGCTTGCCGCAATAAAGCACCTCGCCGCCAAGCTCCAGATAGGCATCGGCCAGCGCGCCGGCGCAGTAGACGAGCGCGTCACCGCGCTCGACGACGATGTCGGGATTGGCGCAGACCATGAACAGCGAGCGTGCGCGCATCGCCGCGAGCAGCTCGCGATAGGTCTCCGGCGTCTCCGTGGCATCGTCGAACAGGCCGGAGCACACCGCGTAGTCGGCGGTCTCGGACGGCGCGAAGGTAACATCGAGGCCGGTGAAGATGGAAAGGTCCCGCGGCGGTCCGAGATGGAACACGCGTTCGCTCAGCCTGCTCTCGACGATGCTGCGGGTGACGTCGCCGGAGCTCGTGATCGCGTCGTAAGCTTCGCGCGACACGCCGAGCCGGTCGAGAATCCTCTGCACCGCGGCGCCCGGCCGCGGTGCATTGGTGATGAGGATCACAGTGCCGCCGCCGGCACGAAAGCGCATGAGCGCGTCGCAGGCCGCCGCAAAAGCGGCGATCCCGTTATGTACCACCCCCCAGACGTCGCAAAGAAGCACGTCATAGTCGCGCGCGAGCGGTGCAAATCGTTCGATGAGGTCAGGCAAGAGGCGCGCGCCGCATCAAGCGCATGATCCGGGAAAAGCCTGCCCCGGACTTGATCCGGGGTGGAAACCGGTTTTCCGAAAAGATCATGCGCAGCTCTAACTGCGACCGCTGCCGGTGCGGGCGAGCTGGGCGAGGCCGCTGCGCGCACCGGAACCAGCATCGCTCGCCGCGGGCGGCTGGGCTGGAGAGAGCGCGGCATTGCGCCGATCCTGCTCGGCAGAATCGCTGTTCGCGGTCTCGCTCTTCACGGCAACGTTCTCCGCGGAATCGGCCTTGGCAGTCTCCATCTTGGCAGCGCCGGTCTTCGCGGCGTCACCCGCAATGCCCTGCAGCGCTTCCGCGCGCACCGGTCGTGGCGGTGAAAAGAGGAAGCCCTGCCCGAAGCGGACATCGTAATCCAGAAGATCGACCACGGTTGATTCGCTTTCGATCCGTTCGGCGATGAGATCGATGCCGAAGCGGCCGAGCAGGTCGGAAAAATCGGCGGGATGGATGTTTGTCGTGGTGCTGCCGACCCGGTTGAGCAATAGCGCCGCCGGCGCCTTGATGAAGCGGAAGCCGCGCTCGGTCAATTCGCGCGGCTCGACGCGAAGATCGGAGAGGTTATCCATGGAGAAGCGAAACCCCCGCTCGGCGAGCGCCGCAAGCGCCTCGTGCTCGATCGGTCCCATGGCGCGGACCGCGCTCTGGGTGAACTCGAAGACCAGCGAAGGCGCGATCGCGCGGTTGGCTTCGATGAATTCGAGCAATTGCGGGAACCCCGCATCGGTCAGCGTCGCGCCGGAAAGATTGCAGAACAAGCCGATGTCACGGTTCTTGAGCAACAGACGCCGCACGACCTGCACGCATCGCAGCACCGAAAGGCTGTCGAGCTTCGCAACCAGCGAGCCCGCTTCGGCATAGGACAAAAAATCCCCGGCGGCGACGATCTCGCCGTTCCCGGCCTTGAGCCGTGACATCGCCTCGTAATAGCGCACCTTGCGCTGCGGCAAGGTCACGATGGGCTGCAGGTAGAGATCGATTCTGTGGGCCTCGATGGCGCTGCCGATCACGGCGATGATGGCGTCCCTGTCGAGCCCGCTGAAGGCGGCGACCTTGCGCGTGCTCGGCGCGGCTGCAGAAGCCTGATCGGCCGCCCTGGCCGAGCCGGGCGGAGCCACGCCGGCAAGCGGCGCCCCGCGTTCGTTGCCGCGCTCGCGGCCGAGCGCGGCGTCGTGCAGGGCTACCGAATCGGCGAGTTGCTTGACCAGCCGCGACAGCTCTTCGATCTCAGTGGCGAGCGGCTGCGCCATCGATAGCGCCTTGTCGAGGACGGTTTCGACCTTGCTCTCCATGGCTCCCAGCCGGCGGCCGAATTCCGCGAGCTGGCGGGCGAGATCGCCCGAGCCGCGGGCGAGGTTGGAGACCTGATCGCTCACTTCTGCGCGGTCGTGCTTACGAGCGGCGACGGCATTGTAGATCGCGAGCGCGGTCAGCACGCCGAGCGCTACCAGGCCTGAATCGGCGCCGGAGAAGCCAAAGCGAAGATAGAGCACAAAGCCGAGCGAGGCGGCGATGAGCACCATGCAGACGGCGATGAAGATGGCGCTGATGCGCACCATGCGGACCCCGTTATCGCTCACCCGAGACCATTCCCGAAGCCGAACAGCAGTCTTTCAAGGAACTCTCGGACCCCCCGACCCCCCGACCCCCGAGACCCGGAATAACGATTCGCTTCCGGACGGTATCAATGTCCACAAGCGCTGCGCCGCCGCAAGTCCGCCTTCGCGGGGAAAGCTCGGCCAGAGGGAAATTACATCACCGCCCGGATGACGCGCGCCACTTTCGCGAAAATCTCCGCGATCTGAGCCTCGCTCACGATCAGCGGTGGGGCGAGCGCAAGCGTATCGCCGGTGATGCGGATCAGCAGGTCTTCGTCCTGGAACGCGCGCTCCATCGCCTCGTAACCGCGCTCGCCGACGGCGCCGGGGCGCGCGGCGAGATCGATGCCGGCGGAGAGCCCGACGGTGCGGATGTCGAGCACGCCCGGCAGGCCTTTGAGCGCCATCGCCGCGTCGGCAACGAGCGGTTCCAGCGCCTGCGCCCGTTCGAACAAATTTTCGTCGCGATAGAGATCGAGAGCCGCAAGGCCGGCGGCACAGGCGAGCGGGTGCGCCGAATAGGTGTAGCCGTGGAACAGCTCGATGACGTGCTCGGGTCCGCGCATGAAGGCGTCGTAGACGCTCTCGCGCGCGATCACGCCGCCCATCGGCACGGCGCCTGAGGTGATACCCTTGGCGAAGCAGAGAAGGTCGGGCGTCACACCATAGCGCTCGGCGGCAAAGGCGTGTCCGAGGCGGCCGAAGCCGGTGATCACCTCGTCGAAGATGAGCAGGATGCCGTGGCGGTCGCAGATCGCGCGCAGGCGCTCGAGGTAGCCCTTGGGCGGCGGCAGCACGCCGGTCGAGCCGGCCATCGGCTCGACGATGACGGCGGCGATGGTCGAAGCGTCGTGCAGCGCGACGATGCGTTCGAGTTCGTCGGCGAGATGGCCGCCCCACTCCGGCTCACCCTTGGTGAATGCCTGATGCTCGCGGCTGTAGGTCGCCGGCAGGTGGTCGACGCCGGCCAACAGCGTGCCGAAGAATTTGCGATTGTTGGCCATGCCGCCGACCGAAATGCCGCCGAAGCCGACACCATGATAGCCGCGCTCGCGGCCGATCAACCGCGTGCGCGCGCCCTCCCCGCGCACATGATGGTAGGCAAGCGCGATCTTGAGCGCGGTATCGACCGCCTCCGAGCCCGAATTGCAGAAAAACACGCGATTGAGATCGGCCGGCGCCAGCGCCGCGACCCGGCTCGCCAGCTCGAAGGCCTTGGGATGGGCGAAATGGAAGGCCGCGGAATAGTCGAGTTCGGCCGCCTGACGCGAAATCGCGGCGACGATCGGATCGCGGTTATGGCCGGCATTGCAGCACCACAGCCCGGCGAGGCCGTCGAGCACCGCGCGGCCGTCAGGCGTGAAATAGTGCATGTCCTTGGCGCGCGCGATCAGCCGCGGCGCGCGCTTGAAGGCGCGGTTTGGCGTAAATGGCACCCAAAACGCGTCGAGATCGTTGGTCTGCCGTGCCAAATCGGTGGTGTCTGTCATGACTGCCTATCCTGCGCCTCCCCGCCGAACCGGTAACAAAGATGTGTTGCTTACTTGATTTGGTTCAGCCCGTGCAACTTGTAGTGATATTCGGAATGGCTTGAAGAAAGTCATTATAGGTGTCAGTGCCGCGGCGCGTTGGCTTTTTTTACTACCTTCGCGACATCGCTGCTCTTGCTTTGAACTGTCGGCCGCATCGCTCGACGAGCAACGGCCACGAAATTTTGCACGGCGGGAGATCGGTCATCGCGGCGGTGCGCCAGGCAGATTTCTGTGTGCGGCGCTCTCCCTTCGATGGCAACAAAGAAGACTCCATCGGCGTGAATCCGGCTGGTGGACCGTGGCACGATCGATACGCCCAAGCGCGCCGCCACCAGTGGAACGACGGACATGATTTCCGGCGCCTCCTGGCCGAGCGCTGGACTGAACCCGGCTCGATGGCATGCCGCGATGACTGAATCATAGGCGCCAGGGTTGATGGCGCGCGGAGGTAGGACGAAGGTTTCCTTGGCGAGCGCTGCGAGCGGCGCGGACGCCGAGCCGCTCAGCGCATGTCCGGCCGGCAAGACCATCAAAAAGTCCTCGTCGACCAGCGGTTCGATCACGAGACCGTCGTTATCGCCGATCGGCGGCCGGATAAAGGCAATGTCGATCTGTCCGGTGCGCAATCGTGCAACCGCCAGAGCTGAGTTGCTTGCTTCGGGAGTAAGGACGATATCGGGATACTTCATCCCGTATTCACGGATAATGGCCGGAATGAGCGGGTGGAAATAGCCGCCGCCGCTGGAGCCGACATTGATCCGTCCGGTCTCGCCGCGGCCGCGTCGCCGCACGCCGATCTTGGTCGTCTCGACCTGCTTGAGGATGACGTGGGCCTCCTCGAGCATCAGCTTTCCGGCATTTGTCAGTTCGACGCCCCGGGTGCGGCGATGGAACAGCGGCGTGTCCAGCTCCTTTTCCAACTGTCGAATCTGCAAGCTGAGCCCCGGCTGGCTGATACCCAGCCGTTTGGCCGCGCGGGTGAAATTCAATTCCTCGGCGACGGCAACAAAATAGCGGAGATGGCGTAATTCCATCAGCCATAGGTCCGTACAGGAGTGAACGAAGGTCGCCCGGCATCGCCTTTCTTGTTTTTGGGGGCTGCCACTGCGCCAGCTATCGCAACTATACGCTGCAAGTATGAAAGAAGCCATACTCAGGTATTGGACTAGCGCTCTTTCGGCTGCCATCTCTTCAATCAGACAGGACGAAGTACGGCCACCATAAGGCCCTTGGCGTCGCACTATGTGGACGCTGGAGAGAAGCCAATGGGGAAGTCCACCGGGGAGAAATCACCGCATGAAAACGCGGAGTCCCATAAGTCGTCTCGTCCTTCCGAGCAACAATCAGAATCAGAGTCATTCCAAACTCTACAATCGGAAAATTAGCGTCTTCGGGATTTCTAGTTTTGAGGAAAATGATGCTGCCGCCACCGGCGCAAAATTACCGATGGCAAAAGAGAAACAAAGACGGGATACATTTGGTCCAAGGAAGGTCCTGACCGGACGCGGGGCCGGCCAATCGCGGCTGCGGCTTGCACCGGAGCAGATCATCTACGAACAGGGCGATGCCGCCGAAGCGTTGTTCTATGTCGGAAGCGGCCGGGTCAAGATCGCCGTCGTCTCGCCGGACGGCAAGGAGGCCGTGATCGCGATACGCGGCGAGGGCGAATTCTTCGGTGAAGGATGCCTGATCAGCCAGCATCGGCGCATTGCTACGGCGATGACGCTGACCGACTGCTCGGTCCTGCGCATCACCAAGGCGGCAATGGCCCGCATGCTGCGTGACGAACCGAACTTCGCGGAGGCGTTCATAACCTACCTGGTGCGCCGGCATATCCGCAACCAGGAGAACCTCATCGACAATTTGACTAATTCCGCCGAAAAGCGCCTGGCGCGGGTTCTGTTGCAACTCGCCGTTGGCGGTGACGATCCGCAACCCATTTCAACACGCATCAGTCAGGCTGTTCTGGCGAATATGATCGGCACGACGCGATCGCGCGTCAACTTTTTCATGAACAAGTTCAAGCGGCAGGGTCTCATCGAATACCGTCGAGATGGCTATGTGAGCGTGCGCAAAGCCTTACTCATGGCCCTGTTGGAGGAGGCTTAGTTATCCACAGGAAATCAACAGGGTTTTCCAAAGCCAGATCACCATACCATCCATGTGCAAATTTGAACACGGCAACGTCGAATTGTGTGTCAGATTTGTGAAAGTCAGCCGATTTCGGTTGTGTATCCGGATCCGTCGGCTGGGAGTTACTTTTACTGTAAGTTGCTGAAATGGTTATGAAATCAGGGGCGCGCGTAGACGAATTTGGCGCCGCACAGGGCGCGCCGCGCGCCGATGAAATCCGCGATCAACTCGGCAGGATTGTTGCCAGCGCCATATTTCGCGACTCGCTCCGGCTCACCAGCTTCCTGCGCTTCGTCGTCGACGCCGCACTGGCCGGCAAGAGCAGCCAGATCAAGGCCTATACCGTCGCGATTGAGGCGCTCGGGCGCCCTGCAAGCTTCGACCCGCAGGTCGACCCGATCGTGCGGGTCGAAGCCGGACGGCTGCGGCACGCGCTCGCGCATTATTATGCAAGCGCCGGCCTTGACGATCCCATCGTGATCGAGTTGCTGCGCGGCAGCTACGTGCCGCTCTTCCATCGCCGCGCGGTCAGTCCGTCATCCGAACCACCGCTGCGCCGCGAGCCAGGCGACTTCGCTGCGGCGATCCAAGCTCTCGGCGACGATCAAGCCGCACTGCAAGCCATATTCGAGCGGCTCACGGAAGTGCGTCGCCAGATCGAGGCGATGGCGGCGGAGATCGAGACCGCAAAGACAATACTGCAGCGATCCGAGCTTGTACCGCAGCGGTGGGATTGACGCCTTCGCTTGCCGCTTCCCGGTGTGGCTGCTACCAACCGCGCCGTCCCCGATGGGACGAGGACGGCGGATGGCCGACAAGTCGGAAAAATCCAACAAGCTCAAGGCGCGGCTGCCGCGCGGGCTTGCCGACCGCGGGCCCGGCGAAATCGCCGCGACGCGGCGGATGATGGAGACGATCCGGGCGGTCTACGAGCGCTACGGCTTTGAGCCGGTGGAGACGCCGGCGATCGAATACACCGACGCGCTCGGCAAATTTCTGCCCGACCAGGACCGGCCGAACGAGGGCGTGTTCTCGTTTCAGGACGACGACGAGCAATGGCTGTCGCTGCGCTACGACCTCACCGCGCCGCTGGCGCGCTACGTGGCGGAGAATTTCGAGGCGCTGCCGAAGCCTTATCGCTCCTATCGCTTCGGTTGGGTGTTCCGCAACGAGAAGCCGGGGCCGGGGCGCTATCGGCAATTCATGCAGTTCGACGCCGACACGGTGGGCAGTGCGTCGCCCGCGGCGGACGCCGAGATGTGCATGATGGCCGCGGACACGATGGAGGCGCTTGGCATTAAGCGCGGCGATTACGCCGTGAAAGTGAATAACCGTAAGGTGCTGGACGGAGTGATGGAAGCGATCGGCATTGGCGGCGAACAACACGCCGGCACACGCCTCACAGTGCTTCGCGCGATCGACAAGCTCGACAGATTCAGCGAGATCGACGTTCATTTGCTCCTAACAAGTGGTCGGAAGGATCAGTCAGGTGATTTTACCAAGGGCGCAGGACTGACAGACGAAAGCGCTCAGCGCATCCTGAGTCGGCTGCGCTATAGCGGTTCTACAAACGAACAAACGCTCGACAGCATAAGAGGATCTGCGCATGAAAATCCTACTCACCAAGCAGGCATTGGTGAATTGGAAGAAATCTTAAGGCTCGTATCTGCCGCGGGTTACGAACAGAATCGCATCCGCATCGACCATTCCGTCGTCCGCGGCCTCGAATATTACACCGGCCCGGTTTTCGAAGTTGACCTGACCTTCCCGATTACCGGAGACGATGGAAAGCCGGTGCGTTTCGGCTCGGTCGGCGCCGGCGGGCGCTATGACGGGCTGGTGTCGCGCTTTCGCGGCGAGCCGGTGCCGGCGACGGGATTTTCCATCGGCGTGTCGCGGCTCGCCGCCGCGCTGCAACATCTCGGCAAGCTTGAAAGCAAGCCTGAGCCCGGGCCCGTCGTCGTCACCGTCTTCGACAAGGAGCGCATCACCGACTACCAGAAAATGGTGAAGGCGTTGCGCGACGCGGGCATAAGGGCGGAGCTTTATTTGGGAAGCTCTGGTTTCAACGCGCAGATGAGATACGCCGACAAGCGCAACAGCCCTTGCGTCGTCATTCAGGGCGGCGACGAAAAGGCCAAAGGCGAAGTCACGATCAAGGATTTAATCCTCGGCGCCGAGCTGGCGAAGCGCGAAAAGGGCCGCGAGGAGCACCTGCAAAAGCAGGCCGAGGCGCAACGGTCCGTGCCGGAAGCCGAACTCGTCGAGGCCGTGCGTAGAGTGCTCGCGCGCCACGGACTAGGTCGGGAGTGACCGTCTGGCATGGCAGAAAAAGGATCGCGGATGATCCAGGTGTTTGTGATCGTGGTGTGCGGTCTGATTGTTGCCGTCGCCGTCGCGCTCGCTGCCATGATCGTGTTTGGGACCGGCGGGCCTAAGCCGCCGCTCGCTTCGGTCGCAAAACCGTTCGACAGCGTCGATTTCCGCGATCTGCCGGCGGTGCAAACGATGCCCGCCCGCAGCGGCACGCCGATCGCGTTCCGCGTCTGGCGGGAAAATCCGCCGTCAGCCG
>Ga0187856_1001488_pt1 | contig 18694 bp, 16 predicted proteins | sample June2016WEW_8_40_FD_132443 | JGI IMG/M metagenome (GOLD analysis project Ga0187856, IMG submission 132443) | Peatland microbial communities from SPRUCE experiment site at the Marcell Experimental Forest, Minnesota, USA - June2016WEW_8_40 | ecosystem: Environmental > Terrestrial > Soil > Wetlands...
CCCGACTGGTCCGAACATCTCAGCGAGCGTTGCGTGCGCCACACGTGGTCGTGCGAAACCTGCGGCTATGCCTTCGAAACGGCGGTGTTCTTTCCTGCACTGGAAAACTCCGCCGCGTAGCGCGCGGCGGCGCCAGGGGCGGTTTGCACGCCAAGCGGTTCATAAAGCGCGGGGCGGCAATTTCGGGTTCAATACCTTGCGGGCGCTCTCGGCGCCGGTCACGGGCAGACCGGCGGGGCTGAGCAATCCAATCTGTACGAGCACACCGGCCTGATCCCAATAGATGTGTTCGTGAGAGATCTTGTCGCCCTTGAAGCCGACCACGACGGCAACGGCCATCTCGACCGGTTTGCCGGTCGGCGCCACGCCCGGCAGCAGCCAGTCGATGACCGTCGTATGTGTGAAACTGATGAAGAGTTCCTCGACGACCCGGTCCTCGCCGACGGTACGCGACACGCTCGTCATCTTCACATCCGGCGGAAAGAACTTCCCGACGAGATGGTCGCGATAGAAGGCACGGACACCGTCCTTGCCGACGCCCCCCGCCATGGTGGGGACGTGGTTGAGGTGAGGATCCTCGCTCATCGTGGCCATCGTGGTGTCGAGATCGCCCGCGAGCTCCGCGCCGACGTGCTTCTCGAATAGCGCCACCATCTGCTGCTGTCTTTCCGATAACATGGTGATGTTTCCTCTGATCACTCAGTTGCTGCGTAAGGATCATCATATTGCTGTGTCGCGGCGAACGGTAGAGAGCGCCAAAATCCGTCCAATGGCAAAGCCGAGCGAGGGCTGGCACGCGTCAGACTTTATCCACCAGCGCCCGGCGGCCGACATTTCCAGCATGGTGTCACCGTCGCGGCGGATAAGGATGCCGCCGCCCGTTGAAATCTTCGACCATTGTGCCGTCCTCGCTCAAATAGTTCGGGCCGATCGGCGATTTGCCGTAGCCGTCGGGAATATCGAGCACATAGGTCGGTTGACACAGGCCCGAGTAACGGCCGCGAACCGCGCGCATAAGGGCCCGGCCTTCGGCAATGGTGGTGCGCAGATGTGCCGTCCCGGGGGCGAGATCGGCGTGGTGCAGGTAGTAGGGTTTGATCCGGCACTCGACCAGCGTCCGCATCAGCGCGCCAAGCGTCTCGACATCGTCGTTCACTCCGCGCAGGAGCACCGATTGCGCGAGCATCGGGATGCCGGCATCGACGAAGCGCGCGCAGGCCGCGCGGGCTTTTTTGCTCAGCTCGCGCGGATGATTGACGTGCAGCACGACGAACGTCGCTTTTTTTTCCTTTTTTTCCTTTTTTTGCGCGCGCAACGCCCGCACCAGCGCGGCATTGACCCGCTCGGGCGCCACGACCGGCACGCGCGTGTGCACGCGGATGACCTTGACGTGGGCGATGGCGGCAACCCGCGTCACCACATCCTTGAGCCGGCGCGCTGAAAGCACCAGCGGATCGCCGCCGGTCAAAATGACCTCCCAGATTTGCGGGTGGCCGCGGATGTAGTCGAGCGCGGCCGCGAGCGCGGCCGGCGAAAGCCCTCCCCGCCCCGGCCCCACCATCTCGCGCCGGAAGCAGAACCGGCAATAGACCGCGCAGGCATTGACCAGCTTGAGCAGCACCCGGTCGGGATATCTGTGGACGATGCCGGCGACGGGGCTGAACAGATCGTCGCCGATCGGATCGCGGCGTTCCTGCGGCTGCTGCTCCAGCTCGCGCGCATCGGGCACGAACTGCCGCGCGATCGGATCATGCGGATCATCACGGTCGATCAAGTCGGCGATCCGCGGCGTGATGGCGACGGCATAGCGCGCGGCGACCTCCTGCAGCGCCTCGACCCGATCACGGGGCACTAGGCGAGCATCGACGAGCGCGGACGGACTGCGCAGGGGTTTTTGGGCATTCATGGACTGCCTCGATCAATTGAATGGAGAGGCTTATGCTCGATGCAGGGTCGAGCGGGCAAATCCACGCAGAGTACTGCCCGAAAAGGAGACTGCGATGGCGGCGACCAGCGCTCGGATCGTGCTCAGCGTGCGTGACAGCAAGCGCGTACTGAAGCTGTTGGAGAATCCGCCCAAGCCGACGCCTGCCCTCATGGCGGCGGCGCGGCGCCGTGCCACTCGAAAAAAGTAGCGGATCGCGGCCGAAGTGGGCGGCGTTGCGCTTGCCATCGACGCCAAGGACGAGAGAGCGGCAAGGTGGTACGAGCGGTTCGGCGCGCTTGCGTCGCTCGACGATCCGAGAAATCTCATCCTGCCGCTTGCCTTCAGCTGTTAAATCCTATACATGGTTTTCATGTATGTCGTATGTATAGGAGATATCTCATGTACATCACGCCAGATCAAGTCCGCTCCCCCATCGGGCGGTGGCAGCTTGAGGAGGTGCTTCAGGATCGTGGCCCCGCCAACTGCGCCTACGCCATGGGCCGGTGGGACGGTAAGCCGTGCATTGCGTTTCGGTGGAATGGCAATGATGACAGCCCCGGCACGCCGCAGAGCAGGGGCCAGCCGACGTGGATGATTCTTGACCATGAACTTTATCCAGCCATCCTCGAATGGCTCCCGCTGGAGAGACGACCGTCTCTCCGACGCTTTCTCGGCCTCGGTTTGCGCTTCGACGGGACCACACTGAGCGAGGATCAGAGCCGCCTTGGGCTGTGGGATATCAGCCGAAGGCCGCCCATCATCGCCGAGGTCGCGTGCACCGACCTCAAGGAAGCTCTCGGTTTGCCCTCGATCACACCTGAAAACTGCCGCCTCCTTGCGGATCGCAACAGGGACCTGCTGACGGAGGTTGCCGATGCGCTGTTCTTCGACCAGCAGCGCTACACCACTGGCAGCAATGGCGTCACGAAGGTTGTCAAGATCGGCACGGCAGAGTTGGCGCCAGTCGCCAAACAGTTTTCAACGACCGTACTCGATATCGTGCCACGTTGGGGATAAGCCGGCGCGACCGCGAGGAGATTTCGACTAATGATATGGCAGTTGATTTGCCAGGCACGCTTTTGGCGTCAAAACGATAGATCGGTGGAACATAAGCTCACCAAACTGACGGAAGCAGTCGAGAAAGACTACATTTGCGACTTCGTGCGGGCGCGCCTGCTACCGGCGCTTCAGAAGAATTTGCGGCCGACGATCGAAGAAAAGCTAGCGTCGGTCTTCGTCGCGGCAGCTACGCCAACCTTGGAAGCTATCTGCGCCCTAATCAGACGTGGTTTCGGCCAGGATGCACAGGTCTTGGCGCGCACGCTCTTCGAACGAGCCCTTTATCTTGCCTACATCTATCGAGCGCCGACACCCGGGGAAGTCACCGCTCGGGCGGAGTCATTCGTTATCAAAGGCCTTACGGACCAGAAACTATGGCGCGACGACGTGGCTAAGCTCAAGATGCAGGGCAAGTGTCTTTCCTTAATCGCCGAACTAGTACCCACTTTCATAGAAACGTGATTCGCGCGGGCAGTGAATTCGAGAGTCGGATGAGACACTTGTTCGCATCGTTGCCTGCGCGGATTGGTGATTCCGGGTACTAGAGGCTGCCGCGCCGACCAAACTCGAGGAAACAGATACTGGAAAGGCAGTCCAGCTTCCAAAAATACGAAAGATGGCAGAAGCGCTCGGAGAACCTACGAATGCGATTACCATTTCCTCTACCGGAGCATATCGAAATCAGTCCACCCGACCGCAATCGACTTGATCGCCTCTGAAGCTTTCAAAACGGAGGACCAATTCGGAGAACTTCGTCGAGGAATATTTGCCGGCATCACCTACCATTGTTTCCTTGCTGAGCTTGCGTGTGGTGCTGTCGGGCAACAAGCAAACGAAATGAGGCAAATACTCTCAAAGTGCGTCGAACCAATACTAACGCGCATGCGATCGCTATGATGAAGTGTCCCGAAAATGACCATTTTAGGGACAGTTGACGTTTACTACCCGCCCGCTCTGGCGAATATTCAACTCGACAACAACTTGTCACCCGGTGATGCTCGATCCAGAGTAATTCCGTCATCCTGAGGCGCGAGCGCAGCGAGCCTCGAAGGATGCGGCCGATGTGCCGCGGCCGTCGCCCTTCGAGGCTCGGCGCTGCGCGCCGAGCGCCTCAGGGTGACGGATCACGCGCGCCCGGATCCCACAGCACCTGGTCGATGCGCGAGGCTCCCGTTGCCAGCATGACGAGGCGGTCGAGGCCGAGCGCGATGCCGCAAGCCTGCGGCATCGCCGCCAGTGCGGCAAGGAAATCCTCGTCGATCGGGTAGCGCTCGCCGTAAATACGCGCCTTCTCCGCCATTTCCCGTTCGAGCCGGCGGCGTTGCTCGGCGGCATCGGTGAGTTCGCCGAATCCGTTGGCGAGTTCCACGCCGCAGGCATAAAGCTCGAAGCGCTCGGCCACGCGCCGATCGGAGGCCGGCCGCGCCAGCGCCGCCTGCACCGCCGGGTATTGGTCCAAAATGGTGGCGCGGCCGATGCCGAGATGGCCCTCGATCTTCTCCACCAGCACGCGGCTGAAAATATCGCCCCAGCGATCGTCGTCGGCGATGCGGATGCCCGCGGCGCGCGCGCGATCGGCGAAAGCTTCGCGGTCCGGCTCGCCGTCCGGCAGCGTCGCCAGCAGATCGATACCGGCGAAACGCGTAAAGGCCTCGGCCATTGTCAGCCGCTCCGGCTCGGCGAACGCATCCGCCGAACGGCCGCGAAAGGTGAGATGCTTTGAGCCGGCCGCTTCTGCCGCTACCGCCAGGATCGCCGCACAGTCGGCCATCAGCGTCCCATAGGGCTCGCCGGCGCGATACCATTCGACCAGCGTGAATTCCGGATGGTGCAGCGCGCCGCGTTCCCGGTTGCGAAAAACCTTGGCGAATTCGACGATGCGGCGCTCGCCCGCCGCCAGGAGTTTTTTGCAGGCGAATTCCGGCGAGGTGCGAAGATAAAGTTGCGACGACGTGCCGTCGGGCGCTGCCAGCGTGGTGGCGAAGGCGTGCAAATGGGTCTCGTTGCCCGGGGAAACCTGCAAGGCGCCGGTCTCGACCTCGATGAAATCGTGCGCGGCAAACCACGCGCGCAGCGCCGCCACGATGCGGCCGCGCGCCATGAGCACCGGCCGGCGGTCGGCGTGAACATGGGGGGCCCAGAAGGGCGAGGCGGCGGGGAAGCTTTTCGGCATGTCCTTGTGCGTGGGAGCCCGAGGAAATATGTGGCGATCGGGCTCAGGATCGGTATGGTGCGCCCCTACTCAGAGCAAACGTCGAGGAAACCGTGAAAGTCCCCGCCAGCTCGCTGCGAAAAGGCAATATTGTTGAGATCGACGGCAAGCTCGGCGTTATCGTGTCCACCGAGAGCATTCATCCCGGCAAGGGTACGCCGGTGACCCAGATGGATGTGCGCCGGATCGCCGACGGCGTGAAGGTCTCCTTGCGTTTCAAGACTACCGAGCAGGTCGAGCGCGCCTTCGTCGAGGATCGCAAGCACCAGTTCATGTACCAGGACAGCGAAGGCTTCCATTTCATGAACATGGAGAGCTACGACCAGGTCGCGCTGCCCGCGGACATTATCGGCGATCAGGCCGCCTATCTGCAGTCGGAGATGGAGGTCACGATCAGCCTGTACGACGGCGTCCCGGTCGCGATCGAGCTGCCGCCTAAGGCCGTCCTCGAAGTGGTGGAAACCGAGCCGACCATCAAGAGCCAGACGGCGGCCTCTTCCTACAAGCCGGCGCTCCTCTCGAACGGCGTGCGCACCATGGTGCCGTCCTTCGTCACCGCCGGCACCAAGATCGTGGTGATGACCGCCGACGGCAGCTACGTCGAGCGGGCGAAGGACTGAACCGCTCGTCCCCGCGAAAGCGGGGACCCAGAATCTCCTGGCTATGCGCCCCTGATCTGGATTCCCGCTTGCGCGGGAATGAGCGGGATCAACAGTCGCCCGAGCCACGGCACCCGGCAGAGCTCTTCTGCGATTGCGAACTGCGCTCTCCGCAAGCGGAAGGCTCGCATCCTGAATATTCATTCATTGTACGCGCCCGGCTTGTGTCGAAATCCAGCTACGGAGAGACCTCTACGCGCAATTCACGGATTGGTGCGGCGGCAGCGCTTGGCAAAGCGGGCGTTGCTAACGATAGTACGGAGTTCCGAGTTTGGGATGAGACCCCGTGTGCGTTGCGGTAGTTGCGGTAAAAGTCAGCAGCCTTGGGCGCGGGCGCCGTCGGATGACCGCTGCGCGCTCGCGCACGGGTTTGATCGCGGCGGGACTCTTATGCGCGACGCTCTGTGGCGCGCCGCACGCCGCCTTCGGCGAAGGGTGTAAGCCAAGCCGGCCGAAGCCGGCCATTGTCCTCAAAGACATGGGCGCATGCGCATTCGACCCGCAGAGCTTGAGCTTTCGCGGCGAGCCGGTGGAGCAGGCCATGTGCCTGATGCGCGGCATGGATGCGACGAGGAATCTCGCTCCGACACTGGAGAGTCTGCCGCCCGCACTCGCAAGCCGCATCGGACGAGATACCGGGCTGCCGTCGCGCGAGGTGCTGAGCACGTTCCTATCCACACGGGACCTCGAATGGGATTTCGCCGCCTATCTCTGGCGACCGGTGTCGCGCGCGCATGACAACGATCCGGATGCGCCCATGGCGCGCTATTTCGTGATCCACGATACCAGCGGGCCGAATTACGGACACAAATCCTTTCCCGCCGATATCGATGTCAATCCGAAGCTCAACAATCTCGAAAATTTCAAGTGTTCGGATGGATGGGGGAAGGCCCACGTCGTCGTCAATCGCTCCGGCGATATGTTGTTGGATCACGAGTTTGCAATTCCCTGGCGCGAGACGAAGTTCGAGCGCGCGGTGAATTTCGCCGGCGCCTTGAAAGGCCTCTTCCTCCACGTCGAACTCCTCCAGCCGCGGCGCAACGAAGCCGGGCGCGGTCGGCGCGACGACGCGCAGACCCCCAATCCGGGCTTTACCACCGCGCAATACGACCGGCTTGCACTGCTCTACGTGATCGCCAGTGTGCGCGCCGAGCATTGGCTGGTTCCGGCTTTCCATGCGGCCATCGATGCCGGCATCCGCAACGGCCACGACGATCCGTTACATTTCAATGTCGAGAGTTTTGCCAACAGCCTCGATAGGCTCGTCGACAAACTGCAAGGGCCCCAGCAGATGCAGGCCGCCCATCAGTGACGATTCTCCGGAATTTCGAGTACGGGATTTGGCCCGTGCGCGACACGTTGAAGGCCTGCTGTCTCATTGGCCTGGTCTTCGCCGCGCCCGCCGCGGCGCAACAGGCGGTGCCGGAGGTCGCGCAACGGGCTGCCGCGGAAATGAAGGGCCCCATTGTCTTGTCCGTTGACGTGGACTGGGATGCGGCGCGCGCAGCTTTGGCCGGATTAGATCAACTCACAGCGCCCGATGCGACGGCTGGCGCGCCGGAGCCGCTGACGCGACTCAATTCCGCGACCGAAAAGATTTTCCCAAAAATCGCAACGAGCCCCGTCCCGGTTTTGCTGCCGTTCGATACCGCCGCGTTTCTGCGCGACCAGGCTCAAGGCACAACAGGCGACGACAGCAACAAATACCTCTCGGGCTTTCACGCTCCGACTTTCTTTTATCCCGGCCCGTCCGGTTACGATGCCGCGTTTTCGCTGCAGCCGCAGGACAGTCCCGGCATGGAGCTGACTTTCGTCAAACGGGTCGATGTGCAGATGTCCGGTTCGACGCTCATCTATGAGCTTGATGGTCCTGCCGCCCCCGCCGCAGCAGCCGCCGCCGCCGAGGGTTCTCCGGTGCCGGAGCTCGAGAGCGAATTTCCCGGCATCCGCCGCGTCATTCTCGAGAGCCGGCTGCGCTACGACTTCGTGCGCTTCGGCGTGCCCTATTTTGTCTCGATCGGATGTTTCGACGGGCCAAAACGCGCGCGACGCCTGTCGTGTCGCGAGGCGGACAAGGTCGCGGTGCGCTTCCTCAAGGCGCTCACTATCGTCGGCGGCGCGCCGCAAAGCCCGCCGGCGAGGACCGCGCCGCAAACGATTGAGCGGCCCGATAAAATCTCAGCCGACTTCACCTATCACGCGCCGGGTGACATCCTTCCTGGCACCGGCATGCGCGGCCAAGGCGGTCGGGCCGATTCGACGGTTTATTCCAAGATCCGGTTTCCGATAGCCCACGCTCCGGCCTACACCAACTCGCAATCGTTCATGAACTGGGGCAACTGCGATCTGACCGGCCGCGTCGCGCTCGGTGGTCGCGGCAAGGACGCGACGTATCGCTGCCGGGTCAACGCGGTGCCGCTCATTCACGACGAGACGAGGAATTACGCCTATCCGTGGCGGGATAATTTCTGCGAGCACCGCTACTATGACGTGACCCAGTGCCCTGCCGGCCTCGGCCATCAAGGCGAGGATGTCAGGCCGAGTTCATGCAAGCTGCGCAACGAGGGCGCCGACCGCTGCGAGCCCTACCAGGACGATGTCGTCGCCGTGCGCGACGGCGTGGCGCTGCGTGCGCCGGGCGAGGAGGCGCTCTATCTCGTGGTCGACACGCCCGGCGAGCATATCCGCTTCCGCTATCTGCACATGAACCCGCACATGCTGGATGCCGCCGGCATGGTCAGCGGGCGTGAGCTCGCCGCGGGCGAGGTGCTGGGTCCGGTGGGCGATTACGGCAAGCGCGAGGGCGGCACGACCTATCATCTGCATTTCGACATGCAGGTGCCGACGCGGCAGGGCTGGGTCTTCGTCAATCCGTACATGACGCTGGTCGCGGCCTATGAGCGCCTGATCGATGGCCGCGGGCAGGTGGTCAGCGACGCCCCGCCCCCGCCCGCCAGTGCGGCGGGAAGTTCCACCCCGCCCTCGCCCGAGCGCCCAACCCCCGCCCCGCCGGGCGAGGCCAATGCCACGCCACGGCCCGATTCTTCCGCGATGTCCCCGCCAAACGCCGTCGCAGCGTCCAATCCCCCGGCGCCGGATGCTATGGTGCAGCCCAATATCCGCGCGGAACGAGCCCAAGCCAAAAGCGAGAGCAGAAGTGAGCGCAGGCATCACGGGCGCCAGACAGTCAGTGCCGAACATTGCAAGACGCGCATCGCTAAAGGCCATCGCCGGCGCGGTTGCGGGACTGGTGTTGCCGAAAAACGCGAGCGCGAAAAACACCCGCATGCCGTTCGATCAGTGGATCGCCGCGTTTCGCTTAAAGGCGATCGCGCACGGCATCACGCCAGAGACCTACACTCACGTCATGAGCGGGGTAAGGCCCGACGCCACCGGGCTTGAGGCGATCCGCAATCAGCCCGAATTCAACGAACAGCTCTGGCAATATCTCAACCGCCGCGTCTCCGACTGGCGCATCATCGCCGGCAAAGAGAAGGCGAAGGAGTTCGCGCCGCTGTTTTCCCGCATCGAAAAAGATTTTGGCGTCGAGCGCTCGATCATGCTCGGCGTCTGGGGCATCGAATCGACGTATGGCGACCCGATCGTGCAGCAGCACCATATGCGGCCGGTCATCCCCTCGCTGGCAACGCTCGCCTGGGGCGAGCCGCACCGCCGCGCCTACTGGGAGCAGGAACTCATCAATGCGCTGACGATCATTCAGCGCGGCTGGAGCACGCCCGAGGAAATGATCGGCTCCTGGGCCGGCGCCATGGGCCACACCCAATGGATGCCGGAGGTCTGGCTCCATATCGGCATCGATTATGACGGCGACGGCAAGATTTCGCCGTTCGGCCCGCCGGACGATGCGCTCGGCTCGACGGCGCGCTACTTCGTCGAGCGCGGCAAATACCGCCGCGGCGAGCCCTGGGGCTATGAAGTGCGCCTGCCGGCGGCGGCCGGCGGCCATGCCTCACGCAGCTATGCGGCCTGGCAAAGGCTCGGCGTCGTCCGCGCCGACGGCGAGGCTTTTCCGCAACCGAACGCGACCGCGCGGCCCTGGGTGCCGGTACCGGGCGGACCGGCGTTCCTGCTCGGCCCGAATTTTTTCGCCGTGCGCACTTACAATCCCTCGATGAACTACACGCTTGCGCTGGTGCATCTCGGCGACCGGGTGATGGGCGGCGGCGAGTTCGTACAGCAATTCCCCGGCGCCGAACGGGCTCCCACGCTCGCCGAAGTGCAGGAGATTCAGCGCCGGCTCACTGTGCTCGGCTTCGACACCGGCGGCGCCGACGGCCGCATCGGCAACGACACAATGCTCGCGGTGCGCAACTTTCAGCTCCAGGCCGGCATGGAGCCGGCCGACGGCTATGCCGGGGTGACGCTCCTGGCGCGGCTTCGCGCAGCGCGCTGAAGGTCCAGGCGACTGCGGCAGGTTTCGCTTGGGACTGCAAGCGAATTTGCGCGGCCGACGGTCGCGACTGCGCGCCGCAAAATCGTCGGGCGTAGGACGTATTATTTGTAGTAACCAACACCGCAGCCGAGATCGGCAACTCCCGTAACGAAGGCCACTTTCGGGACCAGAGTTTGCTCGGCCCCTGGTCGCCCAAACATATAGCTGACCTCGGAAATCTGGCCTTCCTTGGCAGCATCGTAGATTTCTTGCCCAAAAACTTTGCCGGTCTTGTCTTTAAACGTCCTGGTATCCTTGCCAAGTGCCTGCTTGGTTTGGGTGGCGACGATCTTACCGTCTGCTTTGGTGAAGCAAAATGGAAAGAGATCGCGTTCCTTTATATAGAAACCGCCTTCGCCCTTGTTGAACATGTCGAGCGCCTTGGGCTCGTCGGCTTTCACAGCAGCGACCACCTTTTCGAGCATGGCCTTGGCCGCAACAGCATCCGAGTTGGCCGTCTGCGCGAGCACAGCGGTTGAGAGGACGGCCGCGCCACCGGCAAGCGCAACTCCCAAGCACAGCAGTGCCGCCGTACTCATAGCGAGTGTGGTACGCCGATTCATTGTGTTTTCCTTCTGGTTGTTATCTATGTATGTTGTTTGGTGCTCCGCTAAGTGCTTGTCTCACCCCATTTGAACCGGGCCGCCTAGTTTTCGTTCCGTTATCCGACATTATCGCCCGAGATTGACAGTCACGTCTAGGCGCAAGCTCAATACCCCGCTTGCGTCAAGGCTCGTGATCCGGTTCGATCGCGCCCGCAACGCCCAAAACGCGAGGAACGCCGCGATGCCCTCCCAATCTGCGACCTCATGCACCGCGGCAAAGCCGGACGCTGCTGACCCGGCGATCGCCGCGATCGAGCGCCCGACGCCGGCCGGCGTCAATGCGCCCGCTTTCGGCAGCGACGTGGTCGCCGAAACGCTGCGCGCCCTCGACATCCCCTATATCGCGCTGACGCCGGGCGCGAGTTATCGCGGCCTGCATGACAGCATCGTCAATTATCTCGGCAATGCTGCGCCGCAGATGCTGCTGTGCCTGCACGAGGAAGCTGCCGTCGCCATCGCCCACGGCTACGCCAAGGTCACCGGCAAGGCGATGGCCGCTGCGGTGCATTCGAATGTCGGCCTGCAGCACGCCAGCATGGCGGTGTTCAATGCCTGGTGCGACCGCATGCCGGTCGTCGTCCTGGGAGCCACCGGCCCGGTCGACGCGATGAAGCGGCGGCCGTGGATCGATTGGATCCATACCGCCCGCGACCAGGGCGCGCTGGTGCGCGACTATACCAAGTGGGACGACCAGCCGGCCTCGCCCGGCGCCGCCCGGGAAAGTCTTTTGCGCGGCAGCTGGATCGCCAACACGGCCCCGCAGGGCCCGGTCTACATCAATCTTGACGCCGAAATGCAGGAGGCGAAGCTCACCGAGCAACTGCCGCCAATCGATGCCGCGCGCTATATGCCGCCGGTCGTCACCGCGGCGCCCGCCGACTTATTGCAGAAGGCGGCGGCGATGCTGAAATCGGCCAAAGAGGTCGTCATTCTGGCGGGCCGCGCCTCGCGCAGCGAGGAGGCCTGGAATGCCCGCATCGCGCTGGCCGAAGCTCTCAACGCCAGCGTCATCACCGACCTCAAGATCGGCGCCAGTTTTCCGACCGATCATCCGCTCTATGTCGGTGCCTCGCATGGATTGACGCCCGACAGTGTCGAAGCCGTAAGCGGCGCCGATGTGATCGTGAGCCTGGACTGGGTCGATCTCGCCGGCGCTCTAAAGATCGCGGGCCCCTCATCCAGCGCAAAAATCATTCAGGTCTCGCTCGATTACCGTATCCACAACGGCTGGAGCATGGACCACCAGGCTTTGCCGCCGGTTGACCTATTCCTCTCCGCCGATCCCGATCTCGTCGTTCCCGAACTCGTCAAGGCAATCGGCGCGAGCGGCAAACCGCGCGTCGCTCCGCGAGCGCCCGCGCCGGCGGCGGCGGCCGATCATGATCCGGCCGGCTTCACCAACGCGCACATCGCCCGCGCGCTGCGCAAAGTTCTGGGTGAGCGACCGACGACGCTCACGCATCTGCCGCTGTCCTGGGAGGATCGCTGGTGGATTTTTCGCCATCCGCTCGATTTTCTCGGCTCCGACGGCGGCGGCGGCGTCGGCGGCGGGCCCGGCATTTCCGTCGGCGCGGCGCTGGCGCTGAAAAATTCCGGCCGGCTGCCGATCGCCATCTGCGGCGACGGCGATTATCTCATGGGCGTGACCGCGGTGTGGACGGCGGTGCACTACAAAATTCCGCTCCTTTTCGTGATCGCCAACAATCGTTCGTTCTACAACGACGAACTGCACCAGGAACGGATGGCGCGCGCGCGCAATCGTCCGGTCGAGAACAAGTGGATCGGCCAGCGCATCACCGATCCCGAAATCGATCTCGCCGCCATGGGCCGTGCCCAGGGCGCGGTCGGCTTCGGTCCGATCACCAAGCCGGCGGATCTTCCCCCGGCGCTGGAACAGGCGATCGCCGCCGTCGATGCCGGCGGGGTCGCCATCGTCGACGTCCGCGTCGAACCGGGCTACACCGCCGGCATGACCGCAGCGATGACGCGCGCCAAAAGCTGATAACTTCCCTCTCCCCGCGGGGGCGCTGCGACCAGAACTGCTTTATGAGAATGTGCGCGAAGCTTGGAGGGAACCATGAACACCGCAGTCCCGCTCAAAACGCTGAAGGCGCAGCCGCTCCACCTGCCCGAGCACCGCGACGCGTTCTACGGCGGCGAATGGCACAAGCCGAAATCCGCCCGCTATGTCGACTCGATCAATCCGGGGACGGCTGAGTCGCTCGGGCCGGTGGCCGATTGCGGCGCCGCCGATATCGACGCTGCGGTCGGCGCGGCGAAAAAAGCCTTCGACGGCTGGCGCAACACGCCGCCGCTCGAACGCGCGCGTCTGCTCAAGCGCATTGCCAATGTACTGCGCGAGCACGCCGAGGAGCTGGCCATGATCGACGCCGCCGATTGCGGCAACCCCGTGCATGAGATGGTCATGGACGCGACGATCGCCGCCGCGCAAATCGAGTTCTATGCCGGCCTGGTGACGGAAATGAAGGGCGCGTCGATCCCGATGGGTCCGGGCGTGGTCAATTTCTCCGTGCGCGAGCCGCGCGGCGTCGTTGGCCGCATCATCCCGTTCAATCACCCGTTCATGTTCTGCGCCGGAAAATCGGGCGCCCCGCTGGCGACCGGCAATACCGTGGTGGTGAAGCCGCCGGAGCAGGCTCCGCTCTCCTCGCTCCGCCTCGCCGAACTCGTTGCCGGCATTTTGCCGCCCGGCGTGTTCAATGTAGTGCCCGGCGGCCGCGAGGCGGGCTCCGCGCTCGCCGCGCATCCAGATGTCGCCATGGTCGCGCTCGTCGGCTCGGTGCCGACCGGCCGCGCGGTGATGAAGGCGGCGGCCGATACGCTCAAGCCGGTGCTGCTCGAACTCGGCGGCAAGAACGCGCTGATCGCCTATCCGGACGCCGATCCCGACGAGGTCGCCGCCGGCATGGTCGGCGGCATGAATTTTACCTGGTGCGGCCAGTCCTGCGGCTCGACCAGCCGCGCCTTCATCCACGAAAGGATTTACGACGCCGTGCTCGGCAAGGTGAAGGCCAAGATCGCCCATTACCGGCCCGGCATCGCCACCGATCCCTCGACCACCATGGGCGCGATCATCTCCAAGGTGCAGTACGAGCGCATCCTCGGCTTCATCGAGGGAGGAAAGCAGGAAGGCGCGCGGCTTCTTTGCGGCGGCGGCCGGCCGACCGACCCGGCGCTCGCCAAAGGATTCTTTATCGAGCCGACGGTGTTCGCCGATGTCGAGCCGACCATGCGCATCGCCCGCGAAGAGATTTTCGGGCCGGTCCTCTCCATCTGCAAATGGAGCGACGAAGCAAAAATGCTCGAACAGGTGAACGCGGTCGAATACGGCCTCACCGCCTCGATCTGGACCAACGATCTCTCGACCGCGCACCGCACCGCCGCCGCGGTGCAGGCGGGCTTCGTGTGGATCAACGAGGTCTCAAAGCATTTCCTCGGCGCGCCGTTCGGCGGCTACAAGCAGTCCGGCATCGGACGCGAGGAATGTTTCGAGGAGATGATCGCCTACACGCAGGAGAAGAATATCCACGTCCGGTTCAAGCCGGCGAAGGGGTAACACTTTTTTCCTCCCCCGCACTGCGTGCGGGGGCGGAAAATTTGCTTACACCTTGAACGTCTCATAGGTCGCCGGGTGAAACAGCTCGTCGACGACAACGCGTCGCGAGGAGAGCCCCTGCGCGTGATGCTGGGCAAGGAAATAATCGAGCACCTTGCGGTTCCGCTCGACGCCGTATGACCAGAAATCCTCCCCCATCAGCGCGCGCGCGTCTCTGAGCAGCTCCTCGACGAAGGGCAGCGTCACCTTGGTCGATGAGGTGTCGGATAGCTTCTCCAGCGCGACTGCCTTCGCGCGCTCGAAGGCCTTGAGCACCGCCCCGGGAAGCCACGGATGGCGCTCGGCGAGCCCACGACGGATGCCGATCACGTGCATGATCGGAAAAAAGCCGGTGCGCTTGAAGTAATCCTTGGCCACGGCGGTGGGATCGCTGAACAGCCAGCCGACATGCGGATGACCCTTCTCGACCAGGCTGGGCGGGCGCGGCGCGATAAAACCGTCGATCTCGCCTGATTCGAGCAGCGCGGAAATCGTCGCGCCCTCCGGCGCGTCGTCGAGGCGCACGCCGGCGGGCAGGTTGATCGCGAGCTTTTCCGGCCGTCCCGGCTCATCGATGCCGCCGCGGATCCAATGGATGTCGGCGGGCTTGACGCCGTAATCGTCGTCGAGGAGGGCGCGCGCCCATACATTGGCGGTGAGCTGATATTCCGGCACGCCGACTTTGCGGCCCTTGAGGTCGGCCGGCTTTTTCACGCGGTCGGTGCGCACATAGATCGAGGTGTGGCGGAAGGCGCGCGAGACGAAGGCCGGCACCGCGATATAGGGAGAGTTTTCCCGCGCGGTCTTGACCGTGTAGCTCGACAGCGACAGCTCGCAGATGTCGAACTCGGCGGCACGGATGGCGCGAAAGAAAATTTCTTCGGGGACGAGCGTCATGTAGACCGGATCGACGCCGTCGATGGCGACGGTGCCGTCGATGAGCGCGCGGGTGCGGTCGTAATCGCCGACGGCGACGGAGAGATCAAGCTTGGCCATGGAAAGCCTTCTGCAGGAGGGCGCGCCTCATTAGCCCAGCCCGGCGCGTCGTGCCAAGGTGCTGCGCGCTTCAAGGCGAGCGGGATGATGCTCGTCGGGAGAATGTTGAGCGGCAGTGAGGCATTGTATGATCGTGAGCAGATCGTGCCAACGCGCCACGCGGGATGCACCATGCTGAGGATAGAGAGTGAACAAGAGGAAGACGGTCGCTGGATTGCGGAAGTACCCGCACTGCCCGGAGTATTGCTCTATGGAACGAGCAAGGTGGACGCGAGTGCGAAGGCTCAGGCGCTGGCATTGCGGGTGATCGCCGACCGCCTCGAACATGGCGAGCCCTTGCCCGACCAAGTCGCGAGCGCCTTTAATCGGCATTACCTCTCTGGGCTCACCGCCCCGCGAACGGCTCCGCGGGCGCGATGTCGGTGAGGCGAAACTGCACGCGTTCCTCGCCCTGCCAGCGATCGAGCGCGAACGAGCCGGCGGCGTGGATTTGCCGCCCGCGGCTTGCCAGCAGCGCGGCGCCGAGTTTTTGTCCGGCGGCGCGGAACGCGATGGCGCCGACGGCGGCACCGTCGGCGGATTTAAGCCGCGCGCGCATGTGCGCCTGGCCGACTTCCTCGGCATAGACGATTGTGTGCGCCGGCAGCGCGATCACCGGCTCCGGATTGCCTGAGCCAAACGGCCCGGCGCGTTCGATCAGCGCGACGAGTTCCGTATTCGCGCCCGCGGCGCTCACCGCGCCGTCGATCAAGAGCCCGTGCGTGCGCCGCGCGGCTTCGACATCGGGGCCGAGGGTCGCTTCGAGAAAAGCGCGCAGCGGCGCCAGCGCGGCCTTGCGCAAAGTCACGCCGGCCGCCATGGCGTGGCCGCCGCCCTTGATGAGCAGACCCTCCGCTACCGCGCGCCGCACGGCGCGGCCGATATCGACGCCGGCGATGGAACGGCCCGAGCCGGTGCCGATGCCGCCGGGCTCGAGCGCAATCGCAAATGCCGGACGGCCGAATTTCTCCTTGAGCCGTCCCGCCACGATACCGACGACGCCGGGGTGCCAGCCTTCCGCCGCGGTGACCACCACCGCTCCCTTCTCCTCAATGCCGAGCGCCGCCATCGCCTCGGCCTCGGCCTGCGCCAGCGTTTCCAGTTCGATCGCCTGGCGCTCGCGATTGAGCCGGTCGAGTTCTTCGGCGATCCGCGCCGCCTCGACCGGATCATCCTCGAGCAGAAGCCGCACGCCGAGGTCGGCGCGGCCGATGCGCCCGCCGGCATTTATGCGCGGCCCCAGTAAAAATCCGAGATGCCAGGCCTCGAGCGGTCCGGAGAGCCGCGCCACGTCCATCAGGCTCACGTGTCCGGCGCGCTCGCGCCGGCGCAGCGCGATCAGGCCCTTGGCGACGAAGGCGCGGTTGAGCCCGGTGAGTGGCACCACGTCGGCGACGGTACCGAGCGCGACATCATCGAGGAATAAAAGGAGATCGGGCTCGGGCCGATTTTCAGTCCAAAACCCGCGGGATCGCAGCAACCGGTTCACCGCCACCAATGTCATGAAGGTCAGCCCGACCGCGGCAAGATGCCCGAGGCCGGAAAGGTCGTCGCGCCGGTTTGGATTGACGATGGCCAATGCCGGCGGCAGCACCTCGTCGGCCTGGTGGTGATCGATGACGACGACGTCGACGCCGAGTGCGCGCGCTTCCGCCAGCGGCTCGACACTGGTGGTGCCGCAATCGACCGTCACCAGCAGCGTCGCGCCGCGCCCGGCGAGCGCGCGTACCGCCTCGACATTCGGGCCATAGCCTTCGAACAGGCGGTCGGGAATGTGGATCATGGCTTCGCTGCCGGCATGCCGCAGGAAGCGCGCGAGCAGCGCGGCGGAAGTTGCGCCGTCGACATCGTAATCGCCGAACACGGCGATCTTCTCGCCGCGCATGATCGCGTCGGCGAGACGCGCGGCCGCCTCCGGCATGGCGGTGAGCACGTTGGGATCGGGCATCGATTGCCTGATCGTCGGATCGAGGAACGCGTCCACCGCATCGACCTCGACATTGCGGCCGGCGAGAATGCGCGCCAGCAGTTCGGGAAGATCGTGCCGCTGCGCGATCGCCAGCGCCCGCGCCGATCCGCGCGCGTCGAGCCGGTCGCGCCACGCCCGCCCGGTCGCCGAGTTCTCGACGCCGAGGAAGAGGCCGTTATTCACGGTGAACTCGCGTGATTCGAAGCCCATCGATCAACCCTAGCCGATTCACGGCGGATTGGCTCGAAGGGCTGAGCGACGTAACGCGCATTCAAGGAAAATCCCTGTCGATTCTCAGCATCACCGCGTTTTCAACCAGCCAAGGCCCATTTGAGAAATGGAGAGTCTTAGGTGGCGGTAATCGCTTCGCTGTTGGATGCTATGTCCTTGAATTGACTCCGTGAATACAATCCACAGCACGATCACATATCATCAGAATTGCGTCAGAGCCGCAGTTGGATGCGATTTGACAGGCTATCGGCGATGTGATGAAGGCGGTGGACTCCGCGGCCGCGGCGTTCGCGGCCTGGCCGGCTGTAGCGGCGGCGCGTGCTGCATGTACACACGCGGTGCCGCTTGGCTAGCGGGATGGCCGCTGCAAGCGTAAGTCGAGAAGTGCTCGCAAAATCAGACCTGTTCAAAAATTTGGGAGGAAGGCATCCATGAAATTCTCGTTCCTTGCATTGCCCTTGCTGACAATCCTATCGATCGGCGCCGCCTCGGCTGAAGCACCCGAGTTGCGCGTCGGCTACACCGTGAGCGCTACCGGTTCGGCTGCCGCCCTCGGCGTGCCCCAGAGGAATTCTACCGAACTACTTCCCGCCGAGATCGGCGGCATTAAGGCCAAGTACTTCGTACTCGATGACGGTTCCGACGGCACCCGCTCGGTGGCCAACGCCCGCAAGCTGATCACCGAGGATAGGATCGACGTGCTGGTCGGCTCGACCATCGCGCCCACCACCTTTCCCCTGGTCGACCTGGCGGCGGAAGTGCGCATTCCCTTGATCGCCATCCATCCGTCTGCCCGGCTTGTCGAGCCGCTCGACGACAAGCGGCGCTGGGTCTTCAAGGTCGTACCCAACGATTCGCTGATGGCCGATGCCATCGCCGCCCACATGGCCAAGGGCGGGATCAAGACGGTGGCGTTCATCGGATTCAA
>Ga0187856_1001490_pt1 | contig 18683 bp, 17 predicted proteins | sample June2016WEW_8_40_FD_132443 | JGI IMG/M metagenome (GOLD analysis project Ga0187856, IMG submission 132443) | Peatland microbial communities from SPRUCE experiment site at the Marcell Experimental Forest, Minnesota, USA - June2016WEW_8_40 | ecosystem: Environmental > Terrestrial > Soil > Wetlands...
CGCCGAACGATCCGAACCTGAAAATTCCGCATATGGGGTGGAACACGCTCAACGTCGCGCGGCCGCATCCGCTGCTCGACGGCTTGACGCTTGGCCCGCAAGGCCGGCACGCCTATTTCGTTCATTCCTACGAACTCAAAGTGACCGAGCGTGCGGATCTGGTCGCCGCCGCCGATTACGGCGGTCCGATCACTGCCATCGTGGCGCGCGACAACATCGTCGGCACGCAATTCCATCCCGAGAAGAGCCAAAAACTCGGTCTGGCGCTGATCGCGAATTTTCTGCAGTGGAAGCCGTGATCCTCTTCCCCGCGGTCGATCTCAAAAATGGCGAAGCTGTGCGCCTCGAACAGGGCGACATGGCGCGCGCGACGATCTTCCATCGTGACCCGGCCAAGCAGGCGCGCGCCTTCGCGGCGCAGGGCTTTGAATACCTCCACGTCGTCGATCTCGACGGCGCCTTCGCCGGCCGGCCGATGAACGCGGCGGCGGTCGAACGCATCCTCGCCGCCGTAGAAATTCCGCTGCAGCTCGGCGGCGGCATCCGCGACCGCGCCGGCATCGAAGGCTGGCTCGCCAAGGGCGTCGCCCGCGTCATCATCGGCACCGCCGCCGTGCGCGATCCTGCGCTGGTCAAGGCTGCTGCGAAACAATTTCCCGGCCGCATTGCCGTCGGGCTCGATGCGCGCGATGGCAAGGTCGCTGTCGAAGGCTGGGCGGAGACCTCCGAGCTTTCTGCGCTCGACATCGCCAGGCGCTTCGAGGACGCCGGCGTCGCCGCCATCATCTACACGGACGTGGCGCGTGACGGCATGCTCATGGGCCTCAACCTCGACGCCACGATCGCGCTCGCCGATGCGGTATCGATCCCGGTCATCGCCTCGGGCGGGCTTGCCTCGATTGAGGACGTACGCGCGCTGCTTGAGCCGAGGGCGAAGAAACTCGCCGGCGCTATCGTCGGAAGGGCGCTGTATGATGGACGGCTGGATGCCGCAGAAGCGCTTGATTTGTTACGGGCATTTCGGCGCGACACATGAAGCTCGATGAAATTATCAAAACCGGGCTGTGGCGTTTGGACGTCATAAAGGTCCGAACCGCGGTCAATCCGCTGCTCTGGCTGGTAGGGCTGATAACGCCGTTGATCTTCGTTACCGCGATCATCATCGATGATCGTCTGATTCGAATAGGCTTGTTGGCATTTGCGGCTCTCCCTATTATCGTGACGATCGTTGCTTATTTTATATTCATGTTTCGCGATCCGGACAGGCTTCAATCGGAAGAGTACCGACTGCAGCTAAAAGAAATTAATCTAAGATATAGGCAGAACCGAAAACCGGACAAATATAATAAGGCCAACCAACCGGTGCAGTATCTAGACTCGCGCGCCCGGATCGAAAATGGAGAGCAGGAATGAAACTTCATCTTTTGGTCTTCGATGACGGAAGCAATCCGGAGATCGACTTGCAAGGCTTTGTTGAAACACTCGACCGCGGAGCAGAAATGTATACTCTTGACGGTCACGTTTGCTTCCTCAAGAGCAAACTCTCCGTATCGGAGCTTTCCAATAAGTTTCTGCAATTCGCGGGCTCCAGCCTTTTCTTCGTTACCGAATTGAACTCGTCCGATTATGCCGGACGAATGCTCGGGGCGTTTTGGGAATTTCTAAAAGAGCCCGCCAAAGCGCCCGCGCTGGAATCCGCAGCGGAGTGATGTTCAAGGTCCGCGTCATTCCCTGCCTCGACGTCAAGGACGGCCGCGTCGTCAAGGGCGTCAATTTCGTCAATTTGCGTGATGCCGGCGACCCGGTCGCGGCGGCGATCGCTTACGACGAAGCCGGCGCCGACGAGCTCACCTTCCTCGACATCACCGCTAGTCACGAGGATCGCGGCATCATCCTCGACGTGGTGTGCCGCACCGCCGAGGCCTGTTTCATGCCGCTCACGGTCGGCGGCGGCGTGCGCACGATCGAGGATATCCGCGCGCTGCTCGCCTCGGGCGCCGACAAGGTGTCGATCAATACGGCGGCGGTCGCGCGCCGCGCCTTCGTCAAGGAAGCGGCGGAGAAATTCGGCGATCAGTGCATCGTGGTCGCGATCGACGCCAAGCGTGTGGCGCAGGCGGGCGAGGCGAACCGCTGGGAAATCTTCACCCATGGCGGGCGCAACCCGACTGGCCTCGATGCCGTTGCCTATGCGCGCGAGGTGGTCGCGCTTGGCGCCGGGGAAATCCTGCTCACCTCCATGGACCGCGACGGCACGCGCCAGGGTTTTGATATTCCCCTCACGCGCGCCGTTGCCGATGCTGTCTCCGTCCCAGTCATCGCCTCGGGCGGTGTCGGCAATCTCGAGCATCTGGTCGAAGGGATTCGCGACGGCCATGCCAGCGCCGTGCTTGCCGCCTCGATCTTCCATTTCGGCGAGTATTCGGTGCGCGAGGCAAAGGAATACATGGCCCGCGCCGGTCTGCCGGTGCGGCTCGATCCGTAAAATCGGCTCTCGCAGGTGCGCGGTAGAGATGATACTTACCCGTCCGTCATCACCGTGCTTGGCTCGGCGATCCATGGGGTGTTTCGGCAGCATGGCTGCCCCGGTCAAGCCCGGGCATGAGGCAATGGCGAGTGTCGTGATCGGACAGCATATGGCGGCCCCGTTTACCCTCCACGACCTCGAAAAACGCGTGCAGGCGCGCGCGCAGGCGAATCCCGGTTCCTCCTACACGCGCGAGCTGATCGACAAGGGCGTGGCGCACTGCGCGAAAAAGCTTGGCGAAGAGGCGGTCGAAGTTGCCATCGCCGCCATCGCCGAGGATCGCGGCCGCGTGGTCGAGGAAACGGCCGATCTTCTCTACCATCTTCTCGTCGTGCTCCACACGCGTGGCATATCGCTTGCAGATGTCGAAGCGGTCCTGGCGGAGCGCACGCGCCACTCGGGCCTCGACGAGAAGGCGGCACGCAAAGGCGGCTAAGAGCATCCGAATGGAGCAGCGCACCGAGCAGGACGTCTCGCCGTATCGCGTGTTCTCGCGGGCGGAATGGGCGAATTTGCGCGACGACACGCCGATGACGCTTGAGCCGGCCGAGGTAGCGCGGCTGCGCTCCATGCACGACCGGCTGGACATGTCGGAGGTCGAGGAAATCTATCTGCCGTTGTCACGGCTGCTTTCGCTCTACGTGGCCGCGACGCAAAATTTGTTTCGCGCGCAGCAGGGCTTCCTCGGCACCGAGGACGCCAAGATGCCCTACATCATCGGGGTCGGCGGCTCGGTTGCGGCCGGCAAATCCACCACGGCGCGCGTGCTGCAGGCATTGCTCGCCCGCTGGCCGAACGTGCCCAAGGTCGATCTCATCACCACCGACGGCTTCCTCTACCCCAATGCCGTGCTCGAGCGCGAAGGCCTGATGGAGAAAAAGGGCTTTCCGGAGAGCTACGACCTGCCGGCGCTGCTGCATTTTCTCTCCGATATCAAGGCCGGCCGCCGGCCGGTGCGCGCGCCGGTCTACTCGCATCTGATCTACGATGTTATTCCGAACCAGTGGATCGAGATCGATCGGCCGGAGATCCTCATCGTCGAGGGCCTCAATGTCTTGCAGGCCGGGCACCTGCCCAAGGACGGCAAGGCCGTTCCGTTTGTTTCCGACTTCTTCGATTTTTCGGTCTATCTCGACGCCGACGAGGGCGTGCTGCTGTCTTGGTACGTCAATCGCTTTCTCACTTTGCGCGGCACGGCGTTCGCCGATCCAAAATCGTATTTTCACCGCTACGCGCGGTTCTCGGACGAAGACGCAGCTGCCACCGCGACGTCGATCTGGAACCGCATCAATCTCGTCAATCTGCGCGAGAACATCCTGCCCACGCGCCCGCGCGCCGATCTCATCCTGAAGAAGGGCGAAAGTCACGAGGTCGAGGAAGTGGCGCTGCGCAGGTTGTGACGCCAACGCTCGACTTCGGCCAACTCGGCTTCCGGCCGCTCGGTAATGACCTTGCCGCGGCCGAGATAGACCGTTCCCGCTTCGCCGTCGATCGAGAGCCAATCGCCTTCTTTGGTCGCGACCCGTGCGAACCGCGCGCAATGGCCGGCGACATCGACTGCAAGCTCCGCGCAGCCGACGATGCAGGGTTTCCCCATCTGCCGCGCCACCAGCGCTGCATGTGCGGTTCGGCCGCCGACCGCGGTCACGATTCCCGCCGCTATGGCAAAGCCGGCGACATCGGCGGTCGTGGTATCGGGACGCACCAGAATGACCGGGTCGCCGCTCGCCGCCAGGCGAGCCGCGCTTTCCGGATCGAAAGCCGCACGCCCGACCGCAATTCCGGCTGATGCGCCGGTTCCGCGCAAGACCGGCGCCGCGGCTGCGACCAGCCGCGTCTTGACCAGCACGCGCAAATCCAAGCCATCCAGGCGCTGCAAGGCCTCCGCAGGCGCGATCCGTCCCTCCTTCACAAAATCGATCGCCAATCGCAGCGCCGCCTGCGGCGTCCGCTTCGCCGAGCGCGTCTGCAACATCCACAACTTGCCGTTCTCGATGGTGAATTCAACATCCTGAACGTCGCCAAAATCCTGTTCCAGCCGCCGCAGCGCCTCGCGCAATTGCGTGGCGACTTCAGGGAGCGAACGGGCGATGGCCTCTTCGGTCTCGGGATTATGTCCTCCGGACACCACGTCTTCGCCCTGGGATTCGAACAGCACCTCGATGACTGGTTTGGCCGCACCGGTCGAAGGATCGCGCGAAAACGCCACGCCCGCGCCCGAGGAAGCGCCGGCATTGCCGAAGACCATCGCCTGGACCGCGACCGCGGTGCCCTGCAAAGTCTCGAGATGCTCGAGCTTGCGATAGGTACAGGCGCGATCGCTCATCCATGAGTGAAACACCGCCTGCGCCGCCGCCTTGAGTTGTTCCATCGGCTCCTCGCTGAGCACATGGTCTTCATCCTCGATGACTTGCTCGTAAGATGCCGCGAGGCGTTCGAGGGCTTCGCAATCGAGCGCGCGTTCGCTGCCGACGCCCTCAGCGGCAATGAGTTCGTTGCGCTTTGCCGCAAAGGCGGCCGCATCGATGCCGAGGATCACGACGCCATAGCTTTCAAGAAAGCGGCGCCGGCAGTCGTTGGCAAAGCGCGGGTGACCGGTCATGCGCACCAGGCCGCGAACCGCCGTGGACGTGCAGCCGACATCGAGCACCGTATCCAACATTCCCGGCATCGAACGCGCCGCACCCGAACGCACCGATACCAATAGCGGGCGGCGCCGGTCGCCGAACAACTTGCCGGTCGCATTTTCGAGGAATTCGATTCCTTCCGTCAGGCCATCCACCATACTTTGAATCGCCGCGGCTTCGCGTTTTACGGCCGCCGCGCAAAGACCGATCGGGAGCACGAATGCCGGCGGCACCGGCAGACCGAGCGCAGCCATGCGCGCCAGGTTGGCCGCCTTTCCGCCGACGATCTCGGCGGAATATTGCTCGGTCGATCCGTCGCCGATGCGTGCAATCTGCATTTTCCGGACGCTCCAACATTTGCTTGAGCATGATCTTTTCGGAAAACCGGTGTCCACTTTTCCGGATCATGCTCTATGCGGAAAGATCGGCGAGCACGTGCTCACGCAAGAGATGCCCGAAGCCCGCCAACCGGTCGGTCGAGCGCTCAAGTGCACGGGCAAGTTCGAGAACGGACAATGTTGTTTTCAGATTGAATTCACCGGTCAGGAGTCTCGCCGTCACCGTGCGCTCCGTCGCGTCGGCCCGGTGCTCGGCATCGATCAATCGACCGACCGCCGCGAGCGCATCCTCGGTGTCGACGCGGTGGCCATCGGGAACCTCGGCCGTGGCGGCGATACCGATGGCGGCGGCCTCCGTGCCCGAAACCGTTGCGGCGCAAAGTTCAGCCAGCGGCTCGAGCAGCTCGGGTGCAGCCTCGGGCGGGACCAGCGAAGCGACAAATGCCGCCTGCTCCAGTTCGTCGATCGTGTTCTCGATTTGATTCACGAGACGTTCGATGCCTCGGCCGGCATCGAATCGTGCAATCTCGCTGCGCGCCTCGATGGCGATCCGGTCGGCTTTTTCCTCGATGCGCCGCGCCCGCTCCGCCAATGCCGCGCAGTCGAACGGTCTGTGCGCCTGTCGTTCGGCGACAAAGCGCGCGATGCCGGCCGCGATCTCGCGCGCCAGGCCGGCTTGGCGGATCATGACGGCCAACAGCGTCCTATCGACGCGTTGCAAATGCCCCACGAGGGCGGCTTCGATGCGGTCCCGCGCCAGCCGGACCGAGCTTCCTTGCAGCAAGGCTTCGGTCGAGACGCGCAAGACGGTCTTGATAAAATCCACAGCCGCGTCGCGCCCGAGTGCCTGGTCCAGCCGTTCGCCAAAGCCAATTCGCGTAGGTGTCGCGTGACGAACCGCCGAGGCGACAAGCTCTCCGCCGCCAAGTTCGAGGAATCCTCTGTGACCGACGCGATGCAACGCCGCCCAATTAAGGACACGGACCGCATCGGTCTTGGACACCCACTCCCGCAGGATCTTGCGGGCCTTGTTCCAGTCGATCAGAAAGACAAGCGATGCACCGATGGTTTCGAGAAAGGTGTCGCGGCCGATGCCGCTTTCGAACGGATAGCGGCCGGTGACCAGATAGAAGGCGCCGTCATCGCCGAGGCCGGTCGCGCTTTTGCGTTCAAGCCCGCTCCATTGGACCGGGAAATTGCGAAACAGTCCGGTGAAGAACTTGGCGCGCGCCAGGTGCACGTCGGTATAGGTGATGGTCACGGCATCCGGATCGACGGCGATGACCACGACATGGGCGTCGGTTTCGCCGATATCGTTTTGGATGGTAAGCCGGCCACCGGCCCGCGTTGCCGTCGTCGCAAGCCCGGGATGACCGAACTTGAGCTTCTCTGTCGCCGCGACCCCCCGCATGAACGCTTCGACCGCCGGCCGATCCTCCGGCAGCAACGCATAGACATGCGCGCCCGCGAGCACTTCTTCCGCATGAGCAGCGCCGAGGCGGTTAAGCGCTTTGTGCAAATCCATGACCAGGCGATGCAAGCTGTCGCCATCGCCGTCGGAAAGGCCGGTCAATCTGGCGATTTTCGCAAGCTCGACGTCGTCGGAAGAGCCGAAAGACACCGACGCTTGGATCGCCGCAAGGCGCTCGGCAGCTTTGTCTCCCTGCGCCCGGTCCCCAGCTTTGACGGCGCGGATCATCGTCGCCACGTCATCCCAGATCGCGGTTCCCAGGCTGCCGAGACTTGGCGCCGAAATGCGCTCGCCGACCGTGATGGAAGCGCGGTTAACCAGCGTTTCCAATGCCACGGCATCGATGCCGGCGGCCCGGCATTCGCCCGTCAAATCGAAGCGCGCGCTCTTTGGTTCGGGCGCACGATGTGCGGCCGCCTGCAAAACGCTGAGGCGGACTTTTACCCTGTCGTTTGCGGCCAAGCCCTCGGTGATGAGGGACGGCAACAGCAGATCGAATTGGCCCAGCCGTTCAATGATCTCGGATTTCATGCGTCGGCACCTGCGCCAGCCCGGCGCCAAAAGAGCATGTCCGGCCGACGCCGTTATTGAGCCAGATCATTCATTGGACTGTCACAAAATCAGCCGCGAAGGCCGAAATCGTGGCGCTAAGCCGGAAAATGCGAATTACGCCGCGAGTGCCGCCCGGTCGGCGGCGGCGAGAGCGGCGGCGAGGCGTTCGCGGTCGAGCGGCTTGACCAAGAAGCCGTCCATGCCGGCGGCGAGGCAGGCATCGCGATCCTCGGCGGAGGCGTTCGCGGTCAGCGCCAGGATGGGCGTGCCTCGCGAATCGTGCTCGGCTTCGGCTTCGATGGCCCGGATGCGGCGTGTCGCTTCGATGCCGTCCATGCCCGGCATGTGCAGGTCCATGAGCACGCGGTCGTAGGGTGTGCCGGCGGCGCGGGCGGCGAGCCAGGATTCGAGTGCCGCGGCGCCGCTCGCGGCCATGGTCGGGTGATGGCCGAGCTTCACGAGCAGAGCGCGCGCAAGCAGTGCGTTGATTTCGTTGTCTTCGGCGACGAGGATCGAGAGCCCGTTGCCGGGACGCGTTGCGCTCGGCGCTTCCGGGGTCTCAATCGCGGCGCCGGAATCGAAGGCGTCGTCGGTCGAAAAGCGTGCGGCGAGCGAGGCAGCACGCACCGGCTTGATGAGATAGCCCGTGAAGCCGGCCTCCTTAAGCGCGGCGAGCTCGTTGCGCATCGCCGGAGTGACCAGCACGATCCGCCGCGGGATCGCGGCGGCCACGCGCGCGAGCGCTTCGCTTGCCGGCGTGCCGAGCGCGTGATCGACGAGCACGGCGCTCCACATCTGCTCCGGCAACAACGCCGCCGCCACCTGGTCGTCGGGAACGATTTTGGTGCGCGCGCCCCAGCGTTGCAGGCGCCGCGCGATCAAGGAGGCCTCGATCGCAGCCGGCGCGATGATCAGGATGTCGTTGCCGGCAAGATCGGGCACCGCAAGCGCCGGCTCGTCAGCATCACCGGCGCGTGGCAGCGGAACGGTGACCCGGAAGGTCGAGCCTTCACCGCTGGCGCTCTCGACCGCGATCGAGCCTCCCATGCTCTCGATGATCCTTTTCGATATGGTGAGACCGAGACCGGTGCCGCCGAATTTTCGTGTCGAGCCGCCGTCGGCCTGCTCGAATTCGAGGAAGATGCGCGCCTGATCTGCAGACGAGATGCCGATGCCGGTGTCGTGCACCGCGATGGCGATTGCTTCCGGCTGCCCGCTCGGCTCGACGACGATCGACACGCCGCCTCGTTCGGTGAACTTGATCGCGTTGCCGGTGAGGTTGAATAGAACCTGGCGCAGCCGCGCCGCGTCGCCGACAACACGCGCGGGCAAGCGCTCATCGACATAGGAGCAGATTTCGAGCCCTTTCGCCTGGGCGCGGGGCCCGAGCAGCTCGACCGCCTCCTCGACGAAGGCGGCGAGCGGAAATGGCCGTGCCGCAAGATCGAGCCGGCCGGCCTCGATCTTGGAGAAATCGAGAACCTCCTCGATCAGCGACAGCAGCGTCTCGCCGGACGTTTTCACCGCCTTCAGATACGTCGCCTGTTCGGGCGTGAGCGGCGTGTCGCCGAGGAGATCGGCCATGCCGAGAATGCCGTTGAGCGGCGTGCGTATCTCGTGCGACACCATGGTGAGAAAGCGCGACTTGGCGCGGTTCGCCGCCTCGGCCTGATCGCGCGCCTCGGCCAACGCGCGCTCGGCGAGCACGCGGTCGGTCATGTCGCGGCCGACGCTTTGCATCTCGCTGCCGCCATCGGCGCGCACGGTGACTTCGCGCCAGGCGATCCAGCGCGCGCCGTCGCGCGCGGCGATCTTCTGGTCGTGCACGCGCGTGCCGTCGGCAAGGAGACTGGCCTCGCCCTGCTCCTCCACCGGGAGCGCAAAGGCGGTTGCGAGGAGGTCTTCGCGGGCGCGGCCGGCGAGCGCGCAGAAAGCGTCGTTGGCGTAGGTGATCGCGCCGCCGCCGTCGCGGCGCACGATCACATCGCCCTGCGCCTCGAAAAAGTTTGTGGCGCGCTCCTGCGCTTCCCTTATTTCCCAGTTGCGATCTGCCGCCTCGTCGAGGCGCGCCTCGAGATCGCGCAATTCCGTCTTCATCTGGCGGATGCGGGAAATGAGGATTCCCAGGGCCCCGCACGAGGCGCCGAAGAGCGCCGCGACGCCGATTGCGAACATGTGCGGATCGTAGTGCGCCTCGGGGGAGCTCGCCCCCGAGAGGAAGCCGAAAGCGACCGCAAACGACATCGAGGTTATGACCGCCGAGCGGACAATGAGGGAAAAGAGCCGGCGGCCGAGGATGGCGGGCTTTCGGAGGTTGGCGCGAGGCCGCATGGTCCCTGTCCCGCTCGGCACGCTTGCCGCGGCTCTGTCGGTCACAAGCCGCGTCGGCGCCCGTTGTTATCGATGCAGTGACGCGAATTTTGGCCTATGAACCTTGCCCAGCCCTTGCCGCCGGGAAGAACGATTGGAGCAAGGGTTGATGCTTTGTTAACATCGCGTCGGACTAGTCGATGGGAACTCATCGAAGTTCGATGGCGGCCGGAGAAAACGGATGGACAAAGTCGTGGATTCGAAGCGCTCGCGGGCGAGGTCTTCCGGGCCGGCCCGGCCGGAGCGGCCGACGCGCGAGGAGGCGGAGGATGCGGTGCGCACGCTCATCCGTTGGGCGGGCGACGATCCCGACCGCGAAGGGCTTCTCGCCACGCCGGGCCGCGTGGTGCGCGCCTATGAGGAATGGTTTGCCGGCTACAAGGATGATCCGGGCGAATATCTCAAGCGTACGTTCGAGGAGACCGGCGGCTACGACGAGGTCGTGGTGCTGCGCGACATCCGCTTCGAATCGCATTGCGAGCACCACATGGCGCCGATCATCGGGCGCGTGCATATCGGCTATCTGCCGCGCAACCGCATCGTCGGAATTTCGAAATTGGCACGGCTGGTCGACGTCTATGCAAGGCGGCTGCAGATCCAGGAGAAAATGACCGCCGAGATCGCGGCTTGTCTTGATTCCGTGCTCAAGCCGCACGGCGTGGCGGTGGTCACCGAGGCGACGCATCAATGCATGACCACTCGCGGCGTGCACAAGACCGGCGTCACCATGGTGACGAGCCGCATGCTCGGCGTCTTTCGCGATCATGCCGAGACGCGGCAGGAATTTTTGTCCGCGATCGGCATGCGCGCGTCGATCAACGTCGCCAACGGGGCGGGGTGAAGGTTTAAGCCGCGCGCCTGATCTCGTCGGCCAAAGCGCGGTAGGACAAAGCCTCGGCGAGGTGGACGCGGCCGACTTTTTCCGCGCCGTCGAGATCGGCGAGGGTGCGCGCAACCCGCAGCACGCGATGATAGCCGCGCGCGGAGAGCCGCATCGCATCGGCGGCTTCACGTAGGAGCGACAGCCCGCTCGCATCCGGCCGCGCCACGTCCTCAAGCACGGCGCCGGAAACCGTTGCGTTGCTGCGGATGTGCGGCAGCCCGATCGCGGCATAGCGCGCGGCCTGCCGCTCGCGGGCGAGCGCGACGCGCTCGGCGATCTCGCGGCTGCCTTCGGTCGGCGGCGGCAGGATCAGGTCGGCGGCGGTCACCGCCGGCACCTCGATGTGCAGGTCGATACGGTCGATGAGCGGGCCCGAAATGCGTGCCTGGTAATCGGCGGTGCAGCGCGTGTTGGGCCCGCGGCGGCAGGCGTAGCCGGGCTCGGCGGCGCGCCCGCAACGGCACGGGTTCATCGCCGCCACCAGCATGAAGCGCGCCGGATAGGTGACGCGGTGATTGGCGCGCGCGATCGCGACCTCGCCGGATTCCAAAGGCTGGCGCAGCGAATCGAGCACCTGCGGCTGGAATTCCGGCAGCTCGTCGAGGAAGAGAACGCCATGATGGGCGAGCGAGATCTCTCCCGGCCGCGCATGCAGGCCGCCGCCGACCAGCGCCGGCATGCTGGCGGAGTGGTGCGGCGCACGGAATGGACGCCGGTTGGTCAGCGCGCCGCCCTTGATCTCGCCGGCGACTGAGGCGACCATCGAGACTTCAAGGAGCTCGGCCGGCGCCAGCGGCGGGAGAATCGAGGGCAAACGCGCGGCGAGCATCGATTTGCCGGCGCCGGGCGGCCCGACCATGAGCAGGTTGTGGCCGCCGGCGGCCGCCACTTCGAGCGCGCGCTTGGCGCTTTCCTGACCCTTGATGTCGGCGAGGTCGAGCGCAATGCCTTCGACCTCGAGGATTTTCGGCTGCGGCCGCGACAGCACCTGCGTGCCCTTGAAGTGGTTGGCGAGCTGGATCAGCGAAGACGCCGCGATGATCTCGATCTCCGGGCTCGCCCACGCCGCTTCCGGGCCGCACGCGGCCGGGCAGATCAAACCCTCGCCGCGGGCATTGGCGCCAATGGCAGCGGGCAGCACGCCGGCGACCGGCGCGATCGAGCCGTCAAGACCAAGTTCGCCCAAAACTGTAAATCCCGACAGCGCGTCGTGCGCAATGGCGCCGATCGCCGCCATCAGCCCGAGTGCGATCGGCAAGTCGTAATGGCTGCCCTCCTTGGGCACATCGGCGGGGGCGAGATTGATGGTGATGCGGCGTGCCGGTAGCGCAAGGCCGGAGGCGATCAGCGCCGAGCGCACGCGCTCGCGCGCTTCCGATACCGCCTTGTCGGGCAGGCCGACGATGGTGAACGCCGGCATGCCGGGCGCGACTTGCACTTGGACATCGACGGGCCTGACCTCGATGCCCTCGAATGCCACTGTGGAGACGCGCTGCACCATATCCGACCCCGCCCTGACCAGCAGAGTAACGGAAGCAAGCATGGCTGGCAAGAACAATTCATGAACAAACTTCAGACATGAGCGGAGGATTTTAATCCGGGACCTTGCTGCCTGCATCACAGAGTCCTTGTAGCCGTACGCTAAAATGAAGCCCCGGCCCGCGGCGCCGCCGCCGGCAACTGCGAGAAGGCACATGTCGTCTGCGACGGCTTCTTGACATGCCGTTAAATGCGCCAATATTTGCGTATCGAAAGCGCTTGCCGTGACCAGGCCCGAAACGAACCGCACGAAAGTCGCGGCAAGACTCAAGCGAGAGGGTTGGGTCGAGCGCCACGGCGGCGACCATGACGTATACAAGCACCCGAACAAGTCCGGCCGCATCATCGTTCCGCGTCACCGGACACTTTCGCCTGGCGTAGCCCGCGCTATCGCGCGCCAGGCCGGATGGCAATGACGGAGATTTCCATGGCTCGGTACGTGGCCATCGTGGACGGGAAACCTGGCGCGTTTGGCGTCGTGATACCCGATCTGCCGGGATGTACCTCCGGCGGCGCAACGGTCGATGCAGCGCTCCGCAACGCCGTCGAAGCGGTGACGCTGTGGGTGGAGGACGCCCGCGCGGATGGCGAGAAAATTCCAAAACCGCGCTCGGCGGAAAAGCTGCGCGCCGATCCCGAGGTCGCCGCTGCACTCGCGCGTGGCGGTATTCTCGCCTATGTGCCGCTCGTGCTCGACGCCGGACGCCCGGTCAGAGCCAATCTGTCGCTCGATGCCGGCCTGTTGAATGCGATCGATGAGGCCGCCGAACGCCGCGGCCTCACCCGCTCAGCATTCCTCGCCAGCGCCGCACGGGAGAAGATCGAGAGCGAGGGGTAGGCCGTCCTACGCTTGCGCCAGTGCCCGCTTCGCCTCGATCCTGTCCCAGATCATGGCCGCGATGTCGGGGCCGCCGAAATTCTTCACTGCGCGGATGCCGGTGGGGGAGGTGACGTTGATCTCGGTGAGGAAGCCGTCGATCACGTCGATGCCGACGAAAAGAAGGCCGCGCTCGCGCAGCGCCGGGCCGAGGCGGGCGCAGATTTCGCGTTCGCGCGCGGTGAGATCGGTCGCCTTCGGCACGCCGCCGCGGACCATGTTGGAGCGGAGATCGTCCGGCGCCGGTATGCGGTTGACCGCGCCGGCGAACTCGCCGTCGACCAGGATGATGCGCTTGTCGCCTTCCTTCACCGCAGGAAGGAATTTTTGCACCACCCACGGCTCGTGGAACATCGTGGCGAAGAGATCGTAGAAGGAGCCGAAATTGAGGTCTTCGCGAGCGATACGGAAAACCGCCTCGCCGCCCTTGCCGTAAAGCGGCTTCATGACGATGTCGCCGTGCTCAGCGCGGAACGCTTTGATGGCGTCGAGGTCGCGGGTGATGAGCGTCGGCGGCATCAGGTCGGGGAATTCGGTGACGAAAATTTTCTCCGGCGCGTTGCGCACGTGGCTCGGATCGTTGACGACCAGCGTCTTCGGATGGATGCGGTCGAGCATGTGCGTGGTCGAGATGTAGGCGAGATTGAAAGGCGGATCCTGCCGCAGAAGCACCACGTCGAAGGAGGAAAGGTCGACGTGCTCGGCCTCGCCGAGCCTGAAATGGTCGCCGGCGCTATCGCGCACCTTAAGCGGCCGCACCGAGGCCGACACTTTGCCGTCGCGCAGGACGAGCCGGTCGGGCGTGTAATAGAAGATGGGATAGTCGCGGGCCTGTGCTTCCAAGAGCAACGCGAACGTCGAATCGCCGCTGACGTTGATCCGCTCGATCGGGTCCATTTGCACGGCGACGTTCAAGCGCATGATTCGATCGGGGCTGAAGGGCGAGGCCGCCAACGTCTACGCAATTTTGGCGGCGACCGCCATGGCGCCGGGCGCATTAGAGCATGATCCGGAAAAAGCCTGCCCCCGGACTTGATCCGGGGGTGGAAGCCGGTTTTCCGAAAAGATCATGCTCCACTAAGTGCGACATTCAACGGGTTGCATCGAAGGCGTTGGCGATGTGCTGCGGCAACCTGCCGGGCGCGACCAGGATGACGTCGAAGCGAATGGCGCGCTGTACATCGTCGGGGTGGTGAGCCAGCCAGAGTTCGGCCGCGGCGATGATGCGGCGCTTTGTTCGCTCGGTCACCGCTTCCGCGGCCTCGTCGGCGCTCCCGCGCGCCTTGACTTCGACAAAGACGAGAGCGCTGCGGCGACGCGCGACGATGTCGATCTCGCCGAACGGTGTCTTCCAACGCCGGGCCGCGATCCGGTAGCCCTTGGCGATGAGCAGCAGGGCAGCGCGGCTTTCCGCGGATAGACCGAGCCGGAACGCCGCTATGCGCTCGCGCCGCGGCCGCTCAAACGGTTCGACCGGCTCAGCGCGGCGCGCCATGTTTCGTCTCATGTTTCGTCTCCTGGCTTCCCTCCTTCGCCAGCGCCAGCGCGCGCTGGTAGAGTTCCCGGCGCGAGAGACCGGTCGCATCCGCCACTTCGCCCACGGCATCCTTCAGCGAAACTCGGGCGAGAGCCTGCCGCAGCAGCGAATCCATGTCAGCGGCGCTCGGCCGTTGCGGCCCTTGTGGGGGCGCGATGACGAGAACGATTTCGCCGCGAACTTCGTCCGCAGCACAGCTTTGCGCCAGCGTCGCCAGGTCGCCGCGCCGGATTTCCTCATGCATCTTGGTGAGCTCGCGGCATAAGGCTGCTTCGCGGCCGCCGAGCCCGGCCGCGAGGTCGGCGAGCGTCGCTGCGATCCGCGGCCCGGTCTCGAACAGCACCAGGGTCGACGGGATGCGGGCGAGCTCGGCAATGCGGGCGCGCCGCGCGGCTTGTTTCGGCGGCAGGAAGCCGGCGAAGAAGAATTGATCGGTCGGCAAGCCGGCGACGGTCAGTGCCGCGAGCGGTGCCGAGGCGCCCGGCAGCGTGGTGACCATATGCCCGCCTTCCTGGGCGGCACGCACAAGCTTGAATCCGGGATCCGACACGAGCGGGGTGCCGGCATCCGATACGAGTGCGATTGCGGCACCTTCGGCGAGCCGGCGCAGGAGCTTAGGGCGCGCCGCCGCCGCATTGTGGTCGTGGTAGGGTGTGAGCGGGGTTGCGATGGCGTAGCGGTCGAGCAGCTTACGCGTCACGCGCGTATCCTCGCAGGCGATCAGGTCGGCGCCTGCCAGCGTCGCCAGCGCGCGCAAGGTGATGTCGCCGAGATTGCCGATGGGGGTCGCTACGATATGCAGTCCAGGTGCGATCCTCTCGACGTCGATGGGATGGCCGCCAAGGACGTAGCGCCGCTGTGCGCGATCCTCTCGGCCGGGCGGGCTCGCAGGCGCATTGCTCATCTCACTACCCTAGCGCCGCTCTGCTTGGCCGTCATGCCGTGGCAAATTCCTTATCCTTTTCATTTAGTTAACCATTCGCCGCCAGAATGACAGATTAGCGTTGCCCTATGGCAGCCGCTTAGGCCGCCGTGAGGAGAACCGCATTGTCCGCGGAATTGTCGGTTCAGGGGTCGGCCGCCATGCCAACACGGCGCCGCTCGCTAGCGGGCCTGATGGCTGCGGCAGGCGCCCTGCTGGCAGGCTGTTCGGGGAATTCCAGCTTTTTCTCCTCGATGCCGTCTTTCTCCTCCAATCCGCAGCCGCAGAACGCACAGCCGCCGGCGCCGGGAACAACACTCGGAACCGGCCAGGTCAAGGTTGCTCTCATTCTGCCCTTGTCGGCCAGCGGCAATGCCGGTCTCGCCGGCCAGGCGATGCGCAACGCCGCGGAAATGGCGCTATCGGAATTCAACTCACCGAATATCCAGCTCTTGGTGAAGGATGATGGCGGCACCGCCGAGGCGGCACGGCTGGGCGCACAGCAGGCGCTCGACGAGGGTGCCGAGATCATCCTCGGGCCGCTGTTCGCACAATCGGTCAGCATCGTCGGGCAGGTGGCGCGTACGCGCAACATTCCGGTCATCGCCTTCTCGACCGATGCCAATGTCGCGTCGCGCGGCGTCTATCTCCTCAGCTTTCTGCCGGAGTCGGATGTCGCGCGCATCGTGCAATATGCCGCGTCTACCGGGAAGCGCTCTTATGCGGCGCTTATTCCCGACAATCCCTATGGGACGGTGGTCGAGGCGGCGTTCAAGCAGGATGTCGCGCGTCGCGGCGGCCAGATTGTCGCGCTCGAGCGCTATCCCCATGACAAAGCGGCCATGGCGGCACCGGTCAAGAACGTCGCCCAGGCGGCGGGCCGCGCCGACGCTCTCTTCATCCCGGACAGCGGCGATGCCGTGCCGGACGTGGTCCAGGCGCTGGTCGCCAACGGCGTCAATACCAAGAAAATCCAGCTTTTCGGCACCGGGCTGTGGGACGATCCGCGCATCTTTTCCGCGCCGGTCCTCGATGGCGGATGGTACGCGGCGCCGGATTCAGCGGGCTACCGCAACTTTGCTGCACGCTACCGCGCCCGCTACAAGCAGGAGCCGGTGCGCACCGCAACTCTTGCCTATGACGCGGTTGCGCTCATTGCCGCGCTGGTGAAGACGCAAGGGCCACAGCGATTCTCTGCAGAGGTCTTGACCAACCCGTCGGGTTTTTCCGGCATCGATGGGCTGTTCCGCTTCCGCCCCGACGGCACCAACGAACGCGGACTCGCGGTGATGCGGGTCGCGCCGTCGGGAGCGCAGGTCATTTCGCCGGCGCCGAAGAGCTTCGGCGCCTCGGGAATTTAGCGCATGATCCCGAAAAGTGGAAACCGGTTTTCAGAAGAGATTATGCTCAAACAAAAATAGACCTATTTCACGCCGCCAAATCGGCCACGACCGCGTCGAGCACGGGAAAACCGGGCATGCTGACGCGAAGGCGACCGGCGGCGGTCGTCTCGATGAGGCCGTGTTCGCGCAACGCCGCGATCCGCGCCGGATCGAGCGTTCGGCCGGCCAGCGCGGCGTAACGCAACGGATCGATGCCTTCGGCAAGCCGCAGCCCCATGAGCAGGAACTCGTCGGCCATTTCCTCGCGCGTGAGCACGTCGTCGGTGACGAGGCCATGCCCGTCCCTTTCGACGCGCGTGAGCCACGCTTCCGGACGTTTTTCGGTGGCGAGGGCATGCCGGGAGCCGTCGATGTCGAGCCGGCCAATGTTTAGTCGACCATGGGCGCCCGGTCCGACGCCTCCATATTCGTGCGCGCGCCAGTAGATGAGATTGTGGCGGCTTTCGCCGCCGGGGCGCGCATGGTTGGAAATCTCATAGGCCGGCAGGCCGTGCGCCGCGCAGATCTCCTGCGTCGTGTCGTAAAGGGCGCGCGCGGTATCCTCGTCGGGAATTTTAAGCTTGCCGGCCGCATGGAGCGCAGCGAACGGGGTCTCCGCCTCGATGGTCAGCTGATAGAGCGAGAGATGCTCCCCGGCCTCGGTAAGCGCATGCGTGAGTTCGCGCGCCCAGTCCCGCGGCGTCTGCCGCGGCCGCGCATAGATGAGATCGAACGAGTAGCGGTCGAAAACGGCACGCGCGACGGCGACGGCATCGAGCGCCTCGCGCGCCGAATGCAGGCGCCCGAGCTCGGCGAGCGCGCGATCGTCGAGCGCCTGCACGCCGAGCGACACGCGGTTGATGCCGGCTGCGCGGTAGCCGCGGAAGCGCGCGGCTTCGACGCTGGTCGGATTGGCTTCGAGCGTGACCTCGGCGTCAGGCGCGACGCTCCAATGCCGCGCGATCGCATCGAGCACGGCAGCGATCGTCGCCGGCTGCATCAGCGAGGGCGTGCCGCCGCCGAAGAAGATCGTGGAAACGGTACGGCCCGGCACGCGCGCGGCCATTGCAGCGATCTCGGCAGAGAACGCGCTCGCGAAGCGCGCCTCGTCGATGCCGGCGTGGCGGACGTGGCTGTTGAAGTCGCAATAGGGGCATTTCGACAGGCAGAACGGCCAGTGCACGTAGACGCCGAAAGCCGGCGCACTTTCTTCTCCCTCCCCCGCTTGCGGGGGAGGAGAAGGGTTGTCACTGCTGGCCAAGGCACGCCTCCGCGAGCTTGAGGAAGGCACGGGCGCGATGGGAAAGCCCTTTTCCACGCGGCGGCAACCCATGCTTTTCTTCGCGCGGCATTTCGCCGAACGTGCGCGCGTGGCCGTCCGGCAGGAACATGGGATCGTAGCCGAAGCCCTGACCACCCCGCGGCGGCCAAACCAGCGTGCCGGTGACGCGGCCCTCGAATTCCTCCACATGACCATCCGGCCAGGCGACGCAAAGCGCGGAGACGAAATGCGCTTTGCGCCGCTCCGGCGTCGTCGCGCCGCGCTCGCGCAATTTTTCCTCAGTCGTCTCCATGGCTCGGGCAAAATTCCGCTCAGGTCCGGCCCAGCGCGCCGAATGGATACCCGGCGCACCGTCGAGCGCATCGACCACGAGGCC
>Ga0187856_1001503_pt1 | contig 18607 bp, 15 predicted proteins | sample June2016WEW_8_40_FD_132443 | JGI IMG/M metagenome (GOLD analysis project Ga0187856, IMG submission 132443) | Peatland microbial communities from SPRUCE experiment site at the Marcell Experimental Forest, Minnesota, USA - June2016WEW_8_40 | ecosystem: Environmental > Terrestrial > Soil > Wetlands...
GCGATCGTCCTTCATCAGCCGTGCGGTGCGATCGAGCGCCACATCCCAGGAGACGCGCTCGAACTTGTCAGAACCGGGCTTGCGGATTTGCGGATAGAGCGTGCGGGTCTTCGAGTGCACGAATTCGAGCAGTCCCGCGCCTTTCGGGCACAGCGTGCCGCGATTGGTCGGGTGATCGGGATCGCCCTCGATGTGGACGATCTCGGCCTTGTCGCCCTTCGCGAGGTTGCCGTTCGAATACATGATGATGCCGCAACCCACCGCACAGTAGGTACAGGTGTTGCGGGTCTCGGTCGTCCCCGCGAGCTTCCAGGTGCGAATCGACGTCGCATAGGCCTGTTCGATATCGCCGAAGCCAAGCGCCCCGAGCGTTGTGCCGGCAAGCCCGGCACTCGCGCCCGCCATGAACTGGCGCCTAGACAGTTCCATATTCATTGGACGGTCCTCCTGAGCATGTTCGCCCCCGCCGGGAGACGCTCTTCGAGCAACGCTCATCAGCTTGCCCGACTAACGGAATTCCGCGATCGATAGACGCTATGACGCTATTTTGGAAATAGACCAAAGTCAATTTATCGCAGCAAATGCGCGCATTTCAATTGCAGGAATATTGTCGAACACCACGAGGGCTATTTCTTTGTAATTTGTGCATTGCAACATCGGCGCGCCCTATTTGCGCAACTATCAAAATTTGCCAGTGGCCCACTAAGAAAGCGCCGATTTAGATTGACGCGGACGCAAACTGCGCCGCAGATTCGTATCGTGTTCGCGCGAACGGCTCCCGAGGCTCGGGGCGACCGGCATCAGGCAGGGACTTGGCGACCGCGACTGTGCGTCGCAGTTGCGCGAGCAAGTAGACATTTTCGAACATCGCTGCGGGCGGCGCCGGTCGAGGAGGCGCTGACGAAACTTATCGCATCGAAAGCCGCGGCCCGCGAGGCCGCTCCGGCTTTTCCGCCGTTGTGACCGGAGAAGGAGGAAGCAATGTCCATCGACCGACGTGAGCTTCTCAAAGCAGGAATTGCGATATCGGCCGCCGTGGCGCTGCCGAATGCCGCGCTCGCCGAGGTCGACTTCGCCCCGCAGCCCGGAGCTTGGCGCAACTTTCAGGTCCGCACCCGCCTCGAAATCGTCAAGGCGGACGCCAAGACCCAAGCGTGGATCCCGGTACCCGCGGTCAACGAACGGGATTGGTTCAAGTCGCTCGGCAGCGAGTGGACGAGCAACGGCCGCGCCGCCCTGGTGCGCGAGCCGAAATACGGCGCCGAGATGCTGCATGTCGAATGGACGGACGGCGAGAAAAGCCCGGTCGTCGAGGTGACAAGCAGGATCGCGACACGCGATCGCGCGATTGATTTCGCAATGCCCGGCCGGCCCGCCCCGCTTTCGGCGGCGGAACATGAACTCAACACCCAAGGCACCGAACTCATTCCCGTTGACCGCATCGTCAAGCAAACCTCCGACAAGATCGTGGCCAATGCCAAGACCGACATCGAGAAGGCGCGCGCCGTTTACGAGTGGATCGTGGACAACACGTTCCGCGACGCCAAGGTGCGCGGCTGCGGCATCGGCGACATCGCGGCCATGCTCAGGACCGGCGATCTCGGCGGCAAATGCGCCGATCTCAACGCGCTCTATGTCGGCTTGGCGCGGGCGGCCGGTGTGCCGGCGCGCGATGTCTACGGCATTCGCGTTGCGCCATCGAGATTCGGCTACCAGAGCCTCGGCGCCGGCACCGAGGTCATCACCAAGGCGCAGCACTGCCGCTCCGAGGTCTATCTTGCCGGCTTCGGCTGGGTGCCGGTCGACGCCGCCGATGTGCGCAAGGTCGTGCTCGAGGAACCGCCGACGAACCTGGCGATCGACGATCCCAATGTTGTTGCCGCACGCAAGGCGCTGTTCGGCTCGTGGGAGGCCAATTGGCTGGCGTACAACTTCGCCCACGACGTCGCATTGCCCGGATCGAGCGGCCCGAAGCTCGGCTTCCTGATGTATCCGCAGGCCGAGACCGCAGGCATGCGACTCGATTGCCTCGACGCGGACAATTTCAAATACGTCATCACCGCGAAAGAGCTTAATTCGGCGTGACGTCATGATGCGCGGACGGGCGCCGCCGAATTGCAGGAAACCACCATGAACGTGCCGATTATTCGACTGACCAGTCTCGCCCATGGCGGCGGCTGCGGCTGCAAGCTCGCACCCTCGGTACTGAAAGAGCTTCTCGCCGAGCAGCCGTCAGTTCAGCCTTACCGTGAGCTCCTGGTCGGCACCGAAACCGGCGACGACGCGGCGGTGTGGCAGCTCGACGATGAGACCTGCATCATCGCGACCACCGATTTCTTCATGCCGATGGTCGACGATCCGTTCGATTTCGGACGCATCGCCGCCACCAATGCCATCTCCGACATCTATGCGATGGGCGGCAAACCGATCATGGCTTTGGCCATCCTTGGCATGCCGGTTGACAAAGTATCGCCGGAGATGGTGCGCGAAATTCTCAAGGGTGGGTCGCAGGTCTGCGCGAGCGCCGGAATTCCCGTGGCCGGCGGCCACTCCATCGATTCGCCGGAGCCGATCTACGGCCTCGCCGTCATCGGCGTCGGCCGCCCGCAGGACATCCGGCGCAACACAGAAGCCAAGCCGGGCGATGCCCTGATCCTTACCAAAGCTCTCGGTGTCGGCATCTATTCGGCGGCCTTCAAGAAAGCAGCGTTATCATCCGCAGCCTACGCAGAGATGACGGCGTCGATGACGTTGCTCAACCGGATCGGAATGGAATTGGCCAAGGACCCCGCCGTTCACGCCATCACCGACGTGACTGGCTTTGGTCTGCTGGGGCATGCACTCGCGATGGCGCGCGGCTCGAACCTTGCTCTTGTCATGCGCTTCGACGATCTTCCCTTCCTGACCGAAGCCGAGCACCTGGCGCAACAGCATTTCGTCACCGGCGCTTCGGCGCGGAACTGGGCGAGCTACGCGCAGAGCGTGATCCTGCCATCCGACTTTCCCGACTGCCGGCGTCAACTCCTCACCGATCCGCAGACATCGGGAGGTCTCCTGATTGCCTGCGATCCCAGTCGTGCAGCGGAAGTCACGCGTGCGATTACCGATGGAGGATATCCGCGCGCCTGCATCATCGGACACGCCGAAGCCGGGCCGCCGTCAATCACGATCAGGTCCTGACCCGTTCGCGTCCGGGGCTCGCAACGGTCGCCCAGGAATACGGTGCCTACTACATCCGTCACCCGACTGGACCCGGCGCCTCGAGTCGCTCTGGCTGCAGATCGGGCCCTTGCTGACGCGCATCCCTACCTCCCGCGCCGTCGAAGACAGTGCTGATCCGCACGGGCTCTTGCTGCAAGCTCTGGAGCGGCGCGATCCGATCGCCGCCCGCAGGGCCTTGGAAAGGGATCTGACGCAGTCGACCGAGCGGGTGATGAGCGAACTCGCCCGTCAAAAGGCGATCCGCGAATAGCAGGTCCTCGCTCCGCCCCTCAGAGCCGAGCGCCCTTAGGGCTTTCTGCCGTAGCCTCCGGCCTTTTCGGCTGCAAGCGCTGGACGATGTGGGTCTGGCCGTCCCACTCCTTCGCCGCCTGGTGCATCTTGCGGTACTGCTCTTCCACGTCTGCAGTCATCTCAATGATCTCGAGCATCCCTGGCAGGTCGGCTGTGGTGTCGAGATACACAATGCGTACCCCGCGCGGCGACAGGTCGGAGAAGGCCTCGGTATAGCCGCGCGCCTTGTATGCTGCGACCGTCGCGTCGAAATCGCGGGCGCCGATCGCCCAATGATGGAAGCCGTGGCCGCCGCGGGCCGCAAGCGTCTCGCGATAGACCGACGGCTCCTTGTCGTGCTGCTCGATCAGCTCGATCATAACCTCACCGGCGAAGGCGACAGCGAGGCTGAGCTGCATCCTCGTTTTCGCGCCCCTATAGATTCCTTTGGTCGGCACGAATGGGCCGACCAAGAACCAGGGGCCGATACCGAGGAGATCGGCGTACCGCCGCATCTCGTTCTCGATGTCGGCGACCGTATAGGCAACCTGGATGATGCTGCGCTCACGCGCTCCGAAGCTGAACGTTTCCATCCTGCATTCCTCCGTCTCGCCTTCGGGGCTGGCCCTCGGTAGGTTCGTTTATTCGGCCGGGTCGAGCGGATATGTTGCGTTTGCCAAGCCGTAAAATGTGATTATTGATCACACTTTGCTGGTGATAATCGGGTTCGCCGGGCAAGGTCAAATGAAGATATCCGAGTTATTCAGCGTTGCCGGGCGCACTGCATTGGTCACCGGCGGGGCGAGCGGAATCGGGCATGCCTGCGCGGAAGTCCTCGCCGAGAACGGGGCGAAGGTTTGCATCGCCGACCGGGACGCGGCGAAGTTGCGCGAATCCGCGGAGCGTTTGGCTCGCTTCGGCGATATCATGGCGCAGACCGCCGATGCGACCGATATCGAGCAGATGCAGCGGGTCATCGCCAAGACGATCGAACGTTTCGGCCGGCTCGACGTCGCCTTCATCAACGCCGGCATCGGCGGCGGGCCGGGGTTCCTCGACATGGCAGGCCGGCGCAATCCCGACGGCGCCGTCGAGAACCTCGACGACCGCTTCTGGTACGACCACATCGCCAACAATCTCACCTCGGTGTTTGTCTCGCTGAAGTGCATAGTGCCGCCGATGCGCGCGCAGCGTAGCGGCACTATCATCGTAACGACATCGGTCGCCGCTCTTAAGGTGGAGAATTTCGTCTGCACCCCATACCTGGTCGCGAAGGCGGGTGCCGCGCATCTCATGCATCAGGTGGCGCTGGAACTGGCGAAATATAACGTGCGGCTCAACGCCATGGCGCCAGGCTCATTCCTCACCGGGATCGGCGGCGGGCGAATGGCCGATCCCGAGGTCCAGAAACGGTTTTCCGCCGCCAATCCGATGGGGCGGATGGCCCGGCCGGACGAGATCAAAGGCCTTGCGCTCTTTCTCGCCTCGCCGGCTTCGAGCTACGTCACCGGCGCGCAGCTCGCGATCGACGGCGGCGGCAGTCTCGGACTTGCCGACGAGGTGACAGGAGCAGGCGCGTGAAGGCGGAAGACCTCTACCGCGTCTCCGACAAGGTCGTCGTGGTGACCGGCGGCGCCAACGGGCTCGGCTTTGCGATGGCGCGCGCCATGAGCGACAACGGTGCGCGGGTCGTGATCCTGGACGTTGATCGGGCCGGCGCCGAACGCGCCGTGGCGGAGCTTTCCGGCAGCGGAGGAAACGTTCGCCGGGAGATCGTCGACCTGACCGACGGCGCGGCGTTGCACACTCTGTTTGACCGCATCGCGCAGCAAGACGGTGGCCTCGACGTCGTGTTCGCCAATGCCGGCATCACGGCAGGACCCGGGTTTCTCACGCCGCTCGGCGCCCGCGATCCGGACGGCGCCATCGAGAAGATTCCGAATGAGCTGTGGGAGCGCGTGCTCGGCGTCAACTTGCACGGGGTCTTCAAGACGATCCAAAGCGCCGTGCCGCATATGAAGAAGCGGGGCCGCGGTCGGATCATCGTCACCACGTCGACAGCAGCGACGAAGACTTCTCCCGCCGTTGGCACCCCCTACCTCGCCGCCAAGGCGGCGATCGCCCATTTGGTTCGGCAATTGGCGCTTGAGCTTGCGCGCTTCGACATCACGGTCAATGCGATCCAGCCGGGACCGTTCCAGACACGCATAACGTCGCCCGAACTACTCCCGGTCTTCGAGCAGAGCTCACCGAGTCATCGTGTGGGGCGACTGGAGGAGATCGAGGGGTTGGCGCTGTTCTTCGCTTCCGACGCGTCGAGCTTTGTCACCGGCGCGCAATACAATATTGACGGCGGACAGCTTCTTGGACGCGCCGACTAGTTGGTGCTCTGTCGGTGACAGAGGATCGCAAATCGTCCGCCGACCGGCGGGCCATAAAAGGGGGAGGAGCTATGAGACCGTCCATAATGGTGATCGCGGCGGCCGTGTTGCCGGCGTGCCTTATCGTTTCCGCTCCTGCGGCCGAGGGGCCGGTCAAGATCGGGGTATTGAACGACCAAAACTCGGTCTATTCGGTCGATGGAGGTTTGGAGACTGTGGTGGCCGTCCGCATGGCGGTGGAGGACGCCGGTCCCGTGCTTGGGCACCAAGTTGAGGTCGTCGCCGCCGATCACCAGAACAAGCCCGACATTGGCCTCGCCATCGCCCGCCAATGGTACGATGTCGACGGAGTCGATGCGATCGCCGACGTGCCGAACTCAGCCATCGGCTTCGGCATACAGAACCTGTCCACCGACAAGAAAAAGGTCGCACTCTTCATCGGCGCCATGAGCGCCGACATCACCGGTCCGAAATGCAGTCCTTACGCGGTGCAATGGGCAACGGACACGTGGTCCATCTCGCATACGCTTGCCGACGCGATCATGGCGCGGGGCGGGCGCGATTGGTTCTTCATCGCGGCGGACTACACCTTCGGCAAATCGCTTGTGCGCGAGACCAGCGAGGAGGTCGTCGCCAAGGGCGGCCGCGTGTTGGGGGCCGTGTACGCCCCACTCGGCGCCAACGACTTCTCATCATTCGTCCTCCAGGCGCAAACTTCGCGGGCACAGGTGATTGCCCTTGCCAATTCCTCCGCGGATACGGTCAACACGTTGAAGCAAGCCATCGAGTTCGGCGTTGATCGGGAAAAGCAGACCTTTACGGCCTATGTTCTTTTCATCAGCCACATCAAGAGCATGACGCTGGCCGTGGCGCACGGATTGTTGCTCGTCAACCCGTTCTACTGGGACCTCAACGACGAGACCCGCCAGTTTTCCAAGCGCTTCATGGAGCGTGTCGGGCATCCGCCGGATTGGGACCCGGTCATGAACTACAGCGCCGTGCGCCATTACCTCAAAGCCGTGCAGGCGGTCGGTACCAAGGATCCGGACAAGGTTCTCGCCAAGATGCGGGAAATGCCCGTCAACGACTTCGCGACGAAAAACGGCCATCTGCGCGCCGACGGTCGTCTCGAGCGGGATCTTTACCTGGTTGAGGTCAAGAAGCCCGAAGAATCGACCGGACCGTGGGACCTCTACAAGGTCGTCGCCACCATTCCGGCGGCCAAGGCCTTTCGGCCCATCGATCAAGGCGGCTGTCCTCTCGTCAACAATCACTGAGAGAAACAGGCGGCGAGCGGCCGTCCCTGTGCAAATAGTACGAACCGATGGGCCACGCCGTCATGCCATCGACCCTCAAGGTCGCTCGGTGCAGTTCGGCGGACGTGATCAGCTAGAACCTGAAGCGGCCTCGACACGAGGAACCAGAGAATGACAAAACTGCCCGCGGGCGAGGCCATCATAAAGATCATGAAGGCGGAAGGAGTCCGGCACGTTTTCGGTCTGCCGGGTGGCCACATCCTTCCGCTTTACGACGGTATCTACAAGACCGATGGTATCGAGCACATTCTCGTCCGCCACGAACAGAGCGCCGCGAATATGGCGGCCGCCTATGCTCAGCTCACCGGCGAGCCGGGTGTTTGCATCGTGACCGCGGGCCCCGGCGCAACAAACCTCGTGACCGGCATCGCCGAGGCTTTCATTGGTTCACTCCCAATCGTTGTCTTCGCGGCACGCGGTGCGACGAGCACGTCGCAGAAGGGGGCGAGCCAGGAAATCGCGACCGACAGGATTTTTGCACCAATCACCAAGTGGTCAATCCGGGTCGATCGCACCGATATGATCCCCGACATCGCACGCCGCGCCTTTACGATCGCGCGCGGCGGCAAGCCTGGTCCGGTCTACGTCGACCTGCCCCGCGATCTGCTGCCGCAAGAAGTCGAATTCGGGGATTACCTGCCGGCGGCGACGCGGTCAGCCATCGCCGGCGATCCCGATCTCGTCAGATCCGCAGCAGAGGCGCTACTTGCCGCAAAGCGTCCGATCCTTGTTGCCGGCGGCGGCGCGGTCATGTCGGGCGCCTTCGACGAAGTGCGTCAGCTCGCCGAGATGCTCGCGCTTCCGATCCTGACGTCGCTTGCCGGTCGCGGCATCATCCCCGACGACCATCCCATGTCGGTCGGCGGCCTCGGCGCGCATCGCAATCCCTTGAGCAAGGAATTGTTCCTAAACGCCGACTGCATCATCGGCGTCGGCACCAAGTTCGAAGAGATGGAGACGAACTGGCGGGACGGCTTCCTGCCCGATGCGCACGCCGTTTATGTGCAAATCGACATCGATGCCGCCGAGCACGGCCGCTCGATCGTCCCGCGGTACCCGATAACCGGCGACGCCAGGACTGTGCTGCGGCAGATTCTCTCGATCGTGGCGAAAAGCGGCAGCGCGCTCGACGCCAAGGCCTTCGCGGCGCATGAGCGCGTGGCGCGGGTGCGCAAGGCGATGGCCGCGATCGAAGCCGAAGCCGAAAGAATCGCCGGCGAAAACCGCGTCCCGATTCATGCCCTCTCGGTCATTCGCGCCGCGCGCAAAACGTTTCCTCGCGAGACGACGATCGGCATCGATGTCGGCTGTCTTGCGCAGCACATCGCCGGCGCAATGCCCTATTTCCGAATTTATCAACCACGATCGCTCGTCGTGCCATCGAGCTTCTACGGCATGGGTTTCGTGGCAAGCGGCTTTCCTGTAGCGAAGCTTGTGTATCCCGATCGGCCGGCCCTCTGTTTCGTCGGCGACGGCTCCTTCCAGATGGTCATGAACAATTTGCCAACGGCGGTCGAACACAATTTACCGGTCACTTGGTGCGTCCTCAACGATGAAGCCTATGGCTCGATCCGCGACATCCAGACTTACGTCTATGGTCAACGCTATCTCGGTACCAATCTCAAGGTGCAGCCCGATTTCGCGAAGGTCGCGGAAGCCAACGGCTGCTACGGCGAACGCATCGAGGCTTCGCAGGACATCGCCGGCGCGCTCGGGCGCGCGCTTGAGGCCAACAAGAAGGGCAAGCCCGCGGTTCTTGACTTCGCGGTCGGCCACGACCGCATGGTTCAGAGCACCGAGTTTTTCACCTATTTCCGCGGCGAAATGCCGGGCATGACCAAGAAGAGCTAAGATGATCTCTGTGGGAATGAGAAAGCGCCGCCCTCGTCCAAGCTCTTCTCTTCCTTGGCTCCGTCGGTGCATGCGGCAGCACCGACTATGAATTGGCTGACTTTTCGACGGTCGGACAGAGTGCGGTACCCAGAGGCTCCGCGCCGCTGGCAAAATCGGCCGGCCGGAGTTCGAGGGAGGGGATCATGCCCGGTGTGACGGAGCCCGAGACCGGGCTCGTCTTTTACGAACTCAGCCATGAATGGGGCCACGGTGTGCCTACGTTGCCGGGCTTCGAAGATGTCAAGCTCCACCGCTCGAGCACCCATGCCAAGAATGGCGTCATGGCTACACGGATCCGCATGGTCATGCATAGCGGCACGCATGTGAATGCGCCCCTCCACCTCATCCAACGCGGTGTCGGTGTCGGCGAGATCGCGCTCGATCGCTTCTTCGGCTCCGGCGTCGTTCTGTCGATCCCGAAGCAGCCCTGGGAGTTCGCGACCGTAGCGGATCTCGAAGCCGCGACGCCGGCCGTCGAGTGCAAGGATATCGTCGTGATCGTGACCGGCTGGCATCGGCGCTACAGCGACAGCATCGATTATTTCGGTCATTCGCCGGGCCTGTCGAAGGAAGCGGCGGCGTGGCTCGTGGCCAAGGGGGTGAAGCTGGTGGCGATGGACACGCCGCAGATCGATCATCCGCTCGCGACCTCGCTCGGGCTGCAACGCAATGGACCGCAGATGAAGCGCCTGGCGAAAACCTATCAGGCGGCGACCGGCCGCGATCCAAAGACGGACTTTCCGGAATGGAACCCGGCCCACCGGACGCTGCTCGCCGCGGGGGTTCCCACAATCGAGAATGTCGGCGGTGAAGTCGACGCGCTCCTCGGCAAGCGCTGCACCTTCCAGGCCTATCCCTGGAACTGGCCGGAGGGTGACGCGTGCGGCGTCCGTTTCGTCGCTGTTCTCGATCCCGCCGGCACCTACCGGCTGGAAGCAGGCACCGCCGCCTGAGGCGGCCGCAAGCCAAGGGCAAGACATAAATGGCAACCGGGACCAGCGGCCTCAAGTTCTACAATCTCAGCGCCCGCTGGGGACACGGCATTCCGCAATGGCCGTCGTCGCCCGGCATCAATGTGCTGACGCTGCAATTCCATGCGCTCGACGGCGTCTATGTCACCGAGTTCGAGGGCATCATGCATCGCGGCACGCATATGGACGCGCCGCTGCACGTTACGGAAAATACGCCGACCATGACCGGCTACAAGCTGTGGCGGTTTTTCGGCACCGGCGTCGCGGTCGCCATCCCCAAGGGCAAGTGGGGCGTCATCACGCCGGACGACCTGGAAAAGGCGACGCCGAAGATCCGCAAGAACGACATCGTGATGATCAACACCGGTACCCATCACAAGCTCGCCGACAGCGATGAATATTACGCTTATTCGCCCGGCCTCTATAAGGAGGCGGCGGAGTGGCTGGTGGAGAAACAGGTAAAGATGGTCGGCGTCGACGTCCAGGCGCTCGATCATCCGCTCGGCACCAAGCTGATCGAGCATGGGCCGGGACCGTCGCATCCGCATCTGATCGAGGAATACCGGCGCGAGACCGGCCGCGATGCGATGAAGGACTTTCCGCATTGGGAGCCGGCACACAAGATCATGATGATCAAGGGCGGCATTCCCGGAATTGAAAACATCAACGGCGACCTCGACGCGATCACCGGCAAGCGCTGCACCTTCATGGCATTCCCTTGGCGCTGGCCGCAGGGCGAAGGCTGCGGCGTCCGCGTCGTCGCCATCCTCGATCCGGAGCAACGCTTCCGCATCGAAACCGGCAAATGAGGACGACGGCCACTTCATCGGACCGCGGCCCGCCTCGCGTCATGTTGCGCACCCGTACAGCCGTCCAACCGAGTTCGCTCATAAGCTTTCGGAGGCAGCTGTTTCAGCGGCCGGTGGTCAGCTACTGAAGGCGTCTAAACGTTAGAGCATTTTCAGAAAAAGTGGATACCGGTTTTCCGTAGAAAATGCGACCAAACAAAGAATCTAGAGCATGATCAGTTTCCACCGAAACTGAACATGCTCTAGACCTTCCGCGCCGGCTCTTTCACGCCGGCTAGCATGCGAGCCCGAGCTTTCTTATCCTCAATTCGCATGCCGCGCGCGATCTGGATGCGCTGGGCCTGCGGTGAGCCGGCCCCGTGCAGACTCTCAGTTAAATAGCCGACGGCGTTACGCCCGATCGTCATGTTCTCGATCAAGCGCAGGATGCGCATGCGATCGACTGTTTCCACTCCACTGCGACCCTGCAAGAACTTGCGGATAAGGGGTCCGATCTCATTGTTCCGCAAGTCTCGCTCAGATGGCATGGTAACCACGAGGCCGCCGGCGATGTCCTGCGCCAAGCGTGCAATCTCGAACGGAAACCGGGTCACGTTGTGCTTGGCGACGTTGGAAAGCATCTCATCGTTGAGATAGGCGCCAGAGGCCATCGGTTTCGAGCGGTAAGCGGCCGCCATGCAGCTCGAATAGATGGTCTCGTTGAGATGTGTCATCTCCACCAGCTTGTCCTTGATGTGCGACACTGCCTCGACGCCGTTGTGCGAGGCTGCTTCCGCCGCTGCGCCAACGAGCACGTCTCCGAGGCCGGTTTTGCACACATATGAGGATCGATGGTAGGTGGTGAAGCGCTCCACCAGGGTGGACGCGTAATTCCATTCGCCGTCCATGAACACGTGTTCGTAGGGCACAAACACATTATCGAAGACGATCAACGATTCCTGGCCGGCGAATTGTGCGTTGCCGGCATCGAGCTCGCCTCCGTCCACGGCCCTCATGTCGTTGGTCTGCCGCCCGACGATATATGTGAGCCCGGGCGTATCGACGCGTACGGCGCCCACCACCGACCACTCGCGATCGGCTTCGGTCATGCGCATCGTCGGCATGAAGATGAGCCAATGCGAATTTACCGCGCCAGTCTGATGCATTTTGGCGCCGGATACGTAGATCCCCTTCTTGTCCCGGCGTACGACGCGCAGGAACAGGTCGAGATCGGCCTGCTGATGTGGGGCCTTGGAACGGTCACCCTTTGGATCGGTCATGGCTCCACCGATCACGATATTGGCGACTTGCGCGCGCTTGAGAAACAAGAGGAAACGCTTGTGATAATCGGTGCCGCGTTCGGCATCGATGTCGAAGGTCACTGAATGGCAGGAGCCGATGGCGTCAAGGCCGACGCAGCGCTGGAAGCAGGTACCAGTGCGACGCCCCAACTCGCGCTGCATCTCATGCTTGCCGACGAGATCGTCCGCCTTGGTCGGAACGTGCAGGAAGCGGTTGATCTGGATGCCGGCGATCTCGCTTCGCACGCCGCCGAGTTCGGGTTGTTCGCTGGCGAGGCGATAGGTCTCCGCCATCGCATTGATCGACGGCCAGATCACCGGGTTGTCAACCGGCTCGTGCACCCGCTCGCCCCTGAAGAACACATTCACGCGGCGCCCGCGCAGGGAAGCGATGTAATCGTCTGCCGTAACGATCGGTCGGGCAAAGTCGGCCCATAGCGTTTCGACGTCTTGCATCGCATCCTCCTCGTTTCGTCCGGTGGCCGGGCGACCGGCCCGCAACTTACGCCTTCAGGGCTTCACGCAACTTGTAACGAATGATCTTGCCTGAGCCAGTGCGTGGCCACTCTCCTCCTCGGGTCTCACGTCGAATTCAACAAGCGATTTCGGTAACTTACGGTAGAATTCCCTGCACGTCGGAGCAGCGGATTCTTTGCGCGCGAGCCCGCAAAACAGAGAGGGAACCGCTGCATCTGGTAAACTGAATGGTCTGCCGGTATAATCCCATGCCCCCCGCGAGCGACGTTCCTCCGATTACCACGGCGATGATCGAGCGCAACATTCGCCAGCGTCGACTCAAGGCATGGGAACGGCGCCGGCCGAACCACACGCGCTAACGCGGAGGTTTCCATGAAGGATGACGCGTCAATCGCCAAGCTGCGGATCGGCTTGATCGGCAGTGGCTTCATCGCCAAGTTCCACCTCCAGGCGCTGATCGCAGTTCGCCATGTCTCCGTTGCGGGAGTCTATAGTCCTACCGCCGCGCATCGCGAGGCGCTCGCCGCGGAAGCTAATGTGCTGGAGCTTGGCCCCTGCCGGCCGTTCGCTTCACTCGAAGCCATGCTGGTTTCCGGTGAGGTTGATGCCGTATGGATCGCTGCGCCGAACTTCACCCGGCTCGACATCATGCGAGAGATCCACGATCTGGTGAAATCCGGCCGGGCGAAGCTTGTCGGCGTGGTTTGCGAAAAGCCGCTAGGGCGGACGCTCGCCGAAGCGCGGGAGATGCTGCGCCTTGCCGGGGATGCCTCTCTGATCCACGGCTATCTGGAAAATCAGGTGTTCTCGAGCGCGGTCCAGCGCGGCAAGGACATCGTGTGGCGTCGCGCCGTGCCGATTTGCGGTCGTCCCTACCTGGCGCGCGCCGCCGAGGAGCATAGCGGGCCGCACATGCCGTGGTTCTGGCAGGGTCAACGGCAAGGCGGAGGTGTGCTCTCCGACATGACTTGTCACAGTGTCGAGGTGGCGCGCTTTCTGCTGACCGCGCCCGGCGCGCCGCGTAGCGACCTCAAGCTCGTGAGCGCCAGCGCCACTGTCGGCAACCTGAAATGGACCCGGCCGGAATATGTGGTAAAGCTCAAGCGCATGATGGGTGCCGAGATCGATTATGCCAAGCGGCCGGCCGAGGATTTCGCCCGCGGCGCGCTCACCTTCCGCGATGCGCAAGGGCATGAGGTTTTGGTCGAAGCCACCAATTCATGGGCCTATGTGGGCGCCGGCCTGCGCCTCCTGATCGAGCTCCTTGGCCCCGAATATTCCATGGAGTTCAGCTCGCTCAACACCGGGCTGAAAGTGTTTTTGTCGCGCGAGGTGACCGCCGGGCAGGGCGAGGATTTGGTCGAGAAGCAGAACGCCGAGCAAGGCTTGATGCCGGTGGTCGAGAACGAGGCGGACATCTACGGCTATATCGGTGAGGATCGGCACATGGTCGACGCTCTTCGTCACCGCCGGCGCCCGATCGAGACCTTCGAGGACGGCGTCGGCGTGGCCGAGATGTTGATGGCGCTCTATCGCTCGGCGGAGATCGGCCAAGTAGTGAACTTGCCGGCTCCGGAACTGGAGACCTATGTTCCGCCGGTCGCGCGGCCGTAGGTCACGAGACAGCCGACGCCCGACGGAAATGTTGCGGTCGGTGCCGTTCGCCTCGTTTCGATCGTTTCGGCATTGCTATTTTTGCTAGGCCGCGTTTGCTGTCAGTAATTTTTGTTGCGACATGCGCCTTCGGGTAATCGAGGTGGCAGCTTCGGCATGGGGGCCAGCAGTACGTCGGGCATGCACGCCTCAGTGCCGTACGTCGCCGCATCTGCACGGTGCGTCAGCGCTTGCCGGTACTCGCTCGGCGCGACACCGGTGTGCTGACGAAAGAACCGGGTGAAATTGCATTGCGCATCGAAGCCGAGACGGCTCGCAACCGACGTCAGGCTCGCCTGGGAGCGGCTCATCTGCAGCATCGCCTCCTCCAGCCGCAGCGAGTTCCAGAATATGCTCGGCGTAAGTCCCAGTTCGTCACGGAACAACGAGAAAAAGTGAGGACGAGACAAGCCGGACTCTCGCGCCACCGTTTCCATGTCGAGATTTCGCGCCATGTTGTTGCGCATGAGCGCCAGCGCCTTGCGAATCCTGAAATCGCGTGCGCTATGGTCTCGCTTTGCATCTGCGGTCGCCGCTTCACGGGACGCTATCAACGCGTGCTTCAGGAAGGCGGCCAAGGCGCAATCAAGCTCGACTTCGTCGCTCATATCATCAAGCAGCATGTCTCTCAACATCCACAGTTCTTCTCGCAGAGGCGCCGAGATCGCGATGTCGAGATGCGTGAAACTCCTGGGCGGATGAAGGGGCAACCTCCGCGACAGCCAATCCGGGTCGAGATAGAACGACAGGCTCTGTGCTGCACCTGAGCTGCTGTCAACCTTCACGCAGTGCGGCACGAAGCGATCGATGATCGCGGCCTTCTTCGCGTCATGGCCGACCAGCGTCCCATTGACCAGGACGTGCGCCGGCGCTCCCGACAACCAGAAGCTCACGTTCGCGCTCGAATGAGCGTGCGTCACGAGTTCGGTCGTCAGTTCGAGAGCGGAAACGTGACCGAACGAGCCGTGGTGAACGCGAAATATCTTCGACATTGGGTTTCCACCCGAAACCACGGCTTCTGCTACACTATGTCCTGCGAATTTGGCCGCTTTAGCTTGGATTAGAAATCCATCCGCGCCCGGCGTCAATGTGGGGCCCCCGCAGCCCTGGCAAAACCAGATAGATTGATAAGCGCACCCGCCACGGTCCGGCTATGCTGTCGTTATCTACGGTTCGGCTTCGACGGACTGCTGCCGGGCATGCGGCGTCCGGCTTGGCACGCTCGCCGCGCCGCCGGCGAGAAGAGAGCGAACGAATGACCCTTGCCTATCAAAGCTTTAATGATCCGCAGGCCGCCTCCCGCTTCCTGGCTGAACGGCAGGAGGCGCGGCTGCTGGGCGGCGGAACGATCCTGGTGCGGCGCGTGAACGAAGGCGATATCTCGATCGGCACCTATGTCCGCCTGCTCGCGCCGGAGCTCAAACAAATCGACGTGACCGACGACATGGTACGGCTCGGTGCCGGCGTGACGATGTCGAGAATTGCGAAGACCCCTGGGCTTGCCTTCCTCGCTCCCGTCGCCAAGTCGATCGGCGGTCCGGCCGTCCGGTCAGCGGCGACGGTAGGCGGCAATCTTTTCGCGCGGAGCCCCTATGGCGATTTCGGTGTCGCACTGCTCGCGCTGGATGCCGTCGTTTCCATCGCAAGTCCCGAAGGCTTCGGCGAATTCGATCTCGAGACGTTCTTCAAGTCGCGCACGCAACTCGCCGCCGCCTCCATCGTCACGGCAGTTCGCTTCCCTCGCCCCATGCCCGACGATTTTCGCTTCGTCAAAATCAGCCGTGTTAAGCCGAATGGCGCCGCCGTGCTGTCGATAGCTGCCGTGGTTTCGACGACGGAAGGCCGCGTTTCAGCAGCGCGTGTTGCCCTCGGCGCCATGGCGGGCACGCCTGTCCGCGCACATAGTCTGGAAGAGGCGCTAAAGGGAGCGGCGCTGACGCCGCACGAGATTGAACGAATAGTGGCGTCGGCCGTGGCGGATACGTCGCCTTCGTCCGACGCGATCGCAAGCGAATGGTACCGGAAGGCAGTGCTCCCCGTTCATCTCCGCCGGTTGCTTTCGAGCTGAATTCCTCGATTTCCCGTGAGCTGCGTCATGACAAAAGTACCTGTCCAAATGACCGTGAATGGCGAAGAGCGGGCCGAATTCGTCGACAGCGGAACGACGCTTCTCAGGTTCTTGCGGGACAAGATCGGCGACCTCACGCCAAAAGCCGGCTGTCTCCAGGGAACTTGCGGCACATGCACGGTTGTGGTCGACGGGGAGCCTCGCCTCGCATGCATTACGCTGGCGGAGGACTGCCGCGGCGGGACCGTCGAGACGGTCGCGGGTCTCTCGGCGGATGGCAAATTGCATCCTTTGCAGCAGGCCTTGCTCGACCACTTCGCAGCCCAGTGCGGCTTCTGCACGCCCGGCATGCTCATGGCGGCGAAAGCGCTGCTTGATGCAAACCCCCATCCCGATCGGGCCGACGTGGAAGACGCGCTCAGCGGCAACATCTGCCGATGCACCGGCTATGAGCCGATCATCAGAGCCGTCCTGTCCGTTTCCCGGAGCCATGCTCGCCGCGGCACACCGGAACGGGGAGCGGTGTGATGGAGATACGCAAAAGCTATTTCGCCGACGAGCGCCGCGATGATCTCAAGGAGATCGGCCAGTCGAGGCAGCGCTCCGACACGGCCGGGCACGTCCGCGGCATCACGCCGTTCTATGCCGACCGGCACGTTCCAGCGCTCCTCCACCTCCGCATGGTCCGCAGTCCGCACCACCATGCACGGATCCTGCGGATCGATACGAGTGCGGCGGAGCGGCATCCCGGCGTCAAGCGGATCATTACGGCAAAAGACGTTCCGCACAATGTCTATACCGTGCTGAACCTGATCAATATCGGACCGGAAGACGAGCCGGTGCTTGCCTTCGACAAGGTACGCTGGCTTGGCGAGCCTGTGGTCGCCATCGTCGCCGACAGCGAACGAGGCGCCTATGAGGCGGCTGCTTTGGTGCGCGTCGACTACGAAGAGCTTCCCGCAGTCTTCGATGTCGAGGAAGCGCTCAGGCCCGGCGCGCCCCTGGTCAACGAATATCATGGGCAAAATTATTATCGCTATGACAGCGGCGCGAGCCGCAAGGTCAAGCTCGGGGATGTGGAGGCAGGCTTCCGAAAAGCCGATCACATCCTGGAGGAGCGTTACGACTCCAGTCCCATGGAGCACGCGCCGACCGAGACGACAGGGTGTATCGTGGTGCCCGATCAGAATAACCGTCTGACCTGCTATACCGGAACTCAGGCGATCTTCTTCACCCTCGATAACGCGTCGATCATCCTCGATATACCGGGCCAGCGCCTGCATTTCATCGGCGGCACTGCGGGCGGCGGCTTCGGGGGCAAGGTGGACTGCACCGTGGAGCCGATCACCCTGCTGGCCGCCATGCTCACCGGTCGGCCCGTCGCCTTCATCTACAATCGTTACGAAGAGATGCAGATCTCTTCAGCCAGGGCGGCCGAGCGTATCTACATCAAGGACGGCCTGACGAAAGATGGGCGAATCGTGGCCCGTCAGGTGCGATGCTATGTCGACTCTGGCGCCTATTCCCGCCATTCACCCTACGGCGCGCAGAAGGCGGCGGCGCATTTCCCGGGACCCTATTCGATTCCCAATGTCGAGATCGATTGCTATTGCGTCTACACCAATCGAACGCCGTCGAGCTCCATGCGCGGCTTCGGCGTCACTATCGCGGACTTCGCCCTCGAGGTCCAGATGGACAAGCTGGCGCGCATCATTGGAATGGACCCGCTGGAATTCCGTTTCATCAACGCCTACCGGGATGGCGATATGAAGGCGCATCGTCAGCTCACGGAAGGGGCTGCGCTGATCGAATGTATGCAGGAGGCGTCCATCTGGGCAAATTGGCCGGTCGAATCCCGTTTCCTGAAGATGTCATCGCGCGAGAAGAGAGGGTAGCCCATGGCCAGGAAACGTGGCCGCGGCGTTGCGGCCGTCAATTACCCGACCGGCATGAATCTCGGCGGCGACCCGACACAGGCGCTGGTTCACTCCACCCCGACCGGCAATTTCATAGTGTCGCTCTCAAGTGTCGATCTTGGACAGGGAATGAAGTCGATCATGGCGCAGATCTGCGCCGAGACGCTCGGCGTACCGACCGAGCGCGTCATCGTCGATACCGCGGACTCCGATACGGGACCGCATTGCATGGGAACGTTCGCCTCGCGGGGAACGCATCGCGCCGGCAACGCCGTGATCGCCGCCGCCAGGGAAGCCCGCGACGTGATGCTGGAGGTTGCCGCCGATATGCTCGAGGTCGATTCCCGCGAC
>Ga0187856_1001505_pt1 | contig 18584 bp, 20 predicted proteins | sample June2016WEW_8_40_FD_132443 | JGI IMG/M metagenome (GOLD analysis project Ga0187856, IMG submission 132443) | Peatland microbial communities from SPRUCE experiment site at the Marcell Experimental Forest, Minnesota, USA - June2016WEW_8_40 | ecosystem: Environmental > Terrestrial > Soil > Wetlands...
ATCGGTGGTTTCGGCAACGACGGCTCGCGCTTTCGAGACGAGTTTCCAATCGATGTGTCGTGGTCTTGACATGCCGCGATTGTATCATTTTTAGTCTCATCTTGAAAGCGAGCTAGAATAAGGTGGTGACGTGAATTCAACAATTGCCGCACCGGTTGACTGGATCGAGGCTGTTGGGAATCTGCGTTTCCCCTCGAAGACGGACCATCGTCTCCAGGAACTAATGGACCGCAACAACGAAGGGCTATTGCAGGAATCTGAAAGGGAAGAACTGGAGGCATTGGTTGAATTGAGCGGGCGACTGTCACTCGTCCGCGGCGAGGCCTTGCAGATTCTGGGCAAGCAGCCGTAATGAGCGTCCCTGACGAATTGTTGCGCGCGGTTCGGGCGCGCGCTGACGGACGGTGCCAATATTGCCTGATGAAGGATTGACCCCTGCGGGCCGCGCCACAATAGAAGCGCTAAACCTGAATCATCCCCGCCGTCAGCGAATCCGCGAAGCTGAGGAAGCCTTTGGTCTCTATCCGCCAGCGCATTGAGGGATTTCCCTTGATGACACTTGCCCCGCCCCGTTGATTTGCCTCCAAATAAGCTCCGCCCCGTTGGAGCTCACTGAGCGAGGCGAGATTCCGGCCTCCGCCAGAAGTCGGCCAAGGGCACCGTTCACCGGAGCAGGGACGCAACTGCGTCGGGGGGGGGGCAATTTGACCAACTGTTCGAAATCCGGGACGACTTTGTCACCGCGCCGCATCGACACCCTAGATTCTCTCCGCTTTCCGAACCGGGCTCATCAGGAGCTATTCCCGCAAGCTGCGCATTCGCCATCAAGGGAAGAACCCAATCAGAAAAACGCTGACTTTGCCTAACCGCTCTTCATTCGATCCGCCGCCCGGCCCAAAGTGCGGACCGACGCACCGAGGATACCCTTCCGCGCATTTCACAAGCCAGGATGGTATCAGCTACAGGGAAATCTCGCGCCTTAATCGCTTGGAGAGCTTCTCGATCTGCTTCAAACGGGCCGCCAGGTCTTGAGCGACCTGGCCCTTAGCTGCCTTATCAATGTCCGCCGGGATCGACTGGGCCAGTTTCGCGAGCTGGTCCGCTTCCTCCTTCAGCTTGGCCCCGTTCAGCGGCGCGCGGAGATCTCCCGTCACCTCCACCGGTAGAGGGGGGGCTTGTGGCCGGGTCGGCGGTGGAATTACCGGAGGCGACTTCGGCATTTGGCCCGCACTATTTTGGAGAAGCAGGATGAAGGCTAAAAGGCAAGTCTTGCCAAGGAGACTGACGGCTCGCATGGGTACCCCTCCTGGCGTTCGGGGACAGATTAAGCCCGCCATGAGGACAAAGCAAGTCGCATCCGTTTCGAGCTGGGGGCTAGGGGCTGGGGACTAGGGAAAATCCCCCGGAAGCCAGTCCCCAATACCCAGCCCCCCAGCCCCCAGTAGCCATTTCGGGGCAGGCTGCCCGCGCCACGTCCCGGGTTCGTGTAGGGGCCAGCGGCTCTGGCCCCGGCCGAACGCCGTTCGGCCCTACGAAGTGCGCGGGGTTTCACTCTTTGCCCTTGAGTGCCATGCGGACGGTTCGGATATCGAGGAACATCCGCTCGGGACGACTTACGTCGCCGCCCTCCAGCGCCACGAAGCCGTAGCGCGCGTACCAATCGATCCGGTTTCGATACGCATCGGCGATGATGCAGCGGCATCCCACATCTTCCGCGACTCGCAGGGCGATTTTGAAGGCTTCGGAGATGAGAGCATGTCCAAGCCCCCTTCCGGAAAACCGCCGGTCTACCGCGAGGCGCGCCAGCAGGATTAACGGCAAGTCGTAGGGCGGAAGTCCGCGCACGTATTTTTTGGGAAAAGCGTTACGGGGCACACTCGCGGTGGCCAGGGTGAAGTATCCCAGCACGGTGCGGGGAGCGTCTTCCTCGACCGCAACATAAGTCACAGAACTCTTGTGCTGATTCGCCCAGGCATGCCGCCCCAGATAGTTATTGAGCGGCTCATCGCCACAATCGAAAAGCTCTGTCTGGTCCGGCTCTTCCAGGCGGCGGATGAGGACGGCCATTCACCCTCTCATCGCCCGAATCAGGGTATCCGTGGGAGGCGCGGGTTCTTTGGAGGCGAGACGGGCCAGGCTTTCGAGCTCGCGCGGGGTCCACGAAATCTCGACGCGGGGAAGGTCGATCTCCGGGGCGACGCGCTCAAGCCGCGGCAACACCAGTTCCTTCCGCTCGCCCGTTGCCGCTTCACTGAAGATGCGATGCCCGCGCTTCCTCTCCCCCACCGCCCAGCGGAATAAGGCCAGGGCATCGGATAGAAAATCCGTGTTGCTGTTAAGTTGCAATTGCTGTTTGAGACCCCGCACCATCTGATCCTCGGCAGGAGCCAAATCAGCTTGAAACTTTCGCTTGCGCCTCGACTTGGGGAGTTGGATGGGTTTTCTCGCTTGCCGTGTTTTCAAGGCCATAGTCGAATGATCCTTTGCACTCCGCATTAACCCCTATCCTACTACATTTTGAATGATATTTAGAGTCCGACCATCCGCGCGCCTCGGCGTTGTGAAAGGTTCTTACTGCGCAAATTATGCCAAGGTAGCGACCGTAGCGCGGACCTCCGCCTTTGAGGTCCGCGGCTCTTATTCTGCAAATTGAGTGAATACAGCGTAGCGAGAAAGCGACCGCCGCGCAATCGTCGGCATTTGAAATTAACCGTTTGCCCTTTCGGAAGAACCCCGTACCCTGAGAAACAGGTCCGCGCTACTCGTTTTTCGCCTTGTGTCGCAGCTTGCGAGTGGGAGGCTGATGTTCTAGTCCCCAGATTCTGAGGAGCTCCTGGCACCCCAAGTCAAAGTTTCCCGTGAAGTCCACGAGCTGAAATTCAGGGAGCGTCCAAGATAGACGAGCGTAATCGCAAGTCCCTTTGACCTTGGCGAGGGAGGCGTCACAATCAGCTCAAGCGACCTGTTTCAGAGCGTTTGCGATCGACTCGCTGACCTTCGCCGCGCTCTGTCGAGCATCAAAACTCTTGAATCTTCGAAGTATCCAAGGAATGTCCTCGGTGGGGCGAACCTGAACAGGAAATACGCGGCCTTCATAATTGGGGTCACCCAAGGCATATTCAATTTCATGCCGCACATTTTCCGAGCGCATTGAATCCGGTGAGACAAGAACGACCATGGCTCTTGACTTCTTGAGGGCCTCTCCCATTTGAAGCCAAAGGTTGTCTCCTGGTAGGAGTTCGTCGTCCGCGTTCCAAACAGAAAGCCCTCGTTTCGTCAACTGTGACGAAAGAGCCTTAGCGAAATCCTCGTCGGCGCGAGCGTAGCTTATAAAAACCTGGGTGGTGGCCACTGTTCCTGTCATGGGAGTCTTTCTCCCACCTCCGATTTGAGGTGAGACTTGCCGTTCAGCACCTGTTTCTTTCATTGGAGTCTCTCCCCTGCCTTTGATTATCGACGTTCGGCCGCTCCCACATGAATGCATTTTAGCACAAGGCCGCCGCCTGTGGGACGCACACGCGGGTGGCGCCGACATCGCCCTTCCTATCGGCGACGCCCGGCACACCCCAAAACCCCTACGGTATCGAGGGCAGGAACTGACTCCGGCAATATAGGCGAGGTACAATTCACAAAAGGCAGGGTCGTAAGGGATGTTGAGGAATACGCTGAGCCGCGCACGGGGCAAGCGATTAACTACGCCGGCCGCTTCGCGGCCGGGCGCTATTTTGCCCATTACGTGATCGCCGTTTGGAAACATGGCGGCGGTCAGCGCTGGGAAGCGCATCCACCATACGCTGAATTTCCTTTACGCACTTCGGTGAAACCCCCATTATCCGCGCAACGGTCGCCACGGAGGGAAATGGTGTGTCAATTACAACTGCCATCAGCGTGCCTCCCTCGTGTCTCCAGATTACAACCTCCCTGGCTCCATGCCAACGTGAATTGACCGCGTCAGCGGATTTCCGTGTCGCCGTGGATTCCGTAGCGGCCTGGGGCTGGCCTCCGCCAAAAGTCGACCAAGGGCACCGTTGAACGCGGCGGGGACGCAACGGCGCCGGGGGGAGCAGTCTGACCAACGGTTCGAAATCCGGGACAAGCTCGTCACCGTACCGCATCGACAACATCGATTCTCTCCGCTTTCCGAACCGGGCTCATCTGGAGCTGTTCCCGCAGGCTGCCCGTTCACCAGAGCCCAGTCAGAGCTGCACTGACTGTGGCTACACCGCTACAGGTCTAACCGGTCCTCTCGTGCGGCTCTTGACGGCCTTCTTGCGCCACCGCCAGGAGATGAACCGGCGGACCCGACCGCGAATCCTGCAACGACTCAGACCGACCGTGCAAGTCGTCGCCGTCTACTACCGTCAACGCTTCTGCTTGTTGCTGCTGCCCGAGTTCGCTGAGAACGACACAGCCGCCTCCCGTCTCAACACGCCCCCCCCTCCCGCGCCCAATTCCCCTCCTTTCGCCCTTCCCGCCTCCCGTCAGCCTCGCGCCCTTCCTCCACTATCTGAATCGCGGGCCAGGCAACAGAAGGTCTTGCTTCGGGCATTCACTTGTGGTAATAGGTACAGGAGAAGTAATAATTTCCAAATGAACGGGGGATGACTTTTTGGCTGGCTGGCACACTTGAGGAGAACGCAGCATGGACCACCGCGGTGAGAGCCTGAAAGGACTCATGAAAGATGTCGCATACGCCCTATGCTATCCTAATCGACGTTCCGGAGCCGAAGCCGATTTGTTTCATAGCGGCCCCTTTTGGATTAGAATTCGATGCCGTCTCCAATGCTATCGAAAAGGCTGCTAGCGACTGGGACCTGCAGCCGATCCGGACGGACCGCGAACAAAAAGGAAAGGATTTCGTTGAACGAATCTTCATCCATATAAGGTCGGCAAGGATCATTGTCGCCGTATGTTCACCAGAGGCGGAATCTCGCAAGCCGAATGTCAACGTGATGTATGAGCTTGGCTTGGCGAACTCTATTGGGAAGCCGACACTGATGATAACATCGGACGCGAGCACTCTTCCTGCCGATATACGAAACATGACGGCCTTGCAATATGACCGCGGGGAGATGGAGCAGGAGGGGAAACTTGTTCCAAAGATCTCTGCCGAAATCGGGAGGATTCTCAGGGACTGTGAGATCGCCGATTTTGTGGTGGGAGGAATTTCAGTAGTTCTTCCCGGGCAACGGATGCTGTTTAGCTCGGCCTTCTGGCCCAGCTATGAAACCATTCTCTCTTTCGCAAATCAAATCCACGAGGAGTGTCAAACTACGAAACACCAGTATCTCGGTCATCTCGTGAGGCGCGCGGAAGACATCGTATGCCGTCCAAGCAAGGGCAAGCATCTGGATCAAGACATTCAGGCTTTGCATGAGATACTGAACCTTTATATAAGTCGCATTCAGGATCTGGTAACGCCCATCGCCCTTGAGCGGTTGAGCGAGACGTTTAGGCACGTTGAGAGATCGCTCACCGCACTTGAGGCCCTTGCAAATACAGAGGCACATAGGAAGCGTATCAGCGACATCCGAAGCATTTACGAATCTGTTAAGAAGGGCCTTGACAGTTATTCCGCGGCTTACCGCATAGGGCAGGCCGCCAAAACAACGCTTTTGGGCGGATCAAGGGGCAAGAATAGATATGTCCAGGTGTGGACTCAGCTTCGGGATCTGGATGATGCGGCGCGCGATCTTACAACTAACGTGGACCACCTAATTGCAGATCTAATCGCGATGATAACGCGTGAAGAGGAAGACCGCTTGGTTAAGCGGGCGCGAGCTTGAAGGAGAGCGCCATGCTCTCTTCAGCTATGCCCGAGACCTTCGAAATCCGAGGGGATGACAATGGACGAATTGCTTGCCCTTAAACGACGGCATGATGAGCTATACAAGGAGGTTCTTCAGGACCGTTCCTCGCTGTTAGAGGACCGCGAACAGTTCAATCGTTTCGACAAAGAGGTGACCGGGTTGTTAAGTGATATGACTGGCCTCTCCAGCCATGTGGACTCGATCACGGATTATGCCTGGTTGCGGGACGCGGTGTCCGAGTGGCGAGTCGTATTTTCGTCCATTTTCACGATCCCCAGGGACATTAGGCTCTCTCCGCCTTCGCAGCAATTGGCCCCCCCATCAGCGGAAGAATCCCGATTGTCCGAAAGGTATCTGGAGAGTTGGGTAAGAAACAGAGCGTATGAGTTAAGTAGGGATCGGAGGCTGAACCGCCTTTTGACCCAGACAATGGAGCAGCTCCTAAGAATGGTTCCGAGTAGCAGAGAAGAGACTGAGGGGGACTGGCATGAGGCGGGCATTGACGTTGCCTGCGAGGTCCTATATGGAACCATCGACTTTGTCCGACAAGTTGGCCCCGAGTCTTACTGGCGTTTGGAGACACAATGTTGGCTCGCAGAAGTTAAGAGAGCCACCGCCTATTCTATCTGGGAGGGCAGGGGTGGCGGCTGGGATCCACGCCGTGCCATGGGCGACTATTATGCGGCATGCGATAAAATCCGCGGGAGACTACTGGATACTCACATTAAGGCTTCTCAAACTGATTTCGAACCGCTGAAAGGCTACATAGAAGACCGCTATTTGACAAATGGAAAAATAACAGAAAGCAAATCGCCCGCCCAGGAACTGATCGCGGCAAAGGCGAAAAGACTCTCGGAAGCAGACAGGAGAGAAAGCGCCTTGGAAAACTGGTTGCGTGCCAAGACCTATGTTGCCGGGTTTTACGAAAACATCATCCCCGCCGTCATGAATGATAGGGGAGAGAATGTCCGGCGGGTGATGGATGCATTCAAGTCATGTGGGACAGGGGAGAGTCGTGACCTCATCATTAATTGCTTTGAAACAGCGATTGCAATCTACTTTTTGAAATCCGAGGCAATCCAGGGTGCGTGCGGGGATGTTAGCAAGATCTTCTAGCAGGAACGCCTTCTGCGTGCGCGGAAATTCAAATTCTGCAGACCACCCCTCGTCGCCGTCAGCTTAAGCGGGTAGCGCAGCGCGGCGGAGCCGCAACCAAATCCGAAATCTCTAGGGTAAGTATTTGACCCGTCCATAGCCTCTATTTATGCACCCTTCGTAAGGCGCTCGGAAAAAAGCTTGCTAAAAAAACAAGAATTTACGAGCTTGCAATGCAGAGGTGCCGCTCGGCGCCAGCTTCCGGTCGCCACTAACTCCGAGTGGCCGCCGCGCACTCTATGGCCGCGACGATTTCTTCCTGATCCCACTCAGCTATGGGGGCTCCGATTCGGATCAAGGTTTCTGGCGCCCTTCCCCTCGATCCCTTAAGACGCACCCCGCATATACCCTTCCGGAGGGCCACCGCTGTATCGAGTTCCCATTCAACCCAGTCTCGCCAAGCCGTCCCGTTGCCGATGAGACAGACAACCACGGAACACCCTCTAATCTTGTCGTAGATGACGCGCTTGAGATAAGCACTTTGAGCACTATTTATTGGCGATCGGACACTACCATCGTAGAAATCAATCAGTGAATTTGAATTATATGCCATGAGTCTAAAACCGTTCACTTGATTGCGATCCTCATGGTGAAAGCTCAAAAAAAGCCTTCTTTGCCGAACGGGTTCTGACAATTGTCGGCGGGCGGCTCGTACGAGCTGCGATTGAGAATTGAATCCCCTCTTTGTCAGAAGATTTCCCAGTTTCATGTCGCCGCGGACATTCAGGTCCAAGCCATACTCTTTCTCGACGTTCTCAACCTTGGTATTGGAATTCTTCTTCCGGAACATGCCGTCCCGCCCTGTACTTTTAAATGCTCTAGCTCTTGTCGCGCCTTGCTACCCAAAGGGTATGCTCGCGAGAGATGGCATTCTCAGCATCGCCGACAAAATCGGAGAGATCACGATCGTTCACAACATGTTGAGCTTGGTCTTGAATGAAACCCAGCTCTATCTCTGCTACAGAGTATGATTGCGCAAGCTCCTTGTGTTGCTTCATCTGAAGCCATGCCATGACCGCGCTCGCGAGGGATGTGAACAATCCAGTTAACTTAAGGTTTGACTCGGGCCACCGAACCAAAGCAATGGCGGTGACCAGCGCAAAAAGTTGGCTAATGACTATTGCAATGAAATATTTGTTTTCACGCGAACGATTGGAGGCAGCTTGATTCCCGTACCACCGCCGTTGGTCAAGAATGCGCTCAGTTACGTATGTGCTCTTCCTCTCCTCGAAACTCATGCCTCGTAACTCGCGCATGCGCTGGGATATGTGCGGTTCCTGAGCGAATTCTCCACCAAAGCCGAATGCTAATTGTTTGCGCTCCTTCACAATGGACCCCAGCTCTAATAGAAACTTCTTGTCTGCTTCAGCGGCGGCCGATCCAACAGAATACGGATCCGCCCCCGCAAGGTACCGCCAAGTCATGCTCTTCACGGACTCTGCAACGGCCCGCCCACCATACCAGATTTGGTCTAACTTTGATGTTTTTAGATAAGTCGTGAGCACTAGAGCTAGAGCTAGCAGGACGGCACTTGCAATGGCAAATGCAGGCTTGGCGGATTCGAAGGCACTAGAAACAGCGGCTAAGCCCGCTCCGGCAACAAGAAGCATCAGACTGTCCTTCGTAAGGCGCAGGTACGTCCTCTGAGCTTTCAAGGAAGCCACATCTGCCGCACGAAAAAGCGCTGGATAATCGGAATGTTCAAACTTCACGGGGTGCCTCAATTAAAGTCCCAGACCGCCATAGACCTTGTCATTGTAATACCGTGGTCCACTAGTGGAAGCCTGTAGTCGGGTATATTCATCCGGAAAGTGGTCAAGTGCGTGCTGGATAATTTTTGCTTTGAATTCTACGTGGGCTGCAAGGCAGTCGCGAAGTATCGCCGGGCACCGGTCGGGGTCCATTTGGCGGAGCCCGTTGAGATTCACGACGATTATGGGCAAGTTTAGCTTCTGGGCAATTTCAATTTCCCACCGGACGAATTTATACAAGTTCTTCGTGTTTTCACCGACTAGGACGATTACCTGCTTTGCATTCGCAAGCCGCGTCCTCAGCGCTTTCTTGACAGTCTCCTCTGACGCCCTGTCAGTGAGCGGTCTGATATCATGTGCATCGTAAAAGTTGGGTATTGGGGGCTGGGTTCTGGTGGTTTTCCCTAACCCCTAGTCCCCAACCCCTAGCCCCGTCTCCCGCCCCTGGCACCTGACACCTGGTACCTGACACCTACCCCCTAGGTAACATCGATCCGCCAGTCGGACATCTCGCTGTAGTGGCGAGTCATTCGCCACAACGCATGCGCCACGGTAACGCCGTGGCACGGCTGGATTTGCGTTCCCGAGGACATGATACTGGGGTTGCTGCGTCCGAAGGGCGGCGCTGGCACGCCGAAGGCCTGGCAGAGTTTGACGAATTCAACCTGCGACCGCTCGATCCCGGGGGTCATTTGCTGCTGGTCCGTTGTCGTGTTGGCGGTCAGGGCGTCGCTCTCCTCCGTCGATCTCGATCCCAGTCCAAGCTGGCCGACCAGGCCGATGGTGCCCGCGCTGACGCACATGTATTCATCGGGAAGGCCCAGCATGTGGCCGTACTCATGAACAATGGCGTGCTGCCCGAACTGGGGAAAGGCCCCGACGTTCCCCAGCACGCGCGCCTTCAAGGTCGTCAGTTGGGCGACGTCCAATTGGATTTTGACCTTTCCCGCCTCGCCGTTCTTCTCATAGCTGAGCTTCGCCTTCAGACCGAATTTCGTCAGGATGCCTCCCACGCTTTTGGCCGTATCCTTGCCGGTTGCCCCCGGCCCCGTGATCGTCACCTTGGGCGTCTTTCCCGAATTCTCGAACACCACATTGGTATCGCGCGCGAAGGTCCGCAGCCGCTCCATGGCGACGACCGAGTAACTCGCGCCGGCGCTGGTGCCCTGCTGTTCGGAAACAGCAATTTCCACGGGCTTCAGGGCCATGGCATTCAAGATGTTCTCAGCCTGCGTCAATTCGGCAGCCTCCATGGCCTTCATACTGAACTGGGCCGACAATTTGCCGCGATAGGGGTCCCACTTGTGGTCCGTGAGCTTCGCCAGTGAAGGGTCCTCTTCGGTCCGGACACAAATAGCCCCCCTCCGGCTGTTCACGATTTTGAGGTCGTAATGCGCGTCGGTTAGGGCGGTTTCCTCAACCGCGAATTCCGGCTTGACGACAATGCCGGCGAACCCCCTCTTGGTCAGAGTAAAACGGAATTTGTTGTTCCAGGTTTGGGGGACTCCCTCCTTGAAAGCCTTCATGAAGGCGGCCTCGGTTGTGGTGGTAACGTCATCTCCCATTGGGGTGAAGAACCGCGGGGTTACTTTGACCGTAACCTTCATGATGCCGGTCATGGGATTGTATTCCCCGTAAAAACAGCCGAGCCCGCCGGGCGGAACGTGGGCTTTGCTCGTATGGAAACTGGCGAGCCGGAAGCGAGTCAAATCGTAAATCACCGACATGGTGGTACCCTCCTGAATTCCCCGCCCCGTCCCGAGGCCGGGGCCTCCGTGCGAATCATGTTTGGAAAAGTGACCCTGCGCCTATTTGCCCGATGAGAGAATCATACCCGTGCTGAATTGTCATGTCAACCTCGCGCGGGAACAGCGGGGGTCAGGGATTTGGGGTTGGGGGTTAGGGGTCGGGGACTGACGGCGGGATACGGGATTCGGGGTTCGGGGGAACGTAGGGCCGAACGGCGTTCGGCCTTGGGCCAGCGCCGCTGGCCCCTACAACTGTGCCGAAGGCACTTTGGACTGCGGCCGCGAAGCTGCCGCTTTTGCTGCGGTAGCAGCAGCCACCGCCTTGACCCTTTCGCCGGAAGGGGAAGCTGCAAATCGACGGCGTCGGCAAAAACCCAAGGCGGCAGCTTCGCGACCGCAGTCCAAAGCGCTTCGCGCATTTTCATACATCTTGGCGAGCCGCAGGCTCATGGGGATCTGTGGTGAATTCATTTCCACTTTTCACTCAGAAGAGCTTGGCGTCGTCCCTCCGAGAGAGATTAAAGATCATCTTAGCGCTGATGGGCATTCTGCCCAGAACTGGGTATTGAAAACTTGGGCTGGGTACCCGGTATTGCGTTTTCGGTACTCGGTATTGGGTGCTCGGCACTCCGTCTTGGGGACTCGGGACTGGGGACTGGAGACTGGGTTCTGGAGGATTCTCCCTGGCCCCCAGCCCCTAATCCATAGCCCCAAACCCCCAGCCCCCAGCGCCAGGATAACATGCGACAATATGTCGCTTCGCGATCGCAACTTCCAGGTTAGGGTGCGCTTGCACTTTCGCCCTGTACCTCTCATTGGCGAGCATTGGCCCTTTATCCACAATGGACCGGCCGATTAGGCCGGCCGGGATTCGGCCTCTGCGCCCTGAATGTGCGCGCCATGTTATAATCGCCGTCGCGCAAAGGTCCGCGACGCTAATGCGTTTTCCTATTCCCTCATTGATTGGCGCTCCGATTCTTGCGCTGGTGCTTCTGCCTGCAACTACAGCACGACCTACAACGAGTAACTCGGACCTATTTGGGCGGTCTGCGGTCCGTCCCCGATTGACAACGAAAAGCCGCGGACCTACACAACAGGTCCGCGCTACGCTCGCTACGATTAACCCTACCCCGACAGTTGGCGCTCAGGCTGCGAACGGTGCGGCCGCTCCGCCCGGCGCGGCCAGCCAGAATCCAGGCGCGGCGAGTGCTGCCCCCACGGCAGTGGAGGTTTGGACCGAGGCCGCGGGTGCGCTGGCAGCCAAGATTCTCGAGAGCGCGACTTCCGGGAACGCGCTGGCACTGACCGTGAAGAACATCTCGTCGCTGGAAGACGATGAGGTTGCGCAGGTCCGGCGCGCGCTGCGAACCCAACTACGCAGCCGGGGAGCCCGCTTGACCGGAAGCAAGCAGGGGAACGCCGACGTTCAGGTGACGCTCTCCGAAAACACCGAAGGTTACCTCTGGATTGCGGAGATTCGGGACCACTCTTCGCCTACACCCCCGGGTGCAGATGCGGCAAACCCCGTCGTGATGGTCCCTGTGGCGCGCGCAAATCCCAACGAACCCCATCCCGCCGCCGAACCCCTGAGCATTCGCAAGACTCGTGTTTTCCAACAGCCTGACCCGATGCTGGATGTCGCGCTGCTCGATAATCCGACTGTGGGGCTGGCAGGGTCACCAGCACCTGCGAGCGCGACGCCGCGCATTCTGGTGTTGGGCCTCGAGAGCGTATCCCGTTATGAGGAAGTGACGCCTCCGGAAACCGGGGGCAAGAGTGGGAAGCAGTGGCGCCCCAAGCAATCGGCCCCTATCACGAGGATTCGCCCCTGGCCACGCGACGCGCGCGGCCGGATTATCGTCCGATCCGACAGTCTGTTCGACGCTTACCTTCCTGGGACGAAGTGCACCGGAGGTCTTGAGCCCGTTCTCTCCCTGGAGTGCCACGAGAGCGACGAGCCGTGGCCCTTGATCGCGGGAAAGAGCGAGAACAACTCCTCCGACCCCGGCACAAGTGTGGGGCCGGCGGCCTACTTCACGGCTGATCGCAACTTTTTCGACGGCCGAGTCAGGCTCGACAATGGCCGGGAATTGACGATGCCGCCATTTTTGGCCGTCGTGGTCGTGCCGATGAACGGCGCTGTCCATGCGGGGATGCCGATGGTTTCGGCGCGTGTTGCCCCGGGCGGTACAGATATTCATGCCGGGCTGAAGCCAGGCGCCACGGACCCGGCGGGGTGGGTGCTGAGCGGATTGGATGGTCGCGTCCAACTCCTCAACAGTAACGCTCAGCCCGTGGCGAACACGGGCGGATGGGGCAGCCAGATCGTCGGCCTCCAATCCGGCTGCGGCGCGGGCTGGCAGGTGTTAACCACGCAGGCCGGAGACCTCAACGAAACGGATGCGGTACAGGCCTTCGAGATCGTCGACCGCAAGCCCGTGCCGGTGAGCAGACCTGTCGAGTTTCCCGGGCCGATCACGGAATTGTGGCCGCTGGCCAACGGGTCGGAGGCCATCGCCATTTCTCGCAATCTCCAGACGGAAGCTTATGAGGCATTTCGCTTGTCGGTTACTTGCGGCCAGTAGCATCGCGTGCCTGGCTCTCGCGGCGGGCGCGGCTACAAGGCCACGTTACGGCGGTACTCTGCGCGTGGAAATCCAGGCCAAACCGTCAACATTCGATGCGGCCGATTCGCCTGACGTGGCGGAGGCCGAGGCGGTGCGCAAGCTGCACGCGTTGATTTACGATCGTCTGGTCCGCCTCGATGCGCAGGGCCGGCCCGAACCCGCCATCGCGCTCTCCTGGGAACACGATGAGCAGGCGACGAAGTGGCGGTTCAAGCTTCGCCCCGGCGTGAAATGGCAGGACGGCGCGCTGCTCGCTCCGGAAGAGGTGGTCGCAGCGCTCAAAGGCCTCGCGACGGGCACGTCGGTGCGCTGGACAGGAGACGGCCTCGAAATCGACGCGGGCAGGCCGTCGCCTGATTTGCTCATGACCCTCGCCACCGATGCGGACCTCACCATCCGCCGCGCGGGGGTGGGGACAACGCCGGTGCAAGGGGGCTCGGCTGGCGAACTCCCGATCGGAACGGGACCTTTCCGCCTGACCCGTTGGGAACCAGGGGCCCGCGCCGTACTTCAGGCCAACGAGGACTATTGGGATGGCCGACCTTATCTCGATTCGATCGAGATTCAAATGGGCCGCGCCAGCCGCGACGAGTTGCTCGACCTGGAACTGGGAAAGGCGGACGTGGTGGAACTCGATCCGGTGGAGGCTCGCCGCGCCCAGCAGGAAGGCAAGAAGGTTTGGACCTCCGCGCCGCTGGAACTGCTGTGCCTCCGCTTCAGCCCGAATCGGCCGGCCGTGCAGGACCGGCGAGTCCGCCAGGCCCTGGCCAACTCCATCGACCGCGCGGCCATCCAGAAGGTCCTGCTTCAGAATTATGGCGCCGTTGCCGCAAGCATCTTTCCGCAATGGCTGAGCGGCTACACGTTTCTCTTCCCTGCCCTGATGAACCTGGATCGAGCGCGGCAACTTACCGGTGAGATCGGCGCGGCGCCAGCACTGAAGATGGGTTACGATCCGAGCGACACGCTGGCTCGCGAAACCGCCGAGCGCGTGGCCGTGAACGCCCGCGAAGTGGATATCCCGATAATCCCCGCCATTCGCCGGACAATTCCGAGCGGGACGACCGATGTGGGGGGCGACCTACAGGTACAACGTGTCCGAATTGATGGTCCGACGCTGGACGTAGCGGCGCGAGAAGCGGCTAATTCCTTGGGGCTGCCGATCAGCGGCGAACCCGGCCGCCCGGAGCAAACCTACGCTGCCGAACGACAATTTGTCGACTCCCTGGCGATTATTCCGCTGATTCACATCCCTGAGCTGCTGGGTATCAATCCCCGGGTCATGAACTGGTCCGCGACTTCTTGGGGAGCCTGGCGGCTGGAGCGGGCTTCGCTGGGAGGGGAGAAGCCGTGAGTTTTCGGGCAAAATTGCTGACCCTCTTCACGCTTACGGTCGTGCTCTCGGTCGGACTCGTCGCGTGGGCGGTATCTTTCCTGACGCGCGACGCTTTTGAACGCCTCAATAGTCAAGGAACAGACGCCCTGGTGGCACAATTTCAGCGTGAATTTCAGCGCCGCTCGGAAGAAGTGACCCGCCGGGTGGAAGGAATCGCCAACGCCGATGGGACTTTGCGCATGGCCGTGTCCCTTGGTGGCGGAGTTCAGGACCTCTCATCCCACTTCGACGACGCCTCTGGCCTCGCCGCATCCCATCAGCTCGATTTTCTCGAACTCATCGCCGCCGACGGCACCATCATTTCGTCGGCACAGTGGCCTGCGCGCTTCGGTTACAAAGAGGAGTGGGTAACCGCCCCCACGGATTGGGTGGCGCAAGGCGCGTTCCTGAAGCGCGAGGATCTGGCCGACGGAGTAGCCCTGGCGCTGATGGCGGTGCGCGTCGTGACCGTGGGCGAAGCGCGGCTTTACATCGTGGGGGGAAGAAGGCTGGACAAGGAATTCCTAGCCTCACTCGTCTTGCCGGCAGGGATGAGGGCTTTGCTTTACCGTGAGGCGAGCCAGGCACCAAAAGGGTCCGGGGACGCTACTCCAAGCGCCGATCAGCCCGCGGGCAGCGTTGCCGCCGACGGTCGATTGGTGGATAAGACCGGACCTTTTCCGTGGCCGGCGAAGCTCCTGCCGCTCATTACTCAGGTCGAGCGCGAGCCCGTTGAAACCTCCGCCAAAATCACGTGGACCTCCGATCCCGCGAGCGCCGAAGTATTTCATGTGATCCCCTTGACCGGACTCAACAAGGATGTTCTGGGGATGTTCCTGGTGGGCAGCTCGATACGCGAGCGGGTGGAACTGGAGAAGCACATCCGCGTGGTGGCGCTGCTGGTGGCCGCGGCAGGAATCCTGCTGGGAGTGGCGCTGAGTGGGTGGACGGCGGCGCGCGTCACCCAGCCGGTGGAACAATTGGCGGCTGCCTCGCGGCAAGTGGCGGCGGGAAACTGGAACGCGCGCGTGGAAACGCGCTCGAAGGATGAGCTGGGCGAGCTTGCGCGCGCCTTCAATCAGATGACCCAGCAGCTACTGGACCAGCGCGACCGCCTGTTGCAGACGGAGCGCGTCGCGGCATGGCGAGAACTGGCGCGCCGCCTTGCCCACGAGCTCAAGAACCCTCTGTTCCCTCTTCAGATCACCGTAGAGAACCTGCTCCGCGCCCGCGAGGTCGATCCCGCCATGTTTGACGAGGTCTTTCGTGAAAGCAGCCAAACCCTGTTGGCTGAACTCACCAACATGAAGACTATCATCGGGCGCTTCAGTGACTTCGCCAAGATGCCGGCGCCGCAGCTTCAGGCGGTGAACATTAACGAGGTGGTTCGTGGCGCGCTGAAGATCTTCGAAGCCCAACTCAACGCCCCGGGCAAGCCGCCCATCACCACGCAAATCCATTTGGATGAGGCGCTGGGTCCGATTCAGGCCGATCCCGACCTGCTCCATCGCGCCGTGCAGAATCTGATTCTGAACGCGCTGGATGCCATGCCTGCGGGCGGAACCTTAACCCTGCAAACCGAAGCGGCCACCGCCGGCGTGCGTGTAAAAATCTCCGACACCGGCAAGGGCTTGACTAAGGAAGAGTGCGAGCGCCTGTTTACCCCCTATTACACCACCAAGCACCACGGCACGGGGCTGGGACTCGCCATCGTGCAGTTGGTAGTAAGCGACCATGGCGGCAGGATTTCCGTCGAAAGTGAGCCCGATCGAGGCACGACGTTCAGGATCGATCTGCCCGTGCGACCGCCGCAAAGCACGTAGGATGGGTGCTGCCCCATTTTGAGCGTAGGGCCGAGCGGCGCTCGGCCCCCGGCGCTCGGCCCCACTCTTCCTCATCCTTAATCTCGATCCGGCCGATAACCGATACGGGAGAGTGTGGGCGGCCCGTCCAGTGGTGATGGGACGAGCTACCTCGGCCCCATTCTTCCTCCTCTTTAATCTCGATCTGGCCGATAACCAATTCGGGGGAGTGTGGGCCGCCGGTTCAGTGGTGATCGGACGAGCGGCGCTCGGCCCCACTCTTCCTTATCTTTAATCTCGATCCGACCGATAACCGATACGGGGTGGAGTGTCACACGGCGGTCGGTCCTGGTAAGGATCGGTCTGGGGGCCTTCCCCGATCTTCACGGTTCCTCAGTGTCTTCCTCATTGGTACTCATGACTTATCCCTGCGTTGCCTCGTCGCGCCGACCGCCAGGTCAGCACCTGCCGTCGTAGCTCCGGGCTTCAGCCCGGCACCTTTCGAGCCGCCCCTCGGCCTCGCCATCGTGCAGTCGGTGGTCAGCGACCATGGCGGCAGGATTTCCGTCGAGAGCGAGCCCGACCGCGGCGCAACGTTCCGAATCGAGTTGCCCCAGCAACCGCCCAAGAGCGAGGGCAGTGCGGCAATTTGATGTAGAGGCGGCTTTACGCCGCCATGTGGCGGGGTAAACTCGCCGCTACAAAGCATAATCGAGCGTGGCCCAATACGGCCCGCGACATGGATGAAAATGCCTTCGTCCGCAAGAAGTAGCGACCACCGCACCCGCAAGAAACTGGTCTACGTGAAATCCGCGGCAGAGATCCCGGATTTCAAGTCGGAGGATGAGATTGCCGCGTGGTACCAGACCCACAGCACGGTCTTGATTCAGGACCAGCTTGAAACGCTGCCCGCCCGAGTGCGCGGCAAACTCCGTGCGCGCCTCGCCGCCCGTCGCGGTAACGGCAACCCTTTGCCCACAGGCCAGCGTCGCACCCGCTCTGCCGAGTCCACGTGATCCCAAAAGAGTTTACAGTTGACAGTCGAAAGTTCACAGTCAATGCGTTCTCGAAGTCTGCTCGGGACTATGAACTTTGGACTGTGAACTGCGTCCCTACTGTGGACTGTGAACTCTTCGCCGACATTCCTCGGTGCTGTATTGCTGCATGGCGCTCAGTAGCTGCCGGTCTATCCCCCCGCTCGTGCCGGCATCTGATCGCCCGCAAGTTGCATTGAAACAAGCGAAATATTTTCCCCACAAAAAACGATAATGTGACTTCGCATGCGCGACGACAAGCGTTGAGCCGTTTGGCTCTACCCTACGGCGTTGCTCGCGATTTACCCCAGAGTGCCTTATGCCAGGACAGATTCCCGCCAACGGATTTGTAACGCGGGCGGGGCGTTTTGCCACTCGTCCCGGCGAGGGCGACCTTTTGTCTACCGCCCTCCGCCAAATTGTCATTTCGCCTCGGTAGGTATAGGACCCGACCAGCCCTGCCTAAGACATAATGACCAAAACAAAAATAAATCTGTGGATATCTAAAAAATGTGACATACGTTATTGAAAAGCCACTTTTGGGAGAGTATCACATCCCGTATTGAGGCCATCTCTGGTTATTGTGCCGCGCTTCATCTCTCTTCTTATAATGAGGAGGCCGCCATGCCGAACCGCTTCAGATCCCCCGCCGGCTGGGGGGTTACTCTGTGCCTTGCTGTGCTCTGCAGCGTTTCTTTACCCGCTGGCCTTTCAGGCCAAACTACGACAGCTCCCGTGCGGGACCCGAACGCCTTGGCGCTTGCCGCTAGGGCCCTACAGGCAATCTCCCCCAATGCGGCTCTCAGCGACATCACATTGCAGGGAACCGTAAATTACACTGCTGGGTCGGACGAGGAGGGTGGGACGGTAACGCTCGTTGCCTTAGGCAATCAAATGAGCCTTGCGTCCCTCAGCCTGACGGGCGGAAGCCGTCAGGAAATCAGAAACGGGCCACTGGGGGTCTGGACGGGCCCCAACGGTGTCCCGACTGCTATGGCAACCTACAATTGCGTGGTGGACGCGTCATGGTTCTTTCCGGCGCTCGCCTTGCAGGGTCTTTCGAGCGACCCAACTCTGGGTGCTATTGATCTCGGTCCTGCCGAATGGAGTGGCGTGTCCGCCGTTCACCTCCAATTCTCTCACGTTCTCCCTGGCCAAGCGGCTGCTGCCACGGCCCAACTTCAAGGCTTGAGCACGCTTGATCTCTATCTCGATCCCCAGACGCTATTGCCTCTGGCCCTGGACTTCAACGCGCACCCTGACAATAACGTGAACGTGAACA
>Ga0187856_1001506_pt1 | contig 18567 bp, 22 predicted proteins | sample June2016WEW_8_40_FD_132443 | JGI IMG/M metagenome (GOLD analysis project Ga0187856, IMG submission 132443) | Peatland microbial communities from SPRUCE experiment site at the Marcell Experimental Forest, Minnesota, USA - June2016WEW_8_40 | ecosystem: Environmental > Terrestrial > Soil > Wetlands...
CTCATTGCTTTCGTCCCGACACAGCTTCCCCTCGGGATTCGTGAGGGCGCTATGACCGGGGGGATGATCGTGCTCCTTTATAAAAAGAGGCCTGACCTTCTCGTAAAAATGCGCGTAATGAAGCCGGAGGAGGTGGCGGCATGAGAAGTCGGAAGCCAGGGGCAGGAAGTTGGAGGATCGGGAAATGCTTTTTCCTCATTCTTTTGCTGTTCACCATCTTCTGCTCGCGGGCCGCGGTTGTGTCTTCTTCCGAAAAATGGACTGGCGTTGACGAATCGGTGGTTGAAAAGTATGCAAAAGAGCACGGCAGGGAGGCGAGAAAGCCCTTCATCGACACAGATCAGGGAGACCTCCTTCTCTTCGTCTTTCTGCTTGCAGGTACCATCGGCGGATTTGCCGCAGGGTATTCCTGGCGAGTGCTCATGGAACGCAAAACAAAGGATAAAGAGTAAACCATGCATTTTTTTTCTGAGCATTTCAGGAAGACCCACATCCTATCAGACACCGATGCAAGGCTCAAGCTCCTGGTGGCGGTGGGTATCCTCATTATGGTCGTCAGTTACAGGGGTTTCGTCTTCCCCCTTTCCGTTGCGGCCCTAAACCTCCTGCTCTGCGCAAAAATAAGGGTGCCCATGAAGACCTTTGTCCTCAGGTTTTCTGAGCCCGCCTTCATCGCGTTCATACTGGTCTTGATCAAGTTCTTCTTCTCCGGCAGCGACGCGCTCTTCACGACCCATTTCTTTGGCCTTGCAATTTCGGGACATAGGGACGGACTTGTCGAGGGACTGATGATCGCGACGCGGATAATCGGAGCGGTGTCGGTAATCATCGCGCTTAGCTTTACCACGCCCTTTACCGACCTAATGTCCGGTCTTTCCTGGTTCAGGGTCCCGAAGGGACTGATCGAGATCCTGATGTTCACTTACCGGTATATCTTCGTCCTCCTCGAGGATGCTGAGATCATTTACAGCGCCCAGAAAAACAGACTCGGTTATTCCAGCATAACGCGCGGGCTGAAGTCCTTCGGCATTCTCACTGGCTCGCTCACGCTCAGGGCCTTTGATCACAGCCAGAACACGGCTGTGGCAATGGTCCAGCGGGGATACGACGGAAATTTGCCGCTGCTTCTTCATGAACCCTTTAAGGTGTCGGAAGTTACCATTTCGGTCCTCCTTCTCCTCGGCATGGGGGTCCTATGGAAACTGTAACCCGGCTGGCGCTGAACCTGACATCCTTCAGGTATCCGGACGGCACAGTGGCCCTCTCCGACATCAACATCGAAATAAAAAAAGGGCAGTTTGTTGGCATCCTTGGCTCAAACGGATCCGGGAAGACAACGCTCCTCAAGGTGATGGACGGCCTCATGAAGGACTTCGAGGGCACGTCATGGCTTGACGGAACAGCCATGAAAGAACTATCCCCGAAGGAGATTTATCGGAAGATCGGTCTTATTTTCCAAAATCCGGACGATCAGCTCTTTGCGCCAACGGTCTTTGAGGACGTCGCCTTCGGCCCCATCAATATGGGCGTCCCGCAAGGGGAAATCGAGCGGAGGGTGGCCGGTGCGCTTCTCGCTGTCGGGATGGAGGGAAACGAGAAAAAATCGATCCACCATTTGAGCTTCGGCCAAAAAAAGCGGATCTGTATCGCGGGGCTGCTCGCAATGGGACATGAGATCCTGCTCCTTGATGAACCGACGGCGGGGCTCGATCCGATGGGCGAACACAAGATGATGAATCTCCTTACCGGATTGAACAGGGAAAAGGAGGTGACGATCGTTATGGCGACGCACAGCGTAGATCTCGTTCCGGTATTTCTTGATTACCTGTATGTCCTGAGCAAAGGACGGATCGTCAGGGGCGGTTCCCCTGAGCAGGTGTTTACGGCGCCGCAGGACATGGCGCATGTGAAACTGCGGCTCCCGCAGATCGCCGAGATCATTTACAGGCTGAAGCATGAAGACAACTTGCCCTTCGGTAAAATACCCCTCACGATCGGTGAGGCAAGGAAGGAGATTTTGAAGTTATATGCGTAGAGGTTATAGGCAGGGTGGCACAGATTATAGCCAGTGCTTTCGTACAGAATCGGTTCTTCAGACGGAGGCACAACGGTCGTGAGAATACCCGGCCTCGACCGGTTCGCGGGTGATTGATATGACACAGAAAAAGGGAGTGAAACGCGGCGTGACAGCGAGAAGTAAAATGTTGCGATCAGGATATACAACGGGAGCATGTGCGGCGGCGGCGGCAAAGGCGGCAACGTTGCTGTTACTGAATTCGGGATCCGCGGTTCGGGGTTCTGAAGATTTACAGAATATCGAAATCCCCTTTCCTGACGGCAGCAGGGCAACGTTCAAGGTTCATAACTCCTCGTCTACCATGCAAGACGCACAGCAGGGCGCATGGGCTTCGATTATAAAGGACGCCGGTGATGATCCCGATGTGACCAATGGAGCGGAAATCATTGCAGCAGTTACCTTTCTCACCGACTCGTTGCCCCCTTTTCCACCCAATGGCTTCGTCATCAAAGGGGGCAACGGTGTCGGCAGAGTCACGAAACCCGGCCTCTCCCTGCCTGTTGGCGAGGCAGCCATCAATCCTGTTCCGAAGAAGATGATACAAGAGGCAGTGACGGAAGCGCTGAGACAGGCGGCCGAGCCAAAAGGTGATTCGGACGGATCGAAGTCGTTCCGCGGCGGGATGTCGGCCATTCTCGAAATAACTATCTCTGTCCCCGACGGCGAGGAACTGGCAAAAAAAACCCTGAACCGGCGCCTCGGCATAATCGGCGGCATCTCGATCCTGGGGACGTCCGGCATCGTTAAGCCCCTCTCCTCCGAAGCGTGGACTGCGTCCATCACGGCTTCCATGGATGTAGCGAGGGCCCTCAATCTCCAGGAGATAGTCGTTTCTGCTGGCAGGGCGTCAGAGAAGGCCCATATGAGGAAATATCATCTTCCCGAAGAAGCCTACGTGATGATGGGAGATTACCTAGAATTCTCGCTCCTCGCCGCAAAAATGCATGGATTCACCCGCATCCATCTCTGTGCTCAATGGGCAAAGATGCTCAAGATCGCCATGTCCACACCGCACACCCATGTCAAACACGGAGCTCTGAATGTGAAGGAAGCGATTGACCTTTTGATCCGCCTTGGCTTCGATTTTCCCGAGGATATGGAATGGAACACGGCCCGCGAAGCGTTTGACTATTTTATTTCGGTATACGGATTCGAACCTTCACTTTTCCGAAAGCTCTGCGGCGCCGTCAAAAACTATGCGGAAGCCATTACCGGCGGAATTCCCGTCGTCAGCCATCTTGCATCGTACAGAGAGGAGATACTTGTGAGCAGTGAGTAAAATCGCAGTCATCGGGATAGGCTACACGCCTCTTAGCGAGAGGGCTAGGCAGATTATCTTGGGATCGGACATCATCCTTGCCTCGTGGAGGCTCCTTGATGTCTTCAGGGAGTATGGCGAGTATGATGAGGTGAAGGACAAAGTGCAGTTGCTCAACGATGTCAATGAGACCATTGATTTTATGAGGAAGAATTATGGGACGCATGCTATTGCGCTTCTCGCATCGGGAGATCCTCTTTTCTTCGGCATCGGCAGAATGGTGATTAAGGAATTCGGGAAGGATGCGGTGGAGATATGCCCTGGGCTGTCAAGCATTCAGCTGGCATTCTCCCGAATAAACGAGCCGTGGGATGACGCCCTGCTCATAAGCCTTCACGGCGGCAATGACCCTGAAAAGAGGAGAAGGCTGAAATATGGGATTGTCGATATCCCGAGCCTCCTGGCCAGGCATCACAAAATTGCGGTCCTCACCGACAGGGAAAACAATCCTTCCGTGATAGCAGAGGCCCTGAAATCATCGGCCATCAATCAGTCCTCATTGCGAATCCATGTCTGCGAAAAGCTTGGATACAAGGATGAAAGAATCACGGCGGGGATACCTGAAGAGATTGCGGCGAGGGAGTTCTTTGAACCGAATGTCGTTATCCTGCAATATGCAACAGACACGCTACCAGGGGGCAGAGAGGATATCGGGTTTGGTCTTACCGAAAACGAAATTATTCATTCACGGGGGCTTATAACAAAAGATGAAATCAGGGCGGTCACCATCCACAAATTACGGCTCCCACAGGAAGGGGTCCTCTGGGATATCGGCAGCGGCTCGGGCTCGATATCAATAGAGGCGAACAGGGTATCCCCGGGGATGCGCATCTTTGCCATCGAGAAGGACAGAGAGCAGATCGACCATATCAGGGCTAATTGCGAAAGACTAAACGCTCAGAATGTCGCGATAATACACGGTGAAGCTCCGGAAGAACTGCTGGGACTGCCCTCCCCCGAGCGGGTCTTTATTGGAGGCAGTGGCGGAAGACTCGGTGAGATCATAGGCGTGATCGGTGAGGCGATGTCTTCGGGTATTATCGTGATGAACGTTGTAACGATTGAGACCCTGCATGAAGCGATTACCTCTCTTGAAAAGAATGGATTTGCAGTGGACGTTGCCGAAGTATCGGTATCAAAATCAAAAGTGATTGCCGGAAAGAAACATATGAGTGCGCTAAACCCCGTGTTCGTTCTTACAGGAAAAAAGCGAATATGACAGGAACCCTGTATGCCATAGGAGTCGGTCCAGGAGATCCAGAATTATTGACACTCAAAGCGGCAAGGATCCTGGGGAATGTGTCGTGCCTTTGCGTTCCGAAGGGAAGGGAGGAAGGCAGCAGTCTCGCCCTCTCCATTGTGAACAGCGTGATACAGCTCGACAATAAAGAGATTATCGAGGCACACTTCCCGATGAAAAAGACAAAGGATTCCGAACATGGCCCGGAACTTGATGCAAAATGGAATGAAACGGCAGAGACTGTCCTGAAGAGATTACATAAGGGGATCGATGTGGCGTTTATCACCCTTGGGGACCCGACTGTCTACAGCACGTTTTTCTATCTCTACGATAAGCTGCTTTGCCTCGATCCCGCTCTTGCGATCGAGATCGTACCGGGAGTGTCGTCGATCAATGCCTCCGCCTCAAGGGCAGGGATTTCCCTAGGCCTGGCCAATGAGAAGATCGCCGTCATACCGGCGACCTATGTGAAGGATCTCAAAAAAGTCCTGGCTGATTTTGATACCCTTGTTCTCATGAAGGTTCATAGCGTCTTTCATGACGTTCTGGCTACACTAGAGGAGACAGGCCTTTTGGAAAAGGCCACATACGTCGTAAGGGCCTGCATGGAGGGCGAAAAAGTGTTCACGAATCTCAGGGAAGTAAAAGATGAGGACCTGAATTATTTTTCGCTGGTGGTGGTCAGGAAATGAAGAAAAACATCCAAAAGAAGCGAGTTGTGAAGAAGATATATTTTATCGGTGCGGGTCCGGGTGATCCAGAGCTGATCACCCTTAAGGGAAGAAAGCTCCTTGACAGGGCGGACGTCGTTGTGTACGCCGGAAGTCTTGTAAACCCGGCGCTTCTGAAAGGCACAAAGGCCGAGCTATACAATTCAGCGGCGATGACCCTCGATGAAGTGATAGAGGTCATGCGAAGTTCCATAGAATCGGGCAAGACAACGGTACGGCTGCATACGGGTGACCCTGCCTTCTACAGCGCCATATCCGAACAGATCGAGAGGCTCAGGGGTCTGAAGATCGAATATGAAGTTGTCCCCGGCGTCTCATCGGCAATGGCCGGGGCTGCACTGCTGGGGCAGGAGCTCACAATCCCCGAGATAAGTCAGACCGTCATATTCACGCGCCTCGAGGGGAAAACCCCTGTTCCGGAGACGGAGCGGCTCGGGGAGCTGTCGCGGCATCAGGCAACCATGGTAATCTTTTTGAGTGCCGGAATGATCGAGACCGTCAGGCATGAACTTTTGCAGGGGTATCCGGAAAGTACGCCTGTCGCCATTGTCGAGAAGGCATCATGGCCCGAACAGCGGATCATTCGGGGGACATTAAGAGATCTTGCGGAACTGGTGCAGAACGCCGGCATAAAAAAAACGGCACTCATATACGTTGGAGAGTCGTTAAGAGCAACGGAGGGCGGCTTGAAAAAAGAGTCAAGACTCTATCACAAGGATTTCAGGCATGAATACAGAAAATAAGAAGACCTTTCTCTTTTATATAACGGAGAACGGCCTCAACCTCGGTCGAAGAATCGCGGCCCGTTATCCGGACATCCAGATAATGAGATTTAAGGCTGATAAGGTCCCCGAGTTCTGGGATACGCAGAGGAATTTTATCTTTGTCATGGCGGCGGGAATTGTCGTGAGGACAATCGCGCCGCTGCTGAAAAACAAAAAAACAGACCCGGCAGTCCTTGTCCTCGACGACAAGGGGCAGTCCGTGATCAGCCTTTTGAGCGGACATCTGGGCGGTGCCAACGAGATGGCAAAAGAGATTGCGAACTATCTGGGAGGGCGAGCGGTGATTACAACAGCATCCGATGGCAATCATCTCCCGTCGATAGACCTCTGGGCAAGAGATAATGGTCTCGTTGTCGAGCAGTGGGAACTGCTTCCACAGATCGGCACACGGCTTATCGATGACGGTTCAGTGACAGTATATACCGATGTCGGCATTGAACTGCCGAAGGAATTCTTGAAGGTCTCTGATGCCCGTTCTGCCGATATCCTGATAACCAATAAAAAGGATCTGGGTCAGCCCCGTTCAGCCTCTCTCCCCGGAGAAGGGGTGCAGCGCTGCGCGGAGACGCTCACAGGAAAAGGGCCGCTTTATCTACGACCCAAGAATCTCATTGTCGGCATCGGATGCAACAGCAAGACATCCGCCGATGAGATAGAAGAGGCGGTAAGAAAGACCCTGGATGAGCATGCTCTGGCACTTGACTCCATCCATTCAGTTGCGACCATAGACGTCAAGGCGGACGAGGAGGGACTCGTTGGTTTCGCACGGAAATACCATCTGGAGATTACCGCCTTCACGCCCGAAGAACTGAATTCAGTGGAAGGATTAGTGCGATCGGAAGCGGCCTTTAAGGCCACGGGGGCGAACGGCGTGGCAGAACCCGCATCTCTCCTTTCGTCAGGGGATACCACATTGCTTGTGCGGAAGCAGAGAATCGGCAATGTGACGGTCGCGGTATCCGAGAAGAAGGCAGGAGCCAGGGACAGGCAGTCTAATAAGCAAGGGGTTGCGCCACTACCTGCTTCGAGAAACCCGCGGGGGAAAATTTATGTTGTCGGCACCGGTCCCGGGAGCATCGAACACATCACTCCCGCCGCCAGGGAAGCCATTAGGAAATCGGATAGTGTCGTGGGATACGACACGTATCTGGAATTGATCGGGGAATTACTCAAGGATAAGAATGTCTTCTCAACGGCAATGACGCAGGAGATAGACAGATGCGGAAAAGCGGTGGAACTGGCCATCGACGGCTGGACGGTTACGGTGATCAGCGGGGGAGACCCCGGAATTTATGCGATGGCGGGGCTGGTGTTGGAGCTCCTGAAAAAACAGGGATTTCCCCGGGCGACGCTGCCCGAGGTGGAGATCATCCCCGGGATCTCGGCTTTAAACGCATGCGCGGCACGTCTTGGCGCGCCGCTCATGCATGACTTTGCAACCATAAGCCTCTCGGACAGGTTGACCCCTTGGGAATCCATAGAGCAAAGACTCGATGCGGCGGCAAAAGCAGACTTTGTCATTGTCCTCTACAATCCGAAAAGCAGGGGAAGGGTTGAACATATCGGTAGGGCAAGAGAGATTATCTTGAAACAGAGGGATCCCGAAACCCCGGTGGGGATAGTAAAGGGCGCGATGAGAGAGGATGAGACGATCGTTATCACTGATCTGCAGAATATGCTGGATCATGCCATAGATATGCAGACAACCGTCGTCATCGGTAATTCTCAAACCTTTACCTGGGGAAAATGGATGATCACACCAAGAGGCTATGAGAGAAAAATCAATAGCTGAAAACCGCCGCCCGCGATGCGGTCCTTCCGATGCTGCCGCGCCCTTTCCGAAAGAGATTGCCCTTCTCTGGGATGAGTCATTCCTCTGGGGATTAATGGCGGTTAAGGCTTTGGAGTTTGCTCATTTCCCCTTCGATCTCATACGGTCTGAAAGGATTATCAATGGAGGGCTGGAAGGCTATAAGGTGCTGTTGGTACCCGGCGGATGGGCATCGAACAAGCTGAAATCCCTCGGGGAGAACGGCGTTAACGCCATTAAGAGATTTGTAAACGAGGGCGGTCATTACGTCGGTTTTTGTGGCGGAGCCGGACTCGCAACACTGGAGGGCGTCGGGTTGCTCAAGGTTAAAAGGAAACCAACGAAACTGAGAGTTCCCAGTTTTAGCGGAAGAATCATCCTTTCCCTCTCAGAATCTCCCCTGTGGTTCGGCATTCGCGAAGCGGTTTTTCAGGCGTGGTGGCCCTCTCAGTTTGTATTGGAAGATGCCGGCATAAAAGTGCTCGCCACCTACGGAAAAGCATTGCCGGATTCTTTTAGCTCAGACGTGAATGTGGGAGACACGAATAGGGATGGCAACTGGTCAGAACTGGAAAATCTCTACCAGATCAGTCTCAATCCGGAACGGCTGCTCAATGACCCTGCCGTGATAGAAGGCAGCTACGGGAAAGGTACGGCAATACTTTCTCTCGTTCATTTCGATACTCCCGATGACAGAGACGGATCGATCGTCTTAAGGAATATCTGGGAGTACCTTGGAGTCCAGAACAGGGTAGACGTGCCAGTGGAGGGAGATATGATTGCAAGGAGGCATGTTGTGGAAGATGATACGGCATGTCTTGTATCGGAATTGTTCGGTCGCTGTGCCGAACTGATTTCCCTTGGTGCCCGCAATTTCCTATGGTTCTGGAGAAACCCTCTGCTCTTACAGTGGCGCCGCGGGGTGAGAGGGCTTGAATACTGTACTCTCTACACCATGATGAAAGAGATCGAAGGGATCATGATCAATCGAGCAGGCTCGCCTACGCGGAACAGTGGGGTGAACACCGCTGGAGTCTCCTCATTATCCGTAAAGGATCTCGTCTTTCGTATAAAAGAGGCGCTTGTCCCCTTTACTGAACAAGCCAAGCGCCTTCTCGTTCTAGAACGACAGGCGATGCAGAGCGGATACATTACCTATGAAAAGTGCAATAATCCTGAGATCCGCAGGATCAGGGCGGAACTCTTCTCCGCTTCGAAAAGCCACGGCGGGCTCTTCAAAACAGTCATCGATGAAGTGGATGCACTGCTTTACAGCTTGTTGATTCACCGACCTTCGAACTTTTCATTGAAAAAATAACGTGTCATGGGGTACTGTTAAAGGAGTTTTTTCTTGGTGCACCGGGCTACTCGCGACCGCCAGTACGATGAGGAGCCCGGGATTGAGTCACTTCGATACTGACTTGGCGTATTTCATCACGCACTGTCAAGTCGTTTTATTGTGTACGAGAGATTTATACTCTTCCGGACGGCAAGCCCGCCCGGCCTGAACGAGCAGAGGACAGCATCAGCAGAAGGAGAAGTAGCCATGCGAAGAGGGTATATCGAGGTTTATACGGGCAATGGCAAAGGCAAGACCACCGCGGCATTGGGTCTTGCGGTGCGGTCAGCCGGTGCGGGACTTAAGGTATTTATCGCCCAGTTCGTCAAGCAAAGGAGCAGTAGCGAACATCAGGCGCTCAAAACATTTCGGGGCTTGATCACCCTCAAGCGATACGGTAGAGGTTTCATCCTGAACAGGAAGCCGAAACCGTCCGATGTCAGAGCGGCCCAGGAAGGGCTTGGTGAGATCATATCGCTGCTGAAGTCAAAGACCTATGATGTGGTTATCCTCGACGAAGCGAATGTTGCAGTGCATCACCATCTCCTTACGGTAAATGACCTTCTCTATCTCATGGAGATAAAGCCGATGGGGACCGAACTCGTCATCACCGGAAGATACGCTGACGAGAAAATAATCCAAATGGCCGACCTTGTGACCGAGATGCGGGAAGTCAAACATTATCGGAATCAAGGAGTAAAGGCAAGACGCGGTATCGAGAAGTAGGCTACCGCAGGCCATGCCCCCTATCACCATCATAGGAATAGGATTCAAACCCCTCGATAAAAGGGCGACGGAAACCCTTGAACGTTCGGCCATGATCCTTGCCTCCAAGCGACTCTATGACGTCTTTCGGGGATATGGGGAGTTTGAGAAGGTGGCGGAGAAAGTCAGGGTGATAGACAATATTGACGATACCTTTGCCGTTATCCGCAATAATTACCGGACTCGCTCCGTCACGCTCCTCGCCTCTGGAGACCCGATGTTCTTCGGCATAGGAAAGAGAATCGTCGAGGCATTTGGAAAAGATTCAGTGGAGCTATTCCCCGATCTTTCCAGTGTTCAGGCAGCGTTCGCCCGGATTAAGGAACCATGGGACAATGCGTTCCTTATGAGCCTTCATAGGGGGCCTTACCCTGAAAAGCGAAGGAAGCTCGACTACGACACAACGGATATACCATCGCTTCTTCAGAATCACGCCGCGGTCGCCGTTCTCACGGATGCGGAGAAAACTCCTATTGAGATAGCGGAGGTCCTGAGCTCGTCACCCCTGACTCGTGCTGCAGGACTCCTCATGTATGTCTGTGAAAAACTCGGCTACAGAGAAGAAAGGATCACAGAAGGATCCCCTGAAGCAATTGCTCGCATGGCCTTTTCAGTTCCGAATGTTGTTATCATAAAGCACATCGACAACAGACGGTGACACATGGACCGGAACGACCTCAGTTACTTTAGAACCTGGTTTTCCGATTACTGCAGATCTTTTTATTCCCGGAATGCTGAGGACCAGAGGAACATCATTCTCAAGGAACGGCATACCCATAATGTTTGCAGGAATATCGTCAGGGTTGCTGAAGAAGAATCCCTGACATCAGGCGAGACCCTCTTAGCAGAAACGACGGCCCTGTTCCACGATATCGGCCGATTCGAGCAATATGCGCGATATAAGACATTCAGGGACAACATCTCTGTGAATCACGCAACCCTCGGAGAGAAGATCCTTTCCGAGACGGGACTTCTGAAAATCCTTCCGGAAAGGGAACAGGGATTGATCCTCCAGGCGATACGGTTCCATAATGCCTACCGCATTCCGGCTATCGTGGCCCCTGACTCACGCTTGCTCCTGCGGCTGATTCGTGATGCAGACAAGTTAGACATCTGGCGCGTATTCCTCGAATATTACGAGTCTCCGGCGGGAGAGAGGGCCTCCGCAGCGGGGCTTGGCCTACCCGACCTCCCTGAGTATTCCGAGGAGATCCTGGCCTGTCTCTTTGAAAAGCGCATCGCTCTCCTTTCGAGCCTCAAGACACTGACCGATTTCAAGCTTCTGCAGATCTCCTGGATCTACGATATCAATTTCGAGGCCTCGGTGAGGTTGCTTGAGGAACGGGACTATATAAACAGGATCATCAAAACAGTACCGCAGACAGAGGGGATAGTTAAAGCTACCGTCGCCGTGCAAAACTACCTGCAAAACCGGTTAAGGGCATGCCGCTCTTCTTAAAATCTGCGCGATGCCTGCACGGCGTTCGATACGTTGTACCTATCGTATTTGGGGCATGACAGCACGATGAAGGAGCATATGGCATTAAATCGATTTACACATTTTTGGCTTCCGGTGATCTCTTGGATGGGTCTCATCTTCTGGATGTCGACCGAAACATTCTCTGCCGAGAACACGTCCTTAATCATTGGCCCTGTACTTCTTTTCTTGGTGCCGGGAATCTCTTCGCAAGACCAGAATATGATCCATGGGCTCATCCGAAAATCAGCGCATGTGACCGAGTATTTCGTCCTCGGCCTCCTCCTGTTTCGGGCCTTTCGCGGCGGATCGAAGGAATCGCGGACACTGCGGTGGTCTCTTTCCTCTGTTTTGGTCGTTCTGCTATATGCCGCCAGCGATGAGTTTCATCAGTCGTTCGTTCCCACGCGCACCGCTTCCCTTATCGATGTCGGTATCGACACGATGGGGGGGATTATTGCCCAGGCCGTAAGCGTTCTGTGGCAACACCGAACCCGGAAATAACCCTTCCCCAGGAGATGGAGTTCGTCAGATCCCTTTCAACCGATACCGTCACTCCGGAAAAACATTGAGATTCTTATAGATAAACAAAACGAAATCGTACGAGATCCGGTCATGCCTGAGCGAAAAAAAGGGAGACAGTTCCCCCACAGCAAAGGAAACCATCTCTTCGGGGACAAGATAATTCAATTCAAAATCCTTGCTCGGATTATGAGCCGAGAGGGCATTAAATGCCAGGGCGATTCTGCACCGGCTGAAAAGTTTTTTCAAGGTATGCCTGATCATGTCATCAAGCCCCTTCACCTTCAGGTTAAAGACGCCGCAGAGAAAGATATAATCGAAGTCCTCAGCGAGGTCATCCTGTTCGATGTCAAAGACTTCAAATCTGCATTCGGGAAATTTCAGTTTTGCCAAAGAGATTAACTTTTCGTTGATATCGAGGCCGGAGTAGTTCACGGCGATGTTCCGCTCTTTCAGGAATTGATAGAAATCCCCTTTTCCGCATCCGAAGTCGAGAACCTTCTTCCCCCCAATACGGGGAGCGATATCAAGGAGCCCGAGATAGTGCAGAATCTGTCCTTTCGCAGTCCACCTGAGGGCCTCGGGCCTGTCTCCGTGCATCGCGAGTGCCCTGTCATAGAAAGCGATCACATATTCCTTGGAAAACTCATCCATTATGATTCATCTTACTACACCCAGTAACGGAAAAGGTAGGTTCTTCCAGAGCTTTTTCTAAGAGAAGAATACCTTCGAACGATAACCTTGTTGTCCCAGAGCATTCCTTTATCCCGCTATTCCAACTGTGCACTGAAGCGCGCATAATCGTCTTCCTGCCCTGATCCCTCTTGAGGACGAAAATAATATATGATAGGCGTGACTTTCCCGCCAGACACAGCAAGTGCGACTTCCGGGCCTGTCGTTGCCGAGCTCGTCACGGGTAGAGCACTTGCGGTGCCAGCCGTTTCTGGTTGCGTTCACGTTGCGGTCGTGCTGCGGACCGCAGTTTGAAAACGTCTATTCCCTGTCTTTCAGGGTGAGTCCGTCAAAGACGAACCCGCATTCACAACACATCTTCGGACCTATAATGTAACTTTTCTTTTCATTTCTTGAAACCGAAAGCATATGTTGGCCAGAGATATGCTTGAAACTTGTTTTTGACAAAAACAATAGCGCTCACAGTACTTGACACTGGCCTCATTTTTTCGTTGCCAAGGAGTTCGCCCCGTACTTTGCATGGCCACAACACGCCGGAGTTGACAACTTGCATTGCGGGAATCTTGACGACCCGGTTCCACTCGCGTGAGATTCCGGAAGAAACCATCATTGAGAATAGCTTCAAAAGATGTGACCCAGCTTTGTCAGAGGTCGGCGGCAAGTACACCGACTACTCCACACAATTAGAATTGCTGTAACAATGAAGAGTTTCGAGGAAAACACGCAGGGAACGAAAAAATAAAAGGTGCGGGCCAACAGGTTGCTACTGGCAATTTAAATAGTCGAATTTCTCCGACGTATGCAATTAGCCAAATAAGTGATTGTTTTCTCATTTGAGATATCAAATGAGAAAAACCCTTCAATAATTTTATCTGCTTTGGTAAAACCAATTAGGAATCTAAAAACATGTTTATCCGTTTTCAATTCCAGTGACTTCCTTGTAGTCGTAAGAATTTGCTTTGTTATAACGTTCATTTTACGTATTTCGTCATAAACAATTTCCTCCTTTATCAACCAACCTTTGAGCCCCACAAGACAAATGATTCGATGATTTGTAAAAATAAGCCATCCTGCTGGAAGCATACTCCCATCTTTTTCCCCCCCCATATACCTAGGACTTTTCAGAGCAATTAAAAGATATTCATTTCTTGCAGGTCTCACAGACATCAAAATTTGTTTCGGAACATCTCTGAGCAGCCCTTTTTTCTTAAACTCATCTCTTTCTTTTTGCAATTCTTCAGGAATTTCTTGTGATTCTGCAATACCAGGGAACGGATCCCCTTTTTCATAACCGCAATTGTCACATTTATCGACAACCTTAACGTTTGCAAAACCACAGTTTGGACAAACAGTAAATACCTCCTCACCGCACATTTTCTGGATCAAGCTTCCGCCTCTTGTAAGAAATAAAAATGAAAAGCCATACCCAATTCCTATACTAATGGCTGTTATCCATATCGGAAGATCAGGGACTTTTGGGTATATCTGTCCTTTGCTGATATCCATCAAGACAGAAATGAAGACCAAGCCAAGGAGACAGCTGTTTATCAGTGGCCAGTATTCAGACGTCTTGGAGTTCGAATCTTTATTTTCATAATACTGATTAACAGCGGACAGTATTCCACGAGCCACAAATACTAAGGCAACCCTGTAGCGAGCAAGTCCTGTAACAAATAGCAAAAAGAAAATAATTCCTTCAATTAAACGTGATCTAAATATAATCCTGTAGTTTTTAATCCAAAAAGAGTTTTTTTTCATAGATTTCATATGCGTGCACTTTAAATTGCTCGGGTAGTGAGAACAAGAAGGCTAACGCCCAAATCTTATTCCTACACCCGCAAGAGCCAGAGGGATCTCCGTCTTAATCCCTTCCTCTTCAGCTACACCCTCAAATATCATTTGCTGCTCTCGATCGAAACGCAGCTCAAACCACGCCTTTTAACAAACGCATTTTCTTGCAATGCGGAATACTCAGCAAGTAAGCTGCTATCGAGGACAAATTAGCATAATTTATGGTACCGAGCATAGGAATGAGGTACAAGTTCAAGAGCAGACTGAGAGTGAAAAAGCCAATAACGTACTTGAGATCCGTATCGATCAATAACAAATAGTTGCGAACTCCGGTATATTTTTTTTTGTTAATTAAAATGGATGTTTTCGACACATAATCCATAAGAAATGGACTTAGGATTAAGCCAAACCCGCCGAATAACCATTGTATGTTGTCCTTTTTGACGGCTAAGAAAATTAAGTCAATGCCCAAAAGCTGCGCCAAGATAAAGAAACCAACTGACAATAACGATATCTTTTTCCAAAAAGGGTATAGGAGGCAGTAAAGAGTCAGATGGATTATAAAGGAGATGGCATGCTCATAGGCCATAAACTGCACCATCCTCGTTTGTTCTTCCGAGTGCTCGGCTCCAATGAACCACAATAAGCAAACAAACCGTGACGACAATCATGAGTCATTGGTCCATAGACGCCTTAGCTCGACGCTGTTTGTTAGGAGAAAATGAGGAAGCGGTTTACTCTTCAACTGGTTCTTTGGGAAGGTTTCTTAGATTCTTTATATACCTTGCCTCATTAAATGGGCAATTCTTTTTCATCACGCAAAATAATTCAACCGCAATAGCTTGTCCTATGAGCTGTTTCGCTTCAAATTCTGAATGACCTTCATCCTTGAGACGTTTTAATGTAAGTGCAGTCTCAGCTGGATTATTATCATTGATCTGGTTGTCTATTACTTCAAAGATAGCATTCCTTAAATTTTCGTTGACTTTCATCCTACACACCACCGATTATCTTCTGAATCCATTAATTATAACAGATTCAGAACACCCAAAAGGCGTCGAGAACGGCACTGGTTCTGCACTGATCCATATCTCAATGAGTTTTCTCACGTTGCACCTTTCGCCCAGTACTGGTTCACCACCTTTTTGCTTGATCCATCGACAAACCGAGAGTGATTGATGGTCGAGACTATTGCGGGCTTCCGAAAGAAATGCGGAGTAACAGCTCGGCAGAGGGATGCGGTTTTCTCACGAGTTGTTAAGAACGGAGATCATTTTCGCACAGTTTTACGCGACCGATCGTTTGTCTTGCCCTAGTCTTTTTGCTCAACAACAGCACATGGTAAAGTTACTATGATCTCGAATTTGAGCCATTCGATTCGACCGCGCTCTTGATTTTCGGCTCCACTTCTACCGATCTTTGAATCTATGATGCTGAACTTAGCAATGCCGTGCGGCATGCTTTCCATTTCTCTCCAAGTTTCAGTGAACTGTGAACCCTCACTGCGTATCAACTTTTCGTAAAGGTTAAAGGCTCTTTCTGCATCTACATTGTTTAGAGGAAACCTCACATCACGGGGGCCATAAGACACCGCATCTTTTGCTGTGAAATCATAAGAGACATCAACATTTGTTGCATTATACTCATGGTAAGGTGGGGTTAAGGAGCCACGCAACATCGTCATCGGGTTTCCTCCCATTCTTAAACAGTATTTCGATTCGCCAACCCTCGATTGCCGGATCATGCCATTTACGTAGTACGAATACTATGTTCTTACCAATATCAATCTTATAATCTTGACCGCGATTGACTTTACCAATTATTCCCTTGTATTTACATTGCGCTTCTTTCTTCATGTTGTGAATGTTGTCGGCTGACACCGATGTTACAAGAAGAAAAGCGTGAATTGTGGTGTCTTCCTTTGTGAGTGAGGCATGACTATTCTCTTCCGCGTATGCCTTTGAACAGAGCCATAGAGCCATCGATGTAAATAATAAAACACACACGAATGTCATCAATTTTGTTTGTAGCATCATGTCATTTTCGAAGGCCGTAAAACTATCGAGTTTATTATCATATTATCAGTTGTACTAGACAAGTATTGTAGCATCTCTTGAGAGTCTCTGTTACAGGAAGAATGTCGGCTTCAAAAAATACTGTGACCACGCAGCCCTAACCCAATAGCACTTAGAACAGATACCAGTACTGAAAACGATATGACGAGTGCCAAATGTTTCCTATTGCTCCACATGGCGGCTGAAGGAATACCGATTCTTAGTAGCTCTATGCTAACGACCATACCTAGAACGTCTTTAAAAATGGTTACGCCCAGAAGGAGATAAAAGTCAGCCTTGAAGAGATACCGCAAATCCTTTGATGCACCGATATGAAATAACTCCATCACCACTAAGGATGGGAGGCAGACATAAAAGGCTAACTTTCTATATTTGCCTGCGGACTCTTCAAAGAACAAATTTTGGTCATGGTTCAACCCCCTCCTTCTTAAGGAAAAAAAATGGCGCCATTCATAGAGAGCGGCTATAGAAATCATTATTCCAAAGATAAGTGAACCAATAATAGCTATGATAGCTATGCTTGAAAGCATGCCCGTTATGCCTCTGAGAAGAGTGAATGCGGAAAACGGAACCCCAATAGCAAACATTGTTAAAAGAGAGCGATGTTTGATATTTTCATCGGAAGAATGACATTTCCTAATAATCAGTTCGAATAATCTGTTATCGAGGTTTCTAATTATTTCCATAAGAACTCCACACTATTATATCAGGTTTCAAAGGCGTGAAGTACAGGAAGGACATCTCAGTTCATGTTTCGGGCCGAAGTCGAGACTTATTCCTGACAAGGTGGCGGGGGAAGCATTGGTTTCGACTCGAAGAAGCATGGAGGGACAGGTATTCGAACCAGGTTTAGGCTAAAATAGCTGGGTGAATTTTGGACAGACAATCAGCATTCTCAATAGGCTCTTAACCGACGAAGATCCTCCTATAGTGAACAGTTCTTGGGTACTAAAACACGCCCCCCAGTGCTATCGGTTTATTTATAGGAATATTAGAACAGAAACAGGTCGTATAGACTGGGACAAAGTTACTTTAGCCTTCGAGTGGAAGTTTCAGCGTCGCTGGACACCGGTACGAAAGCCCAAGTGTTCGCCACTTTATGAGGGTTCATCGGAAGTGAATGCGATTCTCAATAAATACCGAGACAAACTCTATGTTTTCCTTGCTCCCTCTGATCGCGACGATACACGAATACGAAATATCATCAGTATTTCTCTTGTTCGCCTTGCTCAATATGGAAACGTGTCATCAAAGCAAGAGGCTATGAAACTTGTTCGGTACACTATTGACGACTGGATCGAGTGTTGTCGCTTCATGTCTCGGTGGCAAGGCTACGATGAAGAGATTCGAAAACACCTTGAAGGGTGCATTCGCCGCTATCGCTATACAGGATCATTTCTCAATTATGTATTTCGAACACTTCAATATGCAGGAAGGGGCCTGAAACCGCTCTGCGCATTCTCATTGCATGAGCCGATTGCGTTTGGTTCAGCGAAATGTTGGCTTGAGAATGTTTATAAGGATGTTGAGACGAATGAGATCCGTATCCATAGAGGGGCTAACCATGGTGACGTCGGATTTTGAACTTTGTTGCAAATTAGCGCAGGTCTTTATTGCAAAACAGGTGAAACTGCGGACAACCTACTCTCAATACTTTCCGGTACAAAGTGGGTTTTCTAAAAATTTCATCTTTTTGGAAAATTTCTATGGAAAATTGCATTTTTTCTGAAAAAAGATCTAGAATAGGGCTGACAAACATTCATGGAAGCTATTGAAATTAAATAAAATGTATTTGCACCTTTTGTGAAAACCCAGAGGAGTTCTCCGTTTGCATAAAACTTGCAATTTATTGCACAAAACTTGAACTCTTTTGCTGGTCTCCGTAATATGGGCGTCCCGAGTCGCCAACTTCTGGATGCATCTGAAAGGGAATTTTTCAGGTTC
>Ga0187856_1001507_pt1 | contig 18565 bp, 20 predicted proteins | sample June2016WEW_8_40_FD_132443 | JGI IMG/M metagenome (GOLD analysis project Ga0187856, IMG submission 132443) | Peatland microbial communities from SPRUCE experiment site at the Marcell Experimental Forest, Minnesota, USA - June2016WEW_8_40 | ecosystem: Environmental > Terrestrial > Soil > Wetlands...
CCTTCGCCTGGACCGCGCCCGGCACGACTCCCGGCGCAGGCACACCGTCAGAGAGCGTGACCTTCACGCCCACTGATACCACCGATTACAACGCGGTCACGGGTTCTGTCGCGGTAACAGTGACAAAGGCGACTCCAACGGTGTCAGCTTGGCCCGCCGCCGGCGCCATCACCTATGGGCAAACGCTGGCTTCATCCACGTTGACCGGAGGTACGGCTTCCGTCCCCGGCGCCTTTGCCTGGACCACCGCAAGCACGGCTCCCGGCGCAGGTACCGCCACACAAAGCGTGACTTTTACACCGTCTGACGCGACCGACTACAACACCGCGGCAGGGCAGGTGAGCGTCACAGTGAAAAAGGCGACGCCAACGGTGTCGGCATGGCCGGCGGCCAGCGCCATCTCTTACGGGCAGACGCTGGCTTCGTCCACGCTGACGGGCGGCACCGCTTCCGTCCCCGGCGCCTTCGCCTGGACCGCGCCCGGCACGACTCCCGGCGCAGGCACACCGTCAGAGAGCGTGACCTTCACGCCGACTGATACCACCGATTACAACGCGGTCACGGGTTCTGTCGCGGTGACAGTGAACAAGGCGACTCCAACGGTGTCGGCATGGCCGGCGGCGAGCGCCATCAACTACGGACAGACGCTGGCTTCTTCGACACTGACCGGAGGCACGGCTTCCGTCCCCGGCGCCTTCGCCTGGACTTCGGCAAGCACGGCTCCCGCCGCAGGAACACCATTAGAAAGCGTGACCTTCACGCCCACTGACGCAACCAACTACACAACCATCACGCATACGGTCCAGCTCACAGTGAACAAAGCCCTCTTGACCGTGACGGCAACTAACGCCTCAGTGCCCTACAACCAAGCCATTCCGAATCTCACTTACAGCACGGCCGGCTACGTGAATGGGGACACTTCTTCAGTCCTTAGCGGTGCGCCGGCGGAGACGACGACAGCTACGCAAGGTTCGCCGGTTGGAACCTATCTCATCACCATCACCCAGGGCACGCTCGCCGCAGCCAATTACAGCTTCCAGTTCGTGAACGGCACATTGACCATTACCGCTTCGGGAAACACGGCCGCGCCTACGGTGACCACCAGGGCCGCATCGAATGTTCGAACAAACAATGCCACGTTGAACGGCACCGTAACCGCGAACAATGCCACCACGCAGTACTGGTTTGCCTACGGAACCAACAGTTCCTCTTTGACTCACACAACAACAGAAACTGGCGCATTGAAGGGAACGTCAGCCACGTCGGTGAACGCGTCATTGACGGGGTTGAGGGCGAGCACCACTTACTACTTTCAGGTTGTCGCATCCAATGCGGTGGGCATCACCTACGGCGCGGTTTTGAGCTTCACTACGAGATTTTGAGCTTCACTATTTGAGCTTCACTACGAGATAGGGGAGCGCCGGGTTCGGACGCGGTGGCACGCTCGCCCGCCGAACAGCCGCGTGGCCCGGCCCCTTGCTCTAATCGCTGCTTGCCTTCTCCGCGAGCATCTCCGCCGCTCTCGCCTCCGCCGTCGCCTTGTCCATCGCCTTGCCGAGCTTCTGCGTCATCACCTGGAAGTGATATCCCATCACCGCCAGCGTCATCGCCACGCCAAAGCAGCGCCGGTATTTCGTCGCCGCCGCCGCCAGAAATTTCCAATAGCTCCACTGGTGCCGCCCAAACACCCCCTGCCGCACGATCGAATTCACCAGCGCGCGCATATTGGCGCCGGTCAAAAATGGAGGACTCGCCTGCTTCTTCGCTCGCTCGCCCGCCGCCCTTTTCGACGGCTTCGGATGCGCCCGATTCAGGTAGAGCTTCACGCGCTCGTAGTAGGCCTCGCAGTTGTAAATCCTCTTCATCACGTCGCGGTAGCCTTCCACCAGCTTTGCCGAATCCATGCGCGGCAAAAAGTTCAGCCTGTCGCAAAAGGTGTTATTGCCGCCGCCCGAGTCCAAAATCCGGTCTTCCCGCCGCAAGCGCCGAAACAGTTGTGTCCCCGGCATCGCCTGCAGCAGCCCCACCATCGCAATCGGAATCCCGCTCTTCTGGATGAACTCCACCATGCGATCGAAAATGTCTTCCTTATCCGTGTCAAAGCCCAGGATGAATCCGCCCATCACCTGCATCCCGTAGCTCTGGATCGTGGCCACGCTCTCCAGCAAACTTCGCCGCGTGTTCTGCAGCTTGTTGCTCGCAATCAGGCCTGACTCATCCGGCGTCTCTACGCCAAGAAACACCGATCTGAATCCCGCATCCTTCATCAGCTGCATCAGCTCCACATCGTCGGCCAAATTCAGCGAGGCCTCCGTAATGAAGTCGAATCGCGCGCCTGTCTCCTCGCGCCACTCGGCCATGGCCCGCAGCAGCTCCTTGGCCCGCGCCTTGTTGCCGATAAAGTTGTCATCCACGACAAACACGGTCTCGCGCCAGCCCGCCGCGAGCAACTGGTCCAGCTCCGCCAGCACCTGCGCCACAGCCTTGGTCCGCGGCCGCCGCCCGTAAATCTCGATAATGTCGCAGAACTCACAGTTGAACGGGCAGCCGCGCGAGTACTGCACGGTCATCGTCGAGTAGCGCTTCATCTTGATCAGGCTCAGATCGGGCAGCGGACTCGAAGCCATCTCCGGCCGTTCCGCCGCCTGATACACGGGCCGCGCCGTCCCCGCTTCCAGCTCCCGCGCTAAATCTCCAATCAGGCTCTCCGCTTCGCCGATCACCACGTGGTCCGCCTTCAACTCCTCCGCCGCCACGCTGCTCGCAATCGGCCCGCCCACAACCGTACGCAGCCCGCGCGCGCGGCAACGCTCCACGATCTCCACCAGCGACTCGCGCTGGATGTGCATCCCGCTCACAAAAACCACATCGGCCCACTTCAGGTCGCGGTCCCGCAGCCGCTCCACATTCGTGTCCACCAGACGCCTCTTCCACGTGCCCGGCAGCAACGCCGCCACCGTCATCAGGCCCAGCGGAGGCTGCGCCGCCCGCTTGCCCAAAAACTTGAGTGCGTGTTTGAAGCTCCAAAATGTCTCAGGGAATTCCGGGTAGATCAGCAGCGCGTTCATAAGCCATCTCTCAGCAGAATCAGCAGGAAGAGTGGCTGCGCGGGCGCGATCGACGGATTCAGGCCGTGCTTCCCCTGATGGAAGCAGTGCGGCCCCGCTCGGTGCGGCGAACTAGTCCTAGATCCATTCTCCCACCGAAAGGGTGAAAAACTGGTCAAATGTGAACAGTTTTGCGGCAAGCCGTGCGCCCGCGCGCCAAAACCGCCGCTAGCTCAGCTAACTCCGCCAACTCCGCTAGCTCCGCTATAATCAAATCAATGAAGCACCCTGCCACTCGCCGCGCCCTCTTGATCGCCGCCCGCGCAGCCGCGGCTGCGGCGGCTCCGGCCGCCTAGACTCCTGCTTCATCTCATCGCCAAAATTCAGTTCTTGGATTGCAGTTAACACTTATGGTGTATGGTGTCCGAGCCACGAACTCGTCGCTCTGAACCCTGACCCCTGATCTCTGATCCCTGCGCCGGGGCCCTCATCGACGGGTCTTCGTCGATGGGGGGCTGTATTCTGGAGTCATCATGGAAGAGTTTTCCCGCATTCAGCGCCTTCCCGCCTACGTCTTCAACATCACCGGCGAGATGAAGATGGCCGCGCGCCGCCGTGGCGAAGACATCATCGACTTCGGCATGGGCAACCCTGACGGCGCCACGCCCGCCCATATAGTAGATAAGCTCATTGAGGCGGTCAGGAAGCCCACCACGCATCGCTACTCCGTCTCGCGCGGCCTGCCCCGCCTGCGCAAGGCCGTCTGCAACTGGTACAAGACGCGCTACGACGTCGATCTCGATCCCGACTCTGAAGCCATCGTCACCATCGGCTCCAAGGAGGGCATCGCCCACCTCTGTCTCGCCATCCTCGATTCGCGCGATACCGTGCTCGTTCCCAACCCCAGCTACCCCATCCATATTTACGGCCCGGTTATTGCCGGAGCGCACATCGTCAGCGTCCCCGTCCACAACCAGGAAAGTTTCCTCGCCCAGCTCGAGGAGCTCATCCCGCGCATGACGCCGCGCCCCAAGGCCCTCATCGTCAACTTCCCCTCGAACCCCACCACCGAATGTGTCGACCTGCCTTTCCTCGCGCGCCTCGTCGCGCTCGCCCGCGAGCACGGCTTCTATCTCATTCAGGACCTCGCCTACGCCGACATCGCCTTTGACGGCTACCGCCCGCCCAGCGTCATGCAGGTTCCCGGCGCCAAAGAAGTCGCCGTCGAGTTCTTCACGCTCTCGAAGTCCTACAACATGCCCGGCTGGCGCGTCGGCTTCATGGTCGGCAACCAGCGCCTGGTCAACGCGCTCGCCCGCCTCAAGAGCTATTTTGACTACGGCACCTTCACGCCCATCCAGGTCGCCGCCATCGCCGCGCTCGAGGGGCCTCAGGAATGTGTCGCGCAGATCTGCTATAACTACCGCCGCCGCCGCGATGTCCTCGTCGACGGGCTCAACAAGGCCGGCTGGACTGTCGCCAAACCCAAGGCGACGATGTTCGTCTGGGCTCAGATTCCCGAGGCCTACCGCGATCTCAAGTCGCTCGAATTCTCGAAGCTCCTGCTGACCGAAGCCAAAACCGCCGTGAGCCCTGGGATTGGATTTGGCGACTACGGCGACAACCACGTCCGCTTCGCCCTGATCGAGAACGAAGAAAGGACGCGGCAAGCATTGAGGGGGATTAAGCAGATGCTAGCGAAGGGTGTAGTCCCTGCGTAGAAACAAAATCAGGGTGCCCCATCCTTTCCGCGTCGTCTGCGGAAAGGGTGGGTGACAACCCCGCCAGGCGCTGCGTGGCATTAAGGCCATGCTCGCCAAAGGCGTCGTGCCCGCGTAATGCTCAGGAAGCTCCCGTAGGGAGCGCAAGAAAATAGCCCAGGGCGTCAGCCCTGGGATCCGGGCCGTTCAATTCAAAATAACAAAGTACGCGGCGCAGCCGCGCCGTCTCAAGCGATACGCCGAGTTAGTGAAACCACCGAGACATTAGGTATGAGAGCCCAGCGACGAACGGCGCGCCGACCCGAACCCATGCCTCAGCGACGAAGGCATTCGAGAACCGAATCGCAACCCGGAGCTCTAGCATGACCACCGCCTCAAAACGCGGACGGCCTCGACGTCTCTGGAGTGAACGCCCCAAGGGCGGCGTCCCAAGCGGTACGCGCGCAACTTGCCTTGCCTAATCCACCGGCGCACCGTCCGGCAAGAGCAGCCCATTATGCGCGCAGCACGATGAACACGAAGTAGATGCACCGCTGGCTCCGCGGCGGCACCAAGAACAGTTCCGTTTGTCATGATTACCCCTCGAACCGTTGAAGATTGGTCTTGGGGTGTGCCTGCGACTATGAGGCTAGAGCTCCCGCACACCCGAACAATTGGCTGTCAAACTGCCAACGTCCAGGCTTCGGCGGATGGCTGCCATGCAAGAGGAACCAGAATCTGCGCGTCCAGCTCAAGCCGCAAAACCGGCCGACGACACAGCAGAGCTTCCTCTTCAGCGAAAGAATTTTAATGGATATTCGATCCCGTAGGTCGCGCGCATTTTCTCGCCAGCCAACCAGCACCTTCAAAATCCGCTCAAACTTCTCGCAACGCAGTACGTAATCGAGGACTTCGTTGCCAAAGAGGACATGGGCCGTCTGATCCTTGGAATCGAAGAATTCTAGGGCCTCGTCGGTTGTCAGCTCGGAGCCACCGTCGCCCTTTTTGAAGTACCGGAAGACGTTTAAGTCAGCGAACGTCGTGAGGATCGACTTGACCATTAGCTCAAAAGCATCAAGCCTGGCTCGCGCACCAAGGAGCCGGACCAAATTCCGACCGCTCGCATTCGGCAGGACCGAGAAGTCAATGCGAGTGAGCGAGTCGTAGCGACTGAATGAGTAGGGAGGCTCTTGCTCAAGGACCCGCCCTGTAATCGGATCTGTGAAGAATCCCTGGGGCCAGCCGTAGCCTCCGGAAGCGCCGTCATTCGCCGTCAGTTCGAACTGACTCATGAATGCGGCCAATGAACCTGGAACGGCCGAGCGGACGCACTCTGCGATTTCTCGCTCGAATGTGTGCATTGCGCTGGTCCGCCGCTTACATTCCATTGGGCCAGACGGCCCGATGATGTCCCATCGTGGCGAGGAGGCGGGGAAAGAATCCACTCCAATCCAGCAGTTGGCCGAACCCGCCGGCACAGATTCCACTTTGTACGTCGCGGTCTCGACCTCGGGACCGGAAGCGCCCAAAATCGTATAGCCTCCGCCCAGAGGCCGCGCCGGCTCCGACAGTATCCGCTTACAAATCGGGTTGGAATTCATCCCCACGCTAAAATTGTACGGCGAATCTTGTCTCTACAAACCAATCGTGGCCGCTAATCTTCAATCGAAGTCGGCGGGCACCCAGCCACTTGCGACGCGCCACCCTCGCCACAACAATTCCTTTGTCATTTCCGCCCCACGCGGTATAGCCTTAGGCCCGGTCCATTTGGCCCAGGCTGAGCCTCACGGGTCAAGCAATCACAACAATCAAACTTTCCCCGAGGAGGAGAAATCATGAAATTCATGGTCGTATGGAAGACTGTCCCCGGTAAGTACAAGACCGCGCTTGAGCAATTTCTGAAAACGGGCGGCCCAGCGCCGGCCAAAGCCAAAACAGTAGGACGCTGGCATGTTCCAGGGTCAATGCTTGGCTGGCACCTGATTGAAGCGAGCGGACCGGAGGCTCTTGCCGAGCACGCCGCCGAATGGGCAGACGTTCTGGAATTGGAAATCTACCCCGTCATTGAAGACGCCGCAGCCGGAGCTGCTGCGAAAAAGGTCTTCGGCAAATAGCCCCGCAAGGCTACGCCCCATCCCGGCCGGGTTCCCCATCCTGGCTTTGCTAGGGTGGGGTCGGCCCCTCGTTCCATTCACCTCTTCACTCGTTCACTCCTTCACTCCATCTGTGAATGTCAAGTCCCCCACCAATGCCGAACTGCCGTAAACCGCTGAAAACGCACGCAAAAAACATCCGCCAAGTTTGCCGATTATTTCCTTTGAGGTCGCTAGACTTGTCTTAGGTAGGCAAGCCGCAGGTTCGTCAGACTCGCCTCCTCAGGAGGGCAGAAATTAAATAAAGAAATTTTTTGGGGTGCCAAAAGCGCAGAAAGTCCACGTAACGCTTTTAGAATCAACAAATCGACCTCAAAATCCTCGCCGATTTTTTGCGATTTTTATCGATTTTTGTGCGCAAAACGGCCCTGATTCGCCCGGATTTCACGATTCCTTGCGCGAATGGGTGCGTCCCCTGTCGCCCGCGAGGGCACGCAAAACGCCGTAACTCCCGCGCGCACCCACGCCGCAAATCTGGGACGCACTTCTCCACCGTGCGGTATAACGGTCCTGTCAGCCCGCCATGCGGTGAGTCCCCAGCCGCACGCGAGGGTGGGGGTCATGATTGCGTTCGATGTTGAGCATGGAGCGGTCCACTTTCCCGCGGATCGCCGCCACCGTCTCTGGATTCGTCCTTCGATTCTGATCGGAACCGCTGCCGTGATCGCGTCGCTGGTGGCCGCGGCGTGGATTGAGATGGCCGTGGCCGGCCTGCCGCACATTCCGCCCGTCCCCGTGGTGTATCCCAACAGCTTTATTGGGCCGCACGGCTTCCCGCTCTGGGTTCGCTACTGTCACTTCTTCAACTTCCTCTTCGTCACCATGCTCATCCGCAGCGGCCTCTCCATCCTTGCCGATCATCCGCGGCTCTATTTCAACGACGACTGCACGCCGAACAGCGAGTGGATCCGGCTCACGCCCTTGAGAGTTCCGCGCGACCGCCTGTGGACGGCGAAGGACGACGCACGCTACCTCACTCCTTTCATCGGCACTCCCGGCTACCGGCACACCATCGGCATCGCGCGCGTGTGGCACTTCATCAACGTGCACGGCTTCATCCTCTGCGGCCTGTATTTCGTCGCCATGCTCTTCACTACCGACCAGTGGAAGCGCCTTGTGCCCGCTTCGCCCACGGTCGTTTTACAGGCGTGGAATACCTGGGTCCACTACGCCACCTTTCATCTGCCTGCCGAGCCCAACGGCTTTTACGGCTACAACGCGCTGCAGCAGATCGCCTACTTCACCGTCGTCTTCGTGTTCGGTCCCCTGGCCATCCTTACCGGCATTGCCATGTCGCCTGCGGTGGTGAATCACTTCACCTGGTACGCGAAGCTATTCGGCGGCCGGCAATCGGCGCGCTCCATCCACTTCCTCACCATGCTCAGTTTTCTCGCGTTTCTGGTCGTGCACATCACGCTGGTGGTCATGACCGGGTTCGCGCGCAACATGAACCACATCGTGCTCGGCACCAACGACGCGGGACGGCTGGGCGTCTGGCTCGGCTTCGTGGGCATTGGCGTCGTGGTGCTGTGCTGGATCGCGGCGCACTATCTCTCCTGGTTTCAGCCGCGCGCGCTGCAACATGCGCTCAAATTTGTCACCTATCCCATGCAACTGCTCACGCTGAACCGGCTGATGCCGCAGCAAACCTATTCTGAGAAGGACATTTCGCCCTATTTCTGGCCCAACGGCAAGCTGCCCGTGCGCGACGACTGGAAGCGCCTGGCCGAGGACCACTTCCGCGATTTCAAGCTCAAGGTCGGCGGCCTGGTCGAAAATCCCGTCGAGCTTTCGCTGGCCGAGCTGCGCAATCTGGGCGAACTGGAGCACATCGCCATGCACCATTGCATCCAGGGCTGGAGCGGCATTGCCAAGTGGGGCGGCATCCCCATGAAGACGCTGATCGATCTCGTTCGCCCCAGGCCGGAAGCGCACACCGTCGCCTTCTTCTCCTTTGGCGAAGCGCTCTACGGAGGGCCCTACTACGATACCCAGAGCCTTGAGAACGTGCTCAAGCCGCAATGCCTGCTCGCTTCCGAGATGAACGGCCAGCCGCTGCCCGATGTCTACGGCGCTCCCTTGCGGCTGCGCGTCGAAAATCAGCTCGGCTACAAAATGGTCAAGTGGATCGAGCGCATCGAGTTTGTCGAATCGGAAAAGAAGCTGGGCGCGGGAGAAGGCGGTAAGAACGAGGACGATGAGTACTTCGACCTTCTGCCGAACATCTGAGGAACTGAAGGACGCATTTTGCGAGTTGAAGGCACGAGCACCAGCGATAGACGGACTGAGCACGTTGCGGTGCTGCTCGGGCGCTTGCGGCTGGCGTGGCTGCTTGACCATTTTCCGCCCCGCGTGGTCTGGGCGATCTATGTCGGCGTGAACGGCTTCCTCACCATTGCGCTGCTGGCGCTGCTGGCGGTCGTCACCGGCAGCCCCTTCGTCTTTCCGTCGCTCGGCCCCACGGCCTACCTTCTGTTCATCGCTCCGCTGGCGGAGAACTCGAGCCCGCGGAACACCATCCTGGGCCACGCCATCGGCCTCGCCTGCGGCTATGCCGCGTACTCCCTTACCGGCGCCGCCAACCTGCCTTTTGGTGTGCATCCCGGCGTCTACTGGCCAAGGATTCTTGCCGCCGCACTGTCGCTCTCGGCCACAGGCGCCCTGATGGTTCTTATGCGTGCCGATCATCCTCCCGCCGGCGCCACAACGCTCATCGTTTCGCTGGGCATCATCTCGAAGCCCAAAGCGTTGGTCATTATTGAAGTGGCGGTCTTTCTCCTCGTCGCACAGGCCATTGTCATCAATCGGCTGGCCGGGCTGCCGTATCCACTTTGGAGATACAGCGAGAAGCCCAATCCGCGATGATCGCCGCTCACAGACGCGCAATTCGGTGCGATAACGTTCCAAACAATGGCGCATAAGCCCGCCGGAGAGCCCCGCAATGCCCGCCTAAGCGTCGAAATGCGAAATAACTCGCGACCTTTTCCTTCGAAATGTTCAATATTCCTTGACCATTTGCCCATGTTTCGGGCAATTTCCAGGTCCACCACTCGATGATTCGCGAAACTCGAAGCGAACATTTGGCGGGTAGCTGTTCAAGGATCTGCGAACCTTTCGCGGGGTCGCGTTACCGCCAAGTTGAACATTTCGGGCGCCTTGATCGAGCGCTTTGACTCGCCGCGCCAGGCCCTCGAAAGTCACCCCGTTCCGCCCCGCTCCATCCGTCTGACGGCAGCGCAGAGTAGCCAAAGCTCCCTCTTCAAAATGCCGGTGACTTGCTCGGTTCGTAACCGAGCAAGGCCCTGACCTTCATGTGTGTGGGAAGGTGCCCCAACCCAGGAGGTTTGTTGGCGTCCCCGACGGGATTTGAACCCGTGTTATCGCCGTGAAAGTCCAGCAATGAGGAATGGACCACGATGGACAGGAATGGACAACAGTAGCAGAATCATCAGGTTTCATGCGGGTTCGGTGACTGTGTGCAATGACAGCCATAGACAGCGATAGACTCGTTTTTCGCATCAATCGTCACCGGATCGTCACCGCTTTTTTTGTCCGGCATTCGCTGTAATCGACTCAACTATTCCCCTTCTGATTTCAAGCCCCGACGTGGTGAGCACAGCCGAAGATGCTCAAGATATGCACACAGAAAATTTGAGCACCTTCGGGAGATTTGAGCACCTTGGAAGATGCTCAACCCGCTACGAAGATGCTCAAGAGAGAGAGTATAAGTCTTTTATTATCCATAGGTGCTCAATTAGTCTGTGTGAGCATCTTCTGAGCACCTTCGACGGGTTCATTGCTTGCGTCAATGGTTGCGGGCAGCATCGTGTCAAGGCCGTTGACGGCGGTGTGGACTTGCTCTGCGGCGATCCTGGCGTACCGTTTGGTCATGCGCAAGTCGCGGTGTCCAAGCTGAGATGCGATCACGTCTAATTCGGTCCCACGCTGCCTGAGCCAAGTGGCGAAGGTGTGCCGGAGATCGTGCAGCCGAATATCCGAGATGTTGAGCAGCCGACAGACGCGGTGAAAGGCCATGCTTACGGCTTCCGGGGTCACATCAGGGAAGAGCAAGGCATCGGGGTCCGGTTCCTCCGGTGCGATGGAAGTCAGCACACGCAGAGCGAAGCTATTCAAGTGGACTTCTTTCGGCTCGTCATTCTTTGACGTGGGGAGCAGGATCCGCGCGCCGTCCACATACTGCCACTTGCAGCCGAGCAATTCACTGCGGCGCATTCCTGTAGCGGTGAGCAGGGCGAAGATCGGCTTCATGGATTCTGGCGACGCGGCCAGCACGCGGCGGAATTGATCGGGGCTGAGATGCTGGCTGCGTTCGTCTTTGAACTTTGGCGATTTGACATCCAAGCAAGGATTCAGACCGCGCGGCAATAGCTTCCACTCGCCGCAAGCCAGCCGGAATAGATGCTTGAGCGTAACCAGTTCCTTGTGCACGCTGGACTTGCTTACCTTGCCGAGACGCGTGGTAACGAAGCCCGACACTTGTTCGGAAGTCACGGCTGCAAACTGGCCGGTGAAGAATGCTTTCATATCGGCCACGATCCCGGTTTCCCGCTCGTAAGACTTTGCCCCAAGGCGCGGTTTCTGGTAGGCGAGATACTTATCGGCCACGTCGCCAAAGGAGTCCTGGCAGGGCAGCACTTCGCCCGGTTTCAGGGCGCGCTGTGTGCGGACCTGTCGCCGTTCGACGGCACGGAAGGTTCCGGCTTCATCGTGGGTAGCAGCGTCATCGTGGGTATCGACATTCTGCGCGGGCTTGCGGATGCGGTGTCCCTGTGCATCCGTGTAGCTCACCCACCATGCTTTGCGATCCTTGCGCCAATAAAGCCCGTCATATTTTTTTTGCCTTGGCATGTTTCCTCTCTTTCGCCTTGCGGCTTCCCACGGTTTTCTTCCGCGCTTCCCATGACCATCGTTTTGAGGTACAGGCCGCAGAACACCGGATCTTTGTTTTGTTTTTGCTGTGATCGACAAACCACGTATGGCAGACGGAGCAGCTTTTGAGCCTTGTTAGGTCCATGTTGCGGTTGAATACTTCCCACAGGAGCCATAGAATCCGGTCCGTTGCGCGGTTCTGCTCTATCGCCTTATCGCTCATCCCCACGACCCACGGCAGCGGAAGCGGCACATGATCGGCGCTAACTTCGATGTTGCCCGCTGCCCGTTCGCGTCCCTTGATTCGGAGAATGCAGGGATGTTGCATCAGCAATTTGTTAAGCGTATCGAGCGGCGACCCTGGGGCCGGCTCACATGGAGTAGACCCGATGATCGGGGCCGCTAGTTTCACCCATTCCTGTTTTGCTGATGGCGTGGTCACTAGCTTTTCGATTAGGTCCGCTATCGCGCGATCTGGAGAATCGGGCGGAACGTCATTCAGGACGGACGCCAGAACTTCCAGTTTGAACAGATCATCTCCGGCGTAGAGCCACAGCCGCGCAGCGGTGGCAAGCTCCGGTTTCTCCCCTACAACTCTTTGCAGAATCTTTTTGAATTTTCCGTTCGGTTTTGTGCGCTTCATTCGCGGCCTTTCCGGTTCCTACAAAGCAAACAAGTTTTACTATATATGACCATGTAGGATACAGTCAAGACAAATCTGACCAAGAAAGGAACCGCAATGCAACGACCGAACTTGGACGCCACAGCGCCACCCGCTGCAAAGCCGGAGCCGGACCTGTACCGCGTTCGAGACGTGGCTGAAAGGCTCTCTCTTACCTACCGGACAATTCACAGGGCGATCAAGGCAAAACGCATACGGGCAATTCGCTGCGGTGGGGCTGTGTTGATTCCAGCAGCAGAGCTGCAACGCATCGTGGCGAAGGGATTCTAAATGCCCGCAAGCCCTGGCCGATTGGACTTTGCAGCGATGGAGCGGCGAGCGGGGATCGCGACCGCCACGCCGCGAAGCAAGGCCACGCGCCGGCGAATGTCGGCTACTGTCCCTGCCGAGCCTGTGAGCACATCGCCTGATCTGGCGAAAGCGGCCCTTGAATGCGCGCGGCGCGGCTGGCGGATGTTTCCCGTCAAGGTGCGGGGCAAGTTGCCATTGATCGCAGAGTGGCCCGCCCGCGCCTCAAGTGATCCGGCTGTGTTGGAAGCATGGGCGCGGGAATATCCGGGCTGTAATTGGGGAGTGGCAACGGGGCAACCGAGTCACATCGTTGTGATCGATGTGGACGGCGAATCGGGCCGCGCGTCCGTCGCAGAGCTGGAGCGGCAAGGCTTGACGTTCCCCCCAACGCTCACCGTGACCACGGGCCGCGCGGATGGTGGAGAGCACCGCTATTTTCGGATGCCGTCCGGCATCGACATTCACAACGATCAATCCGGCAGAATTGGAGCACACATCGACGCGCGGGGCAGTGGCGGCTTTGTTGTGTGCCCGCCATCCATCCATGCCAGCGGCAAAGTGTATCGCTTTGTCGATCCATCGGCCACAATCGCAGATGCCCCCGAATGGGTTATTGAACGATTGACAGCGCGCCAGCCGAAGCCCACGGCGACGGTACAGGCAAGCCCACAGGTCGTGATGCAGGGCGGGCGCACGAATTGGTTAGTCAGTCTCGCGGGGACGCTCCACAAGCGCGGCGTGGCTGTTGAAGCAATCGAGGCCGCCTTGCTCGCAGAGAACACAGCAAAGTGCTCTCCGCCGTTGCCGGACGCGAAAGTGCGCGCCATTGCGCATGACATTCCGGCGCGCTATCCGAATTCGGATAGGGCGAGAGAAAGTGGCCTGAAACTTGTAGGGCTTGGCGAGCTGCTTTCGCGGCCCGTTGTTCCCGTCGATTGGGTATTGCGGGGACGGCTGGCGGCGGGGAGTGTCTCGATCGTCGCCAGCAAGCCGAAGGTGGGGAAGTCAACACTCGCCCGCAACTTGGCGCTTGCGATAGCGCGGGGCGAGTCTTTTCTTGGCTGGCCCGTAAAACATGGACCCGTTCTGTATCTGGCCTTAGAGGAACGATCCGAAGATGTAGCGGCGGATTTTCGCGCTATGGGAGCGGATGGGTCTGAGGATATTTTGCTTGCCGATGCGGGGACGGCCCTGGACGTGGTGACGATCCTTCGGGAGAGGAAACCCGTCCTGCTGGTGGTCGATCCGCTGTTCCGGTTGCTGAGTGTCCAAGACGAAAAAGCCTACGCGGAAATGTACGGCGCGCTGGGGCCGCTAATTGATATTGCGCGACTGACAGGAACACACATTCTCTGTCTCCATCATTCTTCCAAGCTGGCAAAGACTGAGGCAATCGACGCACCGATAGGCTCGACGGCGCTAGGCGGGGCCGTTTCTACGCTGCTTGTTCTGAAGCGCACCGAAAGCTATCGCACAGTGCAAACCGTCCAGCGCATCGGGGAAGATTTGCCGGAAACTGTTCTGCACTTCGACGCGGCCTCAAAGCGGCTCTCTTTGGGCGGGAGTCGGGAGAACGCGGAAGTGCAAGACGTGGCAGCTAAGATTCTGACCTGCCTGGACAGTGCGCGATTGACCGAACCAGAAATCAATGACGCCATCGAAGGCCGGAATAGTTGCAAGCGGCGGGCGCTTCGGGAACTCACGGAGCAAGGAAAGATTATCCGGTCGGGGTCGGGAAAACGTGGTGATCCGTACCACTATGAAGCTCGTACTCTTGTCCCCGCACTTATCAAAAATATCGGGGACAAGAAATTCCCCGATGTGGCGGAGGAGGAGCAGAAAAAGCTTGTCCCCAATATTCATTGTTGTAGTGGGGACAAGAGTACAAGAAACGAAAATGGCGCTGAATGTGGCGTAAAAACTGGCGAAAAGCTTGTCCCCGTATCCCCGTCGAAAAACAGTCACATTGAAAAAGGCAGGGACAAGCTATTTGCGGAGCAAAAGAGAGCGGAGACTGACACCCCGAAAAACCTTCCCTCCAAGATCAAGGAAAACGGCTACAAGGAGATTGATCTATGACAGCGGGCGAGTTGCTTGAAGTCGTGAAGGCGGCAGGCGGTGTTCTTGAGCTGAATGGCGAAAAACTCAGATGCAGGCTTCCCGAAGATGCGGCGCACTTGGCCGGGGAACTGAGAGCGCATAAACCGGAGTTAGTCGAAATGCTTCGGCAAGAGGGCGGGAGGATTGCCGCGTTTCCGCACTGCCCGAAATGTGCGAGCTACGCGCTGTACCGGGAAAACAATCTCGGCGATTACGAATGTCAGAGTTGTGGGCTGCAAAACATCGAAGAAAGCGCAGCAAGGCGGGTGATGTGATCGCAACGCCACATCCCGATTTTGCCATTGGCGACCCGGTGTACTTGCGCGGGGCTCCCTTCGGCGTACCTGGCCGCATCTTGAGACGCGAACGCGGCGGCAAGCTGGCCGTGCTGTGGGCCGATCTCGGGCCGTCGTACATCGGAAGGCACAGGCCGGAAACTCTAACGCAAGCGCCGCGCAGACGGGCTGAGCAAGCGGAAGAGCAGACGTTTGAGAACAACACAGAGGAGAAGATGAGTCATGGCTGATGAAACTGAAACCCAAAACGAAAGCGCGCTCTATCCATCCTTAACTGAAGAGGGGTTCATCATGGTTGAGGTCCCGGAGATGCAAAACGTAACGGCCGATGGCCCATACCCTAACTCGGACATGCGCGGCCTCACAAAAATGGAAAGGTTACAGGTCCGAGATTTCCCCGGTCACGTTTGCCGAAGGGTGGAAACTGCCTTCCAGCGTCAAGGGCCTGCCGCTGCCTGCGCTACCCTCGCTCATTATCAGGCCCACGGCAAAGCCATACTGTTGGACGAGCCGAGCGCGAAGCGCATGGGCGAGCTTGTGAGCGCCATGACGAAATCGAGCAATCCCGAGCGGTTCTTTCAATCGGAAGTCAAGCCCTGGCTGCTTCGGCTGACTCCCCACGCGAGGTGATCCATGAGCGGCGAATTGAGCGAGCGCAAACAGATTGAGCGCGAGATCTTTGCGCTGCGCCAGCGAATCCATGAGCACTTGACCGCCAATAACGTGGGCGCCGCGAATCTCTTACTCGATGAAATCTCCAAGTTAGAGCGCGAGTTATTCGAACCCGAACCGGACCAGAAAGGGAACCATGAAAATCAAAATGGCGAAACAGCAAGTAGCGAAACCAACACCCGCTGAAATCGCGGCGCGCATCACGAAAACCTTCGACGAAGCCTTCGCTGCGTTGCTCGAACGCAGAGACACAGCATACAGCGCCGCAGTCGCGCCCCTCGACCACGAGATAGAAGTGCTCGACCGCGAAGCGGTGGAGATCGCGGACAAAGCTCAATCTTTCAGCGAAAAAATGGCATCCGCCGAGCGCATCAAGCAATTCGAGGCCGATCAACTGACTATGCAGGGAAAGACCGTGGAGGCAAAGAAGAAGTTAGCGGAGTTGGAACAAGTCAAGGCGGGACCGGCACAGATCGAACAGCGGCGGCAAGAAATTGAGGGCCGCATTGCCGATCTTGAGGCGGAAAAGAACGAGATTCGAAAGCGCATTTTCTGGGAGTGGTACGGCGAGTGCCAGGAGGTCATCCGGGCCGCAGAAAAGGGCTTTTTCTTCACCCTGGTGGATGGAATCTTTGAGTCCCTGTCAAAGTTCGACCCGAAGCAGGCTCAAAACGCCAATGTGCGTTTTTACTTGACCAGCCCCGCACGGTCGCAAATTGGCGACGCGGCGACCCGATGGTACGGCTGACAGACAAGCCGCGCCGGACGTGCATCGACTGCGGCGTGATGTACGAACCGTCCGGTGTCCGGCAGCAACGGTGTGCGAGCTGCGCAGCGGAGCACACTCGGAAGAAGAATTGCGAATATCAGCGCGCCTTTCGCGCCCGCCATCGAAGCCCCGAAGAGGCCGAACGGCTTCAGCGTCGAGCCTGGCGGCTGGACGGGGCGAAGTATCGCGCCGAAAGCCTGGTCGCGGACGGCCTGAGTCCCAGTGCTGCGGCGGAGAAATTGAGAGTAAGCCATCACACCTTGATTCGACACCTCAGCCAGCCCGAAGCCGCGCGGCGTGTGGCGCTCCTCGTGCGCGATACGGGCGAGCCGGAACAGCCATGCTGACCGCAGAAATGCCCCAGGACAAAAAGCAGGATGTACCCCACGCTGAACTTGCCAGCGAACGCACAGCGGTCAAATGGTGAGGCCGGTTGAGCCGAATAACGCAGGCTTAAACTGTTCCAGCGCAAAAACGCCTTTAAGAAAATTCTCTCGGACAGGGTTCGTACGAAAATCGAGGCCGGGGGTGGCAAAAGGGGGCATGGGCTGGCCCGGAAAAGAATGCTTTGAAGCGTCAAGGATTCTTCTGCTGGACAGGGATGGGAACCTTTCCGGTGTCTAAATCCACGTCAGCCCACGGGAACAGTGTCCTCGTGGGAACAAGCTCATCTTGCTCCGTCTGTCCTGCTATCGTTGAGCCCTTTTTGCCCGCGAGTTTATCCCATGAGTCATTGAATTTTTTGCAATGCTCAGACATTGGCAGGACCGGAGAATTGATTATGACTGCGGAGGGGGGAGAAAAATGGACTTTCAGGGTTTCGTCCGTGCAACCGTCGAGTGAGCGACCAGTTGCCAGAATCCCATCTTTGTCCCAATTAACCGTCCTGTACTCTTCGATCCAGGTCTGTACCCCATGCGGCATCGGCGAGGTGCTATCAATTTCGAGGCACTCCTGTTCGCGCACAGAACATAGTATGGTCCCGACATCCGCGGGGCCTTTATCTTCGACGTTATCGACCGGAACCCATCTTCCCTGAATCCAGAACACAGTCTTAGAGTTTACGTCGGAAGTTATCCAAGCGAGTGGCCCAGAGTTGTCCAGGGCGATGGTGGGCTGTGCTTTATGCGGAGTCGTGTTCTGCGCCGTCTGCGCGCGCCCAGGGACACACCACACGGACAGAGTTAGGAACAGGACAGCAATGCTGGCTTTCATGCGCCCGATTCTCCCACCGCGAGCGCACTACGTCAAAGGCGGAATCGCGATCAATCGTCACCAAATCGTCACCGGAAGCGAAGCGGCAGAGAGAGAAAATCAGGGAAGTATTTTGTTTTGTTGGCGTCCCCGACGGGATTTGAACCCGTGTTATCGCCGTGAAAGGGCGGTGTCCTAGGCCGGGCTAGACGACGGGGACGGCTGGGAGAGCAGAGCGCAGAGGTGAGATTGGCCGCGGGTGCCCTTATCAACGAGGCTATCAACTCGCCTAAAGCGTGTCAAAGAATGGCCGGAGCCGCGCAGCGAGAGTGGCTGAAGCCGAGCGGCGCTTTCAAGCATCTAAACGGGCACGTTGCCGCAATCGCTAGTTACGAGAGCGTTAAGATCGGCGCATACGAGACCGTCAAGAGTGGCATGAGCCGGAACCACAACCGTCACCGTCGCGTAGCCGTGTTGTGCGCTATCCTCGATGAAGATTCGCATCGAAGCGGACGCTGCAACGGACGGCGCCGCGCTGTTTTTGTGTCAATTACCCAGATCCGCGTAACGCATGATCCAGGCGAGGACCGCAACGAAGCGAACCCGGCGACGATCATGGCGGAGACGCTCCAGGGCCTGCCCGCCCCACTAGTACCGTGCCTTCGTAGATTCGTAATCAAGTTTGGTACTTTATCGGAGCAGTGATGAGCGGTATAGCGGAAGCATGGGCAAGCACAGAGGATTGCAGATTCAGCTTTCGCGGAAGGAACG
>Ga0187856_1001508_pt1 | contig 18560 bp, 23 predicted proteins | sample June2016WEW_8_40_FD_132443 | JGI IMG/M metagenome (GOLD analysis project Ga0187856, IMG submission 132443) | Peatland microbial communities from SPRUCE experiment site at the Marcell Experimental Forest, Minnesota, USA - June2016WEW_8_40 | ecosystem: Environmental > Terrestrial > Soil > Wetlands...
ACGAGAAGCCAGCCAGGAACCGGTCGGTGCTCAGAACAACCTCTCCTCCGCCCACTCCTTCGTTGAAGAAGTCCACACCCGGTGTGTTGCAGGGATCGCCGACTCCGTAGTTGTAAGAGGTCCCGGTTACCGGCCACCACGCGGGCGCTGTGAACGAAAGCCCGTCGAAGGTCAACGTGTGCCAGCCGTACTGGGCCGCAGGTCCTGGGCCGGACGCTAGAACCACAGCCCAAGGGGACCGAGTCAGGGTGTTCACGACCCTGTTGGCTAGAGGACCCTCCGCCTCAATCTCGACACCAAGCGAGGGAACCAGGTAAGTCCCTCCGCTCGGTGTAGGCACGAAGGAGTAAAGCTCGTAGACCGCGATGCCGTTGATGACCTGTCGCTGTCCGTAGGCAGAGGGGGGCTGGTACTCCTTGTCGTTGAGTGGCATCAGCGTGACGGCCGTCTTCCCCTTCGGGGTCCCTTTTGCTGAGCAGAAACCGCCACTGGGGTTGACATACACATCCCCCACTGGTGACCCGGTCGTGCATGCCGACGAGTTATAGAGGACCCACCATGACGGTGGCACTGACACCTGCGCGTCACCGAAGGCGACCGGTATCCATCCGGCTGGGGTGGCCGCAAGATCAACGGCAGGGACCGGCATCGTCGTGAGTGGGAACGCGGCCAGCGTCCCGACGGACGTGCCCACGGCCGCGCACGCGGCGAGGGTCAGTGTCATGACCACCGGCACAAGGGCGCGCAACTTCACCATTGCCATGCTCCCACGAAGCTCAGACGGCATGTGCTCCGCGTACCGTCGAACGTCCTAAACGCAGAGGTTCCAGAAGTTGTCAGTGACGGTACGACCGGCCCGCACTGTCACATCTTTGGAACCCCACCAACCCGTCAGGCGGTAGGTCTCAGGACTGACTGAGAACCGGTACTTCGCACCTGAACGGACCGTCTCCGAAGCAACGCGCTTTGACCCTGAGTAGAGGCTTACCTTCACCTTCACATGGCGAATCTCACCAGCCGTGACCGCAACTCCCACGCAGGCTTGCACAACCCCGGTCACGATGCCGGTGGGCTTGGGGATTGTCCGGGTTGGAGATGCGGCCCGCAACGAGTACAGGATGGCCCTGGCGACCATGCCGTTGCCTGCCAAGCCGATGGAGAAGAAGACCGGCTTGTCACGCCCTGGCACGTTCACCCGAACCACGAGTATCGAGTACGCGGGCGAGGTCGCCGGGCACGCCGTCAGACCGTGGAGGACGAGGCAGTGAGCTGAGAAGGACAGCGTCACCATCGGCTCGGTACGTAACCCCGAATCGACCTGGACGCCGTTCTCCGGCTGTTGGGGAGTCGGTGGAAAGTAGGCGCAAGGGGGAAGGAGCATGGGGCGCACGTCGGTGCTCAAGGTTACGGTCGTGCTCGCAAATGCCACACCGAGCGTCTTACAGATGGCTCCCAGACCAGGGGTCACCTGGGTCCGAGTGATGGGCCAGTTCGTTGGGGCCGAAAAACGCAGCCCGGCGAAGGTCACCTGTTGCCATGACGACGGGATTGCCGGTGAAGACCCCGGTGCGAGTACCACAGAGCGCGGTGACCAGGTGAGCGTGCGCAGGACTCGCTGGCCGAGTGGCCCATCGACGGCGATTTCAACGCCGAGCGATGGCACCAGGTAACTGCTCCGCGGTCCCGTGGGGTAGGGGTACACGAGGATGCCGTTGATGACCTCCGGGTGACCGAGGACGGTGCTGAGTGGAGATGGCGGTGGTCCGAACGAAACCGTCGTGCTCGGGGCGGGAGCGGTCTCCAAAGGACAGGCGAAGAGTCCAGGGGGTGGATTGACGAATACGTCTCCTGTCGGCGACCCAGTAGGACACGGTGGCGAGTCGTAGAGCACCCACCAGGCAGCCGGTACCGACACCTGCGCATCGCCGAAGGCCACCGGCACCCATCCGGCTGGTGTAGTCGCAACGTCAACCACGGAGAGCGCCTTGGCCGTGGTCGGCACCGTTGTTGTAGCGAAGGTCTGCGAGCTAGTGAACACGCTGAGGGCTACGGCTATGACCACCATCGCGAGCGCGCGCAACTTCATTGTCGTCATGCTCCCACGAAGCCCTGACGGGTCAGGTTCGCGTATCACCGCCGCTCCCACCGGCTGCTGGTCATCAAGGCTGTCCGTAGCCGGTAATCAACCATGGACCGGGTGGCTTGCGTTGCATGGAGACAGACCAATAGGTGACATTGAGCATGTCGATTGGCCGTTTGTGCATCATGAACGTGCATCTGACCTGCGACGTGGTCATCGCCTGAGCAATCAGACGGCAACGCAAGTCGTAGAAGGAACCGGAATCGGACCACTCCATCTGATTACGGTCTGCGCGTGCGAAGTGAGCCTGGGCCAGGGGCATGTTGTGCTCGTTGATTGCCTTGAACCACGAGAGGGCGGTGTTAACGGGTGACTGTGTAGCCACCCGCGGGGGCGCAGCCGAACTCGTACACGCGGCGAGCATCAACGTGACGGTCACTGCCGCGACCGCGCCGATTCTGCGCACCGAGCGCATCATGGCACCGACCACTATCGTCGGGGTCGCGGGAACGGGGGACTCCCCAGCTCGTAGTCAGAATCCTCCCCCAGCGCGTCGGGCATGATGAACCCATGACGGATAAGTGGTCGTGTCAGCACTTCTCCCTTGCCAACCCGCTGAACCGGGGAGCCACCGACCTGCCCAGGTTGCTCCGGCGCGTGGCCACCGAGATTGAGAAGCGCGACATCGGTCCCATGGAACTTCTGGACCTAACAATCCATCAAGAGATGACCGGCGACAGGCCGTGGTGGTCCGCGACGGTCTACTGGTCACCTGACAGCCCGGCGGATGGTCTCGGCAAAGACGCGGGTGACAACGGCCGCTGACCTCACGACCGGCTGGGCACCATCCTCGGTCGCCAGAATGCGCCCGGTGCGCCGACGACCACGAGGACGCTGAACGCCGCCAACCCCAGGTGCATACTGTCCATGTGGGGTCGAAAGGAATTCGCCGCAGGAAACCCCGTCGGCCGCTGAGGGACGCGCCCGATGATGGCGCGCCGATGCTCGTGGCTGACACGCCGAACGAGTACTCGACCATGACCCCGTACGGGGCCGCGATGGGCATGGCCACAGTCGTTGGGAAGCTCATCCGACGCGTGACCGGAAAAGACCAACGCCGCTAGCGCCTCATAGTTCCTGAGCCTGCCAACCTGCGTCTCGGAGCACGGACCAAGACCGGACGTTGCCCGCGTCCCCTGGTTACCCCCGTGCTCGCCCGCGTCACTTTTCGCCACCGGGCCGACGAGATGCTCGAACGCTACAGCCGCCAGGACTGTCGCTCCAGACTGCAGCGGCTATCCCTCTCGCTAGGTGACGTGCACCACCGTGCAGGTCATGGGCTTCCCCGTGGGTTCATAGACGGCACTCCAAACACCGGCCCCGCTTGCGGGGCTTCCGGGCGGCTCTACCGCCTCCCATGCCCCGCTGCCAGAGTTGACGTTCGCAACCGTCGATGTCCACTCGCCGGGAGACTCGTACGTCATGCCAGGGTGTCCATTCCAGAAGCCGACAATGCTTCCGCCCGACCAGAAGTAGACCCTGTAGGCACTGTATCCCTGGATGGTCTTGCCGGTGTTGGTGACCTTTACTGTGGCAAAAAGTTCTGGATAATCACCAAGCGCTACTGACCCAGGTAGCTCAATACTAAGCTTGCGGCTCGTGGCCCAAGAGATAGCCGGGGGCTTCGGGTGCACTATCGTTACCTCAGCGTGAGCGGTGCATCCGGCCAGCGCCAGCACCAGGGGTAGCGCGAACAGGGCGGCGTTCTTCACGATTCCGAGCGGGCGAGCCGCGTAGAGACGGGTCACCATACGCGCCTGGGAGGGGTTGGACCCCCCTTACACGTGCAAGCCGTGAAGGCATTGCCGCATACCGCGCACTCCAATGGCCACTTTGCAGGCTTCTCAGCGGGGGGGTCCTGCCGCTGTTTAGGGGTGTGCCCGATGCCATACCCGATAAGACCTGACACAAGGGCGATGGCAATGGGCAGCGCCCACAAGACCCAGGTGTGGACAATCCAAACGGTGTAGCCGTTTCCGCTCACGCTCATTTTGCCTGCTCCACGGCAAGTGTACCGGTACCTTCAGCGGCAGGCTCAACCGTCACACCCGCCGCGTAGACTTCCAGAGTGGCTGAGTTTGACCCAAACGTGGGCATCTTCCGCTGGACGCTGCACCGGGCACATGACCATCTACGTGGCGTCTTGGTCGGTGGCGTCGGAATACCTGTGGCGTCCGCAGTCTTCGGGTTGTTTGTCGGCCAAGCGGCCTTAGCCGTCATCTGCGGATTCTGCTTGGTGGCGTTGCTGGCTTTCCTATACGCCTTCCTCTTCGCTCCTTACCAACAGCGGAACATGCTCCGATGCAAAGTGTTGGAGCAAAAGGAACAAATGGGAACGCTAATCCCTATCGGCTGGTCAGCAATTGTCGAGGGAGGCATACCGCCTGGTCCCCAGCCTCAGTTTGTCCAAACGTACTTGGGAACGTGGGTTCCGCCAGGCGTTGAGGTCATTAGGTCCGGTCCAGGTTCGGTAACCGATGATATGAACAACACGGTCGGCGGCGGACGAATCTGGTACCGCGCTGGGCGACGGGGGAACACGTATCTGTGACACCCTCAGGGGTGAGTCAGTCATGACGGCTCCTCCTCCTGCTGCGCCTTTAGCTTCCACTGGTCGTCGCTGGAAAGCTGAGCGTCATCATCGACGTGCACCGTCCCGACCAACTCGATATTGCGGTTGACCCCCGTCAGGACCTCGATGGCGGTGCGCTTCCCGTGGGCATTGAAGGTTTTGGTCACCGTCGCTGCGACGACCGTCGTGCCAACGCGCTTCATGAGGGCGGCCATCTGCGCTGCCGCGCCCCGTGGCACATAGCCGACGTTCTCGCGGGTCTGACTGAGCACCTGGATAGCGTTCGGGTCGTAAGCGTTGGTCGGCTCGCGAACGAGGAACACCTGCGACAAGGGAGTGAAGCTGTCCGACTGTGCGGCTACCTGGTGGTGCGCCATGCCTGCGACGCGGAAGTAGTAGACGCGGTCATCGACCGGACCATCATCACTGAGCGGCAGTCCTTTTCCACTGTGATATTCGAGGTCGAACCCGTGAATGCCCAAGCCGCCGTCACGACCACTTCTGTCCAGAAACCGCCGAAGTCCGACCTCAGCGACCTGCCGCCACTAGCACCGGTGTCTCGTTCCACACGCGCCCGTCCAGGAGCCGACCGCCCGACTTCGGCGTGCGACCACCCCATTGCTTGAAGAAAAAGGGTATGCCCTGCGCACCACACCGGTCGCGGATGTCACGAAACCAGTCAGCTTGAGGCGCGCGCGATCCCGGCCCGCTCTCGCCGCCTGCAATCACCCAGCCAATGCCATCAAGATCGAGCCTGGGTAGAGGGCCGAGGAGCGGTTCGAGCGATAGGAAGCGAACGGCTGCGTCAACAGCTCGGAGATGGTCTGCCCGAAACACGTACGGGTCGGACTCGATGCTCACGCCCATCCAAACGTTGTGCGGCCATGGAAGGTCAGACGCGATCTTCGCAAGACGCTTCGAGCGCTTCGTCAAGACCTGGTAGGTGTGCTGCGGCGTAGAGACCATCATCTCGAAGACCCTACGAATGAACTCGTCTGGGACCTCGGCATGGAACAGGTCGCTCATGGAGTTCACGAAGATCGTGCGGGGCGCTGACCACCGTTGCGGAATGGACAAGACGTCCTCGTGCAGCGTCAGACCGAAGCCCGGCCCGCTCGTTCGCGGATCGCCGTCTCGCTGATACTTGGGAAGGCCCATGGCCTTCAGGCGCTTGGCCAAGGTTAGGGCATAGCATTTTTGACACCCCGGTGACGTACGGTCACAACCCGTTGTTGGATTGAGGGTGGCTTGGCTCCATTGGATTCCAGAGCGGTCAGCCATTGTTGGACAACCTCACACGCCACATGAGTAACAGGATAGACGGGTGCACAAGCAATGCCGGTTGCGACGCGTAGACGCTGACCGTTACGTCGGCTGCGGTTCGTCGCCGCTAGTGACACAATCGGGGGCGTGATCGTGGAGTTCATGGACGACGACGATGGCTATATCGCTTGGCTTGCGGAGCATCCAGACGGATTCGTCTTGAACTGCGAGCGGCCGCCACGACCTTCGTACCTGACCCTTGTCGTCATTCATGAACTCAACGATCACGTCTGCGATTGTGGCACTGGTGGCCGCGGAACGCCGCGGAATCAAGGGAAGCAGGTTCCAAACTGATCGTCCGCCACTTCGAGCCTGAGCGAGGAGACCACGCTCATCGTTGACAGGTCGGGAGTGACGAGCGTCGGGGCGTGGTGACCGGTGTTGTTCGCAGCGATGGTGGCCCTCACTGTCGTGGCGCTCGCCTGCGCGCCCGGCATCATCTGGCGAACCGAGGACGGTGCCAAGCCGATCCTGCCCTCAGCGAGCTGCGAGCGCACCGCCCCTACGGCTGGTCGACAGGTGTCCACCTGTGACAACCTTCGGACGCGAAGGCCCAACCTTCTGATCTGTCACATCTTGCACTGAACGCTGTGCCTACGAGGAGCCCGGCGCGGGGCCCGTGGATCCGCGAACGACCAAAGTTGGGGTGGTTACGTGGGAGACCGCTTTGGTCCGCCCGCCCTCGATACGCTCCAGGACCGCTTGCATGGCAAGCCTGCCCATCTCCCCCCGTGGCTGGTTGATCGTGGTGAGGTTCACCTGTCTCATCTGGGCCAGGGAGGTGTTGTCGTACCCCACCACCGAGATGTCCCCCGGTATCGAGTAGCCAGCTTCCGCGAGCCGGTCCATCACCCCGGCTGCGGCCATATCGTTGGATGTGAGAACTGCGGTTGTCGTCTCGGCGAGGGCAAGCAACCGCCCGGCGGCTTCGGCTCCGCCGCTTTCACTGAAGTCTCCCGGGATGACCAGGCGTTTTAGCCCGGCCGCATCCATGGCGCGCTCATAGCCCTTCCTCCGGGGCCTGGAGCCGGGGTTCCGACCGCCGTCGATGTGGACGATCTTCCGATGGCCCAGCTCGATCAGGTGAGCGACGGCAAGCTCAGCGCCGAGCACATCGTCGGTGAGCACGCTGTCAACTGCGGGCGAGCGGGAGGTGCGGCTTACCAGAGCAACCGGGGCCATACTGGCCGCCTGGTTGATCTTGGCCTCGGTCAAGAGCGTGCTCACCAGGATGAGCCCATCGACACGAGATTCCAGGAAGGCCTCTAGAGCCGCTTCCTCACGGGCTCGGCTCCGGCCCCCGGTGCTGAGAAGGATGCGGTAACCCCGACGTCGTGCCACTTGCTCAATACCGTCGTAGATCTCGGCAAAAAAAAGATTATGCAGGTCGTTGAGCAGCACTCCGACCGTGCTGCTGCGCCGACTGGCCAACGACCGGGCTATGGCGTTGGGCCGGTACCCGAGCTTCGTGGCGGCGGCGAGGACCCGTGCTCGCCGCTCCTCGCTTACCTGGGGTTTCTGGCGCATAACCAACGAGGCCAAGGCCCGCGATACCCCAGCCTCTCGGGCCACGTCCTCCAACGTGGCTGGTCCCTTGATCCCCTTGACAGAGCCTCGAGGCGCGGTCATACTCGCATCAATCAACAGCCTAGAGCGCTCTAAAGGGAAAGAGCAAGATTAGAGCGCTCTCAGGAGGAGGGAGGGACCAGAAGGGCCTTTCCGCGGAAACGCTTGTAATGGCGTGCCAATTCCGCCAGTTACCGAGCCTCCCCAGTTACCGAGCCGGTTCCACACGAAATGCATGCCCTGTCTGTGACGTCGATACTGCCTGCACCGACGTCCCTTTAGCCCACTGCGTTGGGGAACCCAATACTTTCTCATCCTCATCCGATCAAGAAACACAGTACCGCCTAAATACAGCAATATGGTGCCGCGCAACAGCTAAGACAGAACAGAACGACAAAGAGACAAGAGAACCGACAAGGAGAAACAAGAGAACCTACAAGGAGGAGTGGAAATGAACGTCCTAGGATTGTTCAGAGGACGCCGGGGAGCCATCGCTCTGGCGACTGGCATAGCCCTGGTTGCCGGATCAGTGGTCACTTTTGCCGCTGCCAGCGCCGGTGCCCCTGCGCGCGACTTAACCAGTGCCGGATGCCCTTACACATTTGCGGTCATCACTCACGGCGACAACGGGTCATTTTGGAGTCCCGTTTACAAGGGAGCGAAGGATGCGGCCAAAGATCTCGGCTGCAGATTGAGCGAGGTCTATGGCTCGCAAACCGCAGGCCAGGCAGAACCAGACGATATTGCTGAGAATGCGCAGATCCAAGACGCCATCAATGCCCACGTCAATGGCATTGCCGTATCGGACCATGACCCCGTGTTGATGAACCCGACAATCGCCAAGGCCGTGGCCAGGGGCATTCCTGTCGTCCTGCTAAACGCTGGGTGCGACCCCGCGGACCTCGCTGCCTCGCATGCCATGACCTGCGTGGGCCAACCGGAGACCCTCGCTGGCCAGGCGGCCGGTGCCCTATTTAAGAACCAGGGCATGACGAACGTCCTCTGCGTGATCCACCAATCAGGTCAGAACCTCATTGACCGGTGCAATGGCTTGGCGACGGGCCTCGGCCTTTCCTCATGTTCAACCAAGAGCCCACCTACCAGCGGCGTTGGGTGTACCAAACTGGTCCTGAGCACTCCCAATGCAGCCTCCAACCCCACCCAGGCGATCGGGCAGGTCATCACCTACCTCCAGGCTCACACAGGGATCAATGCCGTCCTTAGTCTGAACAGCGCCATCGGCGACGCTCTCGTGACTGCTGCTCCATCTAAGGTGAAGATCGCCACCTTTGACCTTGACTCGGGAACTCTCGCCGACCTCAGGTCAGGGAAGATGGACTTTGCCATCGACCAGCAACAGTACCTGCAGGGGTACCTGCCGATTGTCTTCCTCTACCTCTATAACAAACACGAGGGGAACTCCGCCGGCGGTGGCAGCGTCGTCCCTAGCGGACCGCTCCTGGTGACGAAAGCCAACGTCAACAAGGTTGCCGCGGCCATCGCTGCCGGCGACGACTAGCCGAACCACGAGCCAACCGTGAGTGAGGCCCCGTCTTTGGTCGTATGACTCGAGACGGGGCCCATCGCGGGTGACAGCAAGGAGAGGTTCATGAGCACTGCCGCCGGAGTCTCCGAGGCCAGCCCCTCGGAGGCCCGAGACGGTAGACGGGTGAGTATCAGTCGCTTCACCAGGACCCTGCAGCGCCCAGAGTTCGGTGCCCTGATGGGAGCGGTGGCCGTCTTCCTGATCTTCACGTTTCTGGATGCTACCCCTAACCATCTGTGGCTGACTCAGATAGGGCTCGCTTCGTGGACCCAGCAGGCGGCCTTCTTTGGGATCATGTCTGTCCCTGTCGGCTTGCTGATGATCGGGGGAGAGTTCGACCTCTCCACCGGCATTATGACGGGCGTCACCGCCATAGTGATGGCCCTCCTCATAGGTAAGCTCCACTGGAATGCCTGGGCCGCAATCGGTGGGACTTTGCTTTTCGCTACTGTCGTCGGCCTGGTCAACGGCGTGGCTGTAGTTAAGACGAAGTTGCCCAGTTTCATTGTCACGCTTGCAACGTATTTTGTGCTTCGTGGTGCCAGCATTGGGTTCGTCTTGCACGTCAATCAGGGCAGTACGAACGTCGTCCTCACCGGTGCCAATTACCCAGGACTTGCCAGCGCCAAACAGGTGTTCGGGAGCACCTTTGCCCAAAGCAGCTCGCTTCCAGGCGGCTATCAGACAGCGGTGCTCTGGTTCATCGGCGTCACCGTCCTGTGCACCTGGATCCTCACCCGCACGACGTTCGGCAACTGGATATTCGCCTCGGGTGGCGACCCCGTAGCCGCTCGCAATGTGGGAGTGCCGGTTAACAGAACCAAGATCCTGCTCTTCTTGGGCACGTCCTGGGCTGGCGCCTTAGTGGGCATCATCTCGCTCACCCAGGCCTCATCGGCCGTATCAGAACAAGGCGCAGGCTATGAGTTCTACTACATCATCGCGGCGGTGGTAGGGGGGTGCCTGCTTGCCGGGGGCTACGGCTCGGCTCTGGGCCCTGCACTGGGGGCGTGCATAATCGGCATGGCGTTTGAAGGTGTGATCTACGCCAATTTGGACAGTTCCTGGGACTTCACCTTCCTCGGAATTGTCCTCTTCATTGCCGTGGTTGTCAACCGCGTCTTCTATAGAAGAGCGCTCAAGGCAAGGCGGTGATTGAGTAGATGGTCCAGCGAGCGGCTCTGGTCGAGACACGCAACGTCAGCAAGCACTTCGGTGGCGTCGACGCCTTGCAAGACGTGACGCTTGCCGTGTTCCCCGGTGAGGTCACCTGCGTGCTGGGCGACAACGGTGCGGGCAAATCCACCTTGATCAAGATCCTGTCGGGAGTGTTCCCTCCCGACAGTGGAGAGTTGGTCATCGGGGGGGCGCCCGTGCACTTCGCCAGTCCTCGCGTTGCACGGTCTTACGGCATCGCCACCGTGTTCCAGGATCTGGCCACCGTGCCCCTTATGTCGCTGTGGAGGAACTTCTTCCTGGGTAACGAACCGACCAAGGGACGAGGCCCGTTTCAACGAATGGACACCCGCCGGGCCAAGCAGGTGATGCGCGACGAGATGGCCAAAATGGGCATCGAGGTCCGCGACTCCGATCAGGTGGTTGGGACCCTCTCTGGAGGGGAACGCCAAGCGGTGGCCATTGCCCGCGCTGTGTACTTCGGGGCCAAAGTGTTGATCCTGGACGAGCCCACCTCGGCTCTCGGGGTCCGCCAATCCGGCATCGTGCTCAAGTACATTCTTCAGGCGCGCGAGCTGGGCAGGGGTGTGATCCTCATCACCCACAACCCCCACCACGCCTACCCCGTAGGCGACCGTTTCGTCCTCCTCCAACGTGGCCGCCTGCTCGGTTCCTACCGCAAAGAGGAGACAACTGTCGAACACCTCACCGAGATGATGGCTGGTGGCGCGGAACTAAAGGAGCTCAGTCATGAACTTGAGGCCCTTAAAGACATTCCGGCCATGGCGGCGGCTGCTCGTGAGCTGGCGGCGGAGGCTCCAGAGGGAACCTAACCGAAACGACGTCGGGCCAGGATGACCGCCGACGTCGCCCCGCAAGACTACGCGAAGGAGAACTGACAATGAGAATAGGGATCATGGGGGTCGGTCGGATCGGAGCCTTGCACGCCGAGACACTGCATTCGCTGGGCGAGGTGGAGGAGCTCATTATCGTCGATGCCGACACCGCTCGGGCCCGGCGGGTCGCCTCCAGCATGGGGGTGTCCTGGGCGGAGAACGCCGAGAGATTGCTGCATAACGATGTCGACGGCCTCGTTATCGCTACCCCCACCGACACCCACGCCGCTCTTATCAGCGCCGCAGTCAAGGCGGGGATCACCGTCTTCTGCGAGAAGCCAGTCGCCACCGACGTCGCCGGCACCAGGGAAGTAGTACGGCAGGTGGAGAAGAGCGGTGCACAGGTGCAGGTCGGCTTTCAGAGGCGCTTTGACGTCGGGTTTGTCTCTGCACGCGAGCAGGTGCAGGCAAGAAAGCTGGGGTGGTTGCACACCATCCGGGCGGGCACGCTCGATCCCGCCCCACCTCCGCCCTCGTACATCGCTTCCTCGGGTGGGATATTCCGGGACTGCAGCGTGCACGACGTCGACGCCGTTCGCTGGGTCACCGGACAGGACGTGCGCATGGTCTACGCCTCCGGGTCCAACCGGGGAGCCGACTACTTCCTCGAGGCCGGGGACGTCGACACGGCTGCGGCGCTGCTCACACTGGAAGACGATACGTTGGCTCTCATCTCCGCAACCCGATACAACGCCGCAGGCTACGACGTCCGACTGGAACTGCTCGGCTCGGAGGGCAGCATTTCGGTGGGGCTAGATGACCGGTTGCCGTTGCGCTCGACCGAACCTGGAGTGACGTGGCCTGCCGGCACCGCCTATGCCAATTTTCTGGACCGGTTCAGTAATGCCTACGTTGCCGAGCTGCAGGCCTTTGTCGATCTGGTGGGGGGGCGGATCGCCAATCCGTGTTCTCCGGCCGACGCCTTGGAGACCTTCTATGTCGCCGAGGCATGCGAGCTGTCGCGTCGAGAGAACCGTGCAGTCACCCTGAAGGAGGTACGGCTATGAGCTCAACACGTATTGCCGCCGCTCCCATCTCCTGGGGCGTGTGCGAGGTCCCGGGATGGGGCTATCAGCTCACCCGCGAGCGCGTCCTCGGCGAGATGGCCGAGCTCGGCGTGCTCGCCACTGAGCTCGGCCCGGACGGCTTTCTCCCCGAGGATCCGGTCGCATGTTCTGAGCTGCTGGCCTCCTTTGGCCTCTCCGCTCTGGGCGGCTTTGTGACACTGGTACTGCACGAACCGGCTGCCGACCCCCTACCGGAGGCCAAACGTGCCCTGGACAGGTTGGTAAGAACTGGTGCTCAGGTCATGGTGGTCGCCGCCGTGAGCGGCCAAGAGGGTTATGACCAAGCTCTCGAACTGGGACCCACGGGATGGGCAACCATGCTGGCCAACCTGGAAAAGGTGGCCCAACTGGCCAAGGCGGCCGGCGTGACGATGGGTCTGCACCCCCACGTGGGCACCCTCGTCGAAGGCCCGGAGGAGGTTCGACAGGTGCTCGAGAACTCCTCGGTGCCTCTGTGCCTGGACACAGGGCATTTGCTTATCGGCGGTACCGACCCGCTCGAGCTGGCCGCCGAAGTGCCCCGGCGAATTGTCCACGTTCACTTAAAAGACGTGGACAGCGAGATGGCGGCCAGCGTACGGGCGGGGTCGTCGTACACCCAAGCGGTAGCCGCCGGCATGTACAAGCCACTGGGCCAGGGTGATGTCGGCATAGCCGGGATACTGGCCTCACTTGAAGGGGCTGGGTACGGCGGTTACTACGTGATGGAGCAGGACACCATCCTCGGGGCCGAGCCGCCAGCGGGCTCGGGGCCTGTCGACGACGTACGGGCCAGCCTGGCCTTCCTGCGGGCGGCTCTGAAATGAGCACTCTCGTTCAATCCTCCTTCAAGAGCCCTTTGTACGAGATGACACAGACGACGCCGACCTGTTTGTGGAACGACTCCGCCTCGACCCGGGAGCTGACTTACTCGATCGAGAACGGGGCCGTGGGTGCCACCTGCAACCCGGTCATAGTCCTCGGTGTCCTGCGCGAGGAGATGGCCCGCTGGGCGCCCGTGCTCGGCCGGTTCATTGAAGAAAACCCCACCGCCACCGACGACCAGGTCGGCTGGATGCTGGTCGAAGAGATATCGAAGAACGCGGCCGCGCTCCTGCGGCCGATCTTCGATGCCCAGGCGGGCAGGAACGGCCGGCTGTCCATCCAGACCGATCCCCGTCTCTATCGCGACACCGACGCCATCGTCGCCCAGGCGGTCCGGTTCAGCGGGCTGGCCCCCAACATGATCGTCAAGATACCGGCAACTTCTGCCGGGATCCCGGCCATCGAAGAGGCCACTTACCGTGGCGTAAGCATAAATGCGACGGTGAGTTTCACGCTTCCCCAGTGCGTCGCGGTTGCCGAGGCCATAGAGCGGGGTCTTAAGCGCCGTGAACGCGAAGACAAGGAGACCGCCTCGATCAGCCCCGTTTGCACGATCATGGTGGGCCGGCTGGACGACTGGCTGAAGGTGGTGCTCGACAAGGAGAACATCACCATCGACCCTGGGTACCTCGAATGGGGGGGCGTGGCGGTGTTCAAGAAGACCTACGCCCTGTTCGTCGAGCGCGGTTATCGCATCCGCCTGTTATCGGCCGCTTTCCGCAACCACATGCACTGGAGCGAGCTGATCGGCGGGGACCTGGTCGTGTCGCCCCCGTACTCATGGCAGGTGCGTTTCAATGCCAGCGACATACCCGTGGTCGCGCGCATCGACAAGCCCGTCGAGCCCCGGGTGGTCGACGAGCTGGCCAAGCGGTTCGTCGATTTCCGGCGCGCCTCATCGGAGGACGGCCTCTCGGTGGCCGAGTTCGACAGCTTCGGGCCCACCCGGCGGACACTCCGCCAGTTCATCGCCGCCACTGCCGAGCTGAGCTCCATGGTCAGGGACGTTTTGGTCCCTGACCCGGCTAAGGCCTGACATGGCCGTGCATCTCATCGACATTGCCTACCTGGTCGGCGCGTTCGGCTCGGGCCGTTCTGTTATGGCGTGGGCGATTCGGTTATGACTGGGGTCGAGCGCCGGCATTGGCCGGTCGGTTCGTTGGCGACCGAGCGGGACGCCGTAACCCTCACTCCGGCGCGGGCTGGATGGTCATACACGGGCTTGCGGGTGGTCCGATTGGCCCCCGGTGGCCACATCGACCTGGCCACAGGGGGCCAGGAAATGGCCGTCCTCCCCCTGACCGGTGGCCTCGAAGTCCGTGTCGATGGACGCGTAATTCGCCTCGAAGGCCGCGACAGCGTTTTCACCCGGGTCACCGACTGGGCATATCTCCCGATCGATGCCGACGCCCGGTTGTCGTCTCCGGGCGGCTGCGAGGTGGCTCTGCCGTCCGCCCGCGCCTCCCGGCGCTTCGAGCCTGTTCGCATCGACGCCCACGATGTTCCTATCGAGGTGCGGGGAGCGGGGCCGGCCACCCGTCAGGTGACCAACTTCATGGCCCCTGGGGCCTTCGACGGCGCTGACCGGCTGATGTGCGTAGAGCTGCTGACGCCGGATGGCAACTGGTCGTCGTACCCTCCACACCGCCACGACACCTCACCTGAATGCCCAGTCAACAACGAGGAGATCTACTACTTCCGGGTTGGGCGTGCCGGGCAGGACACGACTTCCCCGGACGGCTTTGCCTTCCACCGCACTTACACGCCTGACGGGGTCATCAACGACAGCGTCGTCATCGGCGACGGTGACGTTTTCTGCATCCCCCGTGGTTACCACGGGCCTTGCGTCGCCGCGCCGGGTTATCCGCTTTACTATCTCAACGTCCTCGCCGGACCGGGCGGCACCCGGAGCTTGGCCTTTTGCGATGATCCCGCGCACCACTGGGTGCGCGACGCGTGGGAGGACATGAACCCCGACCCCCGTTGTCCGCTGACCAACGCAACAGGGAGGGTGACCCGATGAGCGAGAGCCCTGGGACCAGCCGCATGACCACCGCCGACGCCATCGTGCGTTGGCTTATCGCCCAGCGAACCGAGGTCGACCGGCAAGAGGTCCCTCTGTTCCCCGGCGTTTTTGCCATATTCGGACATGGCAACGTGACCTGCCTCGGCCACGCCCTGCAAACTGCGGGCGATGCCCTGCCGACCTGGCGGGGCCAGAACGAGCAGGGCATGGCCCTGGCCGCGGTGGCTTACGCCAAGGCGACCCGCAGCCGCCAGGTAATGGTGGCGACCTCGTCGATCGGCCCGGGCGCCCTCAACATGGTCACCGCCGCGGGAGTGGCCATGGCCGACCGGCTCCCGTTGCTGCTCCTGGCCGGCGACACTCACACCAGCCGTATTCCTGACCCCGTCCTGCAGCAGATCGAGCACCCGGGGGCGCCCTCGGTCACTGCCAACGACGCCTTCCGCGCAGTCGTCCGCTATTGGGACCGCATCACTGAACCCGGACAACTGCTCCAATCCCTGCCTCAGGCCTTGAGAGTGCTCCTGGACCCGGCCGAATGCGGACCGGTGATGCTGGCCCTTCCGCAGGACACTCAGGCCGAGGCATGGGACTTTCCCGAGGATTTCTTCCGCCCGGTAGTCCATTTCCGTCCTCGTCCCCGTCCTGATCGGTGGGAGCTGGAGCGCGCCGCCTCCGCTTTGGCCTCGGCCCAGCGCCCTCTCCTCATCGCCGGTGGGGGTGTCCATTATTCGATCGCCGAGGCCGAGCTTGCCCGCTTCGTGGAGCGACACCGGGTGCCTGTCGTGGAAACCGTTGCCGGCAAGACGTGCCTGGCTGCCGATGACCCGGCCTGGGCCGGGCCTATCGGAGTCACGGGCTGGGACAGTGCCAACCGCTTGGCGGCCGAGGCCGATCTCGTTTTCGCCGTCGGGACGCGGTTGCAGGATTTCACCACGGGCTCGTGGACGGTCTTCGGGGCCGGCGCCCGCTTCGTCGGTCTCAACGCCGCTCGTTTCGACGCCGTCAAGCACGGGTGTTACCCCCTCGTTGCCGACGTTCAGGCGGGCCTCGAGGAGCTAACTGACCGGCTCGGTGACTGGCAGGCCCCCATTGCCTGGGCCGAGCGGGCGAGGGCCTTGGCAGAGGAGGGCAAGGCTGCAGTCGAGAAAGCGACGGCGCCCGGGCCGGGAGTACCGACTTACGCTCAGGTCGTCGGGGCCGTCAACCGGGCTGCCACCAGCGAAGACTACGTACTGACGTCGGCCGGGGGCCTACCGGGCGAACTGAACGTCAACTGGCTGGCCAAGGCAACTTCCAGCTTCGACTGCGAGTACGGGTTCTCGTGCATGGGCTACGAGATCTCGGGAGGCTGGGGGGCAGCGATGGCCCACAGGAAGGGAGAAATATGGGTCCTCGTCGGAGACGGTTCTTACCTAATGCTCAACAGTGATCTCTACAGTTCGATCCTGTCCGGTCACAAGATGATCGTCGTCGTCTGCGACAACGGCGGCTTCGCCGTCATCGAGCGCCTCCAGTTGGCTCAGGGCGGCGCGTCGTTCAACAACATGATCCGCTCGGTCAGGGGTGCGGGGCCGGTTGCCGTTGACTTCGCCGCCCACGCCGCCTCCCTCGGTTGTGCGGCCGAGACGGTGTCGAACTTGAGCGAGCTCGAACAAGCCCTGGGCCGAGCGCGGCGGGCCGAACGCACTACGGTCATTGTCATTCGCACCGACCCGAGCATGTGGAGCGAAGGCGGGGCCTTCTGGGAGGTGGGCGTGCCCGAAGTGAGCAGCCGGCCCGAGGTGCTCGCCGCCCGCCAACGTATGGACGCCGGCAAATCGGCGCAGCGGGTCTGGCTGTGACCCTCGCTGCCTTCTTCGAGCATTACCCGTCATGCCCCGTGCTTGTGGGGCAGTCCTTCGGCGGCGTACGCGGTCGCTTCGACGTGTCTGGTGTCGAGCGAAAGGGGCGACGAGCGGCGGCGGTGGAGGCAATCCACGCCTACGCTGACGCTGCCACCGCTTCTGGTGTCCAAGTAGTGCTGGAGCCGATCAACCGCTACGAGACCGACTTCGTCCAGACGGCGGAGAAGGGCCTGATGCTGATCGACGAGATAGGTTCGCCGGCGCTCAGCCTCTTGTTGGACTGCTTCCACAACCTCGAGGAGCGGGACCTGGCGGCAACTGTCCGAAGCGTCGGCGACCGGCTTGGCTACGTGCACCTCGCCGACAGCAACCGGCGCGCTCCTGGGCAAGGGCACATCGGCTTTGGTGAGATCTTCGAGGCCCTCGATGACGTGGGTTACGCAGGACCGCTGGTCGCGGAAATCCTGCCGCTCCCCGATGACGCAACAGCGGCTCGCCTGGCGGCCGGCTTCCTGCGTCGATTGAGCTCCAACCCTTCTGCGATCGTGAACGGAACGTGATGGACCGCTCCGTCCCGCTTGTCGTCGCCGCCACGCCTAACAAGGGAGATGGCGTGTTGACGAGGAAGTTGCAGTTCTTTGTCGACGGTGAGTGGCGGGACACCGAGAGCAGCGAATACATGCCGGTGACCAACTCGAGCACTGGCGAGGTGATGGCTGAAGCACCCAAGTGCACCGCCGCTGAGGTGAACGAGGCGGTCGCTGCCGCGGCAGCCGCCTATCCAGCCTGGCGTGACACGCCGCTCCCGGCGCGCGTGCAGGTCATGTGCCAGTTCAAGCAGCTGGTCGAGCGCGAGCTCAACGAACTCGCCGTTCTGCTCGCGAAAGAGATGGGCAAGAACCTGGCCGAGGCGCGCGGCGACGACGATGGCTACATCGCTTGGCTATCGGAGCATCCAGACGGGTACGCGAGCGGTCACCGCGACCGTCGTACCTGACCTTGCACCGGGCAACGTGCTGGACCATCAGCAGGGCATCGGGTAGCAACTGGACTGTGAACTATCAGAAGGTCTGCGCCGACACGTTCGCGGAAATCGACTCCTGGGCGAGCCAGATCGGACCGCCGTGGCCTTGCGGATTCTGTGCGCATAGCTGACCGTCATCAGCCCCCGGTCGTGACGTTGGTGGGGCCAGAGGTGTTCGTCGTACACCCGGCGAGGGCCAGGTGCCACGACAACCATCAGGCCCCAACCGACCAAGCGCACCGGTCTCATGTCGATCAGCACCACGGAGTCGGGAGTCATGCCCCCCCAACATCGAGAGCCACGACCAACGCCCTGCACCGTTCACACAATCCCGCTCGTGGCCGTCATCCCAGCGGCGTCGAATAGGCCGATCATGCCCATTGGAACCGACCGGCGAGTTCGGTGTCTTCGCCACGGGTGATGGGACGACTCCGCAAGAACCGATGGAACGGTAGGGACGGGCTGCGTAGCCTTCTCCACGTACACCCTGCAGCAAGGAGGACCGATGGATAC
>Ga0187856_1001519_pt1 | contig 18474 bp, 10 predicted proteins | sample June2016WEW_8_40_FD_132443 | JGI IMG/M metagenome (GOLD analysis project Ga0187856, IMG submission 132443) | Peatland microbial communities from SPRUCE experiment site at the Marcell Experimental Forest, Minnesota, USA - June2016WEW_8_40 | ecosystem: Environmental > Terrestrial > Soil > Wetlands...
ACGGAAATTGTCGCGGCCTTTCGCGAGAGCGGCGCGAAACTGGCTTGTCTTTGCTCTTCGGACCAGATTTATTGCGATGCGGCAATTCCTGTCGCGATCGCGCTTAAGGGCGCGGGCGCGACCCTGTATCTCGCGGGGCGTCCGGGCGAGATGGAGGAAGACCTGCGCAAGGCGGGCGTGGCGCGATTTATTTTCGCGGGTTGCGACATGCACGACATGCTGCGGCGCGCTCTCGAGGAGGCCACATGAAGGTAAGAACCCTGCTGCTCGCGGCCGCGATGGCGGCGGCGAGCGCGGCGCAGGCGCAACCAGCCAAGCCTAGCGACGAGCCATCGGCGCTTGGAACCGGTTACGACGGCGCCTGGAGTTTCGAATCGACGACCACGGCCGGCAATTGCCCGACGCTGGTTCCGGTCAATGTCGTCGTCCAGGGCGGACGCGTGATCTCCGCCAATAGCGGCGCATCGAGCCCGTGGGGCTATGTCGAATCCGACGGCACTTTCGCCGCGAAATTCACCGACCCCAACGGCCATGTCTCGCGCGCCACCGGCCACCTCGCCGGGACGAGCGGCGCGGGCGCCTGGTCTTCCGGCAGCGACTACTGCGGCGGCGCCTGGCGCGCGCATCGCGGCGCGGGCGGGAAAGCGGCGCGGTAGGGGAGTGGGTTGGTTGGCGCGCGAATCTCCGCGAGGCGGACACAGGTAGAAACAGGCGAGTTTGTATTAGAACAGCGGGTGCGAATATTGAACGACAACGGCGGGCATACGCGGATTCAGCCCCGCGAGATAATAGCTACATCATGGGTTGCAGTTGATACGCCCGAAGCTGCCAAGTCGTCGCCGCTCTGACATTGTGTCTTTGCATGCAATCGAGCATAGCGGCTCCTTACCGTTGCGCCAACGTCGACCGGTTGACCGGAATCTGGTACCCCGCGTTGCTCACTAAAAGTGCAACTGCATCATGGTGACTATCGCTCGCTTGGGGAGCTGTCCGAACCTCTTTTATCAAACGGTTCAAGTTCGCTGTAACGTAAATTCCAGGCCCGTTAGACGCGTCGATATAACCGGCGCGTTGCTTCTCTGTTGGTGGCGATCCATCCGGGTTTAGACAACCGGGAGCAACGAAATTCATAGTTGCAATCCGCAATTCTTGTTCATTCGAGTATTTCAATCCCTTTAAGAACGCCCGCTGATAGGCTTGGCTCGCTTGATATGCGTTCATCCCGTCATAGGTCGCTAGGTCAACATATCTTACTTTCCCAATCCACCATTTGTTATTAAGCGATTGCACAAGCGCCGTGGCAAGGTCGCCAGCTGTGCTTTTAATGGCAACGCCTTGAGGGTCCCTCGCGTAGCCTGCCCACATTTGTTTTGATTCAAGCTCCTCGATAAACCAGCACGTTGCAACGATAAGATCGCGCCCGTAGGTCTCGTTGTCTTCCTGAGAACGCCTAAGTTGACTCTTTAATTGTTCATCCTGAAACCAATTCTCCATTGAACGATGTTGGTCCTTCAACTGCGCGCGCGGCACCGCCGGGGTCAAGCCTTCGTCGAGATCGTCAAAGGCTCGCAGCCTTGAAAACCACAAAGCTCCGAGTTGCACGAGCAACCTAAATCGATTGAAAGGCAGATAGCGCCAAATCACCGTATTTTGATCAAGCTCGCCAATTTGGATCACGTTTGAAGCCTCGGAATCGTGCTTTGCGAGACATTGAAGCGCCACGCAAGATCTGCTTCGGCAAGCGCTTTCATCGCCTCTTTCGTCTGGTGCGCCGTGAGTTTCGGCGGCCGCCCCATTTTCACGCCGCTCGCCGTCTCCCGAAACACCTTCTCCGCTCCGGCGACGCGCAACTGCTTCGCTTGCGCGTCGAAGCTCTGACCGTCTGTCGAGACGCGCAGACAGCCGTAAATCACGCAAAGCCGCCGCGTTCAGCAATGGCGGCGGCGTCACGCGCACCATGCAAAACGCGAACGAGGATGAGCTCCGTTTCGGACGCCATGTAATAGAGGGCGTAATTGCCCTCGAAAATCACGCGCAAGCCCGCGACGAAAGACTCGCGCGACGATCCCAAAAGCGGAAACTCCAACAATCGCCCGCTCGCGTCCGCGATCTTGGCGAGCAGGCGCGTCGCTATAGGCTCGGAGGCTTCGGAGGCAACATAAGACCAAATTTCGGCAAGGTCGGCTTCCGCCGCCTCGGTTAAACGGAGGATGAGCGGTCGGCCAATAGCTTCCTCCCTCTTTCGATAATGCGCGTCGCGTCAAAGTCCTTGACGCGGCCAGCGGCGACGTCCGCCAGCCCCTTGTCGATGTCGACCTTGAGCGCCACGAGTTCCTGAAGCTGCAAAGCGCGTTTCATCTTCCAATCACGGAGCGCGGCGCGGATAACCTCGCTGGTCGAGGCGTAATCACCATCCTCGACCGCGCTCTTGACGAGGGCGGCCATGTCGGTCGGCAGGGTGATGGTGAGGCGTTCAATGCCGGCCATGATCGGCCTCCTCTCTAAAACGGAAAATCATACTTTATCATACTTATGATGCAAATGCGGGAAAAATTCCGCCAAGCCGCGCAAACGCCGCTCTCCCGCCGGCGGGAGAGCGGCGCGGAAACTCTCACCGCGGCTCGTCGTCCCTCGGCAGCAGCTTTCCGCCGACGGTGTTTTGCGCGACGGGGCGTCCCTGCAGCGCCAGCTGGCCCGGCGCGCCGCCGATTCCGTCCTTCTGATAGATGTCGTCGCGGAACTGCGTCACGCCGTCGGGCGCGCCCCAGGCCGTGACATAGACCCAATAGACCGGCACTTGCGGCACAATCTTCACGTCGATGCGCTCGCCGGAACGGATCACTTCGTCGATACGGTCACGGTCCCAGCCGGGCGTCTCCTTGAGCAGCCAGGCGACGTAATCGCGCACGTTCTGCAGGCGGATGCAGCCCGAGGAGACGAAGCGGAAATCGTCGCCGAACACGCCCTTGGCCGGCGTGTCGTGCATGTAGACGCCATAGGGGTTGGCGATGTCGATGCGCACGACGCCGAGCGAGTTGAAATCGCCGCCCGTGTCCTGCCGGAAACGGTAGTTCATCGCGTCGAGCGAGCGCCAGTTGATCTGTTCCGGCTGCAGCTCCTGGTTTTCCTTGTTGTAGACGCGGATATGGTGGTCGGCCAGATAGGTCGACTCTTCCTGCATTTTCGGAATCAGATCCTTGCGGATGACCGAGGCCGGCACGGTCCAGAACGGGTTGAAGTTGATATCGATCGCCTTGGTCTGCATGACCGGCGACTGGCGGTCGATCTTGCCGACGCCGGCGATGTGATGCGTCACGACCGCGCCATTCTCGACCGTCTCGACCAACGCCGCCGGAATATTGGCGGTCACGTAGCGATTGCCGAGATCGCGCGAGAAGCTGCGCAAGCGAACCAGATTGGTCTCCAACTGGCGCAACCGCATTTCGGCCGACACGTTGAGCGCCGTCACGGTCTGCTGATTGACGACGCCGGTCTCGTTAATGCCGTGGCGCGCCTGGAAGCGGCGCACCGCCGCCTCGACATAGGAATCGAACACCGGGCTGTAGCCTGTCTCGGCGGCGATGTCGCCGGAAACGATCAGCCGCTTGCGCAGCGTCGAAACCATGGTTCCATTGGAGCCGAGCCGCAACTGCACGCCGGCCGGCAGGCTGGGCCAGCCGCCATTGGCGACGATCTCTTGATATTGCCGGATCGCCTCCTCGGTCGCCGCGACCGTCTGCGCCGAGAGGATCGGCGTCGTCGAACGCGACACGGTGAGGCGCTCGGCGGCGTCATAGCGCTGCGCCCATTCCGCCTGACCGTCGTAAGGATCGGCGAAGGCGACAGGCATGGCGGCCAGCAGCGCGGCGACGACGCCCCAAAGCGGGGCGCGCGGCGACGGGCCAAAGGAAAGGCGAAAAGTGGTCGGTTTCGACAAGGGATCGCTCCAGTTGCGATAAAGCCCGCAAGCGTGAGACTGGGGCGCGCGAACGCCGCGCCCTATCGAGAAGTGCCTCTCTAAAGTTAACAACGCCCGAATAGTCCGGCGATTTTGTGACCGGGCGGGCGATTATTGTTAGAAAAGCCAGCGCTCGTGGAGCCGAAAAGGCCGCCCCGAAGGGCGGCCTTTCCGCTTAAGTCAAACCGGCGCGCAGACTATCACGCCGCCGTGGGCGGCAGCGCAATCACTCCGCCGCGGGCGGCAGCACATTCATTCCGCCGCGGGCGGCAGTCTTGGCGTCGCGGGCCGAGCCTCCGCCGTTTCGGCGCGCTGGGTGATGATCAGATCGTCGCGGCCATTGGCGATGCCGCGGAACTTGGACATGGCCGCGCCGGTACCGGCCGGAATCAACCTGCCGACAATGACATTCTCCTTGAGGCCGACCAGCGGATCGACTTTCCCGTTGACGGCGGCCTCGGTGAGGACGCGCGTCGTCTCCTGGAAGGAGGCGGCCGAGAAGAACGACCGCGTTTGTAGCGACGCCTTGGTGATGCCGAGCAGCACCGGCGTCCCGGTCGCGATCTTCTTGCCCTCCTCGAGGCATTTGGCGTTTGCCTCCTCGAGTTCGGTCTGATCCACCTGCTCGCCATCGAGGAACGGGGTGTCGCCCGAGTCCACGATGTCGACCTTCTGCAGCATCTGCCGCACGATCACTTCGATGTGCTTGTCGTTGATGTTGACGCCCTGCAACCGATAGACTTCCTGGATCTCGTTGACGAGATAGGCGGCCAATTCCTCGACGCCCTTGATCGCCAGAATATCGTGCGGCGCCGGATTGCCGTCGACGATGTAATCACCCTTCTCGACAACGTCGCCATCCTGCAGATGGATGTGCTTGCCCTTCGGGATCAGATATTCGACGGGATCTACGCCCTCTTCACTCGGAACGATGCTGAGGCGCTGCTTGTTTTTATAGTCCTTGCCGAACTGCACCGTGCCGGAGATTTCCGCGATGATCGCGTGATCCTTGGGACGGCGCGCCTCGAACAATTCCGCGACGCGCGGCAGACCGCCGGTGATGTCGCGCGTCTTGGCGCTCTCGAGCGAAATACGCGCGATGATGTCGCCGGCCTGGACCTTCTGGCCGGGTTCGGCGGCGAGGATCGCGTCGACCGGCACGAGATAACGCGCGTCGCCGCCGCGTTGCAGCTTGCCGATCTTGCCGTCCGGCCCCTTGATGACGAGCGCCGGCTTCAAGGTCGCCGAACGCTGGTTGAGCCGCCAGTCCATGACCATGCGCTTGGTGATGCCGGTCGCCTCGTCGGCGGTTTCCGCCATCGACTGGCCTTCGACCAGATCCTCGAAGCCGATCACGCCGTCGATCTCGGAGAGGATCGGACGCGTATAGGGGTCCCACTCGGCGATGCGCGCGCCGCGTTTGATGCTGTCGCCCTCGTCCACCTTCAGCCGCGCGCCATATTGCACGCGCGTGACCGAACGCTCGGCGCCGTCCGGCCCGACGATGACCACCGCGACGTTGCGGGCCATCACCATCAGATCGCCATCCCCGTTGCGCGCCAGATGGCGGTTGCGGATATGGATCACGCCGTCGAAATTCGACTCGGTGAAGGACTGATCCGCGAGCTGCGCCGCGCCGCCGATGTGGAAGGTGCGCATGGTGAGCTGCGTGCCGGGCTCGCCGATCGACTGCGCCGCGATGACGCCGACCGCCTCGCCCATGTTGACGGGCACGCCCCGCGCCAGATCGCGCCCATAACATGCCGCGCAAACGCCGTTCTTGGCCTCGCAGGTCAGCACGGAGCGGATCTTCACCTCCTGAATTCCGGCGGCGTTGATCGGCTCGATATGCCATTCCTGAATCATCGTGCCCGCGGGCACGATCACCGAGCCGTCCTGCGCGCGCAAATCCTCCGCCGCGAAACGGCCGAGAATACGCGACGCCAGCGACGCCACGACCTGGCCCGCGTCGATGATCGCGCGCATGCGAATGCCGTTCGTCGAGCCGCAGTCGTAGGACGAGATGATCGAATCCTGCGCCACGTCGACGAGGCGGCGCGTCAGATAGCCGGAGTTGGCGGTCTTCAGCGCGGTGTCGGCGAGGCCCTTGCGGGCGCCGTGGGTCGAGTTGAAATATTCAAGGACGGTGAGGCCCTCCTTGAAGTTCGAGATGATCGGGCTCTCGATGATTTCGCCCGAGGGCTTGGCCATCAGGCCGCGCATCGCCGCGAGCTGGCGCATTTGTGTCGGCGAGCCGCGCGCGCCGGAATGCGACATCATGTAGATCGAGTTGATCGGCAGATCGCGGCCATGCTCGTCCTTGCGCACGGCGGAGATGCGGATCATCATCTCCTCGGCGAGCTTTTCCGAGCATTTCGACCAGGCGTCGACGACCTTGTTGTATTTCTCGCCTTGCGTGATCAGGCCGTCATTATATTGCTGCTCATATTCCTTGGCGGCCGCGCGCGTCTCGCCGACGATGCGGGTCTTCGTCTCCGGCACGACCATGTCGTCCTTGCCGAAGGAAATGCCGGCCTTGAACGCCTCGCGGAAGCCCAGCGACATGATGCGGTCGCAGAAGATCACCGTCTCCTTCTGACCGCAGTTGCGGTAGACGGTGTCGATCATGTTCGAGATTTCCTTCTTCGTCATCAGTTTGTTGACGACGTCGAAGGGTATCTTGATGTGATGCGGCATGAGCTGGCCGAGGATCATCCGGCCCGGCGTCGTGTCGAAGATTTTCAACACGCGCTTGCCGTTCTCGTCGAAGCTCCAGGCGCGGCCCTTGATCTTGCTGTGCAGCGTGATCGCCTTGGCGGCCAGCGCGTGTTCGATCTCGCCCTGACTGGCGAAGGCCATGCCCTGCCCCGGCTCGCCGTCACGCTCCAGCGTCAGATAATAGAGACCAAGCACGATGTCCTGCGACGGCACGATGATCGGCTGACCATTGGCCGGATGCAGGATGTTGTTGGTCGACATCATCAGCACGCGCGCTTCGAGCTGCGCTTCGAGCGACAGCGGAACGTGCACGGCCATCTGGTCGCCGTCGAAGTCGGCGTTGAAGGCCGCGCAGACGAGCGGGTGCAGTTGGATCGCCTTGCCCTCGATCAGCACCGGCTCGAAGGCCTGAATGCCCAGGCGATGCAGCGTCGGCGCGCGGTTCAGCAACACGGGATGCTCGCGGATAACCTCGTCGAGAATGTCCCAAACCTCGGGCTTCTCCTTTTCGACGAGCTTCTTCGCCTGCTTCACGGTCGCCGAATAGCCCTTGGCGTCGAGCCGCGAATAGATGAACGGCTTGAACAGCTCCAGCGCCATTTTCTTCGGCAGGCCGCATTGATGCAGCTTGAGTTCGGGACCGACGACGATGACCGAGCGGCCCGAATAATCAACGCGCTTGCCGAGCAGATTCTGACGGAAGCGGCCCTGCTTGCCCTTCAGCATGTCGGCGAGCGACTTCAGCGGGCGCTTGTTGGCGCCGGTGATGACGCGGCCGCGCCGGCCGTTGTCGAACAGCGCGTCGACCGCCTCCTGCAACATGCGCTTCTCGTTGCGGATGATGATGTCCGGCGCGCGCAGTTCGATCAGCCGCTTCAGACGATTGTTGCGGTTGATGACGCGGCGGTAGAGGTCGTTCAAATCCGAGGTCGCGAAGCGTCCGCCGTCGAGCGGCACGAGCGGCCGCAGGTCCGGCGGAATCACCGGCACTTCCTTGAGGATCATCCACTCCGGCTTGTTGCCGGATTGGATAAAAGCCTCGATGATCTTGAGGCGCTTGGCCAGTTTCTTCGGCTTCAGATCGGTCGTCGCCTCGGCGATTTCCTGACGCAGCCGCGCGGCGATGCCCTCGAGATCCATCGATTCGAGAATCTTGCGGATCGCCTCCGCGCCAATCATCGCCGTGAAGCAATCCTGGCCATATTCGTCCTGGGCGCGCAGATACTCGTCCTCCGAGAGGAGCTGACGCTCCTTCATCGGGGTGAGGCCCGGATCGATCACGATGTAGGATTCGAAATAGAGAATGCGCTCAAGATCCTTGAGCGTCATGTCGAGCAAGAGGCCGATGCGCGAGGGCAGCGACTTCAGAAACCAGATATGCGCGACGGGCGCGGCGAGTGAAATATGGCCCATGCGGTCGCGCCGAACGCGCGCCAGCGTCACTTCGACGCCGCACTTCTCGCAGATGACGCCCTTGTATTTCATGCGCTTGTACTTGCCGCACAAGCATTCGTAATCCTTGATCGGACCAAAGATGCGGGCGCAGAACAAACCATCGCGCTCGGGCTTGAACGTGCGGTAGTTGATCGTCTCCGGCTTCTTGATCTCGCCAAACGACCAGGAGAGAATCTTCTCCGGGCTGGCGATCGAAATCTGGATCTGGTCGAAGGCCTGCGGGGCCACGACCGGATTGAAGAGATTCATGACCTCTTGTTGATTCATGGTCTTCTCCTCTGGACACGGAGCGGGAACGGCTCACGGCCTTCCACGCCCGGTCGAATTTCTGTCTGCCCCAGCGAAAACGCGGGCCGCGCAAGCAAGCGCGCGCCGCTCGAAACATTCGAGCGGCGCGATAGAATTATTCGGCGCCTTCGACGGCGACCGGAACTTCCTCGCCCTCGGGCGTCGCCATGGTCAGTTCGACGTTGAGCGCCAGCGAACGCATTTCCTTGATCAGCACGTTGAAGCTTTCGGGAATGCCAGACTCGATGTTGTCATCGCCGCGCACGATCGACTCATAGACCTTGGTGCGGCCCGCCACGTCGTCCGATTTCACGGTCAGCATTTCCTGCAACGTGTAGGCGGCGCCATACGCCTCCAGCGCCCAGACCTCCATTTCGCCGAAACGCTGTCCGCCGAACTGCGCCTTGCCGCCGAGCGGTTGCTGCGTGACCAGCGAATAGGGACCGATCGAGCGCGCGTGGATCTTGTCGTCGACGAGATGGTGCAGCTTCAACATATAGATGTAGCCCACGGTCACCTTGCGGTCGAAGGCCTCGCCGGTGCGCCCGTCGAAGAGCGTCACCTGCCCGGACGACGAAAGGCCCGCGCGGCCGAGCATCTCGACGATATCCTTTTCGCGCGCGCCGTCGAACACCGGCGTCGCGATCGGCAGTCCGCGCCGCAGATTGTTGCCGACTTCGAGCAGCGTCGGCTCATCGAGCGTCGCCAACTCCTTGTCGCCGTCGTAGACCTCGATCAGCTTTTCGCGCAGCGGCGCCGCGTTCTTGGTGCGCAGATAGGCGTCCACGGCCGCGCCGATTTGCTTACCGAGACCGGCGCAGGCCCAGCCCAGATGCGTCTCCAGAATCTGGCCGACGTTCATGCGGCTCGGCACGCCGAGCGGGTTCAGCACGATGTCGACCGGCGTTCCGTCCTCAAGGAACGGCATGTCCTCCTGCGGAACGATGCGCGAGACGACGCCCTTGTTGCCATGGCGGCCGGCCATTTTGTCGCCGGGCTGAATCTTGCGCTTCACCGCGACGAAGACCTTGACCATCTTCATCACGCCAGGCGGCAATTCGTCGCCGCGCTGCAGCTTTTCCACCTTGTCGAGGAAGCGGGTTTCGAGACCTTTCTTGGCCTCGTCATACTGCTTGCGCACCGCCTCGATGGCGCCCATCAAAGCATCGTCCTCGACGACGAATGTCCACCACTGCGAGCGCGCATATTCCTCGAGAATCGCCTGCGTGAGCGTCTGATCCTTCTTGAAGGATTTGGGGCCGGCGATCGCCTTCCTGCCAATCAGCGTCTCCGCGAGGCGCGCGTAAACGTTGCGGTCGAGGATCGCCAGTTCGTCGTCGCGATCCTTGGCGAGGCGCTCGATCTCCTCGCGCTCGATCGCCTGGGCGCGCTCGTCCTTCTCGACGCCGTGGCGGTTGAAGACGCGCACTTCGACGATCGTGCCCTGCACGCCCGGCGGCACGCGCAGACTCGTGTCGCGCACGTCCGAGGCCTTTTCGCCGAAGATCGCGCGCAGCAGCTTTTCTTCCGGCGTCATCGGGCTTTCGCCCTTGGGCGTGATCTTGCCGACGAGAATGTCGCCCGCCGCCACCTCGGCGCCGATATAGACGATGCCGGCCTCGTCGAGATTCTTCAGCGTCTCTTCCGAGACGTTGGGAATGTCGCGAGTGATTTCCTCCGGCCCGAGCTTGGTGTCGCGCGCCATCACCTCGAATTCGTCGATGTGAATCGAAGTGAACACGTCGTCCTTGACGATGCGCTCGTTGAGGAGGATCGAATCCTCGAAGTTATAGCCGTTCCACGGCATGAACGCGACGAGCACGTTGCGGCCGAGCGCGAGATCGCCAAGATCGGTCGAGGGACCGTCCGCGATGATGTCGCCCTTGAGCACCTGATCGCCGACGCGCACCAGCGGCTTCTGGTTGATGCAAGTCGACTGGTTCGAGCGCTGATATTTCATCAGCCGGTAGATGTCGACGCCGGGCTTGGCCGGGTCTTGCTCTTCCGTCGCGCGGATGACGATGCGGGTCGCGTCGATCTGATCGACGACGCCGGTGCGCCGCGCCGAAATGGCCGCGCCGGAGTCGGCGGCGACAATCGCCTCCATGCCGGTGCCGACGAGAGGCGCGTCGGCCTTGATCAGCGGCACCGCCTGGCGCTGCATGTTCGAGCCCATCAGCGCGCGGTTGGCGTCGTCGTTCTCGAGGAACGGGATCAACGCCGCCGCGACCGACACCAATTGCTTGGGCGACACGTCCATCGCATCGACGCGCTCGCGCGGGACCAGCACGACGTCGCCGGCGTGACGGCACAACACCAGGTCTTCCGTCAGCATGCCGTCCTTATCGACCGGCGCGTTGGCCTGGGCGACATGGAACTTCTGCTCCTCCATCGCGGAGAGATAGGAGACCTCGCCGGTCACCTTGCTGTCGCGCACGCGGCGGTAAGGCGCCTCGATGAAACCGTATTTGTTGACGCGCGCGAAAGTCGCGAGCGAGTTGATGAGGCCGATGTTCGGACCTTCCGGCGTCTCGATCGGACAGATGCGGCCATAATGCGTCGGGTGCACGTCGCGCACCTCGAAGCCCGCGCGTTCGCGCGTCAGGCCGCCCGGACCCAGCGCCGAGAGACGGCGCTTATGGGTGATCTCCGAGAGCGGATTGGTCTGATCCATGAACTGCGACAGCTGCGACGAGCCGAAAAACTCGCGCACCGCCGCCGCCGCCGGCTTGGCGTTGATGAGATCCTGCGGCATCACCGTGTCGATGTCGACCGAGGACATGCGCTCCTTGATCGCGCGCTCCATGCGCAGCAGGCCGAGACGATACTGATTCTCCATCAGCTCGCCGACCGAGCGCACGCGGCGATTGCCGAGATGGTCGATGTCGTCGATTTCGCCGCGTCCGTCGCGCAGATCGACGAGCGCGCGCACGACCGCGATAATGTCCTCGCGGCGCAGCACGCGCATCGTGTCCGGCGCGTCGAGATCAAGCCGCATGTTCATCTTCACGCGGCCAACCGCGGAGAGATCATAGCGCTCGGGGTCGAAGAACAGCGAATGGAACATCGCCTCGGCCGTCTCGACCGTCGGCGGCTCGCCCGGACGCATCACGCGATAAATGTCGAACAGCGCTTCCTCGCGCTGGCTGTTCTTGTCCACGTTGAGCGTGTTGCGGATATAGGGGCCGATGTTGATATGGTCGATGTCGAGAATGGGCAGCTCGTCAAAGCCCTTTTCGATCAGCAGCGGCAGGGTCTTGATGGTGATCTCCTCGCCCGCCTCGGCGAAGATTTCGCCCGTCGACGGATCGAACAGATCCTGCGCCAGATACTGGCCGTAAAGCTCCTCGGCGGGCACCTTGATCGCCTTCACGCCCTTCTCGGCGAGTTGGCGCGCGGCGCGCACGGCGAGCTTCTTGCCGACTTCGAGAATGACCTCGCCGGTATCGGCGTCGATGATGTCGGCGACCGCCTTGACGCCCTTGAGGCGCTCGGCGTCGAACGGCATGCGCCAGCTGTCGCCGTCCAACGTGTACGGAATGGTCTTGTAGAACGTGGAGAGAATCTCCTCGCCGTCGAGACCGAGCGCGAACAGCAGCGACGTCACCGGAATCTTGCGGCGGCGGTCGATGCGCGCATAGACGATGTCCTTGGCGTCGAACTCGATGTCGAGCCAGGAGCCGCGATAGGGAATGATGCGAGCGGCGAACAGCAGCTTGCCAGAGGAATGGCTCTTGCCCTTGTCGTGGTCGAAGAAGACGCCCGGCGAGCGGTGCATCTGCGAGACGATCACGCGCTCGGTGCCGTTGACGACGAAGGTGCCGTTCGACGTCATGAAGGGCATGTCGCCCATGTAGACGTCCTGCTCCTTGATGTCCTTGACGGACTTGGCCTGCGTGTCGGGATCGACGTCGAACACGATCAGCCGCAGCGTCACCTTCAGCGGCGCGGCGTAGGTCATGCCGCGCTGGCGGCATTCGTCGACGTCGAACTTCGGCTGCTCGAATTCGTAGCGCACGAACTCCAGCAGCGAGACCTGCGAGAAGTCGGAAATCGGAAACACCGATTTGAAAACCGACTGCAATCCCTCGTCGGGACGCCCGCCCTTGGGTTCGGCGACCAGAAGAAACTGGTCGTAGGAGGCCTTTTGCACCTCGATGAGATTGGGCATTACCGCGGCTTCGCGGATGTGTCCGAAAAATTTGCGAATCCGCTTGCGACCGGTGAACTTCCGCGCCGACGTCTGAGCCATGTCGCCTCTCGAACCTCTTCTCCCTAACGGTCGACCCTCGCTAGCCGCGAGACTTGAGGAACGCCTGGCGCGTCCCGCCGTCCGTCGCGCCGACGACGCCCGAGCCAAGCTCTTAAAGCCCCGTCACGCATGTATGTCGCGAATATCAAATTTCCTAAACCGCGCGCGGCCCCGGCGCGAACCGGGACCGCGAATAGAGCGACGGACCGCCGAGACGGCCCCGTCGTCTTACTTGAGTTCGACCTTGGCGCCGACCTTCTCGAGAGCGGCCTTGATCTTCTCGGCCTCTTCCTTGCCAACGCCTTCCTTGACCGCCTTGGGAGCGCCCTCGACCAGATCCTTGGCTTCCTTGAGGCCGAGGCCGGTCACGGCGCGCACTTCCTTAATCACTTCGATCTTCTTGTCGCCGACGGCGGCGAGGATCACGTTGAACTCGGTCTTCTCCTCGACCGGAGCGGCGGCGGCGGCCGGAGCGGCGGCGACGGCCACCGCGGCGGCGGCGGAAACGCCCCACTTCTCTTCGAGCAATTTGGCGAGCTCGGCGGCCTCCAACACGGTGAGGGAGGAGAGTTCGTCGACGATCTTTTCCAGATTGGCCATTTTAGTTACGTCCTTCGAATTTGGTTCTTTGGTCTGGTGGGTGCAAGCCTTGATTTAGGCCGCGTCTCGTTTGGCGTAGGCCCCGAAAACGCGCGCGAGCTTGGCGGCTGGCGCGGTCGAGAGCTGCGCGAGCTTGGTCGCGGGCGCCTGAACGAGGCCCACGAGCTTTGCGCGCAATTCGTCGAGCGAAGGCATGGTCGCGAGCGACTTCACGCCATCGGGATTAAGGGCCGTCACGCCCATGGCGCCGCCGAGAATCACGAATTTTTCGTGGTCCTTGGCGAAAGCCGCGGCGACCTTGGGCGCCGCCACCGGATCGTCCGAATAGGCGATCAGGGTCGGTCCCTTGAGCAAGGGGCCGATGGAGGCGACGCTCGTGCCATCGAGAGCGATCTTGGCAAGGCGGTTCTTGGCGACCTGCACGCTGGCGCCCTGTTCGCGGGCCTGCTTGCGCAGGCGCTGCATTTGGGCGACGGTCAGGCCGGAGTATTGCGCGACGACGACGACCGAGGCCTTGCTAAAGACCTCATGCAACGTCGCGACGGCTGTTGCTTTCTCCGCTCTTTCCACGGGTGCTCTCTCCTGAAGCGGGGCCACGGAGCCCCGCCGGTTTGCGACATGCCGTCCACCCTCTCCCATAACGGGCGAAAGGGACGGCGCCGTAGATCCTGTCCCCAAGGCGAAGAATTCGCCTAGGTTGAAGGGGCGTCAAACCAAATTCGAAGGACGCGCGCGGCTTTTGGAGCCTCGTCGGTCCGGCAATTTCTGGCTTTCCCCGTCTATGCAGGCCGCCTGCAAGCTAGAGCGGCGAACCGCTTTCGCTTGGCAAACCGATTAAGCCGCCTTGAGGAAACCCCAAGGCATGCGCCGGCAGTCTCGGACAGAATTCGACCGAACGTCCCATAAGGTTCAACTCTTAAGGTTCGCCGGCCTGTCCACCGTTTTCCCTCGAGCGTTTTGGCGCGAGAATCAAACGGAAGCTCAAAACTCAAAAAGGGGGCCGCCATAGCTGGCGGACCCCGGAGGGGCCTATCTAACGACCCCGCGCGCATTTGCCAAGCGGAAAATTAACATAAAAGCGCGTAGGGGCGCCAATTTCGCGCGCGGAGCGCGTTTTGGGGCGCGTCCTCACCTCTGCCTCGGCGTGAACTCCATGCGCACCCGCCCACTGGCTCCATGCATCGCCATCCCCCCTGCCCCGCGCCGCGCCGGCGCGTGGTAGGCGCTCGCCCTTCGACCCTTCCCCACCATTGCGGCGCGCGGCTCGCCTTCGCTGGCCGGGGCGTAGGACTGCCCCGAGCCCACATGTCCCACCGCCGGGCCGAAGCTCGCCAAACATTCGTTATAGGCCATGGGCTCCTTGATCTTCTCGCAATCGTCGATGTTTTTTGGCGCGGCCTGCGCGCTTGCCGCCGCCAGCACCCCAAGAACAACAATCTCGCGCAAAAACCTCATCCGCGCAGCGTCGCTCCGGTTTTCTTCTCCGCTTCGGCGACGATTTTTTGCGCCAGCGCCTCGATCTCAGCGTCGGTCAGGGTTTTGTCCTTCGGTTGCAGCGTCACCGCGACGCCGATGGATTTTTTGCCCTCCGGCACGCCGACGCCCTCATAGACATCGAAAATATCGGCGCTCACGATCAGCGCCTTGTCGGCGCCGAGCACCGCCTTCAGCAAATCGCCGGCCGGCGCCGCGCGATCGACCACAAAGGCGAAATCGCGCGACAACGGCTGCAAGTCGGACAGCTCCAGCCGCGGCTTGGTCTTGGTGGGCTTGGCCTTTTGCGCGGGCAGAGCGTCGAGATAAATCTCGAACGCCGCCAGCGGCCCCTCCACGTCGAGTTCGTTAAGCAGTCGCGGATGCAATTCGCCGAAGCAGCCTACCACCGCCTTGGGGCCAAATTGCAGCGTTCCCGAACGCCCGGGATGCAGCCAGTCCGGCCCCTTCGCCACGATCTGCAAGCCGCCGACCGCGACGCCCAGCGCCTGCAACAGGGCCAAGGCGTCGGCCTTGGCGTCGAAGACGCCGGCCTTCTTCGCGGGCGCCGCCCAGCCACGCCCGGCGGCTTGCGTCGTGGCGAGGCCGCGCCGCACGCCGGCGGCGGCGGTTCTCTGGCCCTTTTCATCGTCGCTGGCGAAGATCTGCCCGACCTCGAACAGAGCGCAATCGCCAAAGCCGCGCGCCGCGTTGCGGCCAATCGCGGCGATCAGCCCCGGCAACAGGCTTGGCCGCAAATCCGAGAGTTCCGCGGCGATCGGGTTGGCGAGCGCCAGCGAAGGATCGCCGCCGCCAAAGCCGCGCGCCTGTTTGTTCGAGACAAACGACCAGGTGACGGCCTCGACCAGCCCCTGCGCCGCCAGCGCCCGCCGAGCCGCGCGCGCGCGCTTTTGGCTTGGCGTCAGCACCGGGCTCGCGACGCCCTCGGCGCGCGCGAGCGGCGTCGAGACGATGTTGTCAACGCCGTGGATGCGCAGGATTTCCTCGACAATATCGGCCTTGCCCTCGATGTCCGGCCGCCATGTCGGCGCGGTTATTTTCGCGCGGCCCTCGACGGAGGCCGCGACCGAAAAGCCGAGCCGCGTCAGTATCGCGGTCGCTTCGTCAGGCGCGATGTCGAGGCCGGTGAGGCGCTTCGTTTCGCTGAACGGAAAATCGACGACGCGCGTCTCGGTGGGCTCCGCGCCCGCGACAGTGATTGTCGACGCCTCGCCGCCGCAAAGCTCTTGCACCAGCTTTGTCGCGAGCTCCAGACCCGGCAGCGCGAAAGCCGGATCGACCCCACGCTCGAAGCGATAACGCGCGTCGGAAACAATGCCGAGATTGCGGCCGGTCCGCGCGATGTTATGCGGATCCCATAGCGCCGATTCGATCAGCACGTCGGTTGTTGCCTCGTCGCATCCTGTCGCTTCGCCACCCATGATGCCCGCCAGCGATATGGGACCCGAAGCATCGGCAATGACGACCATTTCGTCGTCCAGGGGGTACTCTCTTCCGTCCAGCGCAGGGAGTGTTTCTTTAAGATCTTGATATACCGTATCATCCTCGCGACGTAAAAAAACTTCGGCGCGGCGCACGACGAGATCGCCCTTGACCTTCTTCGCGTCGAACACATGCAGCGGCCGCGCGCGGTCGAGCGTCAGAAAATTGGTGATGTCGACCAGCGCGTTGATCGGGCGCAGGCGCACCGAGCGCAGCCGCTCCTGCATCCACGCGGGGCTCGGTCCATTCTTGACGCCGCGCACGAGCCGTAGCGCGAACAACGGCGCGAGATGCGCGTCGCCGGGCGCGAAATCGAGCTTCACCCCCACCGGGCACGGGAAGCCGCCGGGAACGGGCGCCGTCGCCGGCGTCGTCAGCACGCCGAGACCGGCGGCCGCGAGATCGCGCGCGGCGCCGGCGACGCCGGCGGCGTCGGGACGGTTCGGCGTCAGATTAATGTCGATGACGGGATCGCCCAGCCGCGCCCATTGCGCGTAAACGGCGCCAACCGGCGCGTCCTCGGGCAGCTCCATGATGCCCTCGGAATCGCCGGGAAGCTCCAATTCGCTCGCCGAGCACAGCATGCCCAGCGATTCGACGCCGCGAATGACGCCCTTGCCGAGCGTGAATTTCTTGGCCGGGATGTAGGTTCCCGGCGCCGCGAACACGGTCTTGAGACCCTTGCGCGCATTGGGCGCGCCGCAGACGACCTGCAAAGGCGCGCCGGCGCCCGTATCGACCGAGCACACCTGCAAACGGTCGGCGTTGGGATGCGGCGCCGCCTCGATCACTTGCGCGACGACAAAGTCCTCAAGCACCGCGGCGGGATCGTGCACATCCTCGACCTCGAGGCCGATGCGCGTGAGTGTGTCGACGATCTCGGTCAACGAGGCCGTGGTGTCGAGATGGGTTTTGAGCCAGGAGAGGGTGAGTTTCATTGGGGCTTCTATAGATTGAATGTTTGCTGCAAAATGGCGAAAAGCTGCGCCGCAGACTCTTTGCCAAATTGAAGAGTTTGACTTTGTTTCCCGGGATTGCGGCGCGCGGCTGATCCAAGCGTGTCAATTTGTAGGACGGGCCGGCCGTCGGCAGTGTGAAACACTTTTGCATGCGCGACGACGTGAGTTGGCTGTAGGCGCCCGTCTCCGGTTTTCTTTTCGATTGCTTCAACCCACGCCATTTGTTCCCCCCATCCAAACGACTTTAATCACCCGCTCAATCCCCCCGCCAGGGTCGGGAAGTCCAGCGCCCTAAACCCATAGTGCCGCAGCCAGCGCAGATCGCCCTCGAACAGATCGCGCAAATCCGGCATGCCGTATTTCAGCATGGCGAGGCGGTCGATGCCGACGCCGAAAGCGAAGCCCTGGTATGTGTCGGGATCAAGGCCGCAGTTGCGCAGCACATTGGCGTGCACCATGCCGCAGCCGAGAATCTCCATGAAGTCCTCGCCCTCGCCGAAGCGGATTTCGCCGCCCTGGCGCTTGCATTGGACATCGACCTCCATCGACGGCTCGGTGAAGGGGAAGAACGACGGGCGAAAGCGCAAATTCACCGACTTCACCTCGAAGAACGCCTTCAAAAACTCTTCCAGCACCCATTTCAAATGGCCGATATGGGTGGACTCGTCGATGACGAGGCCCTCGACTTGATGGAACATCGGCGTATGCGTCTGGTCGCTGTCGCAGCGATAGGTGCGGCCGGGGCAAATCACCCGGATCGGCGGCTTTTGCGTCAGCATCGTGCGCACCTGCACGGGGCTGGTGTGCGTGCGCAGCAGCTTGCGCTTGCCGTCGGCGCCGGGCGAGAAGAAAAACGTGTCGTGCATCTCCCGCGCCGGATGGCCTTCCGGGAAATTCAGCTTGGTGAAGTTGTAGTCGTCGCTCTCGATGTCCGGCCCTTCGGCGACCGAAAAACCCATGTCGGCGAAGATCGCCGCGAGTTCGTCCATCACCTGCGAGAGCGGATGCAATCGGCCCCGCTCCAGCGCGCTCGGCGGGGCCGGCAGCGTCACGTCGAGCGTCTCCGACTTCAGCCGCGCCTCCAGCGCCGCCTGCTCCAGCGCGGCGCGGCGGCCGGCGAGCCGCTCGGTCACCACGTCCTTCAGCGCGTTGATCCTCGCGCCTTGCGTCTTGCGCTCGTCGGGCGACATGCGCCCCAGCGTCGCCAACAGCGCGGAGATCGCTCCCTTCTTGCCGAGCGCGCCGACGCGCACGGCCTCCAGCGCGGC
>Ga0187856_1001526_pt1 | contig 18399 bp, 16 predicted proteins | sample June2016WEW_8_40_FD_132443 | JGI IMG/M metagenome (GOLD analysis project Ga0187856, IMG submission 132443) | Peatland microbial communities from SPRUCE experiment site at the Marcell Experimental Forest, Minnesota, USA - June2016WEW_8_40 | ecosystem: Environmental > Terrestrial > Soil > Wetlands...
ATGCCTTCCTCAGGTCCGGCAAGCGGCTTGCCACGATAAAGAACGTCGCCGGAAGTCGGCTCCATCAACCCGCCCGCCATACGCAGTAGCGTCGACTTGCCGGATCCCGAGCGCCCAAGCAAACCGAGGATTTCACCTTCACGCAGCGAGAGGTCGATATCCGCGAGAGCCAGCAGAGGGCCGCCAGAGGGCCGCTCGAAGGCCTTACACACCTTGCGCATTTCGAGAACAACATTCTTCTCGTGCGTGGCATTTTTCTCGTACGCTGCGTTTTTTTCGGGCGCTGCAGGTTTTTCGTCGGCGAGCATGGGATCATCCTTCAATCTAACCGGGTCCGCCTTTCCGCAAATGCGTACAGCGGCCGCCACAAGAGCCGGTTCATCGCAATCACCAGCACCGACATGACCGCGACCCCCAAGGCGATCCGGGGATAATCCCCGGCACCCGTCATTTGCGCGATGTACGCGCCGAGCCCCGAACCGCTCAAATGCGTGGGTCCCCAACTTACCGCTTCCGAGACGATGCTGGCGTTCCAGGAACCACCGGAAGCAGTGATCGCGCCAGTTACGTAATAAGGAAAGATTCCAGGGAGCATCACCTCGCGCCACCAGCGCCAGCCTCGGACGCGGAAGCTGGCGGCGGCTTCTCGCAAATCACTCGGGAAAGCTGACGCACCGGCGATCACGTTGAACAGAATGTACCACTGCGTTCCGAGGATCATCAAAGGAGTCAGCCAGATCTTAGGTCCAAGGCTGAATCGCACAATCACGTAGACGGCAATCGGGAATAGCAGGTTCGCTGGGAAAGCAGCTAGAAACTGCGCGACGGGCTGCACCTTCTCGGCCAGTCTGGGTCGCAGACCCACCGCGACGCCGATGGGAACCCAAACCAACGATGCGAGAACGATAAGAATCATGACTCTCAGCAGCGTCAGCCCACCGTTGCCAGCGGCGATCGCGAAGTCGCTCCAGGACAACGCAGGCGCGGCAAACTTCACGAGTTCCCGGCCGATATACACCAGCGTGACGGCCAGAGCCGCAAACCAGGCAATATCGCCCATGCGTTGCCGCCGCATTGAAATCCGCCGGTGAGTTCTTCGCAGGAAGGAAACACGGGATCGGACAGCGCTGTTCAAGAAGGTCCCGATAGGTTCACCCAGGCGCCGCAGCGAGCGCGTCTGATGGAACAGATCGAGTAGCCAACTTTGGGGCACTATTTGGGCGGCTGTCTGCTCAAAACGGAACTTGTCGGCCCACGCTACAAGCGGACGGAACAAGAGCTGATCGTAGATGAGAATGGTGAGCGTCATCGCGACGATCGCCCATCCAACCGCCGCCAAGTCGCGCTCTTTGATTGCTAGCGCTACATAAGAACCAATCCCGGGAAGAGCAATCTGAATGGCGCCGACCGAGATCGCCTCCGAAGCGACGACGAAGAACCAGCCGCCCGACATCGACATCATCGTGTTCCAGATGAGGCCCGGCATCCCAAACGGCGCTTCGATGCGCCAAAAGCGTTGCCACGCCGACAAGCGGAAGCTGCGGCTGGTCTCATCAAGATCGGTCGGGATCGTTCTCAGGGCCTGATAGAAGCTGAAAGCCATGTTCCACGCTTGGGAGGTGAAGATCGCGAAGATCGCGGCCAGTTCCGGTCCGAGGATACTGCCGGGAAACAGCGACACAAAAAACAAGACGGTGAAAGATAAATAGCCGAGCACTGGAACTGATTGAAGAACGTCCAGCAGTGGTATCAGGACCATCTCAGCACGGCGGCTCTTACCTGCCGCCGTAGCGTACGTGAAGGTAAAGACCAGCGAGGCCAGCAGCGCCGCGAGCATGCGCAAGGTGGTGCGCAGGGCGTACATAGGCAGAGCGGCGGGGGACAGCGAAATCCTTGGCTGCTGTGTAATGACGAATGGCGCTACCATCTGGCGAGCGCCCGATCCCAGAAGGATCAAAACAGCCAGCACCAACACCAACGCGACAGCGTCCCGCCAGCTCGGGATTCGCTGATCCCACCGTCGTCCAATCAGAATCTCGGCGTGCTGTTCCACGTGATGTTGAGCGTGCACCACACCGGCGGGCAGCTCGAATTCTCAAACACTGATCACCGGGCAAGGAGCCTCGCGGATGATCTCGTAGGCGCCGCTCCGCAAGCGGCCCAATGCCGTTTGAAGCAAGCCACGCCCGATGACGACGATATCGGCGGAGTGGCCGATGGCTGCTTCATGAACCACGCGGCCTGCGTCGCCGCCGCGCAAGCAGACTTCGAAATCGGTGCCGGCATCTGCTTGCAGTTTGTCGATCCGCTTACGAGCGACGCTGTACAGATACTCCCGGAGACTCGGATCGTCTTCGCAGTCTTCCGCGCCCAGCACAGCATGCACCAACCGCAACTCCAGCTTTTGCTCCGATGCAAACTCGGCGGCCCACCTCAGCGCGGGCAGATCACGGCGATCGCCTTCCATTGCGTACAGCATCCGGGTCCAACGGTCCGGTGGATGGGCCGCGATCTCATCGGTATGCACGCCAGTCCACACCGGCACTGCCGTGTCGTGCAGCACCTTGGCCGTTACGGAGCCAAGCAGTAGGCGGCGGAATCGGCCACGCCCGCTGCTAGGCATCATGATGAGGTCGGCCTGGTTATCCCTAGCGTAATCGACAATCGCGGTGGCGGGGTCGCCCTCGGCGGACTCAGCCCGTACCTGCGCGCCAGGAAACTCGTGAGCGATAAATCCTTCCAGCGCGATCTTGCCGTCTCGCCGCAACTGGTCGGCGCCGATTAGAGTTGCCCATGCGGCCGCTTCCGGAGGGGCGATGCCTACTGCCGGAGGCAGGTCGACCACGTGCAGGACCGTCAGTTCAGAACCGAATCGCTTCACCATGGCTTGAACCGCAGGAACGGCCGCGGCGCTGCGCGACGAAAAGTCAACTGGAAACAGAATGCTCTTGAACGTGATCATAATTGCCCTCCTTAGTTCTCCGCCCGGTGTATCGCGCCTGAGGTGCCGGCACCAAACTCACAACCAGCTCGTTGTCGACATCCCCTACTCCTGGCGACGCCCAGGCCGCGCGCTCCGCCTCATCGCGCTGGATCCAGGACTGTACGTTACCGCTGAGAATCACGCGGTCGCCCCGCACCTCCACGGTAATGCGGTCGCCGTCCAGTCGCGCGTTGCGGATGAGCGCCGCTTGGATCTGGCTCTTTACAGCCACCTGCTCGGCGATCGGCCTCACCACGATATGGTTGTTGACGTCCCTCACGCCTGCCAGGTAGCGGACCGAGCGATCGGCGGATTGCCGCTGATAATTCCAGTTCACGGCGCCCTCCAGAGTGATGCGGCCCTTGTCCACGAATACCTGGATCTTGGCGTTCGCCAGCAAGGTGTTCCACGCGATGGCATCCGCGGCGGCGTGAGCGATTTCTTGATCGCTTCGGGAATTGAAGGCTGGCAGCGCTACAGCCAATTCACAAGCCACCGCTTTCACGCCACGGACGAGTCCAGCGGCCTTTTCCGACACGTGTTTTTCCGGATAGCTCGGTACCGAGCCAGTCAGCATTACGATTCCGTCCTTGACCGAAACATTGATCGCTCGCGCATCAAGCGACGGCTCCCAGTCGAGCGCTTCCTTGACTTCTATCTTGAGATTTATGTCATTCATATGTGTTCCTCCTTTCCGCAGGCTGCGTGATTCTACGCTGAATACCAACATGACCTGCGGTCTTTTGCGCTGGGTTTGCAACCGGACACTGGCTACACGTCCGTCTGTCTCGCCGAAGCCAGACATCTCTCAGGCGATGGTCCGTCCTTTATGCTTGTGAACCAATCCTTACGTCTGGATCACTGCAAACTACTGGCCAAGTCCGGCTTTCGAATTGGTTAGATTCGTGCCCCTTTATTCATGGAGGACATCATGATGGCAACGAAGATCGAAACGAAACTGACATCTGAACCGCTACGGAAAGAAATCATTCCTAGACTTGGTCCATGTCCATGTGGCCGGACCCTGCGTTACTTTGCTATTGCCACGCTATCGGCCTGGCGAGCCTAGTGAGCCGGCTGCCGCTATCCTCAAGACGGATCTTCAAGAGGCTGCCAAAAAGCTTGTTGCTCGTAGAATTGCGGAGCCGCTGATCGCCGAGCTGCTAGAACCGCTGTACAAACTTTCTCGCGATGAAGAGTTGTTAGCCGGCTCAGGCTCGGGGCGGGTGATCTTTCGCGCGCTCGGCGTGCTTCGCCAATTTGAGCTGCCCGTTGCTCCGTCGCCCGAGCAGGCCTGCACCGTCGAGAGAGTGCTTTTGGATCCGTCCGATTCTTCCATCCATCTCTCTGCCGACGAACGTCTACGTGCTCGAAGTGACGAGAAAAGACGTGGTGCTGCTGGCCTGCAGCGGTAGGGAGGAACGTAGACTTCACCTGGGCCGAGTGGAAACCAGGCGACGGCTTCACGTCCTCCCCCGCCCACGAAGACTACCAGCGCCGGTGCGTAAATCGGACGAACGTGACGTGGGCCTGGAATCCAACTCCGATCTTGCAGGTGCCCGGCAGTCTCGCGCGCAGTCATGGGGTCGATGGTGTCGCGGAATCACTGGTAAAGAGCAAGAAGTACCTCTTGCCCCTAGTTGTGCTGAGTCCCGAGTTTGCTGGCGCGCTGGTGATCGGCTATCTGGTTGACGGTCGGATGCGGCCACCGAAGGACGCGACCATCTTCGACGTAGGCCTACGTGGAAGCGCAGGAGAAGGCAGGCAGCACGTTCCGCGACCGGAGCGTCTGGACACGAATGGCGATCTTGAATGTCGCGCGGATGGGGAAGTTTTCGAGCGACCGCACTGTTACGGAGTACGCGAGCGAGATCTGGGGCGTAAGTGCAAATGTTTCAGCGGGCACCCAGAACCACACTGGAGCGCGACTGCACCAAATAGCTCGCCGTACTCGCGAGGGCAGCCTCTTCTCCCGGCCTGTAGAACCCCGGCACCAGCGATGCAGCCGTGTCCATGGCCACGCGCCAGACGTCACCGGGACGCGGAGGCACAGCGAAGCTGACAGCTTCCGTGCCAGCGTTGAACATCAGGAACAGGTCGGCCGAGTCATCGCTGCGAATCAGGCACGCCAGGCATTTTTGGCGGGAGTCGAACCAGTCGGGACTCTTGCCGGAAGGTTGGAACCAGCGGACCTCGTCGTCCCTGTAGAAACCCTCTCGCCGCAAGACCGGGTGCGCCTTGCGAAATGCAAACACGCCGCGGGCAAACTCAAAGACCTCAGGGTTCCGTTCGAGCAAAGCCCAGTCGACCCAACTGGTTTCGTTGTCCTGGCAGTAGGCGTTGTTGTTCCCTCCCTGGCTGCGCCGGAACTCGTCTCCCGCAAGCAGCATCGGAACGCCGCGGGAGATGGCTATCGTCAGCAGAAAATTCCTGATCTGCCGGACGCGCACGGCTTCGATCGCGGGATCGTCGGATGCCCCCTCCACACCGTAGTTCGCGCTGTAGTTCTCGGACGCCCCGTCTCTGCCATTCTCTCCGTTGGCATCGTTGTGTTTATGCGAATAGCTTACCAGGTCGTTCAGTGTGAACCCGTCGTGACAAGTGACGAAATTGATGCTGCTCTCCGGTCCCTTACCCGATTCATGGTAGATGTCCGAGCTCCCGCAGATGCGGCTGGCGAAGCGGCTCATCATGCCTTCGTCGCCGCGCCAGAACCGTCGCACATCGTCGCGAAAACGCCCATTCCATTCCGCCCAGCGCCGGTCGGAGAAGCTCCCGACCTGATACGCGCCCGCGGCATCCCAGGCCTCGGCGATCAACTTCGCGTCACGCAGGATCGGGTCCTCGGCGATGCGCTCCAGCAAAGGCGCGTCGGCCAGAACGTGGCCGCCTCGGTCGCGGCCGAGCACCGAGGCGAGATCGAAACGGAAGCCATCGACATGCATTTCCATCACCCAGTAACGCAGCGCATCGAGGATGAGATCGCGAACTACCGGGTGCGCCGCGTTGATCGTTTGTCCCGTGCCGGTGAAGTCGCGATAGAAGCGCTTGTCGTCGTCGAGCCAGTAGTAAATCGTATTGTCTATGCCCCGGAGGCAGACCGTAGGCCCCAGTTCGTTGCTTTCGACCGTATGGTTGAAAACAACGTCCAGGATGACCTCGATCCCGGCCTGATGAAAAGTCCGGATCATCTCCTTGAATTCGAGCACATGCGCGCCGGCATCCCGCACGCTGGCGTACGACGCTTTGGGAGCAAGAAACGAGAGTGGATCGTACCCCCAATAGTTCCGGAGCCGCTCGCCGGTCTGTGGATTGACCCGCAACAGGTGGTGCTCGTTGAATTCCTCGATCGGCATCAGCTCCACCGCCGTCACGCCCAGATCTTTCAGATACGGAATCTTCTCGACAAGCCCGCGGTACGTTCCCGGGAATGAAACTCCGGCTCCATTGGGGTGCATCGTGTAACCCCGCACATGTAGTTCATAAATGACGGTCGATTCCCAGGCGCGGCGGAGCGGCTGATCACCCTGCCAGTCGAAGTCCGGATGCGTGATTACACATTTCGGTGCGGTGGCGGCATCGTCGTCCGCGGACAACGACAGGTCCTTTTGAGGAGAGGACGGATCGTAGCCCAGCGCTGGGAGAAAGTCGCGCCCGGGAACGAGCGCGATCGCGGTGGCATAAGGGTCGACCACCAGTTTGTCCGGATTGAAGCGCTGTCCTTCATGCGGGGCGTAAGGTCCGGCGAAACGGAATCCGTAAAGCTGGCCTGGTTTGATCCCCTCCAGCCAGACATGCCAGATATCGCCGGTCTTGTTCCGTGCAGAATCAAGGAGAATGCTGCGCGCCGGTATGGAAGCGTCGACGCGGTCGAAAAAGTCGAGCCGAACGCCGCTGGCGTGCCGGCTGAAGATCGCGAAATTGATGCCATTCCCTCTGACGGAGGCGCCCAGAGGCAGCGGTGCCCCTGAACGAATGGCTTGGACTTCGCACAGACTCAGCAACCGCTCCAACTCGTCGAGTTGTTCAGCCCGCGCGTCTCGTTCTATCGGCATTCAAGTACAATCTTAACGATGCCGGCCGAGACGTTCGGCGCGGAACAATATCTATTTGTTGCCGTCCCGTGAAGAATTGCGCCTGCCTGACGCGCTGTTCGTCAGTTATCCGCATTCTTCGGCCTCGCCGACGCCAAAAGCTATGGGTTCGGCTGCTTGCCACTGTTTTTACGCATCGAATCCCCGCGCATCGGAATGCGGTGGTCGCCTCGCGATCCGCACACGTCAACAGGCGGCTGGCGGCCCGTAGGGCGTCCTTTGACTCATTCGATCCATCGGTCGTCAGCAAGGCTCGCATGTCGTCTCCTTATAAGAACCACCGCAGCGGCGCGACATGTCATCGCAACCTTCCCGGGGGGCCGCGAAGCCATGCCCGTACGGATAGTGAAATTCTCCAAACCGGTGAGGATAGCCTGGGTAGAAAAGGAACGGAGAATGGTAAACCGCGATCGGCGAGTAAAAGCCCCAAACCGAATGGGCCGTAGAAAATTCCTTCCGCGGGAACAAACTTATAGGCACCAAACCAAGGATCCCAGTACCAACCGATTCCGCAGCAGCCCGGGCTATACCAGCCGGGTCCCGGACCGATGTAGCCGCGCGCCGCGGAGACGCTGGCTTCCGACAAGAACCCTGACGGCAAACCGCTCCAGCGATAGAGCTCGTCTTCAAACTGCCTGGGCTCAAAACTCTGAGACTTCAGCTTTTGCGTCGATATTCAGCGCAACTTCGCGCCTGTCCGTTAGCGTGACCTTTTCATTTCCTCTGTACAACTCCGCCTTGCCCTTGAACACACGCACCTGCGCATGATCCGCATCGAAATCATACAGACCTCTCCGCAGCAACTTCGTGCTCGCGCCCTTTTGATCGATTCGGATATCGTTTTCCTTGCGGATCTCAATTACTTCCACCAGCGCGCAACCCTTTTCCAACTCCACCTTGGTGTTCGCTAAATCCGGCGATACCATCTTCACCGAGCTGTTCTCCGCCACCGTCAGAAAGACGCCCGGCGTGAGCAGGATCTCCACTTTTCCGGCTTGGGTTGTGAGAAGTTGATCTTTCTCGAGTACCGCTGTGCCGATCGCACCCGGAGTCAATGAGATTGCTCCGATGGAAGCCTGGCCTTCCACGTAGTTGATGCTGCCCGGCCGTGGCGGGCCCGCTTTTTGGCACCAGGCAGGCACGGCAAGAATCAATACCCAGAACGAATGCCTGATGAGTGTTGCAAAAGACGTATTCATAGGTATTGCCTTTCTCAAACTTGTTTAAAGTGCAGTTAAGCCCAGAGCCGCGCTTAATGTCTTCCACCCAGGCTGGGTCCACACTGGATACAGCATTCTTACCGTTTAGTACCAACGTTTGCCCCGTGAATTGATAAGATCGACCGGTGCTGTCGGAAAGTGAGTGATCTGCCGCAAGCCATCTGCGTACTTTCAACGGCTGGGTAGACGCAACTTGCTGGATTCGGCGACGAATTCACGCGGGCTAAGGCTGAAGGGACGCAATATACTGGGTGAGGTTATGAACCCGAAGCTTCACGATGGCTTCATCGCGCTTGAGGACACGGAAAACGTCCCCCCACATAGGCATTGCCTTCGAGCCGTGAGCTGTAATAACCGCGTCGCCCTGGATGATGTTGGACACCCGGAACGTAGGGAACTCGCCGCCATTTTTCTTGCTTAGCAGTGTCAAATCCGGAAGCTTCTGTTTGAGCGCCGGCGCGGCAGGACCGCTTCCCTTCCCATCCAGGCCATGGCACACGGCGCAGTACGTGCGATACATCTCGACCCCTGATGCCGGATCGGTGTTTGAGGGTGGCGCATGTTTGATTTTCGCTTCTTCCTGCGAGTACCCCGTTAAGCTGAGACTCACAGCCAGAACGGAAATGACCAGATTACGACGGTTCATAAGCTCTCCCTTACAAACTTCCTGATTTTACCGACCAGCCAGATTGGCTTCCCGGGATCCAGATTTTGTCCGGCACCATCAGTTCGATAGCCGGGATCTTGCTTCTGACCGTAACTGGCTGAAGCGCGCCGGGCCCTTCAACGGGCTTTGCAAGGAACTCCAGCGAATACTGATTGGCAAGATGTTCCGCTAAATCGGTCAAGAAGGGTGCTAGAGAAGGCAGCGGCCCAAAACCCAAGAAATAAACCTCGCCGCCGGTTTCATCCACAACGTGTGCGAGTTGAATCTGCCCGGAATAGAGCTTCGAATAATCGCTCGCCAGATAATCGGCGCCCGGATGATAGATGGCGTAAACGGTGACCCCGGCGCGTTGGGCTGCCTCAAGCGCGGCGTCCGCGGAAGTATCTCGAAGCACGTCCGTTGCCCACGGATTGATTCCATTGGAGATCATGAGCACCGCACGCCGCGATGGACCCTGCGGCCAGCGTCGAATCAAGTTGGCAAGCGCGCCAAACGGACTAGCGGGCTTACTGCCCGAGGGAGCGACGAGGGCCTTAACTGCGCGGTCGTGGTCCGGCGTCGGATTCTGCGCCACTTCCAGCATTCCGTTTTGGATGTACGCGATCCCGACTGCGGTCGTCTCTGGCTGAGAAACGATGAAGCGATTCAACTCTTCGAACTTGGAGCCTGGTTCCCAATTCGAACAGTTGTCCACGAGCACAAAGAGTTCCAGGCCAGCACGGTTCCCGCGTAGAGGCACCAGATTAGTGAGAGGCAGCGGCTCTGACAGCTCCGTAAGAATCAGGTCATCTCGCGTGAGCGTCGGTGCTGCCTTCCCGTAATGGTGGCCAACCGTCACGATGATGTGCGCGGGTGTTCCAGAGGGAGATGTGGCCTGAGCCAAACTCAAGAACGGGCATGCGAGTGCGAGAGACGCAAGCTTTGCAACCTGTGGCATAGGGTCCCTTGGAACCTTCGTCATTTGGCTGGCATTCCTCTGACCAAAAGGATTGATCTCATAAGCTACCAAGACTGGATGGGTTTGCAATCATTGCTGCTTCAGGAGACCGTCGGGCTGCGCGATTTCACTCATGGCCATCTGCGGACTCAATGTGCTGACGGTGTCTTCTCAATCCAGTGCGCTATTGGTCTGGAAACTGCTCGTTGAAGATGCTGGGTGGCCAGAGGTTTCTGGACATGAGGCGAATTGTTCTAACCATCGTGCTGCTCGTTGCCGCAGTGGCGGGGATAGGCACTGCGATCCGGTCATTCCGATCCAGCAGGCAGAAAGCGACCGAATTCCTCACCGCGCCGATCAAACGGGGAGATCTTGTCAGCACCATCAGCGCGACGGGGACGATCGAGCCGGAAGCCGCAGTCGACATAGGCGCCCAGGTTGCCGGCATCATCGTTGCCTTCGGTACCGACAAGCATGGCCAACCGGTCACTTGGGGTTCTGTGGTGAATGCGGGCGACGTGCTGGCGCGAATCGACGATTCGCTGTATGCCGCTGCCGTAGCGACAGCCAAAGCCCAACTCAGTCAGGGCGAGGCAAATGTGCTAGCGAGCCAGGCCAATGTGCTCCAGCAGAAGGCAAACCTCCTGCTCGCCACTCAGAACTGGTCGAGGGCGCAGAAACTGGGCCCCTCCGACGCCCTCGCACAGAGCGCCTATGACCAATACCAGGATAGTTACGAGGCAGCCAAGGCCAACCTGGCCTCGGCAGAGGCCGCCGTCGAACAGGCCAAGGCTGCCGTGGAGCAGGAAAAGGCCAGTCTCCTTACGGCGCAGATCAACCTCAACTACTGCACAATCAAGTCGCCCGTGAAGGGCGTGATCATCGACCGGCGAGTGAACATCGGGCAGACCGTCGTTTCCTCACTAAGCGCACCCAGTCTTTTTCTCATCGCCAGCGACCTGAGACGCATTCAGGCGTGGATCTCTGTCAATGAAGCAGATGTGGGAGGCATTTCCGCGGGCGAGCCGGTGACGTTTACCGTGGACGCCATTCCAGGCTGCGTGTTTCACGGCCGGGTCGGACAAGTTCGCCTGAATGCGACGATGACGCAGAACGTGGTCACCTACACGATCGAGGTCGACATCAACAATCCCGATGGCAAACTCCTTCCTTACCTCACAACCAACGCACAATTCGAGATAGGTCGCCGGAAAAGCGTGCTCCTGGTGCCGAATGCGGCGCTCCGCTGGTCACCGCAGCCCAGCGAGATCGCGCCGGACCTCAGGCCAAAATCGCATGTCCAACCCTCCCACTTTGATCAGGGCCCAGCCGAAGCCCGGATGGGTGCGACGGTCTGGATCGAGCAAGGCCAGTTTGTACGTCCGATTCCCGTCAACGCGGGACTCTCCGACGGGACGTTCACCGAAGTGGCGGGCGGCGGCCTAACCGAAGGTCTACGCGCCATTACCGGCGAGAGGACAGGAGGGGCTGACGATCAGACTGCCAGCCGAAATCCTTTCGCGCCTCAAGTTTTTCGCGGACAGCGGCCCGCTCAGGACCAGGGAAAGGAGCAGGGGAATCCGAACGAGGGGGGTCCATCTTCGGGCGAAGGCCGCAATCAACGCCAAAGGTGACCGAGTGAACGATTTAATCCATATCGAGAACATTCAAAAGACTTACCACATCGGCGAGGTTGATCTACCTGTACTCAAAGGCGTATCGCTTCAGGTTGCCAAGGGCGAATTGGTGGCGCTGATGGGCGCGAGCGGCTCCGGTAAGAGCACGCTCATGAACATCCTCGGATGCCTCGATCATCCCAGTTCGGGGGAGTACTGGCTCAACGGCCTGGAGGTCTCCGGTTTCAGCGCAAAGGAGCGCGCCCGGCTGCGCAGCCGGATGATCGGCTTCGTCTTTCAGAGCTTCAATCTGCTTCCTCGCACGAGTGCGCTGGATAACGTTCTTATGCCGCTCACCTATTCGAGAGAGAACCTGAGCGAGCGTGCGAAGAAGCAGCGGGCAACGGAGCTGCTCGAAAAAGTGAGCCTGGGCGATCGGGCCGATCATCAACCCTCCCAGCTTTCCGGCGGAGAACAGCAGCGTGTGGCCATCGCGAGGTCGCTCATCAACCGGCCCCAGTTGCTCCTTGCAGACGAGCCCACCGGAAACCTGGACTCGCACACCAGCGAAGAACTCCTCGGCATGTTCGAGAAGCTGAACAGCATCGAAGGAATCACGATTGTTCTCGTCACCCACGATCCGAACGTGGCCCATCACGCCCGGCGGACGATCCGCATCCGAGATGGCCTGATCGAGCAATCGGAAGGCGCCTTATGAGATCGCTCGGGATCTTCAAAACGGCCGCGGGCGCGCTCAGACGAAACATCACGCGCACCCTGCTCACCATGCTCGGCATCGTCATCGGCGTGGCAGCGGTGATCACCATGATGGAAATCGGCAACGGAGCGACTCTAGCGATCCAGCGCACACTCACTAGCATCGGGGCCAACACCCTGGCCGTTATCCCGGGCGCGCAGAATGTGGGCGGCATCAACTACGGCATTGGGACCATGACAACCCTCTCTCCGAACGATGCGGATTCCATCGCCAAGAAGTGTCCCGCCGTCGCCAACGTGGCCCCCATCGTTCGCGCCCGCACGCAGATTGTCTATGGCAATCGGAACTGGGTGCCCACCTACGTCTATGGCTCAACCCCATCCTTTCTGCAAGTGCGCGATTGGACTGTCATGGACGAAGGCGAACCATTCACCGACCACGATGTCCGTAACGCGAGCAAGGTCTGCGTCGTGGGTCACACGATCGTGAGGGAGCTCTTCGCCGGACAATCGCCCATCGGCAAGGAGATCCGCATCCGGAATGTAGCATTTAGGGTGATCGGAGTCTTGAGTCCCAAGGGCGCGAACGTGATGGGCCAAGATCAGGATGACATCCTCCTAGCGCCTTGGACGACGATCAAATATCGCGTCGTTGCCTCTTCGCTCCTGAGCGGCAACCAGAGCGCCACCAATACCTCGAACGCTACGGAAATCAATTCACTCAACCAGCTCTATCCGAACATCACCACGAGCCTTTATCCAACCCAGTCGGCCAATGAACTCGCGGACTTGCCCCAGCCAATTCGGTTTGCCAACGTCGATCAGATCCTCACGAATGCGCATAGCGCGGCGGAGATCCCTTTCGCCATCCAGCAGATCAACGATGTGCTCCGGGAGAATCACCATCTTCGTCCGAACGCCGCGAATGATTTCACGGTTCGCGACATGACGGAGATCACGAAAGCGATGAGCTCAACCACGGAGCTGATCACGAAGCTGCTCCTCTACGTCGCCATGATCTCGCTGCTGGTCGGCGGCGTAGGCATCATGAATATCATGCTCGTCTCGGTCACGGAACGGACGCGCGAGATCGGCCTTCGGATGGCAGTGGGCGCCGAGCCGAATGATATTCTTTCTCAGTTTCTCACCGAGGCCATAGTGATCTGCCTGTTCGGCGGGATGATGGGCATCCTTTTCGGACGAACCGCTTCTATCCTCGTCTCGAAGCTGCTCAACTGGCCCACAGCACCTTCGGTGGGCGCGATCGTAGCGGCGGTGGTGGTATCGGCCAGCGTTGGCGTGATCTTCGGCTTCTATCCTGCGTGGAAGGGATCGCGGCTGGACCCGATCGAGGCCCTTCGATATGAGTGAAGCGCCCATCAAAGCGAAGGTGCTCGCTTGCATCGTATCGGTGCTTCTCAGCGGGTGCGCGGTGGGTCCAACTTACCATCCTCCGAAGGTGTCATTACCTTCCGCTTGGCTGGGTGCGAAGGAGAAGGATCAGTCATCGATCGTTACCGGCCAGTCTGCCGATCTTGCCCGATGGTGGCAGCAATTCCAGGACCCCGCGCTCACTTCGCTCGTCGAGGAGGCGCTAAAAGCTAATCTCAGTCTCGCGCTTGCGGAAGCCAGTTTGCGGCAAGCCCGAGCCCTAAGGGGCATCGCCTCGGCTGGTTTATTGCCGTCCGCTACGGCTTCGGGTACGATTCAGCGGCAATCGGGCGGTTTGTATGGTGTTAATGGCGGCTCCCGCAATCTCTTCCAGACCGGTTTCGACGCAGCGTGGGAGTTGGACCTGTTTGGAGGCGTGCGCCGAAACGTGGAGTCGGCGAATGCGAATGTCCAGGCCGCCATCGAAAACATTCGGGACGTTCAGGTGAGCATTGCGGCCGAGGTGGTCATCGATTACGTGCAGCTTCGCGGCTACCAGCAGCAGATCGTCGTCGCGCGCAATAGTCTGAAGGGTCAGCAGCAGACGCTCGGGATAACGCGCAAGCTTTATCAGGTTGGGTTCGATAGTGGTCTCGACATAGCAACCGCCGAAAGCACGCTCGCGACGACTGAATCTCAGATCCCGGTCCTTGAAGCAAATGCGCGCCAATCCATCTATGCACTGAGCGTGCTTCTCGCCCGGCACCCCGGAGATCTTGTGGAACGATTGTCATCCACGGGAGACCTGCCCGCGATACCCGAAGAAATTTCTGCGGGCCTGCCTTCCGATCTGCTCCGCCGCCGTCCCGATATTCGCCAAGCCGAGGCGCAGCTTCACAGCGCAACCGCGCAGATCGGCGTGGCAGTGGCGCAACTGTTTCCCCAGTTCTCTCTCACCAGCGGGGGAAGTTTTCAGAACAGTCTGAGCCGTTCTCTTTTCCTCGGTCCGGCCGTGACGTGGCCCATCTTTCAAGGCGGCGCCATCGTCTCGAACATCCACGCTCAGGAGGCCCTTCGCGACCAGGCGTTCATCACGTATCAGCAGACTGTACTCACCGCCCTTCAAGACGTGGAGAACGCGCTCATCGCCTTCGCAGAGGAGCAAAAGCATGATAAATCCCTGAGGGACGCGGTAGCGGCCGACCGCACGGCTGTAGACCTGTCCTTGCGGCTGTTCCAGGAAGGGCAAACGAACTTCCTCAGCGTTCTTACGGCCCAGGGCACGCTTTACACGGACGAAAGCGCGCTCACCCAGAGTAGGGAAAACCTAGCTGCCGACCTCATCGCTCTGTACAAGGCCCTCGGTGGGGGGTGGGAAGAAAATTCGTATAACCCGGCAGCGCCGCGCGCCAAGTAGTCTAATATGTTCCGACTCAAATGGCATCAAAGCTCCATTAGACTCCCGGCTGGTATGCAAACTACAAATGACAATCGGAACGAAATTGTACTCGAACTTTCGCACCGTGCTAGCGCTGACTCTTGCGGTTAGTTTCCTTGGAGTATCGGAAGCTTAGGAACGAGCATCCACCAGCTGGTTTATGTAAACGCGGAAAAGAGGTATCTTGCCAGCGATATCAACATTGCGGTGGAGGAACTAACCGCCGCAGAGCGCGGCATCCTCGCGAGATCTTCAAGAAAGACGAGGCGCCGGCAGCCCAAAACAACGGCGAATTCGGCGTCAGTTTGACAAGACTGAAGAAGCAGATCGAGGCTTTCGAGCCCTGATCGAGAAGGCCGAATGGTTAAAGCTGATTGACGAAATCATCCTCTTTCGAGTGGTTACCAGCGATCCGACGGTTGCTCTTAGCCGATTTGGCGTCAACCGAATGCTCGCGCCAACATCGGGCCCTGAGCATGCGAAGCCACCTGGAAGGTGTGCAAGGGCCGGCCATACTTAGGACAGTACCGAGTTGTTTCGTTGAGTTAACAAGAGCGGGAAGGCATGGAGCAATGGCCTAACGGAAAAGGCGGTTTGGAGCTTCGTGAGTCAGCACCACCTGGGAATGTACCAGCTTGACTCCGCGAGAAAACCGTTGCGCGGCTTGATAGGTCTGGCGCAGTGCTGATCACGACGAGTTTTCTTCGGTGATCGCGGTTCGGCACACTGCTTCCACGAGCTGGGTGAACTTCTTTGGCTTGCGAAACCGAGTGCCTCCTGCAAATAACTCCGGCAACCGCGCCCTTGAGGAGCAAGACCATCGAGTTCCATTGAAGCGTTACTGTTGGCAGACTGGAAGATGCTTCAACCTTCGGGCGTCAACTGAAGCAGGACTTCTGGCCAGAGACCAGAGGGTTATGGTTCGACCGTACGCCTGCGCAGAGATTACAATGAATCGACCAACCCACTTTACCCACCCACAGGCGCACTTTTGGTGCCTAGATTGAATTTTCTTGCAAATATAATGCCTGTGTAATCATGGTGTTGGGGAAACCCTCATGCCTCCGGAGCAAAAGGCCGTAAGTTCGAATCTTACCGGCGCACCAACAATTAGAGAGTTACCGTTGTCAGCTGCCGCCCGGTTTCATAAACTGAAGCTGGGACTGATTTGGATGGCGCGTAAGCCCTTGATCGCGCGTTTTCGTGCCACAGCGCTGCTTGGGATGTGCGTGGCTCTCACCGCCGCTCAGGACAAGCCGGATATCCAAATTGACGTCGACCTGGTCACCGTCGCCTGCGCGGTAGACACCCGCGACGGCACGCCCGCTGGAAATCTCAAGCCCGATGATTTCAAGGTGCTGGATGATGGCCAGCCGCGTGAGATCCGGAATTTCTGGCAGGAAGCGGACCTGCCGCTGACCGTCGCCCTCGTCGCCGATGTCAGTGGCAGCCAAGCCGGATACATCCGAAGCCATCGTGAAGTGATCAGCCAATTTCTAAAGCAGGTTATTGGGCCGCGGGACCGCGCGATGGTGGTCGAAGTGGCCCAGAAATCCTGGCTGATATCGGGGCTGACCGGTTCGGGCAACGAGTTGAGCGCGGCCGTGGGGCGAATCGGCACGCCCTCCGGAAAACAATCGCCCATGCTCGGCCCGGTGTGCAGGAACGAGACCTTTCCTCACGGCTGTGGGGGAACCGCCCTGTGGCATGGCCTTTATTACGCGGCAAAAGAACTGAAGCCGGTTCCGGGACGAAAAGCTATTATTGTGCTCTCCGATGGTCTCGATACGGGCAGCGATATCCGCCTGAACGACGTCATTGAGATGGCACAATCGGCCGGAACCGTCGTTTATTCGATCAAGTACGCCAGCCCCATGCGCTTCCTGTCGATCAGCGGCGCTATTGCGCAAGCAGTGAGCCACGGCCTGGAGCGCGCCTCCCGTGAGACCGGCGGCCTGACTTTTTCCAATCCGGGCCACAGGACCGCGGAGGTCTTCTCGAAGATCGAATCCGACTTGCGCAATATGTATGTGCTCGGTTTCACTCCTCCCGCCGATGCGCGGGACGGGAAGTTCCACAGGCTGGATGTGACCACCACTCGCGCGGATCTGGTGGTCCGGACGCGCGCCGGCTATGGGGCGCTCACAAAATAATTTACACGAACCAGCGCACCAATTGATAAACTGACCCCATAGGAGAAGTAACTATGGTTAGCTTGTTGCGTGCAGGAGTGATTCTCGCGCTTTTCGCCTGCGGTGCATTTGCAGCCGACGATGTGGTGAGTGCAGTGGCCGGAACAGTAAAGACCGTCGATAAAGCGACGAAGACCGTGGTGGTCAAAACCGCCGACGGCACGGAGCACACGTTCCATTTTGTGGGAAAAACCGTGGCGCACGGCGCCGAGGCGACCGCACATGGAAGCAAGGACGCGTTCGCGTCCATGAAGGAAGGCGATGAAGTAGTTGTCCACTACACGGTGAAGGGTACCGTGAAAACGGCGCGGGAGCTGGATCACGTCGGCAAGGATGGCCTGAAAATGACCGAGGTCGCGATAAAGAGCGTCGATCATGCGGCCAAGACAGTGACCGTCAAGACCGCTGAAGGCGCCGAGGAAACCTATCATCTGACGGGCAACGCGGTGATTGAAACCGGCAAGGGCCTGGATAAAGCAGGCAAGGTGACCATTTACTATAGCGAAGAAGGCGGCAAGAAGATCGCGCACTTTTTCAAGAGTTGAATTCGCCTCATCGCCAAAAGGAGAACTAGTGAAGTTTGAACCAACCAGCACCTCGAGCCGTGGACACCATCGTTTTCTGAGCGCGTTCCTGGCGATTTCATGCATGGCGGTAGCGGCTGAAGCCCAAGTGCCTGCCAACATCGAAGCGCAATTGGTGACGATGGGGCATATCGTCGACCCGCCCTGTACCGCGAAGCTCTACCGGCCATTAATGCCGGTTAACGACATCACCAGCAGCGCCACCCCGTTGTATCCGGGCATCACAGTGGTGCGTGACGCGTCCTTTGGTCCGAATCCAAAAGACGTAGTGGATATCTTTACAGCGGATAAGGGACCCGCATCGCGTCCGGTTTTGATTTATGTTCCTGGGGGCGGGGGCAACAAGATCGAGCTGCAAGACAAGGAAGCGAATGCCTTCTACGACAATATTGGGCGATGGGCCACCAAGAACGGGATGGTCTTCGTCAACATGCAGCGGCATGGCGGGCAGGGTTGGGATGCCGGCGCCAAGGACATTTCGACGATGATCCAGTTCGTGGAGGCGAACATCTCCAAATACCACGGCAACCCGGATCGCATGTTCATTTGGGCGCACTCGGCTGGTAATAATCCGCTGGGC